>MDTG01442899.1_pt1 | contig 19701 bp, 25 predicted proteins | sample 811421 | NCBI WGS metagenome assembly MDTG01 (sample SAMN05326645, study PRJNA326480) | marine metagenome | isolation source: seawater | place: Pacific Ocean: South East | collected 2011
GAAACCAAAGAGATGATAGAGGCGGTTCAAGATTTAAAAGAAAAAATGATCGAGACGATAGAAACCAAAGAGATGATAGAGGCAGAAAGTTCAAAAAAAAACCTTTTAAAAAAAGAGGAAAATTTTTAGGTCAAAAACAAAATTTAAGAGACTAGATTTTTGCTTACAAAGGGGACTATTATAAATTAATTTATTTTACAAAATCTTTTATTCTTTGTAGTGTAGTTTTTTCAGGACCATCATATTGAATTGTATAAGAGTTAGTTCTTTGTAAAACACTAATTCCTTTAGTAAATATAAATATAAAAAATACTATAAATAATACAGAAAAGATTTTTGCAGGATTATAGTTTCCTTCAACAAAAACACTTTTTTGTTCTTTTCTAGCTTTGTGAAAAAATTTAAAAGTAATATAAGTTGCAAAGATTAAACCTATATGTGCAAAAAACATTGACGCAAAACCGTAGGCAAAAGAATTTATACTAAAAACATATAAGGAGAATACGCAACTCCAAACGAAGCTTAAAGTAATTAATATTTGGAGTCTTACGGTTTTAGGTAACGCTCTCAAATCATTCTTAGAATCGTCAAACATGATATTAGCAGTATCTATCATCCAATTTCTTAACTTTTCCATCATATGATTAATTTATATATTGTAATTTGAAAAAGTAAATTATTATAATTCTCTTACTAATTTTCTTACCTTTTCCATATGTTTATTAAAAATTTCTAATTTCATACCAGGTAATACCTCGTAAAATCGTATGTATTTTATTTTCATACCGCCAAGTTTCAAAACTCCTGCTTTAATTCTTCTAAATGGCATATTTTGAAACCAGGTTTGGATAGAAAAAATATTACCACCGTAACTCATAGACATTATTGCAAGTCTATTTTTTAAAGCACCTGCAACCGGATATCCCCAGTTACCAAAAACTCTTTTGAAAGAAAAAAACCATTTTGGAGCAAGAGTGAGATCTAACCAATTTTCTAATATTGCTGTAGCTCTTAGATTGTAACATGGAGAAATCATAAACATAACATCACATTTTTCTAATCTTTTTCTGTAATCTAAAATTTGTTCATTAGGAGATGATCCATTAAAAAAATCTAAATTTTTTTCTTCGTGTAGATTAATCAAATCTATTTCGTGACCACAGTTTTTAGCTTCTTTAATAAAAGTGTCTCTTATAGAGGCATTAAAAGAGTCTTTTGTATTATGATGTCCATAAACTATGAATATTTTTTTTGACATATTAACTGTCTATATTGTTTTTTTTAATATCATAGAAAAATATTCCAGATCCCAAACCGACTAAAATCGCAGAGACAATCCAAGCACTTTTATGGTCGCTAAAAAGGATTATTCCACCAAAAATCACAATAATTACTCCTAAAGTTTTGTTATCCATAAGTATTTTATACATTGACAGTATCCAATACTCCATAATAGAATCTTTTATCCATACGTCATGGAAAAAAAGACGCTCATCTACATGAGTTAAAAGTAGGTTGAATTAATAAAAAAGGAGGTGTGTATGCTAAAAAGAATGACACATTTGCTAAATACGTTCAGCCGAAAAGAATCTGAGGCTAAACTTAACAAGCAAATGCAAAAAACAATGGGCAAATCTATTGAAGTTAATGGCAACGGAACGCTTGGTTACAAAGTAAAAAAAGGCAAAAATGCTGGAAAAGTTTTAAAACATTTAAAAAAAGAATCTGGCAGTATCTAACTTTTGTAGTTGGGGGGTATACATATAACCAATATCCCCTTTACAACGTTTATAGAGTATAAACCTTAATAATGAATAAAAAATATAATTTTTATGATTTAAGTTTTGAGGATTTAAAATTATTTCTAATTGATAAAATAGGAATTGAAGAACACAAATCCTCTATGCGTGCTAAGCAGATTTTTCATGCAATTTATAGGAAAGGTTTAAAAGACTTTAAGGATCTCACAACAGCTTCATTAGATCTTAGAAAAAAATTGGATAATATAGTCTCTTTAGATCTTCCCAAAATTATTAAAACAGAAATTGCAGATGATAAAACTATTAAATGGTTACTGGAACTTAACGATGAAAATAAAAATTTAATTGAAGTTGTTTTAATTCCAAGCAAATCACATAATACCATTTGTGTTTCTGTTCAAGTAGGTTGTGCGATGTCGAAAAGTAATGCTTGCATTCATTGTGCTACAGGAACTCAACTCTTAGTAAAGAACCTTTCTGCAAGTGAAATAGTGATGCAAATGATGATAGCAAAAAGATATCTTAATGATTTTACAGACCAAAGATCGTTAAATCGTGTTGTTCTTATGGGCTCTGGAGAACCAACAACGAACTATGAAAATGCAAAAAAATTTATCAAAATTATTAGAGAACCAGAAGGAATTCATATGGGAAAAAAATCAATTACTTTATCTACTATTGGTATTCCTGATAAAATTGTAAAATTCGCCGATGAAGTAGGTGTGTATCTAGCTCTTTCCCTTCATAGTGGAGATAATGCTAAAAGAAATAAAATTATACCCATCAATAAAAAATATAATTTAGAAGAAGTTATTAAAAGCTGTAAATACTATACCAGTGTGGTTAAAGAAAAAGTATTTGTAGAGTACACTTTAATGTCCGGAATAAACGACAGTGTTGAAGATGCTAAGCAATTAATCAAAGTTATGAGTCAATTTCCCTCAAAACTTAATCTTATTTTTATGAACACGTGGCCGGGTTGTGATATAAAACCTGTATCAGAAGAAAAAACTAACAAATTTGCAAAAATTGTTAAGGAAGCAGGTTTTATAGTTACAATAAGGCGTAGTGGAGGAGCTTCTGAAAAATCTTTAAGTGGATGCGGTCAGTTAAGAACAACAAGCTTGCCAAAAAAAAGGTCTTCAGTCTAAATAAAAAATAAATTATAATTAAAAAGTCTGAACTGTGAAATAAAAAATATTTTTATGAAAATTTGTAGAATTGGAAGCAAAAATAAGGAAAAGCCTGTAATAATAGATGACCAGGGTAATTATAGAGATTTATCCGATGTCATTAAAGATTTTGACCAGTCTAATCTAAACTTTGAAACAATAGAAAAAATAAAAGATATTAATATTAAAGATTTAAAAATTTTAGATAAAAACGCTAGAATTGGACCTTGTGTATCTAACCCATCTAAATTTATAGGTATTGGTTTAAATTTTAAAGATCATGCTACTGAACAAAATCTTCCTATTCCAAAAGAACCAATTATATTTTCAAAATTTACTAGCTGTATTTCGGGACCAAATGACGACATAATAATTCCAAAAAATGCTAAACATACAGATTGGGAAGTTGAATTAGGTTTTGTTATAGGAAAAAAAGCCTTATACGTTAGTGAAAAAAATGCATTAGACTATGTTTTAGGTTTTTTTTTAGTCAACGATATAAGTGAAAGATATTTTCAAAAAAAAAAAGGGCTTACATGGGACAAAGGCAAAGGTTTTGATACCTTTGGTCCTATTGGACCTTATATTGTTACTAAAGATGAACTGGCTGACTATCAAAGCTTAAATATGTACTTAGATTTAAATGGAAAAAGGATGCAAATTGGCAATACAAAGGAAATGATATTTAATGTTAAAATTCTAGTTTCATATATGAGTCATTGTATGAGTCTTCATCCTGGCGATATTTGTTGTACAGGAACCCCTCCAGGTGTAGGTGAAAATATGAAACCTCCTGTATTTCTTAAAGACGGTGATCACATTAAACTAGGAATTGATAATTTAGGTGAACAAGAACATAAAGTTAAAGCTCTTCTATAAACATTAAAAGTAATAATGTATAATAAGAGATGGAATCAATGTTAATAAACGAAAAATTATTATTAAATACTTTTGGATGTATAAAAAATCTAGTTAAAATTGTGGGAAGTTTAAAAGAAAATCTAAAAAGAATAAAATTTTTATAACAATAGTATATGTCAAATTTTGTTTTTTATGATTTTGAAACTAGTTCATCAAATAAATACTGGGGACAAATAATACAAATTGGAGCAATTCTAACGAACGATAATTTAGAAGAGCTAGATAGATATGATGCAAGATGCAGGTTGAGTCCTGGAATAATTCCAGAATGTATGGCTCTTATAGTGAACAAGTCTTCACCAAAAATGTTAAAGAGCTCCAATCTTTCACATTATGAAATGATTAGACAGTTTGTAGAAACACTTAAAAAATGGGGTAAAGCAACTTATATCGGCTTTAACAATATTGAGTTCGATCAAGAATTTCTTAGGTGTACATTATTTCAAACTTTAGAGTATCCTTACTTAACGAGCACAAATGGTAATACAGCTGCTGATGTTCTTGGCTTAGCAAGGGCTGCAAATCTTTATTACCCAGACACACTAAAAAATTCTATTAATGCAAAAGGAAATGCTGTTTACAAATTAGATAAAATGGCTCCTCTGAATGGTATTGAACACGGGGATGCTGCTCATTCCGCAATCGGAGATGTTATAGCGACCGTGGGAGTAGCAAAGTTGATTGCAAAAAAAGCTCCAAATGTTTGGGGAGCTAGTATGCTGACAATGGATAAAAATCAGTCTTTAGAACTTGTAAAAAAAGAATTATTTTTTTGTACAAACGAGTATTTTTATGGAAAAAGTAGACCATATGTTCAATCTTTTGTTTGCCAACATCCGCAATACCAATGGCCTTTATGTTTTGACCTAAAGCATGATCCTAATCCTTATTTAGCAATGTCAATACAAGAATTAATCGTTGCAATGAAGAAACAAAAATTTATAAGAACAATAAGACACAATAAACATCCAATAATTATGAATCCTTCTTATGGAGATAAATTTGACGAATATAAAATAATTGGCATAGCAAAATTAAAGGCTAGAGCCGAATTAATTAGAGCAAATAAAGAATTTGCAGAAAAAATTGCTTCAATCAAACGATCTGAGGCTGAAGAAAAAGACCAGTCCAAATCTCAAGTTGATCTCTTTAATGAAGAGAGTATATACGCCAAGTTTACCACAACTGAAGATAACAAAATAATGCCTGAGTTTCATGCCGCAAGCTGGGATAAAAAACTCTCTATTCTATCAAAATTTAAAGATGAAAGACTGCAATATTTTGGTAAAAAACTTCTATATATGGAAAAACCTGAAATGTTGAGTAAAACAGATTACTACGCAATTCATAAAGATGTTGCAAAAAAAGTTTTAAGCACAAATAATGAACAATGGAACACTATACCACGCACATATTCAGAAATAGATACATTGAGAGAAAAATTTGAGAGAGAGGAGCAGCCAGAAAAATTAGTTATTATAGACGAAATTAACGCGTACGTTGAAGACCTAGAAAAATTTTACAACTCTGTCTAGTTGACATTATTTAAAATAACCTTAATTATGAAATATGATTAAAATCACAGATGAAAGTTACGATTCTTTTATTAAAAACGGAGATAAAATTAAAATTTTAAAACTAGGAGCAACATGGTGTAATCCATGTTCTGTAGCAATAACGCCTTGTAACGAGCTTTCTAAAGAAATGGAAAGTGAAATAGAGATAGGCGAACTAGATATTGAAGAATCTCCGAATGTAGCTACTTCATTAAATTGTAGAGGTGTACCCTTATTTATTAAATTTAAAAACGGTGAACAGATCTCACAGCAAGTCGGTTGGCCAGGCAAAGAAAAACTAAAAGACTGGATAAAAAACTCTTAACTTTTATTTAATATATTAGCTATTAAATATAAGCTGCCAAAAATAATAACAATCTTCTTTTTTTCCTTTTTAATTTTTTTTAAAGCTTCAAAAATATTTTTTGAAGATTCGGCTTTAAATTTATTCGTTTTTGCTATTTTTGATAGTGTTTTAGCAGATAAACTATTTGCTTCATCCTGAATAGGAATAGTAATTATTTTTTTAAAAATTCCTTTAAATTGTTTTATAAATTGATGAGGATTCTTATTCTTTGTCATACCCCAAATTCCATATTTTATACCTTTGATTTTTTTTAAATAATTTGAAAGGTTTCTTCCGCTTACTTCAGAATGAGCACCGTCTAATAAAAGTTGTTCATTTTTATTTAATTTTTTTTTAATTTTTCCTTTTTTTAAATAATGAACTCTGCCTTCAAAAAATATTTTAGGAATGGTTTTTTGAATTATTTTTTTGTTTATTCCTAGATCTAAAGCTATTTTTATAGCCAATGCTAAATTGTCCATTAATCCTCTCGAAAAAATATTATTTGATATAATTTTAATTTTTGTTTTTTTATCAATGTAATAGTAGTTATTTTTAAATTTTAAAAGATTCCAGGAATTTGAAAAAATTTTTTTACTTTTATTTTTTTTTAAAATTCTTTTTATTGAACTTAAAGTGCTAGGCTTTTGTTTTCCGATATAAATATTTGTAGAGTTGCTTAAAAATCCTACTTTTTGTTTTATAATTTCATTTAGAGTTTTCTTTTTTACAAAATTTAAATGTTGTTTGTTTATATTTGTAACAATTTGAATTAAAGGCTTGTCAAATACATTAGTTGAGTCTTTTGCAAATAAGGCTCCTGCTTCAATTAAATTGTAATTATTATTTCGTTTAAAAACATTTAATATAAAAATTAAAGTTAAAACTTCAAACGTAGTTAAAGAAATTTTTGTTTTTTCTATTATTTTTATTGTATTTTTAATTTCATAATGTTTTAAAAACCTCTTCCCAATCCAAAACCGTTCTTTAATATCTTTTAAACTCGGTGATATATAAGCTGAAGTTTTTTCTTTATTTGCTTCTATAAAGAATTTAAGGGATGTTAATACAGAATATTTTCCATCTGAGCCTATAACATTGATTACATTTTTTAGTTTCTTTTCTGGGCTTCCTAATTTCTTTAAAGCTAATTTTATTCTCGAAAGATCAAAGTTAACAGATTTTTTGAATAATTTGTTTTTAGCTAGCTGACTGTAAAGATTTATTGATTGTAACGACATTCGATGGCTCATTTTTAGCTTGAGCTTCTGTTTTTTTCAACAAGACATTTAAAAAATTTCCTATTGCTGAATTAAGATATTTTCTTTCAACTATAAGGTCAACAAAACCATGTTCTAATAAAAATTCTGCAGTTTGAAAGCCTTTAGGTAAATCGGTTCTCAAAGTATCTTTTATTACACGAGCACCTGAAAAAGCCACCATTGCTTCGGGCTCAGAAATTATTATATCTCCCAACATTGCCCAAGATGCTGTAACGCCTCCTGTAGTAGGGTTTGTTAAAATGACAACAAATGGAATATTATTTTTTTTTAACTCTCTTACAGCTAAAGTGGTACGAGTCATATTACAAAGTGCTAAAGTTGACTCTTGCATGCGTTGACCACCAGAACAGCTAAAAAAAATGAAAGGAGTTTTTGTCTCAAGCGCTTGTTGAGCACCAGAAATAAATGCTTCGCCAGATGCCATCCCAAAGGAGCCTCCCATAAATCTAAAATCTTGAGCTCCAACAGTGACATCTATATTTTGTATTTTTCCTTTCGCAATTAAAATAGCATCATCTTGTTTTGTTAGTTCTCTTGCGGCTTTAAGTCTATTTTTATATTTTTTTGAGTCTTCAAAATTCAAAGGGTCTTCAATTGGAATCGGAGTCTCAATAATTTCAAATTCTTTATTATCAAAAAATAACTGAAATCTTTCTTGGCAGGAAAGTTTATGATGAAGTCCACATTTTGGACAGCAATTAAAATTTGACTGAAGATCCTCCTTATAAATTAAATTTTTACATCCACATGTAGTCCACAAGGTTTCATCATTTTTTGCAGATTTTTTTGCAAAAAGCGACTTTATTTTTGGTTTTATAAATTTAGATATCCAGTTCAAGTAATTTTCCTTTTTAAATTATATACTATTTTATCTAACTTTGTCACAGGATTTCGTCTCATTTTGAGAGAATTGGAAATATTTTTGCAAAGTAACGACCCAACAACTAGGCCAGAAGCGGATTTTAAAGAAGATATAGTTTTATCTGTAATACCAAAGCCTATTACTAGGTTTTTTTTTGAGTTGATTCTTTTAATCTTATTATAGTTCTCTAAAATTTTTTTTGGTGAAACTTTAAGTTTTCCACCTGTCGTTGACAGCATTGAAATATAATAAATCATATCGTGAGAGTCTTTTATGATCTTCTTTATTCTATCTCTAGTGGTTGTAGGAGACAGAAGTTGAACAAAACTTATTGATTTCTTCTTACATTTTTTAGCAAAATTTTTATTTTCAGGCCAAGGTAAATCAACACATATAATGCCGCTGACACCTACTTTTTTACAATCATTTAAAAATTTATTTTCACCATACTGAAAAATCATATTGTAATAACCCATAAGAATTACCGGTTTTGACTTTTCATTTTTTTTAAAACTTTTAACTATTTGAAAAGCATCTTTCATTTTAAAACCGTTTTTAATAGCTCTATTTGAGCTAGTCTGAATTTCTGGCCCATCTCCGATAGGAACCGAAAAAGGAAGACCCAGTTCACAAATATCGGCATATTTTGCTACTACTTTCAAAATTTCTATAGACATTTTTTTATTTGGATCAGAAGCAACGGTATAAGTAATAAGTGCTGGCCTTTTATATTTTTTGCAATTTTCAAAAGCTAATTGAATTTCTGATTTCATCTTACGTAAGATCCCAATTTATTTTTTATTATGTCCTTGTCTTTAAAAGAGTCGCCGCAACTATTTACCACTATCACTGTGTCTTTACTAAGCTTTGGAGAAATTTTACAAGCTTCTGCAAATGCATGGGCAGGTTCGAGAGAGGGAGAAATATTTTCTAATTTAGATACCAGTTGAAAAGCTTTCAGAGCTTCTTCATCGGTAGCTGAAGTGTATCTTGCTCGTTTAGTATCTTTTAAAAAACAATGAAGAGGAGAAATTCCACTATAGTCGAGTCCCGCAGAAATTGACTCAGTTAAACCAATTTGCCCGTTCTTATCCATTATTACGTATTGAGCGGCACCATGGAGAATTCCAATTTTAGAATTATTGGTAAGTGGAGCAGCGTGTAATTTACTATTTTTTTTCCCCCCAGCTTCTATCCCTACAAACTCAACTTGTTTTTTATCAAAGTCCATAAAAGAACTCCAAAAACCATAACTTGAGGAGCCGCCACCACACACATTTAATAATTTTAATTTTTTTGGAATTTTTCCGAACTCATCTTTAATTTGAATAATTAGTTCTTTAGAAATTTGTGAAGTTGAATAACCGCAAATCTTTACAAATATGTTTGGTCCCACTGTAGAGCCCACTACGAGATGAGTGTGCAAACAATTAGCAACCCAATATCTCATACATTCACTAACCGCATCTATCAATGTTTGGCTTCCAGAATAAACAGGAACAACTTCTGCACCAAATTTTTTCATAGCATCAACGTTAGGTTTTTGCCTTTTAATGTCCTTAATCCCCATAAAAATTTTACATTTCAAATGAAATTTTTTTGCTACCATAGCTAAAGTCTTACCGGCCATACCTGCACCTGTGTCACCAACTACATATTTTTTTCCTGCTCTTTTTGCAATCAAACAATGAACAATGCTATTGTAAATTTTATGCGCTGTACCAGGATTTTCTGAAACAACTTTAGCCCAAATTTGAGCGCCTCCTAAATGATCTGTTAGATTATCTAGCTTTATAAAAGGTGTTGGGGCTCCCACATAATTTTCAAAATAATAATCTCTTTCTTCGACAAAACTTTTATCATTTCTTAATCTTTCAAAAAGGTTTGTTAAATCATCAATAGGTTTCTTTAGCGTTTCAGGAACAAAACTCCCACCAAATTTACCTCCCCACATGCCATTTTTGTCATGTTGATCAATTAGTGGAATACCTTTTTTAATTTGCATCATTAGTTTTTTTTATTTCGTTTATAAATTTTTTAATTTTATTTATATCTTTTACTTTATTTGTTTCTAAAGCACCAGATACATCAATAGTATCAGCTAAACCTTTTAAATCTTGAACTTTATCTATTGTTATATTCCCGGCTATCATTTTTTCAACTTTTGTTGAAATAGGTTTTAACCAGTTATAGTCCCAACTGAGACTTGCTTCATAACCCGAGCTATCCCACAAAATAATATCTGAACTATTTTTGATTAACTCATATTTGTTAACATCTTCTCTTTTTTTTACTTGGATTGTTGAGATGATTTTTTTTTTAAATTTATCTTTTGTTTGTAATAGTTGGTCAGAATTATAATCACCATAAATTTGAAAATAATCCAGATTTAATTTAGAAAATTCATTTAATTCTTCTTGAGTTGGTTTAACTAGAACCCCAACATATTTTGTATTTTTTTTATTAATATTAGTAAGATTTTTTGCTTTATCCAAAGTAACGTATCGATGGCTTTTAGGATAGTTTAAAATAAAACCACAATAATTAACTTGTAATGATACACAAGTCTCAACTTCTATTGAGTTTGAAAGACCGCAAACTTTAAGTTTCATTTGTTTAGTTTAAAGATTTTATAAGTTTTTGAATATTTTTTTTTATTTTACCTTTAGTAATGCTTCTGCCAATAACAACAGCGGTAGCACCATTTTTAAATGCCTGTTTTGGAGTTAACACTCTTTTTTGATCATTATTATTTTCTCCGCGCAATCTAATACCGGGAGTTATAATTTCCATATTTTTACAAATTTTTTTCAAAAATTTTGCCTCATGACCTGAACACACTATACCATCAAGCTTAGCAAGTTTGGCAAGTGCTACTTGTTTTTTAACTAATTCTTTGATTGATTTTGTATGACCTATCTTTTTTATCGATGAATTTGAAAAACTAGTAAGAATTGTTACCCCTAAAACTTTAATTTTCTTCGTAGCTTTTTTAACTGCTTTCAGCATTTCTAGACCACCATTTATGTGTACTGTAAGATATGAAATATTACTTAAATCTCTCAAAGAAGAAATAGCTGCCACACAAGTATTGGGTATATCATTTAATTTTAAGTCTAAAAATATTTTTTTATTTTTTAATTTCTTTATAAATTCTCTTCCTTTTGGACTAAAGAAAAATTCTAATCCTATTTTATAATGTATATTAAGTTTGCTTGTTTGAGATTCCTTTATTATTTGATTTATTTTTTTAGGACTGGCTGTGTCACAAGCAATAAAAATTTTTTTTTTATTCATTTATTAATTTATTGAGTTTTTTACTCGCTTTAAATCTTATCTTATTTTTTTCTGGAACATAAATCAACTCGGCGGTTTTAGGATTTCTTGCAGATTTTTTTTCAGAAATCGTTTTGATGAAAAAATTACCAAAAGATCTTATTTCTACTGTTTTTTTTTTATTAAGTGAGTTTGAAATAGCATTAAAGAATATGTCTAAAATAGAAGCTGAATGATTGTATGAGAGGTTTGGATTTTTTTCTTTAAGTTTTTTAATTATTGTTGATCTTGACAATTACTATTCTTTTTTTTGTTTTTTCTTCTTGCCACCTAATGCTTTGTCAAATATAGATTTTAGAGTTGCTCCCGACTTAGTTGCACCTTCACCAAATTTCGCTACTAAGCTTTTTTCCTCATCTATTTGCGCGGCTTTAACGCTTAATTTAATTTTTCTTGAAAGCAAATCAAGCTCAGTTATTTTTGCGTCTAAAGCATTTCCTGGTGAAAATACTTCTGGTCTTGCATCAACAGCTTCTTTTGCTAAATCATTTTTTCTAATTGTTACTATTAATTTTTTATCAGTATCAACTGAAACTTTAACACCTGTTTTCATCACTTCGTGAATACGAGTAGTTATGATATCTCCCACTTTTTTCTTGTTATCTGTGAACCAGTCCATTGGGTCTTTATCTAAAGCTCTTTTAGAAAATCTTATCTTCTCATCTTTAATCTCAATGATCTTTAATTCAATTAAATCATTTTTTTTAAATTTTTTAAGGTCTTCAATATTTTCTTCAAAACTTATTTCTTTATAGTGTAGCATTCCAGTTAAACCATTATCTAGCTCAGCAAAAATTGCCTTATCAGTTATATTCTTTATTTTTGCTTTAACTTTAGTCCCAACACCTTCTTGTAATTTTTTCCAAGGATTTTCTAAAGTTTCTTTAAAGGATAAAGAGATTCTTTTTGCATCTTTGTCTACAGTTACAATTTTTACTTTAATAGTCTGCGAGACAGATAAAACTTTGCTTGGTTGAATATTTCTGTTTGTCCACGACAATTCACTATTATGAATTAGTCCTTCCACGCCTTCTTCTAATTTAACAAAAACCCCATAGTCCATAAGTTTTGTACAAGTTCCATCATAAGTTTCTCCAATTTTGTATTTTGAAGCAAGATTTTCATAAGGATCTTCGGTAAGCGCTTTCACAGATGCTGACACTCTGTTGGTTTTTGGATCTATTTTTGTAATTTTTACTTTAAGTTTTTGACCTATTGTAACCATATCAGATGGTTTTTTTACTCTTCCATACGACAAGTCACTAACATGAAGCAATGCATCTATCCCCTTGATATCTAAAAAAATACCCCAGTCAGTAGTAGCTTTGACTTTAGCATCATCTACAATATCTCCCTCGTTAAGATTTTTTAAAGCTTCTTTAATTTCAGCGTTTTTACTTTTTTCCAACACTGCTCTTCGGCTTGTGCAAATATTTCCCCTATTTTTATCGATCCTAGTAGCAACTACTTTAACAGGAACGTTAAGCAAATGATCAATTTTCTTTAAAGGACGGACATCTATTTGACTTGCAGGCATAAACGTAGGAAGTCCAAGTACTGTGCACACATAACCACCTTTAACCTTAGACGTTATATAGCCAGTTAATTCTTCTTGGGTTTCAAAAACCTTTACCATTTTTTTCCAGGCATTCATTCGTCTTGCTTTTTCACGAGATATAATGATTTCGCCTTTAAAACTTTCAATACGCTCAAGGTATACATCTATGATAGAGCCAACTTTTAAATTATCTAACTCATTATCATTCTTAAATTCTTCGATTGGAATCATACCTTCCATTTTAGCCTTACAATCAACAACTATAAAGTTTTTGGTGATTTCAGTTACAGAAGCTTTAATAATTTCGTTTTCTTTTAATTTTCTATCTTTAAAATCTTCATTCAATAAACTCTCAAATTCTTTCATAGAGCTTGATTGATTTTTAGTTTGTGCTTCTACTGCCATATTTTTTATTAATTTCCTTATCTACAGTTAAAGACATTTTTTTAACCGTACCAGATTTACTTAATTTTCCGGTGTCGATTACTAGCGCATCTCTATGTTTGAGTAAAGGACTATGTTTTCTGTTTTTATCCCTTAAATTCCTAATTTTAAGGGCATTTTTAACATCTCTAAACTTAAGATTAGGATTCTTTTTTTTTAAATCTAAAAATCTTCTTTTTGCCGCCTTTTGTAAACTACAAATAAAGAAAAATTTTACATCCGCATCAGGGCAAATTTTAGTTGCTATATCTCTTCCCTCAATAACACATCGTATATTCTTTTTAGAAAAGTTAACTTGAAATTTTTTTAAAATCGCCCTAATTTTATTTTGCTTTGCAATTATTGACGTGTATTCAGAAATTCTGGGTGAATGAAGATTAAAAGAATTAAGTTTTTTGTAATTTAATTTATTTAAAATACCATTCAGGAATTTTATTTTATTTTTAGGTTTTTTTTGGAGGAGTTGATGACTAGCATATCTATAAAGCAACCCAGATGATAAAAAATTTAATTTATATTTTTTAGAAATTAATTTGGCTCCAGTACTTTTACCTACAGAACTGCCACCGTCTACAGCTATAATAAATTTTTGATTTTTATTTAATTTCAAATTTGCCTCCTAAAGATTTAATAATATTCAAAAAGGAAGGAGCGGAAGTATTAACAGTTTCAAAATTTTTAATAACAGTTGTTATTCCTGTAATCAAAGCAAGAACACAAGCACTTTGACATATTCTGTGATCACCTAATGAGGGGACATTAATTTTTTTATTTTTTATATTTAGTTTGCTTTTTCCAAAAATTTTCATTTCACTTTTAGAGGCTTTACTTTTAACACCTATCTGTCTTAATATCTTTTGAATTTCTTTTATACGATTACTTTCTTTGTTAGCTAAATCTTCTATACCTTTAAAAATGGAGACACCATCAGTTAGTGCAGCCATTATGAACATAATTGGATATTCATCTGTAGCTTTAACATAATAATTTTTAGATGCTTTTAGCGGTTTAATGTTACAACTTTTTATTAATATATCACCGCTTAATTCATTATTTTTTTTTTTTATATTTCTATATTTAATTTTAGCTCCTGATTTTTTTAAAATTTCATAAAACCCGATTCTAGTTGGATTCAAACCAACTCCTTTAATTTGTAAAAATGAATTATTATTTAAAATAGTTAACGCGGCAAAAAATGCTGCAGATGAAGGGTCTGCAGAAATATTAAATTTAAAAGAATCCAAATAATGTTTTCCTTTAACTTTAATCATTTTTGTTTTAGAATTTATTTTTTTTATTTTTAATGCATTAGAGTTACTTAAAAGTAAATTCTCTGTATGATCCCTGCTTTTATTCTTTTCTATTATTGTTGTAAATCCATATGAGTTTAAGCCAGCTAAAATTACTGCACTTTTAATTTGAGCTGAAACACCAGCATTATATTTAATACCAATGGGCAACTCAGAAGAAATCAATTTCAATGGAAAATTTATCTTTTTATTTGGTTTGATTTCAGCACCAAATTCCTCAGCTATATGAATAGCTTTTTGCATACTTCTTTTTGATAGAGAAGAGTCACCTTTTAAAATAACTTCAATATTAGGTGTTGTAGGCAAGATTCCAAAGCCCAATAATCTAGCCAATGTCCCAGAATTGCCAAAATCTAACACTGTATTTTTTTTTGCATATAATGATCCAAGACCCTTTCCATAAACAATATAGCTTTGAGTATTTATTTTTTTTATTTTTACACCTAATTTTTTTAAACATTTAATTGTAGAGATTATATCTTCGGACTCTAAAACATTTGTTATTTTAGAAATGTCATGACTTATAGCAGCAAATAAAAATGATCTTATAGATATAGACTTATCGCTGTCAGGCTTTATGATTTTATTAAATGGGATAATTTTACAAGATAAATTTAAAGAATAAGTTTTTTTATTCATTAATTTATGAAGTGTACTTATTTCCAAAGTAAAGTTCGATAGCTTTGGAAGATTTCAGTATTTCATTAGGTGTACCTTCAGCTATGATCGATTGCTCTCCAAGAACATATGCTCTATCAACTATATCAAATAAGTTTTGGACTTGGTGATCAGTAACCAAAATAGCACAACCATAAGATTGAATTTTAAGGATATATTTTTGTATATCTTGAACAACTATTGGGTCAAGTGCAGCCATTGGTTCATCTAATAAAATTACAGATGGTTTATTGATGAGAATTCTCGCCATCATTAATCTTCTAACCTCTCCGCCTGACAAGACACTGCTATGTAAATCTCTTAAATGCTGTAAATTAAACTCATCAAGTAGTTTTTCGACAGTTGAAATTTGTTTGTCAGCACCTTTTATTGAAATCTGGCATATGCCTAAAAGATTATCGTAGACTGACATTCCAAAAACTGAACGTGTTTGTGACAAGTATCCAATACCAGCTTTAGCTCTTTCGTGTATTGGTTTTTCAGAAATATTTACATTATTTAAAAATATTTTTCCGTTATCTGCAGCATGCTCACCTATTATCGTGCTATACAAAGTAGATTTTCCTGAACCATTTGGTCCTAAAAGCCCAACAATTTCTCCAGGATATAGATTTATTGATATTTTTTTTAGAATAGGTCTGCCATCAAAAGATTTACTAATATCTTTTAATTGAAAGATTGGTTTGTCTTTTTTAAATTTTATAATTCTAAAACCTTTTTTCATTAATTCATTACATTAACATTAATCTGCTTCTCATCAAACATTGAAATATCTAAAGTTTTTTTAGAAAGGTCAATTTTTACTTTATCTCCAGTTATATTTCCTTTAATGCTTTCTCCCCTAACATTTCCATATATGGTAAGTAAATTTTTTGTATTAAAATAATCAAGATTATCAGCATATACGATATCATTTTGATAATTAGCAACTATATTGTTTCTAAACTCCATATCATAAGTTTCATTGTTGTATTTTCCATAATCACCGTTTACTTTTAAGACAGATCCGTCTTTAAAATAGAATATTGCTGTCATAACTTTCATATCAATTAATTCAGGGTTATTTACATCAAATTCAGCTTTTTCAGACTTTATAACATATCTATTCCCTCTTAAATCTATTCCTTTGTACTCAACATTTTCAAAAGTATTTTTAGAAAGACTGTTCTCAATCGTCTTTGTCGTTGTTTCTTTAGATTTCATTTTTACTATCGGTTTTTGTCCTGAATTATTATAGTAATAAGTGAAATAAATGAGCAAAGAAGCCAGCAAAAATAGAAATGTCTGAATAATTAAAAGTTTTTTTTTTCTTTTTATCACTTTAATCCATATTGAAGAAGTGAGTGAATATGCACAATTCCATTAAGCTTCTTAGCCTTTTTTTTGTTATTATATTCTTTTTCTGAAGTCACTAAGAGACTGGTGATTTTTTTTTCATTCATTAAAGCTAAAGCCTTGGACGCAGGAGCTGACTCGGAAATAAACAAAGGGTTTGGAGTCATTATTTTATTTAGAGGATCGTTTTTTGAATAATATTTAACTCCTCTTCGTTGATCACCATCTGAAATTATCGCTTTTACAAGTTTTTTGTGCATAACTACTACTAAACCTAATTTTTTTTTATCCATTATTTTAGTTGCTTCATAAATATTTTTATTTAAGTTTATTTGAGGAAGTTTGTTTCCTGTAATCATTATATCTTTTACAAGCAAAAGAGTTTGTCCAATATTTCCACCTGGATGAAACACTTTAAATCTTTCTTTAGAAAACCTCATTTTATTCATTAAAACAACTGCTAAACAATCGCCAAATAACAAAGAAATAGTTGTAGAAGTGGTTGGCACCATTTTAGTAGGATCAGCTTCTTTTACCGAGGGTAAAAGAATTTTTATATCGCTAGCTTTAAGCAAGATACTATCTTTTTTTGAAGCAACACCAATAGTCTTGATGTCAAATCTATTCGCATATTTTAATAAATTTGTTAACTCTGCTGTATTACCAGAATATGAAAATATTAATAAAATGTCATTTTTTTCTATTTGACCTAAATCTCCGTGGTTAGCTTCACCAGGATTTAAATAAAAAGATGGTATACCTACAGAGCTACAAGTACTGGATATTTTTCTTGCGATGTGGCCACTTTTTCCAACACCGGCTGCAATTAATTTTCCTTTACTTTTAGATATTGCATCTATTGCTTTTATGAAAGATTTATTAAAAACTTTGTTAATCTTTTTTAATTCACTTAATTGTATAGCGGCAGCTTTTTTAGCAATTTTTATATAAATATTTTTTTTCATTAGTGTTCAAAGATATCAAATTTAAATCCATTTTGATCAAGCTCCACTCTTGAGTCTAAAAAATTAATGCATCTGTTGTAAAGATCTATTCTTTTTTCTCTTATAAGCATTTTTTCTAATTCATTTTTAATTTTATGCAAATATATAACATCGTTGGCTGCATATTCTAGTTGCTTGTTGGTTAAGTCATTTATATTTTTGTTCCAATCGCTGCTTCCTTGTCTTTTATCTAAATTTTTATTACAAAATTCTTGAACTAGATTTTTTAATCCATGAGAGTCTGTATACGTTCTAACAATTTTAGAGGCAATTTTTGTATCAAAAATATTTTTTATTTTACACTTTAAAAAGTATTCAAGTGCATTTTTATCAAATCTTAAAAAATGTCCAATTTTTAAAATTTTTTCATTTTCTAAAACAGAAACCAAATTCGGAGAATTATAATTTTTTCGGTCTGGTTGAACAATATATACATCACCATCTTCGTTACAAATTTGGATTAAACTAAGTTTATCTCTTTCAGGTATTTGCAGTCCAGTAGCTTCTGTATCAATAGCAACACTAACTTTAAATGTTTTTACAGTTTCAGAGCTAATGTCACCTTGAATCTTATGTATTTTCATATAACTATTCTCATTACCATGAATAAATACCCAATAGCAACAATCTTTGGTGGAAGTGGTTTTATAGGCAGATATCTTGTCAGAAATTTGACCAAGAAAAACTATAGATGCATAATTCCTACTAGAAATGCATTCCAAAAAGGATTTTTAAAGACCCAAGCACCTCCAGGGGCTATAGAATTTGTTGATTGGAAAACTAATGATTTTTCCAAAATAAAAGAATCAATAAAAAACTCTGATGTGGTAATTAATTTAATTGGCATTCTTTACGAAACGAGAAAACAAAAATTTTCTAAAATACACACAGATATACCAGATATAATCTCTAAAATTTGTGCAGTGTCAGATGTTAAAAAATTAATTCAAGTAAGTGCAATAGGAGCTAATAGTGATTCAAAATCTTTATATCAAAAATCTAAATTTTATGGAGAAGATAAAGCCTTAAATAATTTTAAAAATACAGTTGTAATTAGACCAAGTGTTGTGTGCGGAACAGAGGATAATTTTACAAATTTATTTTCTAAATTAAGTTTTTTACCGGTGATACCAGTTGTTAAAATGAATTATTTATTTCAACCAGTCTTGGTAACAGATGTTGCAGACGCAATTATGAATTCAATTGAAATTAGAAGCAATGAAGGAAAAACTTATGAAATTGGAGGACCTAAAATTATTAGTTTTGGTGATATGGTTAAATCTATTTTAAATACCATCAATAAAAAAAGATTGGTCATTCAAATGCCAATGACTTTAGCCAGAATTCAAAGTAAAATATTAGGTTTGCTACCTTTTCCTCCAATACTTACAGAAGATCAGTGTAATATTTTATCAGAAGCTGATAATGTAGTTTCAGAAAATTATTTAACGCTCAAAGATCTTAATTTACAACCAGCCGACGTTGAGACAGCAATGAAAAAATGGTTGTGGAGATATAGAGATGGTGGAGAATTTGCAAAAATTAAATGAAAAGTATTAGTCTATTTTCCGGATATTTATTTTTAGCAATTGCAATTATTACAGGCATAGCTGCGAATACTTATTTAAAAACAACAGAAGGATTTACAAAAATAAGTCCTACAATTTTTTGCATTACAAGTATTATCATTTGTATATTTTGTCTTTCAAAAGCTATGACTGTAATTCCAATAGGTTTCACCTATGCAACTTATGGAGCGTTAACAATATCTTTTGTAACATTATTTGGTATATTCAAATACAATCAAATTCCCAATATTTATGGATCAGCTGGAATTATTTTAATTATTGCTGGAGTGATATTGTTAAATACTCTGGGAAAATTAAAATAAAACCTGCACTAGAAAACTTAACAGCCTTTTCGATATTTTTAAGATAAAAATTTACGGACTCCTTTTTAATTTTGTGCTAGGTTTTTTCAAATAAAAACAAAAAGGAACATATGAAAAAAATTAAAGCAATAATTTGTTCTGTAGCTCTTTTCGCAATGTTTGCAGAAACAGCTGCTGTAGCAAAAACAGAAATACAATGGTGGCATGCTTTTGGTGGAAGACTTGGTGATTTACTTGACGAGCAA
>MDTG01053712.1_pt1 | contig 19700 bp, 17 predicted proteins | sample 811421 | NCBI WGS metagenome assembly MDTG01 (sample SAMN05326645, study PRJNA326480) | marine metagenome | isolation source: seawater | place: Pacific Ocean: South East | collected 2011
GAAATAGTTCCTGATTTTGATACTGCAAAAATAGAAGACTTAAGTATATGAGATTTTATTTTTTCATCTCCTATAGCTCCACAATTTTTAAAACCTTGTTTTAATAGAAGATTTTGAATTAACTGAACATGTTCTGATGTGGAATGAAAAACAAAAAATAAATCCTTGTACTTCTTGTTCATCTTTTTAACAAATTCAAATAAAATTGGTGTTAAAACATTAATCTCAGATAATCTACTACCAGGATAGATGGAGAAGATTTTTTTGTTATCTTTTATAATCTGGCTTATATCTACTTTGCTTTTTTCTTGCTCCTCTAATAAGGGATGTCCTGTGAATGTTGATTGGATACCCTCTTTATCAAAATATTTTTTTTCAAATGGAAATAATAATAAAATATGGTCTAAAAAGGATTTTAACTGCTTTACCCTTTGCTCTCTCCAAACCCAAACTTGTGGTGCAACAAAATGAATGGTTTTTATACTCGGGTCCTTTTTTTTAACTTCTTTTGCTACTCGTAGAGTAAAATCAGGACTATCTACAGAAAACAAAATATTGGGTTTAAATTTAATTATTTCATTAACAGTCTCATTAATTTTACTTTTGATTTTAAAAATATTTACTAAAACTCTCGTAAATCCTAGGTAAGTAACTTCATTTAGATTATAAAGAGATTTAATACCCAAAGATTTTAAATTTTCACCACCCACACATAAATACTCTATATCTGACCTTGAGGTTTTAAGTTGTGAAATAACCTTTGATGCCAATTTATCACCAGATGGTTCTCCAGTTAAAATAAATATCTTTTTCATTTATACATTCTCCAAAGCTCTCCATTATCTGATAACATATAAATGTCACCTGTTTCTTTTTGTATCTTAATGTCTCTTATTCTACCAATTTTTCCCTTTAAAATTATTTCCTCATTAATAAATTTATTTCTTTTAAATTTAATTTTTCTTAAGGATTGATCTTTTAATGATGTAATTAAAGCATCTCCATTCCATTCTTTAAAAGTTTCTCCATTGTAAATTGTCATTGCACTAACCGCTATTGATGGCACCCAATACTTAATTGCCTTTGTAAAACCAGGTTTCCATTTGGGTCCAATTTTTGTACCAGAATAATTTGTGCCACCCCATCCTAATATTTTCCAACCATAGTTTTCACCGTAATTAACTGTACCAAACCAATCCCCCCCTCTTGCTCCATGATTGGTCATATAAATTTTATTATCAAAAGGTGATAAGGCTATACCTTGAGGATTTCTAACCCCTATTTGATAAATTTCTGGAAGCCATTTGCTTTTATTATTAAATTTCGGATTATCTTTGGGAATAGAACCGTCAATATTAATTCTAATAACACTCCCAGGATGCTTTGTAGCATCTTGAGCGATCATTCCTAATCCTCTTTCACCTGCTGTAATGTATAGATGAATGTCTTTAATGATTAATCTTGAACCGAAATGATATCCGGATTCAATTGGAGGTTCTGCCCTAAAAATATTCTTAAATTTTATATTTTGTTTGCCAAATTTTCCTTTAGCTACAGAGGTACTAGTTTCTCTATTTCCTCTGTTTTCCGAATATGATATGTATATTTCCCCTTTGTGATACAAAACATCAAGTAATCCTCCTTGACCGTCTTCTAGAACAGAAAGGTTATGTTTAATTTCAGATTTTTTTTTATTCTTTATATTAAATGTAAATAATTTTCCTGATTTTTCAGTAAAAATTATACTTTCTTGATTTACAAAAGATAAGCTCCAGGGTTTGTCTAAAGTATCAATTATTTTTTCAAGTTTAATTTCAGAACTATTCAATATAGAAAAATTAAAAAAAAATAAAAAAATAAATATTTTTTTCATACAACCTTTATAAATAATTTATTTTTATTTGCGAAGCTAATAGATTTAATTTTTTCTAAAAATACATTCTTTTTATGCTTTAAAACAATCCCTTTTAAACCTACAGATTTACAACCTTTTAAAGTTTTAAGTCCAACAGTTGGTAAATCAATTCTAAGATCCTGTTTTTTCTTTGGAAATTTTACTAAAACACCTGTGCCTTTAAATTTTTTTGTTTTACATTTCTGTAACATTTGTTGGGTTCCCTCTCTACTTTCAATGGCTACAATTTTTTCATTTCTTACTATTGTACCTTGACTAAAGTTATATTTACCAAGTCTATTTAATATTTTAATTCCTTTTCTAATATCTGCTTTATCTTGTGAATTTGGTTTTATTTTTGAGTAATTTCCTTTTTTTAAACTTAATTCTGGATTATAAAATAATGAACTTATTGTTCTAATTTTTTCATGTTTTAATATTTTTATAATTTCTTTTAAAATTGCTGCATCTCCAAGTTTTGAACTTTTTATTATTCTAGGAATGTAATAAATTCCTTTAAAATCTAAACGAATTTTTGAAAAATTAGGTTTTTTTACTTTTCCTGCAAAAAGAACTTTTTTGCAATTATTCACTTTCAATATTTTAATAATTTTACCAAATTGTCCAATTGTTATTGGATAGGAATTTCTATCTTTTTTAAAAACTCTATTTTTTGTTAAGTCAATAATTAAATATCTTAGTTTTCTTTTTTTGATTTTTTTGAGAATTTCCTTTGGAAAGGATGTTTCACCAAATATTAAGCCGATCATATTTCAGACAATGGAGTACAAATAGGTCTTTTTTTGTCCTTTTCTAAAAACTTTGTGACCTCTTCAACTAATTCGTTTCCTTTATATTCACCATTAATTTTATTAAGATTTTCCTGAAGATTATTCGATGAAAATATTTTTTTATACGCTTCGTCTAATTCAATAATTTTTTTATTATCATACTTTTTTCTTCTTAAACCTATTAAATTTATACCTTTTAAGTAATTTCTATTTCCAAACGATAAACCAAAAGGAATTACATCTTTTAAAACCCCAGTCATACCTCCAATCATGGCTAATCTTCCTATTCTGGTAAATTGTTGAACAGCAGAATTGCCTCCTATAATAACAGAATCTTCGATTGTGACATGCCCACCTAAAGGGACATTATTCGCAATAACAACATTATTTCCAATTTTACAATCGTGAGCCACATGTGAGGAAATCATAAACAAACAATTATTTCCAATAATGGTTTTGCTTCCTCCGCCAGTAGTTCCGGGATTGATGGTAACATACTCTCTAATAACATTATTTTGACCAATTTCTAAACTATTGGTTTCTCCTTTATATTTTAAATCTTGGGGATCTGTTCCAATACTGGCAAAAGGAAAAATTTTTGTTCCCTTTCCTACTTTAGTATTTCCTTCAATGTGAACATTCGAAATTAATTCCACACCTTCCTCTAATTGAACTTTTTTGCCAACAAAACAAAAGGGACCAATTTTAACATCTTTACCTATTTTTGCTTTTGAATCTACTACACTTAATTTATGTATCATTTTTTTCTATCTACTATTGTTGCGGACCATTCAGCATCAGCCATTTTTTTATCACCAACTCTTGCGATGCCCCTATATTTCCAAACTCTTCCGTGAGATCTAATTGCCTCGATATCTAAATATAGTTCACAATTTGGCATCACTGGATTTCTAAAACGTGCTTTTTCAACACTCATTAAATATACAAGTTTATCCTTATATTCTTTTGGGTCGATTCCGTGTGCTGTAAGAGCTGCAGCTGCTTGCCCAAATGCTTCAACAATTAAAACGCCTGGCATAACAGGTTGATCTGGAAAGTGCCCATCAAAATAAAACTTTCCTTTTTCTACATTTACAATTGCTGTAGCAGACTTTAAAGGTACTATGTTTATTAATTTTTCAATTAAAAGCATAGGCTCTCTATGTGGAAGAAGTTTCTCAATAGTTTTTTTGTCAATTGTACTACTCATGTTTATTTCTTTTTAAAAATTCTTTTAAAGGTACGGCTGGATAACCCATAACTGTTGTGTTATCTGGTACATTTTTTACTACACCACTACCACCACCGATTCTCACATTGTTCCCAATTTTTAAATGTCCTGATATACCGGCTTGACCACCTATAGAAACATTGTTTCCAATTGTAGTACTGCCTGCAAAACCAACTTGACCAGCTATCATACAATTCTTTCCAATCTTAACATTGTGCGCCATGTGAACTTGATTATCTAAAAAAGTATTTTCTAATATTGTGGTATCTCCAATTGAGCCTCTATCAATAGTACAATTTGCCCCGAGTTCAACACCATTATTTATTATAACTCTTCCAATATGAGGAAATCTGAAGTTTTTTCCCTTTATAGGTATGAAGCCAAAACCTTTAACACCAATTTTACATCCATCCTGTATCACAACTTCGTCTCCAATTATTGTGTTTTTGATTGTTACATTAGATCCAATTAAACATTTTTTTCCTATACACACGTTATGTTCTATTGAGGTATTATTTCCAATTAAAGTTTTAAAGCCTATTTTAACATTATTTCCAATAAAATTATTCTTACCAAATGTGACTGAAGAGTATTTTGATTTTAATTTTTTTGATTCTTTTAAAGAAATATCTGGGTAATCGACATCTGCATCAGGATAAAACTTTTTGGTAATTTTTGCTGTAGAAAAAAGAACATTTTTTACAATTATTTTTATACAATTTTTTGGTAAATATTTTTCAAAACTTGTTGATGTAATACAGGCTGCTGCCTTAGTTTTTGAAGCCGAAGATATATAATCTAAAGAATTTAAAAAAGATAAATCTTTATTGCTTGCTGTATCAAGAGTTTTTACATTATAAATTTTAATTTGTTTTTTTAATTTAATTTTTTCATCAATTAATTCACTTAAATAAAATGGACCTTTTGGTACAAAAAAAGAATTATAACTCATTTGAAATTAATTAAGTTTTATAGATTTTAATTCTTGATCTAAAATTTTTAGAATTTTTTGTGTTAAATCATTATCTGTTTTCGAAATAATCACATTTTTCTTATCAATTATCATCTGAATATTATTTTCCGACATATACTTTTCTAGAATTGGGTTTAATGCCTTATACAATTTTAATCTTGCTTCCTCCTTTTTTCTGAGAATTTCATTAGAAGCCTTTTGCCTTTTTTTTTGAAATGTAATATTTTTTTCACGGAGTAAGTTAAGGCTTTTTTTATATTCTTCTGGTGATATTAGTTTCTTTTTTGCTATCAAATCAGCCTCGTCTTTTTTTAACGAAGATTGCTCTTTATCAAACTTTTTAGATTGTTCTTGAAACTTTTTTTTTAAATATTCTTGGGCTTGTTTACCTGCTTTGCTACTATTAAGAATTTGTTTCATATCAACAAAATAAATTTCTGTTGAATTAGCTTTCGATAAAATAGTTGAAAACAAAAAAAATATTGTGAGAATCTTAAATACTTTCATATTAAAATGAAGTTCCTATTTGAAATCTAAAAGTTTGTGTTTGGTCAGTATTTGCTTTGCTTAAATCTTGAGCAAAAACAAAACTTAAAGGACCAACGGGCGTATATAAATTTGTTGCTAATCCTACAGATGATCTAATTTTGTTTGAGTCCTCAACAGTACTTGAGTAATCAACATGCCAAAGATTACCAAGATCCATAAATACTGATATATCTGTTTCAGTGCTTTCGGGTAAAAGATTTGGAAGAGCTGCTTCTAAATTTAGTGCTGTTGCGTAGTTACCACCAATAAAATCTTGTCCATCTTTTGGACCAACTTTTCCTGACTCAAAACCTCTTAGTTTTCTATTAAGATGAAGTCGCTTACTAAGTCTTACATCCTCTCCTGCTCCGTTTACCGCAGCAGAATAAAACTTTAAAGCTCCTATTACATTATCGTTAAACGCATGATATTTGTTATATGTAATAGAGTTAAATACATTTGGTGCATCAGCGATCAAGGGAAGACCTTGGCTAAATTTAAATACATGTCCATCTGTCGGCATAAATCTTCTATTTCTTTTGTCATTTAAAATTCCATATTTAAAAGTTAGATCTGAATAATTCCCTGCCTGTTTTTTTAAAGACGATGAGGCTTTGTTATTAACATTTAGATCGTCAAAAGATAGACTGAATTCTGGTGAAACATAAAGGTCTTTAAGATGCTCAAATTCTGTTCCGGTACTAAAGTTTAAAATCGTATTTTTATATCCAGAATCAGGTTTGTCAGTTTTTCTACTTGAAAAACCACCAAAAACTTTATTTCCAGTAAAATTGTAGTCTGGATTAGTAATTCTAATACCACCCCTCAATGCATCTTCTGAAATATCTGCAGTTGCTGATACATTGTACCCTTTTCCTAAATAATTGTTTTCCTTAATTGAAAAGGCAAAAACACCTCCTTCTGTTCCATAACCAGCTCCAGCTGATATTTCTCCAGTAGGTCTCTCCTCGACCGAAATTTCAAAAACTTTTAAATCTGGTGATGATCCATCTATAATTTTATAATTTACTCTATTAAAAATATTTTTTGCTTTTAGATTAGATATAGATTTTTCTATTTTAATTTTACTGTAAGGGTCTCCTTCGTCTAATAATAAAGTTGATCTAATGACAGAGTCATTTGTTACCGTATTTCCTTTTATATTAACTCTTTCAATCTGTAATTTTTTTCCTTCAGATATTTTAAAAACTATATCAATACCATCTTCACTTGAAGTTTCAGAAACAGAATGCTGAACAAATTGCATCTGATTATCGTCAATTATTTGATCAATATTTTCTAGAATAGTTTTAATTTTGAATGGAGAATAATATTCACCAACTATTTCTGTAAAAGATGGTTTTAATTTTTCAAAAACGGATTTATCAAATACTGGATCTATGTCTGTGGATATTTTTTTAAATCTATATCTTTTGCCTGCATTAATGCTGAATGTTAGTTCGATATCGTTAAAATCATTTACTTTTGCGCTACTAGATAAAACTTGTACATCATAATATCCTCTTCCTAAATAATAATTTTTTATCAAACGCTTATCTAATTCAATTCTTTCAGCATTTAAATAAATATTTCTAGTTAAAAATTTCCAGAATTTTGCTTCCTCACTAACAATCACATCTCTTAACCTTTTGCTTTTTATTTTTTTGTCACCAATAAAATAAATTTTTCTGATTTGGCTTCTTTCACCTTTGTCTATTGAAAAAATCAAATTTAATGTTCCATCACCTATATTTGATGCTTGTTTTTGTGCTGAGGCCTTAACTGAGTAATAACCTAAAGATTTATAAAAGTTTTTAATAATTTCTAAATCACTTTTAACATAATTTTCAATATAAGATCCTTTTTCTTTTAATGATATAATTTTGAAAATTTGATCTTTAAACTTACTAGTTTGTTCGCCCTCGATATAAATCGAATAAATTATAGGATTCTCTATTACATTTATTTTTAAAACACCGTTTGAAAAGTCAGTTGTAATGTTTGTAAAAAAATCGGTTTGATAAAGTTTTTTAATAATCTCATTAACATCATTATTATTATAATCTTTGTTAATTTCTATATCACCATAAACCTTGATTGTTTCTTCAGAAATTCTTTTGTTTCCAGATATATCGACTCTTTTAAGAATGTCAGCATATAAATTATTCATGTTAAAAATAAGTGAAAATAATAAACAAAATTTAAGAAGTTTTTTATTCATTTTTTTTTAATATTCATTAAAGTTGTTCTTCTAGCCCAATTATCTATCTTGTAAATTTGATCGATATTTGGGGATCTTTTTATAGCATATTTTTTAAAATCTTTATGCTTAAAAACTCTAATTAGTGACTGATATATTGAATTATAAGATATTTTTTTCTTTAAAAATTCGTTAACTAAAACCTCATTACTTGCATTTAAAATTATTGGAGCAGAATTTTCATATATTTTTTTAGAAAGTAAAGTAACAATTGGAAATTTTTTTTTATCAACGGGCTCAAATTTCAAATCCCTGATATTATTAAAATTATTTAATTTTTTTGAAAACAATTTTTTTATATTAATTTTGTTTTCATATAATGCATTTGCGATTGGAATTCTCATATCACTTTGATGATATAAAAATTTTCCTTGTCCATTTTTAAAAAAAACTATTGCATGAACTAAGGATTGGGGGTGAATAACTATTTCATATTTATTTTTCTTATAAGGAAAAAGATTAAAAGCCTCTAAAAGCTCTAAGATTTTATTCATCATGGTTGACGAATCTACTGAAATTTTTTTTCCCATAGTCCAGTTAGGGTGTGAAATTGCGTCTTTAACTGATATTTTTTTAAACTTAGAAAAAGGTTTTCTTAAGAACGGACCACCAGATGCTGTAATATAAATTTTTTCAATTTCATCATCTTTGTGGGAATTGGTTAATTCATTAATCGAAAAGTGTTCAGAGTCAATTGGAACAATCTTAGTTTTACTTTTACGGCTGATTTTTTTTATAAGATGCCAACCACATATTATTGCTTCTTTATTTGCTAACAATATTTTCTTACTTATTTTAGTAAATTTTAATGTTGGCTCAAGACCTGCAATACCGACTATAGATGAAATTGTCATATCAAATTTCAATTTTTTAAAAGGAAGATCAGAAAATTTATTATAAACTTTTATTTTTTTAAATTTTCTTTTAACTTTTTTAAAAACATTAAAATCATTAACTATAAAATATTTAGGATGATATTTTTTTATTTGCTTATTAATTAAATTATAGTTTGAATTTGCTGATAGCAATATTATTTTAAACCTTTTTTTATCTTTATCAATTATATTTAAAGACGTTTTTCCAATTGAACCTGTTGAGCCAAGAATGGCAATTTTTTTTTTCATGGAAAGATATTTAATTTGTATAAAATGAAGGCAAGAATAACTACGAACATTAAACTATCAACTCTATCAAAAATGCCTCCGTGACCAGGAAGGAATTTCCCAGTATCTTTTATTTTTTCTATTCTTTTTAAATAAGAAATGAAAAGATCACCTAGTTGCGCGACGATTGAAAACAATATTGCTAAAGCAAAGTACTTGGCTTTTAAAAAGAGATTCTTATCAATGCCAGAAATAGTTTCTGCAATGAAACTTAATAAAAACACAGAGAAAATTGAAAAAATAAATGAACCTATCACACCTGAAAAAGTTTTGTTCGGACTTATTTTGGTTAGTCTTTTCCATTTGAATATTTTACCAAATGTATAACCACCAATATCAGATAAGACAGTTAAAATTATAATCCAAATTAATAAAACGTAGGATGAAATCGTATCATTTCTTAAAAAAAGAATAGAAAGCAATGAGGCAACAAGAATAATATCTAATAAAATTATTGAAGTTTTCCTTTTAAATGCTGAAAAGACTTCAAAATTACCCAATATTAAAATTGCATACAAAAACGAGACAATAAACTTTTCACCTTTTACTATAAAAAAAATCGATAAAGGAAATACTATTATCGATGTTATAATTCTTTTTTGTAAATTATTCATATATTCCCAAAATTCCTTTTTACTTTTTTAAAATTATTAATAATTTTATGATAGTCATTAATAGTAAAGTCTGGCCATAGTTTTTCAATAAAATAAAGTTCAGAATATGCAAGTTGCCATAAAAGAAAATTACTTAATCTTTTTTTTCCACCAGTTCTTATAAGGATATCAGGATCTGGAATATTTTTAGTGTAAAGGTTTTTACCAATATTGTTTGTGCTAATATTTTCTTTATTCTTTTTAATAATTTTTATGGCATTTACTATCTCATTTTTTGAACCATAATTAATTGCTAAATTTACCAATATTTTTTTACATTTGATTGTTCTTTTCATAGACTGAAAAAGCGTTAATTTCACTTTTTTTGGCATTGAACTTAAATTGCCAATTATATTAATTCTTACATTGTTCTTTACTAAATTATTTATTTCTTTCTTAAAATATTGATCTATAAGTTTAAATAAAAATAAAATTTCCCTCTTTGGTCTTTTCCAATTTTCAGTTGAAAAAGTATAAAATGTTAAAATAGGAATTTTTAATTTAATCGAGTCTTTAACAACTTTTTCAATAACTTTAATTCCATTTAAATGACCAAAGTTTCTTGATTTTCTACGTTTTTTTCCCCATCTACCATTGCCATCCATAATAATTGCGATATGGCTAACTTTATTCATAGAGTGAGAATTTCTTTCTCTTTGTCAGTTAAAATTTTTTCAATTAGGGAAATGTTTTTATCAGTGCTTTTTTGAACGTCTTCTTCATATTTTTTACTTTCATCTTCACTAATTTGTTTGTCTTTTAAAAGTTTTTTAATGTTATCGTTTAACTCTCTTCTTATATTTCTTATAGAAACTTTTCCTTTTTCACCTAAATTTTTTAAAACTTTAATCAGTTCTTTTCTTCTTTCTTCGGTGAGTTGAGGAATACGAATTCTTACAATTTGACCATCAACTTCTGGGTTCACACCTAGATTAGATTTTTTTATTTCTGAGTCTACAAGCTTAACATTATTTTTGTCCCATACCTGAATAGTGATGGTTCTCGACTCAGGTACTGTGATGGTTGCAATTTGATTGATAGGCATTTTTTGACCATAAACGTCTATTCTTATTAAATCTAGCATTGCAGGATTTGCCCTTCCTGTTCTTAGAGAGCTTAAGTCTTTTTTAAAAGACGATATACTCTTATTCATTTTTTGAGACAGTTCATTTTCACTAAACTCACTCATTTTAATCAATACCTTCTCCAACCTTATATCTAACAAAGTCTAATACTTTTATTTGTCCACTACCTGAATTAATTTTTAGAATATCTTTAACTTGTTTTTTTGTATCCATGATCCAAATTTGATTTAATAAGGTATTTTCTGATATAAACTTGTTAATTTTACCATTTGCAATCTTATCAATAATGTCAGCTTTTTTTCCACTATTCTTTAACTCTTCTTTTATTATTTCTAATTCTTTGTCAATTATATCTTTCTTTATTCCCGTTTTATCTATTGCAATAGGAGATGAGGCAGCTATATGCATAGCTAATTTTACTCCCACATCCTTTAAATTAAATTTTTCATTTTTTTCTAATTTGACAATTGAAACTACTTTTCCAATATTCCTTTCAAGTGAGTTGTGAACATAACTAAAATTTGATCCTTTGTTGTCAAAGAATGCACTTCTTCTAATAGTAATTTTTTCACCAATTTTTGAAATTAGATTTATTAATGACTCTTCTACACTTTTATTATTTTTCATTTTTGATGATTTTATTTTCTCTAGGTCTCCCTTATTAACAAAATTTATTTCAGATATTTCCTTGCAGAAATTTATAAAATCTTTATTTTTTGCCACAAAATCGGTTTCACTATTAATTTCAATTGCTGAAATCATACTATCTTTTTCATTAACTAAAACTAAACCCTCACAGGCAATTCTGCTCATTTTTTTATTAGCTTTTGCTATTCCTTTTTTTCTTAAATATTCAACAGCTTTATCTATGTTGCCATTGTTTTCATCGATAGCTGTTTTGCAGTCACTAAAGCCTACGCCTGTCAATTCCCTTAATTTTTTAATATTTTCAAGATTATTTTTCGACATTAATTTAAATAAAAGTCTATTATTTTTTGTTAGGACTTTTTTTTATTTTTTCTTTTGTTGAGGTTTTTTTTACTTCTTCAGTATTTTTTTTATTTTTCTCTTGACTGCTAATACTTTCTTTTTTTAAATCGATAACAGGTGCTTTTGCAATAAATTTTTTTGCATCTAAAATTGTTTTTTTTAAGATTTCACAATATAAGTCGATTGATCTTCTTGCATCATCATTACCAGGTATTGGATGATTTATTCCCTCTGGATCTGAATTTGAGTCCAGAACTGCAACTATTGGAATATTTAATTTAACTGCTTCTTTCACAGCTAAAGATTCAACATTTGTATCTATTATAAATATCATTTCAGGTACTTTATTCATTTCGCTTATACCACCTAGCGATCTTTTGAGTTTATCTCGTTCTTTTCCCATTTTTAATATTTCTTTTTTTGTAAAACCAATATCTTCTTTTGATAATTCTGACTCAATTTTTTTTAATCGTTTTATTGAGTTTTGAATTGTTTTCCAATTAGTTAACATTCCGCCTAACCATCTGTAATTAACATAAAATTGTTGAGTTTCTTGAGCTACTTTTACAACTGCCTCTGATGCTTGTTTCTTTGTAGAAACAATTAAAATTTTACCACCAGATGATATACAGGTGTGAACTTCTTTCATTGCATTTTTAATTAGAGGAACAGTCTTTGTTAGGTCTATTATATGAATTGAATTTTTTTCACCAAAAATAAACTTCTTCATCTTAGGGTTCCATCTAAGAGTTTTGTGTCCCAAATGAACACCTGCTTCTAATAGTTGTTTTATAGATACGTCTGGTATATTCATAATTTTTCCGGTTTAACCACCACAGCATTCCTTGCGGACCGGTGGGTATCCCCCTTGCTGTGTGCGAATTTATGCAATTATTACTTAGAAATAAAAAAAAAATCAATCCATTAAAAACTTATTTTTTTCACGAATTCTTTATCTTTTATGCTATTAAATGTTTTAAAATCGAATTTTCTAGGTTTTTTAAGCATAAAAGTATAAATTTTTGAGGTTTCTGCAATTTTTATCGTTACTTTTGTTTTTCCATCTTCATTTAATAAAGTTTTTAAGTCATCAAAATTTGATTTGGCATTCAACTCAATGGTTACATTTTCGTGAGCTTTATTTATATAGCTCTCAATTTCCAAAATATTTTTTACATTTATACGTTGCCTATTAGAATTGTCATAAAGATTATCCTTTTGCAATGATAGTATAAATGAACTTGCGGCTTTTAAAATGTTCCTGTTTTTTGTTAATAATTCGGAAAATAGGAATAATTCAAATTCACCTTTTAAATCACTAAATTTTATAATTGCAAAAGGATTGCCTTTGGAGCTCTTTTTTTCTTGGATTGACATTATAGTGCCAGCAACTAAAGAATTATTAGTGTCACCATTTATAAATTCTTTAAAAGATAAAATATTTGAGTCTTTAAAATATTTTATATAACTTTTTAGTGGATGATCTGACATATAAAATCCTATTGACTGGAATTCGTTCATAAGAATTTCATTATTAGTCCAGCTTTTAGTCTTATTTAATTTAAAAATCTGCCCTTCATCACTGGTACTATTAGGGAAAAGATTACTTTGATTGCTTTCTTTTTCCTCCCAAAGATTTTTATTTAATTGTATAATTTTAGGAACTGAGTTTAATAAAGTGCTTCTGTCTTTCTCTAAACTGTCAAATGCCCCACCTTTAATCAAACCTTCTAATTGAAGTTTGTTAATATCCTTGGGATTAACTCTTTTGATAAAATCATTTATTGATCTAAATTTCCCGTTTATTTCTCTTTCTTTAATTACATTAGATATTGCTGTGTAACCAACACTTTTAATTCCTGATAAAGCATAATAAATTTTATTTTTTTCTGGTTTAAAATCTGCAAAACACTCATTTATATTTGGTCTTATAATTTCAATATTTAACCTTTTTAATTCTTCAACAAATTCTCTGAGTTTATCTGTGTTTGAGGCCTCGGTCGACATAGTTGCGGCAATAAAATCCTCCTTATGATAATGTTTTAAATATGCAGTTTGGTAGGCAATCAAAGCATATGCAGCTGCATGACTTTTGTTAAAACCGTATTCAGCAAAAGGTTTTATTTTTTGAAAAATAAAGGAAGCAATATCTTTGCTTATACTGTTTTTAACTGCACCCTGAATAAATTTTTCTTCTTGTTTTTCTAATTCTTTTCTTTTTTTCTTTCCCATTGCCTTCCGCAAAATGTCTGCTTCTCCAGGAGTAAAACCTGCTAATACTTGGGCAATTTGCATCACTTGTTCTTGATAAATAATTATTCCGTAGGTTGGTTTTAGAATTTGTTCTAAAACTTTATGTATATAATCAGGTTTTCTTAATCCATTTTTACAATCATTATAAATAGGAATATTACTCATTGGGCCTGGCCTATACAAAGCAACTAAGGCTATTATATCCTCAAATTGAGTAGGTTTCATTTGTCTTAAAGCAGATCTTACACCTGAACTTTCTAATTGAAATAACCCAGTAGTTTCACCAGTCGAAAGCATTTTATAAATCTCAGAGTCATTTAGGGAAATTTTACTTATATTTAATTCTATTTTTTTAATTTTTAAAATTTGAATTGTTTTATTAATTACTGTTAAAGTGTTTAATCCTAATATATCAAATTTAACCAATCCGACATTTTCAGAAGAATGCATATCAAACTGAGTTGAAGGTAAAAGCAAATCGGAGGATTTATCTTTATATAGTGGTACTTCTTCGGATAACTTTTCACCAGCTATTACAACGCCTGCGGCGTGTGTAGCTAAGTTTCTATTCAATCCTTCTAATTTTAATGAAAGTTCAATAAGTTTTTTTACTTTTTTATTATTTTTTTCTTCTTCTCTTATTCTTGGCTCTCTAGCGATGGATTCGGATAATGTTAGTGGTCTAGAAGGATCGAAAGGTATCATTTTACAAATTTTGTCAACATGACCGTATGGAAGTCCAATAACTCTGCCAATATCTCTTAAAGCCATTCTTGCCTTAAGTTTACCAAAAGTAATAATATGTGCTACGCCTCCCTTATATTTTGACTTTAAATACTTAAATACGAGATCCCTTTTTTCTTCACAAAAATCTATATCAAAATCTGGCATAGAAATTCTATCGGGATTTAAAAATCTTTCAAAAATTAAACCAAACTCAATAGGGTCAAGATCTGTTATATCCAATGAATATGCTACTAATGATCCTGCACCCGAACCTCTGCCAGGTCCAACTGGTATATTATTTTTTTTAGCCCACTTTATATAATCTGACACAATCAAAAAATAACCTGAGTACTTCATGGAGTTTATAATTTTGATTTCATGCATAAGCCTTTTTTTATAGATAATCTCTATTTGTGATTTTTCTCTTGGTTGTTTATTTTTAAATATAAAGTTTTCTAATCTATTTTTAAGTCCTTTTTGGGATTGTATTAACAACTCATCAGCCTCAGTTAAATCGCTTTTAATTTTAATTGAAGGTAAAATTGGTTTTGATTTTTTTGGCTTGTAATTAAATCTGTAAGGAAAAAAATAATTATTTTCCAAGGCCTCTGGAAGATCTGAATATTCTCTTTTTAATTCATCTGATATTTTTAAGTAATGCTCATCTGTAAACTTTTTCCTTTTTTTTTCATCTACATAAGTTTTTTCTCCAATACAAATTAAGGCGTCATGCGCTTCGTACATATCCTTACTAATATAATATATTTCTCTTGAGGCAATAATAGGTATTTTAAACTTTTCAGATAAGTGTAAGAAAGTATTTTCTAAATTTTTTTCCCCAATATCATTGTGTCTTTGTATTTCAAAATAAAATTTATCTTTAAAATATCTTTTAAAATTTTGTAATATTTCATCAACATCTTTAACTCGATTTTTAATTATTAGATTTGATAAAAGGGAATTAATGCCTCCACTTAATACTATAAGATCTTTTGAATTATCATACAAATCGTCTATTTTGCAATTCGGTTCACTGCCAGGATAATCATCAAGATAACTTTTGGAAGATAATTTTGTTAAATTTTTAAATCCTGTATTGGTTTGCGCGAATATCGGAACTTTTCCTATAATGTCTGCAAATTTGAAATTAATTTGTGAGCCGATAATTGGTTGAGTACCCACTTTACTTATCTCATCTGAAAATTCTATTGCACCGCAAAGATTGTAGCTGTCGCTTAATCCTATTGCTGGTACCTTATTCTTTTTACAATATTCTGCTAAATCTTTTATTTTAATCGCACCTTCACAAATTGAGTATTGTGTGTGAACTTTAAAGTTTGTAAAAATTTTTGATGCATTATCCATTAAGTCTTTTTATATTACCATTACTAAGTCTTAAAGTATAATCGGCCATCTTAGCAATTTCTCTATTATGAGTTGCAATTAGTATTGTTTTGTTTTTTTCTTTTAGTTTTAAAAAATAAGAAAATACTTCATCTGAAGTTTTCTGGTCTAAATTTCCTGTTGGTTCATCAGCTAAAATTATTTTAGTTTCTGAAGCAATAGTTCTTGCGATTGCAACTCTCTGTTGCTCCCCTCCTGATAAATCACTTGGGAAATGGTTTAATCTATGTGATAGATTTACTTTATTAAGAATTTTGGAAGCATTTTTTATAGATGTGTCGTAATTATTAGTTCTGATTATTAATGGAATTGCAACATTTTCAATGGCCGTAAAATCAGAAAGAAGATTATTGTTTTGAAAAATTATTGATATGTAATTTCTAATGAATTTATTCTTTTTTTCCTGACTAATATTTGATGTTTGGTTACCAAGCAAAAATATTTTACCTTTTGTAGGTTTATCCAACAAAGCAAGCAAATGTAATAAAGTTGATTTTCCAGATCCCGAAGGGCCAACTAAAGCGATAATCTTTCCAGAATCAAGTGTCAAATTTATATTATTTAAAACTTTTATAACAGAATTTTTATTACGGAAATTTTTACTTAAACTTTTAATTTCTACTAATTTTTTACTCATATTTTAATGCTGAAATACTTTCTATTTTTGTTACAGCTATTGACGGAATTAATGATGCCAAAAAAGAAATGATTAGAGAAAGTAAAGATATAAAAACAATTGACTCTATTGTTAATTTACTTGGCATTTCATCTAAAAAATAAATATCTTTTGGAAATATTTCAAAATTGAAAACTAAGGATAAGAATTGTCTAATTTCCTCGATATAAAGTGAGAAAAATATTCCAAAAACTAAACCACTTAAGGTCGCTAACAAACCAATCGTGAAACCGGTAAGAAAAAAAGATTTTATAATTGATTTATTTGATAAACCTAAAGACTTTAAAATAGCTATCTCTTTAGTTTTATTTTTAATCAATATTGTTAAACCAGAAATTATATTAAATGCTGCTACTACAATAATTAAGGTTAAAATTAGAAACATAACATTTCTCTCTACCTTTAATGCAGAAAAAAAGGTTTTGTTCAAATCTGACCATGAATATACAAAAAGATTTGGTTTTGATGATTGTATCTTCTCTTTATAAATGTTTGCTTTTAATGGATCGTCTAAAAATATATCTAGATTGATTTTTTCAGACGTTTTTTCAAAAAATGATAGAGAATCATTTAATGTTAAAAATGAAACATTTTTATCAAATTCGTATAAACCACTACTAAAAACTGCTGCTATTTCAAAGGTAGTTTCCTTTGGTATGGAGCCTAATGGGGTAGAAACTAAAGAAGATGACATTACATTAATTTTGTCGCCAACAACTACATCTAATTCAATGGCTAAATATTTGCCTAATATTATTTTATTATTATTGAAATTTGATAAATTACCATCAATTAAATTCTTTTTAAAAAAGTTAAACTTATCAAACTTTTTAATATCTAATCCTCTTATCAAAACACCTTTTGCTAAATTTTTCGTTAAAACTACCGCCTCGCCATTATAGGTTTTGATAATATTTGCATCCTTATATTTTTTTTTAAGATCATTATAAAATTTATCGGTTATATTTTCATCATATGGTTTTATTGATATATGAGGATTAAAACCTAGTATTTTCTTTGTTAATTCAGATTTAAAACCATTCATTACCGACATAACTATAATTAGAACTGCAACACCAAGCATTATGCCAAGAAATGAAAAAATTGAAATTATTTTTAAAAAACCTTCTTTTTTTTTAGGTTTTAAATTTCTTATAGTTATTAGTTTTTCTATTGAAGTAAACAATTTAATTTTTCAAAAGTTTTATTATTTGGTTTAAGTCTAACATCTGAGATTTTTTATCAATTTCTTTAAATTCTATTTTTTTATCATCAGATTTTGAACCAATAACAATTTGGTACGGTATCCCTAATAAATCATGTTTTTTAAATTTATTTGATATATTATCATCAACATCATCGAGTAAAACATCTATTCCATTTTGTTTAAGTTCTTTATAAATTTTTAAAGATTTATTTAAATTTGTATTATCATTTTTACTTATAGCTGGTATGATTACTACATCATAGGGTGATACTGAGGTTGGCCATTTCATTTTTTCATTTGAATACTTTGCCTCTATTATAGCGCCAACAAGCCTTGATACACCAATCCCATATGAGCCCATTTTGACAAAAGTTTTTTTTCCATCTTTTCCATCAACACTACACTTCATGGGTTTAGAGTATTTATCACCAAAATAAAATATATGACCCACTTCAATTCCTTTTGTCTCTAATTGATCTTTTTTCTCAACATTACTATTAAAGTCTTCAATTTTAAATTTATCATCTGTTACTGCATAAAATTTTGAAAAATTATTTCTCATAGTTTCTAGTGATGATTTTTCATTTTTGTACTTATCTATTTGTAAATCAAAAATTCTTTTGTCTGCATAAATTTTACTCTCACCTGTTTCGGCTAAAATCACAAATTCATGTGACAGATCTCCTCCTATTGGGCCTGTTTCAGCTTTCATTGGAATGGACTTGAGTCCTAATCTTTGAAATGTCTTTAAATATGCATAAAACATTTTATTGTATGATGTAACAGCATCATTTTCGGAAAGGTCAAAGGAATATGCGTCTTTCATATAAAATTCTCTACATCTCATAACGCCAAATCTAGGTCTTAGTTCATCTCTAAATTTCCACTGTATGTGATAAAAAATTTGAGGCAATAATTTGTAGGATTTGACACTTGACCTAAATATTTCTGTGATTTGCTCCTCATTTGTAGGTCCATAAAGCATTTCCCTTTTTTGTCTATCAGAAATTCTTAACATTTCTTCTCCATAATCATCATATCTTCCGCTTTCTTTCCATATATCAGCGGATTGTATTGTTGGCATAAGCATTTCTTGTGCACCAATATTATTTTGCTCCTCTCTAACTATTTTTTCAATTTTTTTCATAATTTTGAATCCTAATGGAAGCCAGGAATAAATTCCTGCTGACGACTGTCTTATCATGCCTGTTCTAAGCATTAATTGGTGGGATTTTATCTTTGCATCAGAGGGCAAATTTTTAGTAATTGGTATAAATAATTTTGATAAAAACATTATAATCTTGCTATATTAATATTGGTAAATGGTTTTTTTCCGGTTTTATTTTTAACAATTTTTCTACAGTTTTGTTTGACAGCTTCAATTAAATTTTTAATTTGGTTATTGTTTTTCATAGAGAAAGTCCGACAAGTATTAAAAATTTCATCTTCCATTTCAAAAACAATTTTTTCATCAAAGTCATGCTCTGGTATACCTCTGTATGATATTACAGGTTTACTTAGTTTTCCGCTATTATTTAATATCAATGTGATTTCTAAATAACCGTTTAAAGATAAATTTCTTCTTTCTTTAATAGATTGGGAGTTTTCTCCAACAGCAACGTTACCATCTAGGTACATTTTCCCAGAAGGAGCTTTATCAATAATTTCAGGATTTTTTCCAGGATAAATTCTGACAATATCGCCGTCCTCGATTCTAAGAGCATGAGGAACTTGCATTTCTTTTGCAAATTTTATGTGTTCATTCATATGTCTATGTTCGCCGTGAACTGGAATAATAGTTTCAGGCTTTACCCAGTTATACATATCTTTTAAATCTTCTCTGTTAGGATGGCCAGAAACATGAAC
>MDTG01065050.1_pt1 | contig 19699 bp, 21 predicted proteins | sample 811421 | NCBI WGS metagenome assembly MDTG01 (sample SAMN05326645, study PRJNA326480) | marine metagenome | isolation source: seawater | place: Pacific Ocean: South East | collected 2011
ATGCGCGTGTCAAAATAGCCATCTTCGCCGGTCAGGCGTTTATAGATTTCGTCCGACACCAAATGTGCCACACGGCGCCAATTCTGTGTGTAGGTATTGAATTCTTTGCCGGCAATTTGTTTTTCAAGCTGGGTGTCCCATAGGCGGAAGCTCACTTTCAGCGTATTGCCTTGCGGGATGACGGTGCCTGTCACCAGCCCTTGCGCATTGATCTGGCGCCAGTCAGCAAAACGCGGAATGGTGTTGCCGTCGCTGATTTGCTGAATGAATGCGCGCTGTTCGATCGGGCGGAACAGGCCGGAGCGTTCCAGATTTGCGCTGATGACATCGGCGATGTCCATGCCATACTCGCTGACCTGCCCGTTAGGGCCTGTGAAATTGGTGATGGCGATGGGCAGCGGGTTAACATTGCCCTTGGTAATATCGATGCGCAGCTGTGCAAGTGCGAGCGTTGGGATCAGGCAGAAAAAAACAAGTGCAAGGCGAAACATGAAGTAAAACTCCTACAGGTCATACCCTCATAATATACTTTTCACCTCGGGTCAAAGCTAACGACCCACCAACATCTGGGTTGGGTCAAAGTTCAACTCCATATCCTTCCAGGTGTCATATTTTTGCGGCGGCAGGTTGCGCAGCGGGCTGCATAATTGTACCGCGCGCAAGGCACTGTTGGCCGCGGCAAAGAAGAAGCGATCGCTATTGTAGCGGCCTTGTTGTGATGGCACGAGTTCCGCCTGTTGCACCGACCCGTCTGGATTCACTTGCACTCGCAACGTCACGACCAGATTTTCAGGATTGGGTGCGCCTGCGGGCATCGTCCAGCATGCCTGAAACTGACTGCGGATCGAATCGCGCTCGCTAAGCGATAGCGGAATAGTATCATCGTAACGATCAGACTGCGTTTTACTGCTGGTTTCAGCAGGCTTCTTCTGGGTTTTGTCAGGCTCTTCTTCCGGCGGTGCGTCTTCTGCCAGCTTGTCCATCAGCGCGCCGAACAGGTCTTCTTCCGGTTCGTCCTGCTTCACCGGTTCCGGTTCTTTTTCTTTGGGTTTTTCCTCCGGCTTTGGCTTCTCGGGCTTGGGCAGCGGCACGGCATCTACCGGTTTGGGCGGCGGTTTAGGCTCGCTTTTGCGCGTAGGAGGTTTGGGCTTGGGTGGTTTAGGTTTTGGTGGCGCTGCTTTGGGCTTGGGCGGCTGCTTGGCCGTCGGCAGGTTAGAGATATCCTTAATCGGAACAATCTCTACCGACACAGCCGATGGCTGAATGGCTTCCCAGTCATCTTCAAAAAAGATGGGGAAACCAAACATCACAATCAGGAAACCCCCGACATGTAACCCTATCGAAAGCGCAACACCGCGCGGCACGCCTACCTCCGCTTGCTTTGATTGCTGCCGTCGGTAATCAGTGCCACTTTCAGCAGGCCTGCTTCGTTGATGCGGCCAATCACCTGCATCACGAAGCCATAATCAATGGCTTTATCGCCACGCACAAAAATACGGGTGTCTTTCTTTTCGCCTACGATGGCATTCAGCTTGGCGCCCAGATCAGCCAGCTCCACCTCGGTTTCCTGAATAAAGATGTTACCGTCTTTGGTGACCGACACCGACAAAGGCTCGTCATTGCCCGGCACGGGTTTGGCGCTGGCATCGGGCAAGTCAACTGTGACACCCGCCGTCAGCAATGGCGCGGTGATCATAAAGATGATCAGCAACACCAACATCACATCCACCATGGGTGTGACGTTGATTTCGTTGAAGCTGTTGCGACGATAGCCGCGACCGCGGCCACCGGGGCTGACATTCATACCCATTATGCGCCTCCGTTGTCGATCTGGCGGGAAATGAGCGTGTTGAACTCGGTGGAGAAATCGTCCATGCGGCCAGCAAAACGGCTCAACTCGTTGGCGAATTTGTTATAGGCGATTACAGCGGGGATGGCGACAAACAGGCCAATGCCGGTGACAAACAGCGCTTCGGCAATGCCGGGCGCTACCACCACCAGCGAGGTGTTTTGTGAGCCGGCAATCGCACGGAAGCTGTTCATAATGCCAATCACCGTGCCGAGCAGGCCAATAAAGGGTGAGGCCGAGCCAGCGGTTGCCAGAAAGCTCAAACCGCGCTCCAATTTGTCCAGCTCACGGTTGCGCGTAACCGACATCATCTGGCCAATACGGTCTTTCAGGCTGATCTGCAGATCATATTTGGTGACACTGCCGCCACCGCTGCGAGGGCTGTTTTTGCTGCGAAACCATTCTTCCATGGCGGTCAGAAAAACCGAGGCCATTGGATGGCTGCGGCGCTTTTTCACGCGCTCATGGAATTGATCCAGCGCGTCAGCCTGCCAGAATTCCTGTTCAAACTTGTCGGTTTTATATTGCAGGTTACGGAAGGTCATAATCTTTTCGAAGATAATGCCCCAGCTCACGATCGACATGCCGATCAGCAGTAGCATGATCAGTAGAATAATTGGGTCAGCATTGATAAACAGGCTTAGAAACGACGTGTCATGGCTGACAGTGCCGGCTAATTCGGTGGCCTGAACGGGGGTAACGGCGGTTTCGGGCATGGTTCCTCTTATTAACTGGTCGTTGGCATATGCGTTTTCAACGCATGGATTATTTCATCGGGAATGCGGGCCGGTTTTCGGTCGCGATCTACCATCGCAATATCTACGATTAGATGCACAAGGTCAATGCTATCACGACGTATGGTCTGATGCATTTGCAGGCGCACTTTTTTCAGGTGACTCAGTCGGGTTTCCACACTCAGTAGGTCATCGAGCGCGGCGGGTTGGCGGTAATGTATGTCGCAATGTGCCACCACAAACCCCGTGCCTTGTGTGCTTAACAGCTCGGACTGATGAATGCCTGCAGCGCGTAGGGCTTCGGTGCGTGCGCGCTCGGCAAATTTGAGGTAATTCGCGTAATAGACAATGCCCGCCGCATCGGTGTCTTCGTAAAAAACCCGCAGGGGATAATAAAACGCGCCGTCGCGGAATTCACCTTGCATGGGTTATTTCTCTCCTGCGTCCAGCCAGTCGATCTGGCTTTGCAGCGCAGCTGGCGCTTGCATGTTGAGATGCTGGAACGCGGCTTTAGTCAGCATACGGCCACGCGGAGTGCGCTGAATAAACCCGATCTGAATCAGATAGGGTTCGATGGTTTCTTCTAACGCGTCGCGTTGTTCGGACAGGCCGGCTGAAATCGTTTCGATGCCGACGGGGCCGCCCTGATAATGCTGTGCAATAAACTGCATGTAGCGGCGGTCGGAGACATCGAGGCCTTGCGCGTCCACTTCCAGCCGTAATAATGCAGAGTCGGCCAACTCTTTGCCTACTTCTTCCGCCTGCGCACTTTGTGCAAAATCGCGCACGCGCTTGAGCAGCCGCACGGCTATGCGCGGGGTGCCACGCGAGCGCCGCGCAATTTCGAGTGTGCCACCATCGTTAATGTTAAGCGATAAAATGCCTGACGCACGTTGAATCACATGCTGTAGTTCGGCCACATCATAGAAATGCAGTTTGACGGGAATGCCAAAACGGTCGCGCAACGGGTTGGAGATGAGCCCCAGCCGGGTCGTCGCTCCCACCAATGTGAAAGGCGGCAAATCAATGCGTACGGTACGCGCGGCGGGCCCTTCGCCGATAATCAGATCCAGTTTGAAATCTTCCATCGCCGGGTAGAGCACTTCTTCAACAGCCGAATTCAGGCGGTGAATCTCATCGATGAACAGCACGTCGCCTTCCTGCATATTGGTCAGGATGGCGGCCAGATCACCTGCTTTGGTGAGTAGCGGGCCTGAAGTGGCGCGGAAATTCACCCCCATCTCGCGCGAGATGATTTGCGCCAAGGTAGTTTTGCCGAGGCCGGGTGGGCCATAGAGCAATGTGTGATCCAGCGCATCGCCACGTGCTTTAGCGGCGTTCACAAATACGCGTAAATTTTCGCATGCCTGTCGCTGACCAGTAAAATCGTCAAGGCTGAGTGGTCGCAATCCCAGCTCGCCTGTGTCTTCTTCCTGCGCATGCGGCGAAGTGAGGGCTTCGGATTCCGGCATCATCGGCTCATTCATGATGCCAGCTCCTTCAGGCCAAGACGGATAGCATCATCCAGACTGGCGTCGCCATGTTGCTTCAGCACGTTATTGACTGCCAGATAGGCATCGGTGCGATTATAGCCCAGATTCACCAATGCCGAAATCGCATCTTCGCCCACGCCGCTGGCTTTGGGTGCCTGGCCTGCGTGCGATGGCATATCAATTACCGTGTCGCTGGTAGGCAATGTATCTACTTTGCTCTTCAGCTCGGTGATAATACGCTCGGCCAGCTTAGGCCCCACACCGCTCACGACGGTGAGCGCCTTTTTGTCTTTAGCGGCAATAGCCGTCATAATTTCTGCCGGACTATAAGTGCCAAGTATCGCCAGTGCCATGCGCACGCCTACACCTTGCACCGTGGTCAAAATGCGGAACCAGTCGCGTTCCACGGCCGAGGTGAAACCATAGAGATGAATATGGTCTTCGCGCACATGGGTTTCGATAATGAGTTCGGTTGCCTCCCCCGCCTGTGGCAACTGCCCAAGTGTTTTGTGCGAGGCATAAACCAGATAGCCAACACCACCGACATCGATAATCGCTGTGTCGGTATCGATACTATCCACTTTTCCGCGTAATTTTCCGATCATAGATGGCACTATTAGAATGGTTAATATGGCAAATGGCAATCGCTAATGCGTCCAGTGCGTCTTCGCCTGCTTTTTCCAGCTCGGCGCGTGCAGTGGGCAACAGGGTCTGCACCATCATCCCCACCTGATGTTTGTCGGCACGGCCTACACCCACCACCGATTTTTTGACCAGCGTGGCAGCGTATTCGTGCACGTCCAGCCCTGCGGTGGACAGGCTGAGCATAAGTGCTCCGCGTGCCTGACCCAGCTTCAGGGTAGAGGCGCCGTTGGCGGTTACAAAGGTTTCTTCCAGCGCGGCCTCGTGCGGCATGTGCTGGGCAATAATCGTTTGTAGTTCACGGTGCAGGTAATGAAGCCGCTCGGCCAGTGGTGCTTTGACGGCAGGGCGAATAATGCCACAACCCGCAAAGGAAAGCTGATTATTGTCGGCATGAATCACGCCCCAGCCGGTTTTTTGCAAGCCTGGGTCTACACCCAGTATGCAGCGTTTAGGCACTCAGCTTTTCCAGTATTTCGTCAGACACATCAAAGTTGGCGCAGACTTCCTGCACATCGTCATTGTCTTCCAGCGCGTCAATCAGCTTGAATAAGGTGGCGGCCTGCGATTCATCAATCGGGGTCGAGCTTTTTGGCACCCATGCCAGCTTGCCCGATTTCGGCTCGCCTACACTGTCCTGCAATGCATCGCGCACCGACGAAAACTCGGTATGTTCGCAAGTGATCTCATGGTGCTCTTCGGTGGTTTCGCAGTTCTCTGCACCTGCTTCGATGGCTGCCTCCAGCATTTCTTCCTCGCTGCCCGCTTCCAGCGGATAGGTGAAAATGCCCACGCGGTCGAACATAAAGCTTACGCTGCCTGACTCGCCCAGATTGCCACCATGCTTGCTGAATGCGGCACGCACCTCGGCGGCAGAGCGGTTTTTATTGTCGGTCAGCACTTCCACCAGAATCGCTACGCCACCGGGTCCATAACCCTCATAGCGCATTTCTTCGTAGTTATCGCCGTCGGTATTACCTGCGCCTTTTTTGATTGCGGCTTCGATTTTGTCTTTCGGCATGTTCTCGGCGCGCGCGTTCTGAATGGCCAGTCGCAGCCGCGGGTTCATGCCCGGGTCATCGCTGCCGCCTTCTTTCACCGCGATGGTGATTTCTTTGGCGCAACGGTTAAATACTTTCGCACGTTTTGCATCCTGCGCGCCTTTGCGGTGCATGATGTTTTTGAATTTTGAGTGGCCAGCCATTGTCCCTCACATAGTTAACGATGATGTAAGTGCGGTTTTACTCCATAACCTGCCGTTATGGCAACCGTGATTAATGGTTAGTTAGCAGCAAATCCGTACAAATCGGCCGCATTTTTATACAATAATTGTTCGCTCAGGGCTTTTTCATCGGTGCCTAGCAAGCGTGCGGTTTCTTGCGCCAGTGCTTCCACATAGTCCATCACGCTGTGGTAATCGAAAAGTGAGGCATGGGGTTTGCCATGATCCAGACTGCTAGTGTCCGATGCGGGGCCGGCAAACGGGGCATCCGATGCGCCAAGCAACACCGCCTCTGTGCCGAGTTTGTGAATAATATCGGCCACGAAAGGTGCCGCGGCATGGGGGCTGAGTGCGGTGCGATACCCCGGGCCTTTGAAATAGACCGGAGCCGCAGTGCGGGCACGAGCGGCCATCAGGCTAAGCAAGGCCTGAAATTCAGGATCACTGGCGCCCTTATGCGATTTTGGCATGCCAAGATGATCAATCAACAGCGGAATATCTTCCGGTAATTGCTCAATCAATTTGCGTAGATACGGTGCCACACCATAGACCAGAATATGCTGCCCGCGGTGACGCAGTGTGTTGAAAATACGGTCCCATTTGGCTTTGTCCTGCGCCAAATTCGGGATATTAGCCACGGCATACAGGCGGATGCCTGCAATATCGTCGCGCTGTAGCCAATGATGGGTTTGTTCGTCATGGACATTACCACGCACAATGCCTTTGGCGGGCATGCCTTGTGCGTGCAAAGCATCCAGACTGTTCACCACATGTGCCGGGTCTTCTGCGCGGCTGAAATCCACAACTACCACACCTTTGGGCGGGTGTTGGCTTACATGCCGCAGATAAAGTGCAGGCGTGTTAATGGCATTTTCGGGCACAAAAGGCGGCGCTGAAGTGACAGTGCTTTCCTGCGCGGTAAATAAATGTATGTGTGAGTCAATCCATTGCATGCGTTATTGGTACGCCAATCTTACGCCCTATGCAAGTCATCACAATACGCTAAGGGTGAAGTAAAGCGAAAGCGCCACCGCACCCAGTCCAAGCGATAAACCTGCCAGCATGACCAGCCCGTCGCGGCTGACAATCGCCATGCCTAACACAGCAATCGCGAAAGTGGGCACCATCACCGCAAACGGAATGAATCCCAGCGGAAACATTAGCAAAGACAAAATGATCACCAATAGCATCGCGATATGGGTGAACACAGGGTGAAACATGAAGCGCAGACGCGGGTGAAGGTAATTTTCCATATTGCGCAGGTAAGGCGCCACTTGTTTGAGCCCCTGCCGTGCGCGATTGGCCGAGGTTTCCTGACGGGCAATCCAGTCAGGAATCCATGGATTGCCGCTAATAAAGAAAAACTGCACGGCGATTAAAATCAGTAGCGTGGCCGTGATTGCCGGCATGCCAGGTATCGCGCCAATTGGCGAAAAACAAAGGATGGCCAACGCGAATAGCAGCGGGCCATACGCCCGCCTGCCCAAGGCGCTGAAAATATCATCCACGGCAACACTGCCCCCGTGCATCTTGTACAACATGCGGGACAGTATGCTGGATATGCTGCGTGTTTGTTCAGCCATAAATCTAACATAGCTGTAAGATGCGTTAACCGGCTATACGTCAGGATAGGTAATTAAAGTAAAGGGCGCATAAGGATTTACTGACAAGTGAATGCTCAACCGCTACAACCAAACTAGAGAATGAAATGGAGACAAAAATGAGCGAGATCACCCGTTATCAGCAAGGACCAAAACTTAGCCGCGCCGTGGTGCATAATGGCATTGTTTATTTATGTGGGCAGGTGGCCAAAGAGTACGATGCCGACCTGAAAGAACAAACGCGTACCATGCTGGAGCGCGTCGATGAGCATCTGGCCGAAGCGGGCACGGACCGCACGCGCATGTTGAGTGCGACGCTTTACATTAAAGATATTAGCCGTGTGGCAGAAATGAACGAAGTGTGGGGCGAATGGCTGGGCGATGCGCCGCGACCTGCGCGCACCTGCGTACAGGCGGAAATGGCCAAGCCGAATATCTGGGTGGAAATCACGGTGACCGCTGCGCTGTAGCTGGAAAATAAGGGAGGAATGGTGGAGCCTAGCGGGGTCGAACCGCTGACCTCCTGAATGCAAATCAGGCGCTCTACCAACTGAGCTAAGGCCCCACACGGAATTGAGGTGGCGAAATGTAGGGAAATTACGCGTCTAGTCAAGCAGAAAATGCAAATGCCGCAGGGTTTTTTAGCGCCATTTATCAAGCGCCGCTTTGAGCCTGTCGAGTTTCACAGGCTTGCTGATTACGCCATCAAAGCCGGTTTTCTCCATTTTATCAGCGGTTTCTTTGGTGACATCTGCGGTGAGCGCGATGATAGGGATATGGCGTGCAAACTCTTTGCGTACGGCCACCGCCATTTCGATACCAGTCATATCAGGCATATGTATATCGGTCAGGATAAGATCGTAATAATCATGATCGCGCATATGCTCCAGCGCCTGACGCCCCGTTTCGACCGAATGGTACGAGCAGCCCAGTTTTTTGAGCATAGTTTCGGCGACGGTGCGGTTGACTGGATTGTCTTCGACCAGAAGTACAGCAAAGTCGGTTGTTTCGTCGGTGGGTTGCTCAGGTTCGGTATATTGGCTCATCTGCGTGTTGCCCGCTTTGTGAAGGGTGCGCAGCAAGGTTTCGATGAGTATCTTATAGCCGACAGGCTTAGCCAGTGAAGTGTAGAAGCCGCGGCGACGTAAATGATCCGTATCTTCCTTCTGTGTGGTGCCAACCAATGCCACTACACCACTGCCAACCGATTCGGTGAGCTTAATCAGCGTCTCGTCGTTGCTTTTACCGGGGCTTTCTGTCAGGTCGGGATTGTACAGTGCAATGTCGAACACTTCCTGACGCAAAGCAGCTTGTACTTCATGTGTGTTTTGGGCGGTATACACCTGCATATGAATCGTTTCCAGTATTTCGCGCAGAATGACCAGCTGATGAATATTGGAGTCGGCGATCAATATGGTTTTGTTTTTCAATGGTGCCAGCTTCGGCGTGTAGGCGTCTTTTGGCGGAACGGTAACCGGCATAGAAAGTTCGAACCAGAAGGTAGAGCCTTCGCCCAGATTACTGTGCACGCCTAATTGTCCCTGCATCATCGTCACCAGTTTTTTGGTGATGGCCAGACCAAGGCCGGTACCGCCATATTTACGTGTGGATGAAGAGTCGGCTTGTGTAAAGCGGTCAAAAATATGGTTCTGCTTGTCACGCGGAATGCCAATGCCGGTATCTTCCACTTTGCAATGAATAAAGGCCGTGTCGCCCTCTTTATGCTTGAGTGTTATATGGGTGAGAATATGGCCTGACTCAGTGAATTTTACCGCATTACCAATCAAGTTGATCAATACCTGCCGTATGCGCGTGGGGTCACCCATCATCCATTCTGGCATATCAGGGGCGATGCGCACCAGCATTTCTACATTGTTCTGCTCAGAGCGCACAGCCATAACACTGGCTAGCTCTTCGGCAATGGTGCGTAGGTTGAATGGAATAATTTCGAGATGAAACTCGCCCGCTTCGATCTTCGAGAAGTCCAGAATATCATTAATAAGCTCCAGCATGGTCTCGCTGGAGGTTTGAATAATGTCGAGATAAGCTTTTTGTTTATCGGAAAGGGGCGTGTTAGCCAGCAGGTCGGCCATGCCTACAATCCCGTTCATAGGGGTGCGGATTTCATGGCTCATCGTGGCCAGGAACTCACTTTTAGCAAAATTGGCCTCGATTGCATTACGCTCGGCATCGGCCATGGCTTTTTCATTGCGTCGCACCTGTTTGGCAAGTTTCTGACCATAGAGCGTGATTGCCAGAATAAAGATGCCGACGGCTGCGGCAATGATGATTTCAACAAATTTATACAGCTCGCTATATTGCGCGAAATGGTTGTAGTCGCGCCGCTGCTGGTGATAGATCGTTTCATTAAAGCGCGTAATGAGTGCTTGCATATCCTGTGTTTGTGCTGCATCGAGTGGCCCATCTTTCAGTGCAGTGCTGTAGCGCATAAGCTGACTAAACAGGGGAGCAAGCTGTTTGTGCTCGCCGTCCAGACGCAAACGATCGGCGATATTAGATAAATGCATATCCGCTTTATTCAAAAGTTCCGTGCGCTGTGTTTCTGGTAATGCGTCTCTAAGCTCCTGGTATTTTTGTTCCAACTGGCTTACGTGATAGCTCACCTCGTTCCAATACCGATTGGTCTGGTTGGAGAGCGACAGGCTGCTGTTAAGCTGAAAATTGAGATACAGACTGGTGCAGGATGAAACGATGGTGAAGCCGGCGAGAACATAATAAAGCACGTGCCATTTGGGGCTGCGCCATTCATTATTCTGGGGTTTGCGGTCGCCTTCAATATATTTCCTCAACCAGAATTGCAGTGATCCCAGCAAAAATGTGGCGGTTAGAATGCCAATGAACAGGGCGATTTGCAGGTTTTCGTTGCCATAATTGCCGATGCCGCCGCTAAGGGGCACCGCATAGCTTTGATACATCGCCAGCACTTGCTGCATAAAGACAGCCACAGACAAAATAGCGGCTGCGATTAAATGATGGCGGAAATCGCTGTTGGGACGCAGGAAGGCGATGTAAAGCGACCACCACACAAGAGCGTAACAGAGAATAGCACTGCTTACGATATGCACATTATTCAGCTCAAGACGTGCATTCACAATAATCGAATCAATGCTGAGCGTATGGCACACCACGACGCTTGCGGTTAGCATAAGTGCGGCAAGGCTAATGCGCCAGCGATTTGGGGAATGTGCAATCAGGTAAATGGCTACCGCAGCGAAGAGGATGGCAGATAAGAGTGAGACCAGTGCAGTAAGGATATCGTATTCGACAGAGAAGGGTAATGTGTAACCAAAAACGGTAGAATAGTGGCTCGCCCAGATGCCGCTGCCTAAGCTGCATGCGCCCAATAAAAGTAGAAAAAACCTGCGCGACCCACGATAGTTGGGTAACTGTCGGGTGACAAAGAATACTGCGCTTGCTGCAAGTGATCCGATAAAAAATGAAAGAGCGATCAGTGATATGTCGTGATGCCCCTGAATGGCGTCATGTGGGATAGATGCTAATTGCAGCAGGCTGAGCATGCGTTAATCACCTCGTGTAAATACTAATGTATATTCGTCTGATAGCGTATCATTATAATGGTAACTGTCTTCTGCAAAGTTGCAGAGTGCATCAGGTGTCTCAATCTGGTGCTTTAACGCCCAGGCAGCCATGCGCCCCCGAGCCTTTTTGGCCATCAATGCAATCACCTTATAGCCGTCATCACGCTTTTCTTTGAACACGGGCGTAATAAGTTTGGCGTTCAGCGATTTGGGCTTCACCGCTTTGAAATATTCATTGGAGGCAAGATTTGCGACATATGCGTCCCCTGTGGAGGCAAGCTGCTGATTGATCTGCTCTGTGATACGTTCACCCCAGAACTCATAGAGGTTTTTGCCGCGCGGGTTAGCTAGCTTAATGCCCATTTCCAAACGGTAGGCTTGCATCAGGTCAAGTGGGCGCAACACGCCATACAAACCAGACAAAATACGCAGATGCTCCTGCGCGTAGCGTAAGGTGTCAGCATCCAGGCTTTCTACATCAAACCCGTCATATACATCGCCGCGAAAGGCGAAAATGGCCGGCGTGGCATTGTCCGTCGTGAAGGGCGCAGAGAAGGCTTTGAATCGGTCGTAATTGAGGGTGGCGAGCTTTTCGCTGATGCTCATCAATTCTGCCAGTTCCTGTTTGCTTAACTTGCGCGCATGTTGCACGAGCGTTTTGCTTTCGTCCAACAAGGCAGGGTGGGTGAAGTTAAGCGTTGGTGCTTGTGCTTCCATATCCAGTGTTTTGGATGGCGATAACAGAAATAGCATTACGTATTCTCTCCCTGTGTGCGATGTGCCTGACTATATGCCAACAGCCAACCGATCGTAAGCCAGAAGGGCACCGCCGACCAGGCAATGAAAAAGCTGGTGGTGCTGGCAATGGGCCAGAGGCGCAAGGCCAATGTAATCAGCAGGCCAATATAGATGGCATCATGCTTGCAGGCAGGCCATGCTTTAGCCGCATTGCGTGCCCACAGGGCAGCCATCAGCAGAAACATCGCCAAGCCAATGATGCCACTCTCCACCCACCATTCGAGATATATATTGTGGGGGTGCAAATTACAGCGTGGTGCCAGTTCTTCGATAGAGCCATATTTCGCGTCGGGACAATGCTCGCGGAAATGCCGCAAGCCGACGCCTGTGATGGGATAATCCGAGCCGACATCCCATGCAGACTGCCATATTTTGCCATAGACCGTGTCTTCCAGATTCTGGATCACATGCAGGGTCGAGGCATATTGGCGTTCGATTAGTTGTGGGTTGAGCTGCGCGATGCCAAAGCCAATGAGCGCCGCCACCACCCCCGCTGCAATGAGGGGCATGCGAATGCTGCGAATGCATAACACCGCCAGCCCTATGCCCAGTCCGGTGAGTAGGAGTGCCATGCGTTCGCCACTCAGGAAAACCGCCAGCACAAAAGCAAGTGCCAACAGCACGGCGCCCAGCTTCTGCCATGTGGCAATGTCTGTTTTGCGCAGCAAACTCAGCCCATACAGCACCACAGGGAAAGCGAGCCACACCAGCGTGATGCCAACCCGTGGGTCTTTGTATGGTCCTGTCAGGCGTAATGTTTTGCCGTCTTCACCGATAGAAGGGCGACCAATAATGTCGTAGCCAATGGCATATTGCAGCAGGCTGTCGCCCACCAGAAAAATCACGCTGACTGCCACGCTCAGCAAAAGTTTCTTACCAAATTCGGCATTCCACAGCCAATAAACCAGCCCGGCGGTAAAGACCGGATAACGTATCCATACCGTGCTACGGCGGAGCGCTTTGTCTATATGTTCTGCAAACAGGCTATCGACCATGAGGTAGACCCAGAGCAATAGCGCGACACGCACCCATGGGCTTTTTGTCCAACCCCAGTTTTTGCTACGCGCCGACTCGACCAGAAATAAAATGGCGACGATGGCCATCAATGCGTCGGCCACGAAAATACTGAAGCAATTTGCCAGCGGGATCAATAAAGTCGCATACTGGGCGGTGTGTAGCAGACGGGAAGGGTTAGGCTGCATCGCGGGCATCCTCTTGGTCGTTCAAAATATGGTGGCGTATATCGTCCAGCCGTTGGGTGCAGCGTTCTATACTGAAGCCCTGCGCATGCACATAAGCGCTCATTTGCATGGCCTGCAATTTCTCGGCATCGTCAATCAGGCTTTGCACGGCGGTGGCTATGCTGTCGGGTGTTACCACTGGCAGGCATATGCCTGCATCGCCAACGATTTCAGGCAAGCCGCCATAGCCTGCGGTGATAACGGCACAGCCATGTGCTATGCCTTCCAATGCGGTGCGGCCATAAGGCTCGTGCCACAAAGACGGCACAACGAGAATGGCGGCTTCATGCATATGGTGCATGGTGGTGTCATAATCGCAAAAGCCCAAAAAATGCATGGCATCGCCTATAGCGTCAGCACCTTCCATAATCTCGCGTTCATAGGGGCTGAGGTCGGTGGACACGCTATGCCTGCGCCCGCCAATCATTTCGGCACGCCAGCCTTTGTTCTGCGGCAGTATGTGCTGCATGGCCTGCACAAATTCGCGCCCGCCTTTGTTAGGTGTCATGCGTCCGACAAACAAAATGGCGGGCTGTTTGCGCTCAGGCTGTGGGGGAATCTCGAGGCCGGAATGCACGGTGTGTACGTGCGAATGATCAATGGTGATGCCATCTACCATGCGCGTATGAATATAGTCGCTGATGCAATAGACCGCGTCGATTTCGCGCAATAATTGGGTGCGCGCACGGGGGCTGCTGGCGGCTTTCATTTCCTGCGGATCGTTATGTAAATGCAGGGCAATAGGGCCGTGGCCGAGGCGCGCGAGCATACGCGCAAGCTTAGGGCGGTTATGCACTTCGATCAGGGCAGGTGGGTGTTGTGTGAATTGCTTATGCAGAGCACGTGCATAGGCGTGGGTTTTGGTTTCATACCAATACCGTTTCAGCGGAAGGGGGGTGTAGTCTATCCCTTCATAGGCCGGGGCATCCACCAATCCGAATACGTTAAAACGATCGCGGTAGCGGCTATTATAGATGAAATCTTTGACCGAAAGTGACACGGCGCCAAATGCGCTGGGGCCAAACCCTTCGCGTGCTGGCAGGACAACGGCAATATCCGACTGATTCATGGCTTAAAAATCTGTGCAGCGGCCATTATTTTCCCAGTCGCCGTAGCGGGTGGGTTCGGGGCCCTTGGTGCCGCCAATTTCTTTGGGTTGCTCAGCAGGTTTTGGCGTCTGTTTTGTCCCATCAGATGTGGGTTTGTCGTCCGACGATTTAGGCGTATCGCTCATGCAAATATCCTAGTTTCTTCTTTTCATTCGCGTGATGCCTACTATAAGGATTGCATGGGCGATGACCAGAAAATAGTACAGGAACTGCCAGAGTTTGCAGCACGACAATGCGCAGCCGATGTGCTGCATGCGGTGTTTGAGCAACAAATGTCGGTCGACAAGGCGTTGGTGCAAAATCCGCTATGGCCAAAACTCACGCCTCAGGATCGTGCCTTCGCCCATAGTATGGTGCTTGCTGTGCTGCGTGAGCGGGGCTTGATCGATGCGATGCTGAATGCATGCCTGAAAAGCCCGCTGAAGCAGAAATATGGCTGGGTCATGCAATGTTTGCGCATTGGTGTGGCGCAGCTCGCCTATCTGGATGTGCCGCCGCATGCTGCGGTACATAGCACGGTAGAGCTGGTGAAAAAATCACGCTTCACCTCGCATAAGAATTTGTTGAATGCCGTGCTTAACCGTATCGCGAAAGAGCACGCAGCGTTGCGCAAACGGCTGGATGTGCCAAAGCTTCATTTGCCCGTCTGGCTGTATGACGCACTTAAAACCCATTACGGCAAAGAAGCGACCAATGCGATTATTGCGCAGCACCGTCACCGTGCGCCGCTTGACCTCACCATCAAGTCGGATGCAGCGCAGTGGGCGAAGCGTCTGGGCGGCGTGGCGCTGTTTGGCAATACATTGCGTCTGGGCGAGGTGGCCGATGTGACGCAGCTTGCCGGATATGATGAGGGGGAATGGTGGGTGCAAGATGTGGCTGCATCAGTGCCGGTGCAGTTATTGGGCGATGTGCAGGGATTGCGCGCGCTGGATGTAGGCGCAGCTCCCGGCGGCAAAACGGCGCAATTAGCGGCACGCGGGGCGCAAGTGACAGCGCTTGACCGTTCGCCCAAACGTATGCGCCGCCTGTTGGAAAACATGCAGCGGCTTCACATGCAGGTGGAATGTATCAGCGATGATGCGCGCAACTGGCAACCAAAACAGCCGTTTGACGTGATTGTGCTGGACGCGCCATGCAGTGCAACGGGCACATTGCGCCGCAATCCCGACATCGCGTGGACGCGCAAACCCAAAGACGTGCCGCCTTTGGTTGGCCTCCAGAAAGAAATGCTGGAAGCGGCCGCGCAGTGGTTGAAGCCGGGCGGAAAACTGGTTTACACTGTCTGCTCGCTTCTGCCTGAGGAAGGCGAACAACAAGTGGAGCGTTTTCTGGACGAGCATAGCGCGTTTGCATTGGTGGATGTGCCAGAGACGATGCCTGCGCAATGGCACACAGCCGATGGTATGGTGCGATTGCTGCCGCATTTCGAAAGTGCAAAAGGTGGCATGGACGGGTTTTTTGCGGCATGCCTGCAACGCACAGCATAAGCCCTTTTGCTTGCAGTTTGCGCACCATGCTGCTACCACCAGCATATGACCAATGCTCTCAAAATTGCACCTTCCATTCTCTCGGCTGACTTTGCCAATCTGGGCGAAGAAGTGCGTGCTGTGACGAACGCTGGCGCAGATGCTATTCATGTGGATGTGATGGATGGCCATTTTGTGCCCAACCTGACCATTGGGCCGGGCGTCGTAAAAGCAATCCGCCCGCATACGTCGCTACTTATGGATGTGCATTTAATGATTGAGCCGGCAGATCCGTTTATTCCGCAATTTGCTGAAGCCGGCGCAGATATTATTACGGTGCACGCAGAAGCAGGCGCCCATTTGCATCGCAGTGTTCAGCTGATTAAATCGCTTGGCAAACGTGCCGGTGTATCGATTTGTCCGGCCACATCAGAACATGTGCTGGAATATGTGATGGACGATGTGGACTTGATTCTGGTGATGTCGGTGAATCCGGGGTTTGGCGGGCAAGCGTTTATTTCGTCGCAGCTGGAGAAAATTCGCCGCATTCGCGATATGATCACGCGCACTGGGCGCGATATCTGGCTGGAGGTTGACGGCGGCGTTAATAAAGACACGGTGGGCGATGTGGTTGCCGCTGGTGCGGATATGTTGGTAGCAGGCTCGGCCGTATTTACAGGTGATCCCGCAGAGTATGCAGATAATATTAAGGCGTTACGGGTATGAGCGAAGAATTAAATGCAGTGCTGGGCACGTTGGTGAAGCAGCACGAAAAAGCAGTCTCAGGCTTTTTCAAACAACATAATGCAGATTTAGTAGAGCTTTCGGGCGTGCTGGCGGATGCATTTACCAATGGCCGCAAGCTGCTGGTGTGTGGCAATGGCGGAAGCGCATGCGATGCGATGCATATTGCCGGTGAATTTGTAGGGCGTTTTATCAAAGACCGCCGTGCATTGCCTGCTATCGCGCTGACCGCAGACCCGGGTATTATTACCGCAGTGAGTAATGATTATGCGTTTGAGGATATATTCAGCCGTCAGATAGAAGCGCTGGGCAAAGCGGGTGATGTGTTGATAGGTATTTCCACCTCTGGCCAAAGCGCCAATGTGTTGAAAGCATTGGAGGCTGGCAACACGTATAACTTGTACACGGTGCTGCTTACCAGCGAGCGTTGTGAGGCAGTGGTGGATGCCAAACAGGTGTTTAAGGTGCCAAGTGCGGTCACGGCGCACATTCAGGAAACTCACATAATGGCATTGCAAGCCTTGGTATCGCTTGTCGAGAAGCGTCTTTTTCCCACACTCTAAGGTAGCATGAGTTAAAATAAATCTACCCTTTATACATCTCAGGGTAGACAAGCACCCCCCTTACTTCTATACTTCAGGTTGTAAAAGGGGTGTTTGAGATGCGATCTATCCTGATAGTTGAAGATGAACGTACGCAATTAATGCTTATGGAGCAGATTGTCCGTAAGGAATTGGGTATGCAGGCGCTTTCGACCACGCGTGGTCTGAAAGCGTTGTCTATGTTGGAAGAGGGGCCGCTTCCGGATTTAATGCTGTTGGACATGCATTTGCCCGATATGCACGGCATGGATGTTATTCAGGAAGTGCGCAAGCGCCGTATTCCTATTCCCATTATTATTTTCTCTGCGTATGGCGACAATAAAATTGCGATCGAAGCGATCCACGCTGGCGCAGATGATTTTCTCTATAAACCTATTTCGGTGCAGCGTTTGCGTTTGTCGGTGAATCAGGCGTTAGAGCGCGCGCAGATGCAACGTGAGTTGAAGCGTTTAGAGCGTCACTACGAGAATTGTGTTCAGTTTGACGATATGATTGGCAAAAGCCCTGCATTTCGTGAGGTTATGAAGCTGGGCGAACATGCCTCAGGCAGTTCGATCAATGTGCTATTATACGGTGCAGCAGGTGTCGGAAAGGAATTTCTCGCCCGTGCAATTCATGGCTCGAGCGCTCGAAATTCGGCGCCTTTTATTGTGCTCAATTGTGCGGCCGTCAGTGAGCGCGGCTTTGAGAAAGTGCTGTGTGGCCATTATAGCGATGCGTCAGAAAGCCGCTATGCGCCGCGCCCCGGAAAAATTATGCAGGCCAAAAAAGGCACGCTTTATTTAGATGGTGTAGAGGCGTTGAGTATGGGGCAGCAAGCGTTGCTACAGCAGAACATGTCTGTGCTTGAAGAGAATGAGGTGCGGGTGATTGCGTCGACCAGCAAGCATCTGGACAGTTGGGTTGAGGAGGGGCTGTTCCGCGCAGACCTCTATTTTAAAATCAACGGGATGCGTATTACCTTGCCTTGTTTGTCCGAGCGCAAAGAAGATATTGCATTGCTGGCTGAAGACAGGATGCGCGGTTTTGCAAGTCGTGAGAAAAAGCCGGTGCAGCATATTTCTCCGGCTGCGCTAGAGTGGATGGAGTCTGCCCCCTGGCCGGGTAATATAGATCAGCTGGAAAATACATTGCATCGTGCGGTGATATTATGTGAGGGCGATACGTTAGAAAAACGACATTTCCAGACATCTGAGCGCGATATGGAAATACGGCTTGAGCGATGCAAAGACAAAGTGAATGGCTATGCGAAGGTTGCGAATGATGTAGGTGTCGAGGATATTAATTTAACCTTGGTACGGAGCGACGGCGATGTACGCCCTATGCAGGATGTGGAAACCGAGGCGATTATCTATGCGCTGCGTCACTATCAAGGGCATATTTCGCGCACGGCACGCAAGCTTGGTATTGGCCGTTCCACGCTGTATCGTAAGATTCGTGATCTGGGGTTAGAGCACGAAGTGCAAAAGCAGGGCTAATATAGCCCAGCACGCAGCAGGCGCTGCGCAGTCTGCCTGTTAGTGCAGATTGCGTCCTACCCAGACAATACGGCCAATAATATCCAATTCAGACGCGGCTTTTTCGTAACTGGTGTAATGCGGGTTGTCGGAACGTATTTGCACTAAGCGATCCTGCCGCCCATTTATATCTTCAATGGTATACTCCAGCCGTTTGATGATGATGCCATGGCCATCAAATAGCGCAAAAATGCCAGGAGGAGAGGGTGTGTTGCGGCTCACATCAACGATCACATGATCATTCGGGTGCAATGTCGGATGCATGCTGTCTTCTTCTATATGCAGGATGCGGAGATATTGCGCTTCGGTTGTCATCACACCTTGCAGCCAAGTGGCGTTAAATGCAAAAGGCGGCGTATAGGTGAATTTGGTGGCGACATGACGTTGAGCGCCTTTGCCGGCCACAGTCAAATAAGGTAGGTGTATTGCGTTGTGATTTGCAGCACCGCCGCCATCGGCACCATTTGCTTCCGACGGTTGCACCAGATCGGCAAGGTTAACGCGCAATGCCTGCGCAACCCGCGCGAGTTTGATACTGGAAGGATTGGCAGATTTTCCACTTAAAATATCATATATAAAAGACGGTTTAACATCTGCCCGCTTAGCCAGTTCACGTGCATTTAATTCAAGCCGCGCCATATGCGCTTTAAGATTGTTTATTAGCGTGCTCATAGCTACCTGCGATATTTTTTTTGAGCACTATACCATAAGTTGCGCCAATGCAACCAATATTCTAGCCGCTCTGTGTGCGGTTGTGGGCGGTTGAATCTGTTTGCACTCGCTGTTGCCTATCGCTAGACTGCATAAGCAATAAGAAATAAGACAAGCGCAAAAGACTTACACATGATAACCGAACTTAAACTCACTGAAATGCTGTGCACCCGCCTGTGTCATGACCTGACAGGGCCGATTGGTGCTGTGAATAATGGCATTGAATTTATGCAAGACGATGCCTTTGATATGCAGGATCAGGCGTTAGAGCTAATTGTGGGGAGTGCGCAGGAAGCTTCCAATCGCCTGCAATTTTACCGTCAAGCCTATGGGCGTATTAACGAAAGTGGCGAGGCGGACTTGCAGCAATTGCGTAGCGTAGCCGAAGCATTTTTCTCTACCAGCAA
>MDTG01208158.1_pt1 | contig 19697 bp, 10 predicted proteins | sample 811421 | NCBI WGS metagenome assembly MDTG01 (sample SAMN05326645, study PRJNA326480) | marine metagenome | isolation source: seawater | place: Pacific Ocean: South East | collected 2011
CCCATCGCCCCGGGTCCGGTCAAATCTTTTAAAGGAGAGGGGGGTATCCGGCGTAGCCCGGCCCCCGCAGGCCAAGGGTCCCAGCCCCGGACGGGTGGCCTTCCCTTTCGTCCTGCAGCCGACCTCCAGATGCCCTTGCCGCCGCGAGTGTATGGTTCCACGAAGCGGGATCACCGGCCGGGGAAACCCGAGAAAGGGCGGAGGCAGGGACCCGCCCATTTGCAGGAAGAGCTGGCACTCTCTGCCTAGTCCTGCCTCCTGCGCCGGAAGGCAAAAGTGGCGAGGCCGAGAACGGAGAGCATAATGGAGCCAGGCTCAGGAACAGCTCCCACCACGATCGAATCACCACTGTCTTCGATGGCCCACGAGTGAATGACTCCTCCGGGCTGATTGTTGTCCTGCAGGGTGACCCGCATCCAACCGAAGCGCTTCCCCGACGGGGTTTCGAGGGAGAAACCGATATTGCCCGGAACGCCGGGCGTAAACTCGGGGAAGTGTGCGTTGGGAGAACCCGAGCCACCAAATCCGGTTGCTACCGTGCTAGTGGCATCCACCGTCGTGCCGACGCCGAGGTTACGCAAGGCATCCGTATTACCGGTGCCATTCCGAACCGGCTGCCAGCTTGGACTGGCGGCAGTCTCGTCTGCGTCGTTGGATACTTCCTGGCCGCCAAAGAGAAAGTTGGCATCACCACCGGGAAGGCCCTGCAGGGTGGTGGAAACATCACCGGTCTCCAGATCGACGGAGACACCCTCAAAGGTGTTGGGAATGGCAATGTTCTGCGCGGGAAACCAGGCGATGGCCGCCGGAGCCGCCGCAGTTGTCCCCAGGAGGAGCATGGCTGTGATAGCGTTTTTCATGAGAGTTGGGTTCTTTCGTTGCTGAAGGGCAGGTTCCGCGGTTTCAGGGGCTGACATTCACCCTTACCCGGGCGTAACGCGCCTTCCCTCCGCTGACGGGAAGAACGGAGGGAAACTCAATCTGCATGGCTTCGACGTGGGTGCCAGCCGGGCTGATCCCACTGCCGATTACCGAGGGGGCACTTGCGGCATCCTCAAAGGCGGTCAGGTCCCGGCTGAATTCCTCGTCGAAGGCCAGTCCGACGTCGTCGAAGTCGGTCCGGCGGGGATACCGGAGATACACCCTTCCGTCACTCGGGTCCTGGAAGATCGTAATTCCCCCGAACTGGGTGATGTTTCCGCTGGCGTCTACCTCGAGATCAGGGACCGCGGCCCCCGCCACCGGGTCGATGCCAAAGGCAAAGTCGAGCAGGTTGTCCAGACCGTTGTTGTTGAAGTCGTTGTTGTCAGCTCCATCCCCTGAATTTGCGGAACTTCCGAAGTAAGCCACCCGCCAGGCCTGCACGGTCGAGAGTCCGGCCCCCGTGGCCCTGATGTCGTCGATGTAGATGCCGCCATTAATTCCGGTGTCGTTGCTGCCGGAGACCTCGAAGATGAGCTGGCTGACGCTGGTGGCGTTACCCGCGTAGGGAAGTTCAGCAGTAGCAGTGTCTGGGGCTGGGGTATTCCCCAGCGGGAACCGCTCAACCTGAACGCAGTAGCCAGTGCTGGTCAGGATAATGCGGACGTTCGACATGCGATCCTCATTGAAGTTGCCACTGTTGTTGAAGTCCTCGATATTTCCGACCGGAGTTTGTGTTCCGGCGCTGTTGACGTGGAAGAGTTGCTCGTGGGAGGCACCACTATTGTTGGTATTGACGACGAGCTCGAAGGACTTGTTGCCCGCCTCGTCCAGCCCGACGATGCGGGTGTCCTTGTCGGTTGAAAGGTTTTGTGTCCGTCGGCTCGCGAGGTCGAAGGTGATCACCCCGGTATTGGATCCGCTGATGTCGATCGCGCCGTCAAACTGGGCGCAGACCAATCCGTCACCGGGTCCCGGGCGATCGAGCCGGAGCGCGTTATCAATCCCGTCACCTTTCACGTCTGCGCCGCCCTCAGGAAAGACCCCCGGGGCACTACCTTGCACAGTCGTGGTGAAGATATTAGCCCACTCGCCCACCGTGGTTCCAAGATTGGCGGCGGCAGGGGCGTCCGCATTAAGAAGGGTTCCGCCCGGGGTTTCCGCCGGGTTGATACCTTCAAAGTCCGCGTCAAAGAGGACAATGCCGCTACCGTCCGTAATGGTAGTGGTAGCGCTGGCGGGTGCTCCAAGTGAACCGACGGAAGGACTCGCGATCGAAGCGATGAGGTTTTCGTTGCCCTCTGCCACCGCATCGTCGAGGGCCAGCAGGCTCACTGTCACGGAGGTCTGTCCAGCAGGGATGGTGAGCGATCCCGGATTGGGGCAGAAGTCCTCGGGGCCTGCTGCGCCGGAGAAGACGAAGTCGAGGGTGACTGCAGCATCCGAGGCGACCGAGGCGACGACGGTAAAGTCTATCGCGCTTCCCTCGGTGGAGGCGCCAGCCGGGGTCCCGATTGTGAAGGAGGGTGCATTGTCGGAGTCCGCGATAGTCACGGAAGCCTCGGTGGCCTGTCCCACCACAGCACTCCCGGTCACGCTGTCGATCGTAACGGTGAGATTCTCGGCCCCTTCGAACAGGGCGTCGGCGATGGTTGGCAGATCCAGCGCAAAGGGAGTGCCCCCGGCGGGCAGGGTGACAACCGTGGAACCGGTGAAATCATCGCCCTGCTGGGCGTTCCCGCCGAAACTGAGGGTTACATCCACTGCGGTAGTCAGTGCAAGACTTGATGTGATCGTGAAGCCGGCATCCTCACCCTCGGTGACACTGTTCTGATCGGCTGCGATCTCGATCTGTGGATCGGTGTTGGTGCCGTTGACCGTGACCGTGACGGTGTTGACTGCGTTGAGAGCGGAATCGAGAGTGTAGGTGAAGCTATCCGATACGGTAAGACCGATGCCGAGGTCCGCAAAAGCCCCATTGGCGTCGTAGGTGAGAGAACCATCTGCTTCGAGGGCCACGGTAGCTCCGGAATCGAGGGTGATAACCGTGGTGCCAGGAACAAGGGCGCTCTGCCCGGCCAGTTCAATGATGTTGCCAACCGCGGCGGCAGAGGGGACCCCGAAGACAGCGTCTACGTTGGCATTAACCTCGGCCTGGGTCAGCGCGGTCGAGTAGACCCGCATGATGGAGATTTCACCATCAAAACGGTCGTTGGCCTCGTTGAAGTCCGGAATATCCGTGGTGCCGTAGGAACCGAGGAAGGGAGGGACGTTGATGTCCCCCCCGGTGGTTCCCTGCGAGCGCCCCAGTCCCTCGTCGTCAGCTCCGGACCAGTCTGTCACGTTGCCTGCCCCTCCCGTCTGGACGTTTACGGCTCCGCTGGTATCAACCAGATTACCGTTGATGTAGAGCGAGATCTCATCGCTGCCGATGTTGAAGGTGCCGAGGACGTGCACGTAGTCACCATTTTCCACGGCGTTGGGAGGGATGGCGGCAATGGCCTGGGCTACCTGGGCACTTTGGCCGATCGTGAAGATCAACTGGTCGTCGATCAGGATCAGGGATGATCCTACGCCGTTTCCACCAGTTCCCCAGATCGGTTCGGGCCCCACCTGATCGTCGGGACGGATCACGGCCTCCACGGAGAAGGAAGACGCACTGAAATTGCTGCCGTAGAGGTGGTTAGCAGCGCTGGTGGTGTCCGCGTCTCCGAGGAGTCCACCACTGCCGTTCCCGGAAAGATAATAGGCCCTGGTGATCCCGGGTGGGGCGTTCACGACGGGATTTGCGACGACTCCGGTGTTCGGGTCGGAGACACCGCGGAGGACGGAATTGGTCATGCTGACCGCCTTCCCGGAAACGACATTGCTGTTATTCCATGTGCTGTCGTTGTTGTTGGCGGCCAGATCTCCGGCGTTGAGGTCGAAGGGCGCTCCAGCGGTTGCAGTTCCCGGGGCACCTCCCACCGTATCATTGGCAAGGACGTCGATGGTAGCACTGCTATTGGCCCCGGAGGCGTCGACGGTTGCGAAATCCGGACTGCTACCTCCTTCCCCGAGGGTGGTGAAGGTTACCGAGGCGGAGGCGGTGGCCGTGCCATCGCTGATTTCGTAGGCAATGGTCTCGGAATCACTCGCTCCCGTGGTGAGCCCGGAGAGAGTAACGGAGGTGGAAGGGTCATAGCTCATGGACCCATCAGGATTGACGGTCAGAAGGGCACCCTTGGCAGTGATGATCGTGCCCGTCGCTCCACCTGCCACGCTGGTGACGGTCAGGTTGTCGTTGGTGTCGACATCGACGTCATTGGCGAGCAGGTCTCCAGTTGTCACGGAGCGCTCTCCGTTGGCAAAGGCATCGTCACTTGCGACCGGGTTGTCGTTCACACCGTTCACGGTGATGGTCACCGTGGTGGTGGACTGCTGGTTGAAGATGTCGGTAACCGTATAATCGAAGGTGTCGGCTAACTGGTCACCCTCATCCAGGGCCTGCAGGGTGGTTGAAGCGGTTGGATTGTATGTGAAAGTTCCGTCCGTATTCACGGTGACCGCCGCTCCCTGGGCGCTGGTGGCATCGTGACTGGTCACCGAAAGAGCGCTGCCATTGTCGTTAGCCAGCAGATTGGCCGCAGCCGGGGCAAGGTCGGCCTCGGTGGTAATGGTGTTCTCGTCGGTCGATGCCGCGTCGGCAACAAGAGCGGTGGAAGCACCCACGTTGATCACGAAGGATCCCGAAACTGCGTTGCCGGCAGAGTCCCGGACGGTGAAATCAAATCCTCCAGTCGCGGCGGTGGCGCCGGCAGCGAAGGTGAGAAGATCAGTGTCTACATCGGCCTGGGTGAAGGTGTCGCCTGCTCCGAGGGCCGCGCCAGAAAGTGAGAGCGTCCCACCGGCCGGGGCGGTGTCCACGGTGTAAACGAGGGCTGCTGCGCCGTCACTGATATGGGAGGTCCGCAGGTTTGAGGCAGAAGTAATGGTGCTCGTTGAGTTCACAACCTGGTTGAGGGGAAGGTTGACTTCCACGACAGGTTCCGAGGGAGCGGAGGAGATGCTTCCGATGTTGAGGGCCTGCAGACCAACCGAGTTTGCAATCAGGGAATTGCTGAGTCCGAAGCGGGACGTGGTGGTCTCAACCGCATCACCCGCAGCGAGGGGCAGGATGGCGCCGGCCCAGTCCCCGGAATCACGGGCCCGGTCGCCGCCGTTCCCGGCAGTCCGGTCCCGGTTGTAGGCTCCGCCATGCCCGTAGGAAATCTTACCGGCAGTCCCTCCGTTCGGGATGGTCTGGAATCCCTGTCTCGTGATGGTCCGGGCCTCGCCGGGAGGCGTATCAAAGTCATCAAGGTAGTGCGAGGCGAGGAAAAGGTAGTCACCGTCCTTGTTGACGATCACCTGGGAACTGCTGGTGCCGGCATCGTAGGAGAAGGAGGCGTTGGAGACCGGGGAGACCTCCGAGAGCGCAAGGGGTGTCTCGGGATTGCCCTGGGCGGCGCTGATTTCCTGGGAAGGACCGGAGAGACGGAGGTATTCCCCGTAGCCGGGGAGCTTCAGGATGGTGAGACCGGTGAGGGATGCCTCGAGGGCTACCGCGGTATTGGTGGTGGCGGGATTATTGTCGCGCTCGACCTCCACCTCCAAGACGGTGTTGGCGGCACTGGTTTCAATGATGGTGCCGAGCGAGGCCGCCCCGGTGTCCATGAGTCCCCCCAGTCCGTCGCCGGATGCGGCATAGCGGACAAAGACGACCGTGGAGGTGTCTTCGACCGGGTTGCCATCGAGGGTGAGTCGCTGGGTGATGGCCTGGCGATGGCGGTTGCCTCCGCTGATCCGGAAGCCGCTGTTTGCGAAGACGAGGTAGCTTCCGGCTTCCTCGAGGGTGATCTCGCTCGATCCAGCGGCGTGGGTGAACCCGGAGTCCACCTCGTCCTGCACGTCGTAGCTGATGGCTGCCGGGCCTGCTGAACTGTTGCTCATCAGGTTGGGTACGTTGCCGCTGGCACTGAGGCGAAGGAAGCTGAGCGAATCGTCGAGCTTGATGAGCTGGAGGTCAGCGTCCTGCTGGATGATGGTCTGGGGGTGGTTGTCGACTCGCGTGGACCGGATATTCAAGACGTCTCCCTGGGCGGCCTCAATGATGGTTCCGCCCCGGACGAAATGGTTATTGTTGGATCCGTCGCGGGAGTAACTGGAAGCAGCGCCATACGGGATCTCGTCCCCATCGCCTTCTGGGCCAAGCACGATGGTGTTATCGAGCCCGGCCCGGGCGCCCCCGGCCCCATTGATGTAGCGGGTGCCGTAGATGACGAGATGGTGACCAGCCGTCAGGCTCACAGTACCTCGAGGATCTGGCTGACCGGGGGTTGCAAAGTTGAGCTTCAAATCGAAGCTGTCCGCATCATCCTCTACCGCCACGGTGTCAAAAGGATGAAGAACGCGCGTTCCCACACCGGTGCCGAGGGTCGCGCCCGCTCCAAGGGTGTAGACGACTCGGTCGCCGGCAGTGCCGGAGGCTGCAAGTTGAGCGCGAAGAGGCAGGGAACTGAATACGAGGGACGCGGTCACTGGCAGCGCCAGTGCCCGGAGACACAGGTTTTTCATCAGGCAAATAAAGTGGGCTTTGTGGAGGTTGACTGCCGGTCGGCCAGAAAAGCCGCCTGCAAGACATCTGGAACAGCCTGACTATTGCAGGGGCGGGGTCAAGGACGCTCCCGAATATTTAATTAAAATGGGTATAACTTCGACCCATGCAGTGTATTCCGGGGGGAGGCTGGCGTGCAGCCTCTCGGGGCGCTCAGGCCTTGCTGGTCCGAAAGGCAGAGAATTTTGAATTTTCACGGCCAGGTAGTGCCATACCCCATGGTTTTGGGGCTGCTCCGGAGGACCAGACCGTCAGGCGGAAGAAGGAACTCTGCAATCGTTGTAACAACTCACTTTCCGCAGAGTCCGGGAGAACCGGAGGCCGCCCGGGGTCGATGTCGAGCCAGGCCCGGGAGGCGGGAAAGACCCCGCTTTGCAAGTGTTCCCTTTGGTCCGGTGAGGCAGGTAGTGCCTAAGGCGCATTCCCGGGCGGCGGCAGCCTGCGGATCTTGAGGTTCCGGAAGGCACACTCGCTGCCATGGTCGGTGAGCATCAGGCGCCCGGTCACCTTCCGGCCAAAGGCAGGCACTTTCTTGAACTTGCTGAGTGCGACATTGGCAAGGACCTCCTGGCTTCCGAGGGTGTATTCGAGGACAAGCCGTCCGTTAAGCCAGTGCCTGACCTCATTCCCGCTCACCCTGATACGGGAATGGTTGGAGGCCGGAGCGACCCGGATGGGAGGGAGGTCACGCGGCGCAAGAACTGCGTAGAAACCCGCGGTAGCACCCTTGCTGACCTTGGCGCCCGGATTCGAGAGCATCTGATACTCGTGGCCAAGTTTCCCCCGCTCCTCGTCAACGAGATACTTCACGCCGTTGTTGCCTCCCTGTTCCATCCGCCATTCCCAGGAAAATTCGTAGTCGGTGTACTCATCTCGAGAAACGAGGTTACCCGGCCTCTGCCCTTCTTTCTTCACGAGCCAGCCATCGTGGACGAGCCAGCCGTTCTCCGGAAAGGTGGGTTTGCCGAAGCTGCGCCAGGAGGTGGCTGCTTTCCCGTCAAAGAGGAGTTCCCAGCCTGCCGCCTTTTCGCTGGGACTCAGCGTATTTGGTGCTGGTTCCTCTGCCGCGGCGGACGCGGGTTTGAGGACGGTGGCGGTGGCCGCGAGGACTACGAATGGCAGGAGAAAGGGCAGGGCCGCAGTTTTCATGGATGGGGAAACCATATTTTTTTCTGATGCTTACTTTAAATTTACGTTCCGGGGAAGCCGGTCTTATCACGACCTGCCGCGGCCAGCTACCGCCGGTCCACGCGGAGCCGGGCAAAATGATAGTCAAGGAACTGGGCCGGGGCCATCTCGAAGCGGTAGAGAGAAGTCCCGTCCGGATATTCGGTCCGGGAGAGGAACTCCTCATCCCGGGCCGGCCGCCAGCTACGGAGATCCGGCGAATAGTCAACCCAGACTGCTGCGTGATCGGCGGCAGTACGGGCCAGGAAGGTAAGAACGGGAACTTCCCCTTCCATCACCACCTGGGGAACCTGCGTCCCGGCGAGGGCGTAACTGAGGAGTTCCCGGCTCCCTCCCCCGGGGAAGGGTAAGGTGTCTGAATCGCCCGGAGATCCACCCGGATGCAGGCTGGATCGCCATTGGAGGGCGGCGGAGGGATCGGCCCTGGAGGGATCAATGAGGACCAGACTGCGCCCGGTGCCGTCCGCGGCCTCGGGCCATGGACCCAGGTCCTCGAACCGAAAGTCCAGTAGCACGGTATCATCAGGGGCACGGATGGTGAGGCGTTCACCCGCATTCGCGAGTCTGGTGCCATTTGCAAACTCCCCGGCGATGGGGAGACCGAGGCCGTAGGCAATTTCGAAAGCTGTGACATCCTGCACGACAAGGATGCGTTTGCCGGGATCGAGCAGGGTGGCTTCTGGAAAAGTGAAGTCGACTCCGTTCGAGAAGGTCAGCCCGGTCAGGTCGAGCAGTTCATCGGTGATGTTGATCAGCTCGATGAACTCGATGGGAGTGTCTCCCTCCGGATGGTAATGAATTTCGCTGATGGCAAGGTTTCCCGCGGCGGCCGGGGTGCCGATCGTAAAGAGGGCACTGGTGAGGGCGGACCAGGTGCCGTCGTCCAGGACGCGGGCACGGATTCTCGTGCTGGTATCAAGCGACAGGGGAAGTCCCTGGTAGAGCTGGGCGGAAGGTGAAAGGCCGGAGAGAATGGTTCCCGTGGCGGCGACGAGTTCCGGGACGAAAAGGAGGTCGTTGCTTTCCGGGTCCTGGTTCAGGCAGTGCACGGCGAGCACGTTGGTGCCGAGGCGGAGGTGGCCAGCCACCACAGAGAGATCGAATTCCTCGAACTCGCGGGCGGCGCCGTCGGGATGAGCAGCGGAGGCTGGGGAATTCCACCGAGGGATGGCAGGAGCATTCGCCGAGGCAGCTCTTACCCCATTCAGGTAGGCAATGAAGCCGTCGTCGTATCGGGCGCGAAGGGTCAGGGAGGTGACCGCATTCAGTTCGGCCTCGTCCGCGATCTCGAACTCCCAGCGCGCGTATGCGGTGCCGGCTGTTTTGTGCATATCCTGCAGATCAATGCCGAACAGCCTTTCAAAGCCACTATCGAGCTCGAAACCAATCCCGCTGGCGCCACCCAGCCAGTTGTCGGCATCGTAGCCAACCCCGGTCCATTCAAGACCGAGGGAATCATCCTGCGGAAGGAAGGCGCGAGCAGGAGATCCCTCTGCGAGCAGGACGCTCGTAGCCCCTGCGGTCGAGGGCCGTCGAGGGTCGCTTCCATCCGTGGTGAAGTAAATTTCTCCCGTGCTGGACGCGTCGAGAGTGATTGGAGAGCTTGTCTCAATGAGACCCCCGTGGGGACTGAGGTCGGGTGCATCGACCGTCGGGTAAAGACCCCGGCTCCGGAGCTGGGTCAGGAGCGTGGCGGTGCGTTCGGGAAAAAAATCGGTCCGCATGCGGTTGAGCATGTCAGCCCAGTGGGTCTCCCGCCGGGCGGCCGGATTGCGGTGCCGGTCACCCCACCGGGCGGCTTCCGCGATCAACGGTTCGTAAATCTCCTCGGCCCGGGCGGTCCAGAGACGTTCGGCACCCTCGGGGGTAAAGGTGCCCCCGTTAAAGCAGTGGAGCCGGACGCGGTCCGCAAAGCGCAGCCTGTATTCCTCATTGGCCGCGAGACGATGGTGTATGCTGGATGGAAAGTTCGTGATATTCTTTCCGGTTACGTTTTTGTTGGCTGAGTTATTTATCTGGCCGGCGTTAAGATCAGTGCGCTCGGAGTCCCAGGCGAAGAGCATCCATTTGGCGTCCCGAATGTCGCGGCGGCGTCCTGCCCTCCAGTTGGACTGGTCCCAGTCCGCGTTGCCGGAGTAGAAGTTCATCAGGAAATAGTCGATCCAGGTATCGGGATCAATAAAGGTCAGGGCAGTGGCATAGCTCCGGGGATCACTCATATCGCGCCGGGTAATGGCGAGGGTCCGGTTCCAGGCGCTGAGGTCACCATTCACGACCTCCAGCACGCTGGCGCTTCCGCCGTCCTTGATGGCGTCCCAGTCTTCTTCCCGGCCCCCGAAGTGAGCGGCGAGCATGTCGTCTTCGAAGCGTTCGAAGATGTGGTACATGCCCCAGTAGAGTCCGTTCAGGTAAAGGTGGGCGTAGATCTGGTGTTGGAAGGGCTGGCCGGTTTTCCGCTGGGCGTCTCGGTGCCACTGGTCACGGATGTACTGGGCCCGTTCCACCACTCCCGGATTGAGCCACGAATCGCCATTTCCCCCCCGCAAGATCAGGGAATTGAACTCCGTTACCCCAGTGCCGGGGAAGAGCGGGAAGCGGAGCTTGGTGGGGCCGTATTCGGAGCGAAAGACGGCCCGGAGGTTGTGCTTGCCTCGATCGGCGCTGCGGCTGGCGCGGCCGACTGCACGGATTCCACCGTTGAGTTGCACCTGGGCGCCGCTGGGAAAGTCGAAAAACTCATAGGAGCAGGGCTTTTCCCACTCATCACCCCGCTGGTTTGAATTGGCGTAGAACCCCGTGGATCCATCGAAGAGATCATCCACGTTCATCACTACCGAGACGGTGGGAAGGGAGCGCAGGGAGTCCACGACCTGCTCGGTAGAGTAGACCGGGCCGACCAGATCAGGATCCATCTCATAGTCCGGGACGCGCAAGCCCCAGGTTGCCGGGAAGCCGGGCGGGCGGGGACCCTGGCTGAGGATGTCGCCGGGAAAAAGGTAGGTGTGGGTATCGATATTAGTGGGCTCCAGACCGTCCCTACAGGCAATCGCGCGCACGGTCTCGGTCTTCCGGATGGTGAGTGGCCCGGCGTAAGGAGTGCCGTTAGTCGGCGACGGTTCACTCCCGTCGAGGGTGTAATAGATTACGGCGCCTGGAGTTGCGCTGGTGATCTCAAGTGGGAAGGGCCGGCTATAAAAACCCCGATTGGGATTGAATTTGGTGTCGGCGACAAAGGCCCCTGCTTCTGGCTCGCCGAAGTTGGGTTTGCCGGGGGTGGGGTCGAGGAAATATCCGGCCGAGGAGCGGCCGGGGTCTCTACCCGTAAGTTCGGCCTGGAGGAGGAAGCTGCGATTGCCGGAATCCACGTTTGCACCGTGCAGGGCGAGAACATTTTGGCCTGCCCGCAGCTGGCCTCCTGCGCGGAAGGCGCTGAATTCGGAGGCCTGCACTGCCTCGCGGTCCGGGCGCTCGTCAAGCGCGCTGGCATTCCAGGAGTCCCCTGGAGGTAGATTTTCCCGCATGATCTCCGCACCATTCAGGAAAGCGCTTGCTCCATCGTCGAAACGCAGGAAGAGACGTAGTTGATCAATGCCGTGGTCGGCAGGGAGATCAAACGTGGAGCGCACGAAGACAGAGGATCGTGCACCGGCCATCTCGTTGCCCAGATCGGTTCCGAGGAAAGGGCCGAAACCGATGGGATTGGCTGGCCGGGCCCTGCCATTGGCAAGCTGAACGATTTCTGTTGCAGCGAGAGCAACATCGTAGAGTGCGACGTCGGCGAGTTTGCCCGCGAAGTAGGCCGGTGCTCCCTGCACCCGGCGCCCGATTACAACGTCTGCCGCATTCGGTCCGCTGATGTCGGTATCGATCGCAAGATCGGCGTTCCCGCTCTTGGGATCAAGCTCCCCGTCAACGTAGAAAAGGATATCGGAGGTAGTGGGGGTATCGTCTTCCCGGTATACGATGGCCACGTGATGCCACTGGCCGTCCGCGAGATTGGTCGAACCGATCGCGTTGCCACCCTGAACCTCACAGCGAATGGCTCCCAACGTTCCATTGGCTGCGGAATTATTGATACGCACGTGATACTTGCGGGAGTTTCGGCTGCTGTCGCCCCATGACACGATCCCGTGGTTGGAGGTGTCAGTGGTCTTGACCCAGAAGACCACCGTGCGGGAGCCGGATCCCCCGACTCCGGGAAAGGTGGTCTGGACGTAGTTGCTGACTCCGTTGAAACGCAGGGAAGATTCGGGCCCGCCTGCGACCGGGGGAGAATCCGCATCCCAGTGAGTCGACCCGTCCCCGGCCCCCACCAGCGATCCCGGGTAGGATCCCATGGTGTCCCTTGCGATCGTTCCAAATCCATCATCGAATGGCCAGTGATCGAGCGGCAGGTTCACGGTTTGTCCTCCGTCCAGATCGAATCCGAGACCAAAGCGGCCCCCGGTCCAGGACCCGTCGTTGAAGTCCGGGCTCATCCAGTCCGGGGGGAGGTCTGCAGCCCCGTCGGGCACGAGGTAGCGGAGTTGGGCGTCGGCAGGGAGCAGCACAGTTTCGAGGGCTCTTTCGCCCAGTCCGTAGGAAACGTCAGCCCGCTGTCTCGGAAAATCCCGGTCCGGCGATCCGAACTCGGTCAGGATGGTGCGACCGTCTGGGGATACGAGGGCGAGATAGTCACCGCTGGCATTGAGCTGGAAGTTGGTGTGCAGCTCTCCCTGGGCTGCTCCACGATCCTTGCCGGAGGCAAAAATGACGAGGTAGCCGTCGCTTGCCAGGGTGATGCTGGCGGGAATGATCCACTTTCGTAACTGGTCAGGATTGTCGGTCAGGCTGTAACCGGCGAGCTGAAGAGGGAGAGAACCGGGATTGTGGATTTCTACCCAGTCAGAGAAGTCTCCATCCTCATCCGCGAGCACGCCATCATTACTCGCCATGAATTCGGAAATGCGTGGTTCCGCGGCAACTGGCAGGGTGATGAGAATGAGCGACAGAAAGAGCCTCAGGATATTTGAGAAGCAGGGGGGGGTCATGGGTTTTTCGAAGAGCAGAGTGAAACTCAGCTCGCGGCATGATTGTCGCTCGCAGGAGCGTCGGCGAGCGAGTCAAAACTGCAGGGATTCAACTTCCATCTGAAATCCTTTTGCGACCTCGGATCGGAATGGTTTCCGGTTACCCTCTCCGATCGGGCAGGGACGCCCTGTCTCTGGATTGGTCCCGCCAGTTACCGTTTTTGGTTACCCCGTAGCCTGCCTTGCAAGGTCCAGCTTACTTCATCATCGCAGGGCGTTCCCCGGCCAGCTCGCCGTTGCGCGCTGGTTGGTGTCGCACGACGCAGTGTCCCGGGGGACTTAGCCGGTGGGGTTTTTCGATCGGATGTCCCGGGCGGGAGGCATGCACGTTCCCGGGGTGATCAAGAAGCTGGTGAACTCCGGAAGCAGGCCCTGTCCTCCTGGCTGGTTGACAAGAGGCGTGTCCTCTCCTCGGATGAAGGGGAGCATGAGCATTAACCCGGAATACCAGAATGTCCTCGTGGTGGGGGGCGGGACGGGAATCGGTCTCGGGATCGCCCGGGCCTTTGAGGAGGCAGGCTACAAGGTAGCCGTGGCAGGGAGGCGGAAGGAGGTCCTCGAGGGAGCGGTGGCCGGAACGGGTATGCGGATGCACTGCTGCGACGTGGTTGATCGTGAGCAGATCGAAACCCTCCTCAAGTGGTTCGAGGAAGAAGTTGGGCAGGTCGATATCCTGGTCTTTTCCGCAGGGGTTAACATTCCGAGGCGCAGGTGGGACGATTTTGAACCGGAGAGCTGGGACCGTGTGGTGCAGATCAACCTGACCGGGGCCTACAACGTAATCCAGGCCGTTCTGCCAGCCATGCGTGAGCGGGGCGATGGGCTCATCTTCAACGTGACCTCGCTGGCGGGAAGTCAGTCCGTCCACCTGGCCGGGGTGCCCTATTCCGCGGCCAAGAGCGGACAGAACAGCCTGGGCCTCCTTGCCAACCTTGAGGCTCTGCCCGATGGGGTCCGGGTGACCAATGTGATTCCGGGTGAGACCAACACACCCATCCTTGACGATCGGCCGCTACCTCCGCCTGAGGAAGAACGTATCCGGATGGTCTATCCTGAAGACATCGCCCAGATGGTGCTTGCGGTGGCCCGTCTGCCCCGGCGGGCAGTTGTCCCGGAACTGATTGTCACACCCGCGCATATGCCGCGCCTGTAGCCTGTCGTCCCAGGAGCCAGCCGGGATCGCGGGTTGCAATTACCCGGCCGCAAATTTATCAGCGAGTTCTTCGAGTGGGTAGGTCCAGATCTCGGCCAGGGTAGGATGATACCAGTCTGCCTCCATGCACTGGGCCGGAGTCAGGCCGACGGCGACCGGAACGGTCAGGGCGTGAATGAGTTCGGAGGCGTCCTTACCGACGCACTCAGCGCCCACTATTCTCCCGCTCGAGCGGTCGGCAATAACTTTCACGTAGCCGCGTGGAGCTTCCATCAGGAGCGACTTGCCGTGGTCCTCAAAGGGGTATTCTTCGACTACGGGATCAAGCTCCCTGGCACGGGACTCGTCCTCGCGCAAGCCGACCCAGGCGACCTGAGGATCGGTAAAGACGACGGTCATGAGCGCGTCATAGCGCAAGGGAGGCGGGTCTTGACCGAAAGCGTGGCGAGCGGCGGTCTCTCCCTGCCGGACTGCTATATGAACCAGCTCGGCTGGACCGGCGCAGTCGCCCCCGGTGTAGATGCCGGCTTGGCTGGTCTGCTGCCATTCATCGTGAAGCAAGTGGCCCCGGGGGCCGGCTTGGACACCTGCCGCAGCGAGGTTAAGACCGCCGGTATTGGGTTGTCGTCCCAGGGCGTTGAGAAGATGAGACGCTTCCCGCGTTTCCGTTCGGCCATCATGCGTGAAAGCAACCTGAACGCCCAGGGCGGTGTTTTTGATGCCTTGGATACCGGTCCCTGTAAACACTTCCATACCTTCGTCGCGAAAGGCCTGTTCGATGACGCGGGCCGCAGGCGCACCCGCTTCCCGCAGAATGTGATCACCCCGCTGGATAAGAGTGACGCGGGATCCGGCCCGGGCGAGGAACTGGCCCAGCTCGCAGGCGATAATTCCTCCCCCCAGCACGAGGACACTTTCCGGGACGCTCTCGAGCCCGAGGACGTCGTCGCTGGTCCAGCTGGGCACTTCTGCGAGGCCGGGGACCGGGGGGACATTCACTACCGACCCCGTGGCCACCATGATCCGGTCGGCCCGGATCCTCGTCCCATCGTCCAATTCGATCTCCTGCGGCCCGATGAACCTCCCGTTCTGCCGGAAGAGCGTGAAGCGCTCGCTTTCCAGCTGCTCCCGGCGATAATCAGCGAAGTCGGCGACCCAGTGGCGCTTGCGGGCCTGCAGGGCGGCCATATCTACCTCCGCCCCGGCAACGCGAAGACCGAATTTTTCCCCCTGCTTCGCCAGATGGAGGACCTCCGTGGAGTAGATCAGAGTCTTGGAGGGCATGCAGCCCTGCAGGATGCAGAGGCCACCTAGCTCGCCGGAACCATCCACGATCGCAACGCGATCGCAGAATTCCCGGGCCGTTCGGGCAGACGCGTAACCAGCACTGCCGCCGCCGAGGACGAGAAAGTCGAAGTGTTGTGACATGTCAGAAAACAGGGAGAGATGAATTGCTGTCGGGGAACCGGATTCGGTTGACCATAGCTGGTTGCAGCCCGCAACCCAAAAGGACCACTTGCGGTCCAGAATTGGGTGGACGACTGGCGTGAGAGGTGAAGCATGAAGTCCCCATGCCTGTCTCCAGCTTCCTGACCTCCTTTTCCATCATCCTCAGTCTCGCCCTCGCAGGAGCAGCTCTTGCGAATCCCTCCGAGGAACAACTAGCCCGCTGGCTAAAGCAGTTTCCGAAAGCAGATTCCAATGGAGACGGGGTCCTCACAATAGAGGAAGCTGCCACCTATCGTGCGAGGGTGCAGAGTGGTGGGAGGCAGGGCAGGCGGGGGCCGCCACGCTCATTTGAAGTCCATCCGGGTTGGCAGGAAGACAAGTTCCCCGAGGATGCGGTGTGTTACCAGTCGCCTGCACGGATCAAGGAGATCTACGCGAAGGTGCTCGGCCCGGGGCGCAGTCCCCTGACCTCTTTCCCCAAGCCTGCCGATGGAGCCCTGCGGATTGTGGGGACAGGGCACAGTTTCATGGCACCCGGCTACAGGGTCCTACCAAAGATCTGCGAGGCGGCGGGTCTTCGTCAGCCACTGCATCTCCATCTCGGGGGAGGCATGACCGGGAGTGCGCGCTTCAAGTGGGAGCAGGAAAATGGCATCTTCCAGTTTGAAGGAAAACCCCATCCCAAGTTGCTGGCCTCCATCGCCAACGCGCAGTGGGAAGCAATGATGTGGGGTCCTTATTTCCTGGACCGACCGGAATACTACCGGTGCTGGATTGAATTCTGCCTGAAATACAATCCGGAGATGAAGTTCTACCTCTCCGATGCCTGGCCGCAGGTGGAACAGTTGGATGAAATCCCGGAATCAGAAGAGGAACTCACCGCTACGATCATTACGCGGATGGGCAGAGAGAAGCACGAGGCCTACTGCAGGATTGCAGGAATCCTGAACGAGGACTTCCCGGACAAGGTCTTCATCCTGCCGACCTGTGATGCGATGGTGCTGGCGGCACAGTATTACCACCGGGGAGAGTTGCCCGGTGTCGAGGGGATCAACCGGGCCATCGGGGGGAAGAAGCGCTCGCTCTGGAGCGACAGGCTCGGCCACCTGGGTCCCGGCCTCGACCGCCTGGAGGGTTATGTGTTCTATGCCACCCTCTACCGGCGTTCGCCCGAGCTGATCAGCGACAGGATCGCGTTTGGAGGTTCGGGGGATTTTCCCGGCGTTGAGCTTGACCGGGTGTTTCGTGAGATCGCCTGGAAGGCGGTTGTGTCCCATCCTCTGTCGGGCGTGAGGGATGACGATGAAGATGGGCGAGCCGATGATGCGCCCTGACGGCGTTCTCACTACTTCGCCTTGATATCGTAGCAGAGAAGGAGGTCCTGGTCGCGCAGGTAGAGCTTCCCGTTGGCGATCACGGGATGGGGCCAGGATTTCTTATCACTGCGCTCCGGCTGCTCGAACTGGCTCACTTCCTTAAGTTCGTCGGCGGAGACTTCGATCAGGGCCATGGGTCCATTTTCGCTCCGCAGGTAAAAGTGGCCGTCAGCGTAGATGGTGGCGCCCTTGCCCGCACTGCGGGAACGATAAAGGAGTTCACCGCTCTTGATATCCATGCAGGCGAAGGTTCCGCCGCTCGAGCCGTAGACGTGCCCCTTCAATGAGATTACCCCGCCGTGGTGATTGGCAAACTTTCGACTGGCATAGATCTCTTCGGTTTTCCACTCCCCGTCCTTGTGGTCAATCCGGAAGGCATTGCACCCGACCCCGTAGGAAGAGGTGACCCACACGATGTTATCCCGGATCACTGGCGTGGTAATGACAGCAGTCTTGCCGGGGCGGTCAGCCCGCCAGAGCACCTTGCCGGATTTCGGATCGATGCCCGCTACGCTCTTTCCGGTGAGCTGCACATATTGACGGACGTCATTGAGAGTGGTGATGATGAGGGACGAGTAACCCGCCGGATCGGTCCATTCACTGGTCCGCCAGAGGCTCTTTCCGCTCTTCCTGCTCAGAGCGACGACGGTGCCGTCATCGCCTCCCGGGGTGCATATGACTGCTTCGCCATCCACCAGAATGGATTCACTCCAGCGCCACCCGGACATCATCTTCCCGCCGAAGCTATCCTCGAGATTGACCGCCCACGTTTTTGCGCCGGTCTCTGCGTCGAGGCAGGCCACCGTTCCATGCTGGTCAAGGATGAAGACCTGACCTCCATCCACGGTGGGGGTGCTGCGCGGACCGGGATAGCCGCCGTGGCCTCCTGACGGGCCAACTTTGGTTTGCCAGACGGGTGATCCATCGGCCTCCCTGAGGGCGATGACATGGCAGCCGTCGGCGAGGTCACCCAGGGTGAAGATCAGGCCGTTGGAGATCGCAAGGCTGGAGAAACCGCCACCTGCATGCCGGACTTTCCAGGCGAGGGGGGGGCCCTCTTCAGGCCACGACTTGAGCAGGCCGGTCTCAGTGGAGAGCCCGTCGCGATTGGGGCCGCGCCATTGCGGCCAGTCGGCCAGCGCGGGAGCGCACAGTCCGGTGAGAGTGCCGGCGATCAGGAGGAGACGGAAACGGGAGCAGAAGGCAGCAGGTCGCATGATGGGTAATTCTGGCAGGGTTGAGTTCATTGGAAAGAAATTGCTGCCGGGAGTCGAGGGGCCGAATCCATCGTCGCTGGGCGCTCAGGGGGTGACCGCGATCCTATTCAAGCGTATTGAGCTCGGTCCAGACCACTTTTTTCCTGTCCCGCCGCTGCCGGCTGCCGGTTTGTTATCTTCCCGCTTTATGAGAACATGGCGGGCATGGCGTCGGAGTAGTGGGGCATAAGGACATTCTTGATTTCCTTCTGCTTGACGTGGGGCCGGCGCCGTTTGTCCTTCCTGCCCCGGGCAAGGACAGCTTTGACATTCTGGTTCCGGAGCAGGTGGATCATTTCGGCCCCGGGGTTCGCTGCGACGTTTTTCGGAGAGCACCCCGATAGCCGGGGTGCAGCGCCGAGGCAGCGGCCTCACCAGCTGGCCGGGGAGGAGAGAATGAAAAACCCGGGAACGCTCTCGAAAGTGTGCGGGGTAAACGCAGAGTCAGCGAGGATCTGCATATTCCCGGGGCTTTCGTAATTTCATTCCAGGCAAATGATCCCGGGCAGAACATTGCATGGAGATCTACAGGAGGATTACTCACTGGGGACCTCGGGAGAGCCGGGCGGCGAGGATGACCGCCTCGATCAGGCTGCGTGGATTAGCCTTTCCCTGCCAAGCGATGTCGAGGGCGGTCCCGTGGTCAACCGACGTTCGCACGATGGGCAGGCCAAGGGTGCAGTTGATCGCCCGATCGAAGGCGAGGGCCTTGAGCGGTATGTGTCCCTGGTCGTGATACATGCAGATGAAGGCATCGCTACTCGCGCGGCGCTCCTCGAGGAACACGGTATCCGGGGGCAGGGGCCCTTGAATCTCGCAGCCCTGCCGCCGGGCCTGCTCGATGGCGGGTGCGATGATACGTTCTTCCTCTCCGTTTCCGAACAGCCCGTGTTCTCCAGCGTGGGGGTTTAGTCCGCAGACAATCAGGCGAGGTTCCCGGTCGCGCAGACGTTTCATGGCGTTTCGCGTGAGGTCAATAACTTCGTGGATGCGCTCGGTCGTAAGGAGCCCGGGGACCTCACTGTAGCCAACATGCGCGGTAACGAAGCTGCAGGTGAGGACGTCGGAGGTAAGCATCATACAGGCCCTGTCTGCACCGGTGCGCTCGGCGAGAATTTCGGTGTGGCCCGGGTAGGGAATGCCAGCACCGCGAAGAGCTTCCTTGTTTGCGGGAGCGGTCGCGATAGCATCGACTTCGCCACGCAGGCAGGCGTCGATGGCCTCGGTGAGATAGCGGTAGGTAGCCGCGCCGGTGGCCGGATTAACGACGCCGGGGGTGAGTTCGCCGGGATTCATGAGCCCGAGGTCAAGAACGGAGGGAGACTCGGCCTCGGCGATACCGGCATGCTGGATGATGGAGCGGGGTACGGGTTTGCCCACCACTGCCGCGCACTGTTCAAGCACGTTTACATCCCCGAATACGATGGGCAGGCACTCCCTGCCTACCTGCTCATGCTGAAGGAGGTCGAGACAGATCTCGGGGCCGACCCCGCCAGGGTCTCCCATTGTGACAGCAATTCTCGGGCGGTCCATGCGGCCACCGTCTTTAGCCCGGGGAGCGGGTAGACGCCACGAAGTATTTGCAGATGTGTCCCGATTTCGACGCCGGCCAAGGTCGCCGAGGTTGCTGCCGGGTCGGGGTGGGGTCCG
>MDTG01028629.1_pt1 | contig 19695 bp, 12 predicted proteins | sample 811421 | NCBI WGS metagenome assembly MDTG01 (sample SAMN05326645, study PRJNA326480) | marine metagenome | isolation source: seawater | place: Pacific Ocean: South East | collected 2011
GTCCAGAGAGAATCTGTACCTGAATCTGTGCCTGAATCTGTGCCTGAATCTGTGCCTGAATCTGTGCCTGAATCTGTCCAGCGAGATTCTGTGCCTGAATCTGTCCAGCGAGATTCTATCCCTAACGAAATCGAACAACTTCAAGAAGATCTTTCAAATGACTTCAGTCAAATAGTATCTGATATTTCTCCAAAATCAGTTCAAAGGGGTTCTTTACGGGACGATACTTCTAGGAATGAAGGGTCGAAAAGTCCAAAAGTAAAATTATCATTATGGGGAGGAAGGAAAAAAAAGAGTAAAAAGAGTAAAAAGAGTAACAAAGAGGTAGTAGATGTATCACATGGTGAAATTAAGGAATATTATGAAGGGGTACTTGAAGATAAAGAAACAGATAGAGAAATTCGACAAGTTAGTAAATTTATGAAAGAAGAAGATGAAACGATAGAAGATGATTTATTTGATAAAGGGTACGAACTCCTCAATTATTACGATAATAAATTAAGAACTGAGAAAGATAAATTGACTAATTTTATCGGAAGTGTCCCAATTATTGGGACTTGGTTAAAGCAAACTTGGCTATTATTTTACTGGGTAAATGTAGAAATTATTTTAAAATCGATTTTAAAATCGATACCCCTTTTCTATTATGTGATAAAGGCGTTATTTGATAAGGTAATCAGTCTGATTAATAAATTATTTAATAAGAATACTTCATTAAAAATAGCTCATAATATTTTAAATTCAAACAAAAAAATAAGAGGTGGACCCACTGCTTTAACTACAATATTAACAATGATTGAGAAATATAGAGATGAAAATCCTAATTTAGAAATCAATGAAATCAATGAAATAAAGAATGAAATAGATAAAATCTATCATCCATTTAAGAAAGTATACGATGAATTACAAATAAAGGATAAAACATACGAAAATATTAGAGATACATTAAATCAAAAATACTTGAAACAAAAATTCTTGAAACGAAAGAAAGAATACACTCCTGATGAAAAGAAAGTATTCGGTTGGCTTCAAAAAAAGGAATCATTCGATAGTTATTTACAAAAATATAAACCAGTTTTCGAAACTAATTCTGAAAATAATAGAGAGAACTATATCAATGATTTAAATAATGGATGGTTCCCAAAGAAAAAAAAAGATAAAATGATGTTTGAATATTTCTCTATGTATGAAAAACAATTTGATTCATTGTGTACATTATTTCGTATTAAAAAAGGAAAAGTTAAATCAGGTAAAAAAACGAAGAATATTCGTAAAAAGAAGAGCGGACAAAAGAAAACAAAAAGGAAAAAGCATAAAAAGAAAAGGAAAAAGAAATCAATTGTGAAAACAAAGAAAATAAAATCTGGTATTACAAAACAGGAATATATTGAACAATATAGAGGAGATTTAAAGCGTCACAAACCTCACAAATTGGAAACTGAAAAGGGCTGGGCCCGAATGCGAAAAATACTCCCAGGATGGGTGAATAAAGTAATGATGGGTATAATTGCAATAATAGTATTAATTTACTTCACGGGGGGGATGGATATCCGGGGCGATGAGAGGAGCGGTCCCTTGCAAACCTTTTTATTGGGGGGATGGAGGCACGGCGGGGGCTCGGAAGTAACCCACCCAAACATCCATAACACCCACGACCAGCAACTCCGGGATTTGGCTGGCATTGGTGGACCCACAACGGGCAGTCATCAGACCTCTACGGTGCTTCAATGGAGCAGTGCTGGTATCCAAGCCCCCGCCGATTGGACGGACCTGTGGACAAATTTTTGGTCAAAAATTTCTCTTTTTAATTCGGATCACAATCCGGACACTATAAGTCTTGGATTTGCTATCAAATATACATTAGCTGATATAATGGGGATGCATCTTGTGCGCGAGAACGACCAGTGGTCCTTCAAAGCGGGGATTTCCCCTCTTGAATGGATGGCTCGAACGACCGCTGAGTATAATAGAATTAGTCATGATTACTCACCACTTGTCGCGAATTTAATATTTGATCTCGGTCCGAACCATAGTCATATAGGTGGGGTGGAGGGCGAAGGCACTCACGTGAGGGGAGTGGCAGATTTTGTTTCAGACCGCCGCGGTGATCCGCGCACAATGGACCGGCGACAAGAAATGGGTCATGGCGAGGGTGGGGATGATACTGGTTCTGCGGGAACAGGAAGAAGACTAATGGGATATATTAGTACGAGTACGGTGGTGGGCAAGGAAGACGACGCTCCCTGGATGCAATTTGATGCAGGGTTCCACGTGAAAATGGGTATGAGCCCGGCAGAATTCAAAAACCTCGATCCATTTAAAGATTATCGGGACCCTCAGGGCCGCCGGCTGCCGGCATTCTGGTGGGCGATGCCGAACTTCGATCCGAAGCCCGATTTTCTTGAGTGGGTCGCCGAGCAACACCATCCACATCTCCGCCCCCCCATCGAGGGTTACACCGGCTCCGGCGTCCAGCGCGACGCCGGTACTCTGCTGGCAGGCGACTGGGATAGTCGTGCTCGTCGCGCGCAGATTGAGCACTGGCGGGACATCTGGAGCGCTAAGCAGTCGAATTCGAAGTACTGGGGAAACAGCGCAAGGCACGAATTTGAAAGAATTGCGAATTTTTCGGGAGAAAGAGGAATAAGTTGGGATATAACAGGTGATACTTATAGAGACCCGAAGATCGAGAAGGTTATATTGGCAGCACTTCAGTGTTTTACGGCGGAAGATAATAAGTGCGAGACGACAAGTGATGTGTTTAATCCAGGTGAGTTTGGGACGATTGGGGATTTTGTCGGGGTCGGTGATTCTGGATCCGTGGATCGGAGGTTAACAATTACGAGTAAGGCTGGATTTATGCAGAGTTTGTTTCTTACGACAATGGACTATATCATGTCGAATTTTGTAAATCATTCCCTTGACTTAATAACAGGTGGACACAGTCCGGATTTGCTGGGCGATGCATTGAACGGAATCAACCACTATGCCTTCATAATGCCAACTTCTTGGATAACAGTATGGCCCGCAGCAAAATTTTTAGAGTTATTAACCGATGCAGACCACCATATTATCAGTCAATTTTTTAATGTTTTTACAAGTGAAAACAATCTTGCACTCCAAGTTTCACACGGAGTCATAATTGCTGGGGTGACTTCATATATTGGGACAAGTGTGTACGAAGAATGGAAAACATATAAAAAGAGTGTGCTTGAAAGTAAAATTTCTAATAAATTATACAATGATTTAGAAGAATTAATTCATAGTGGCAAATATACATCCGAACAAATTAATGAAAGAAAGAAAAATATATTTAAAATAATCTCTCAATGGAGGGACATGACTGATATTTCTTCGGAAGAATTTATTAAATCATTCAATCAATCGGTTGAAAGATCAATTTTAAACAGAATTAGAATGCATATTTTAATGAGAGATCCAACTTTGAACTTTGGTGTTGTAAAGTATAAAGCTAAAAATATAATGAGAGAAACTAAAAAAATCATGGGGAGACATACTACAAAATACAATGGAAATATGATTGAAAAAGTGGCCTTAAAATTAATCAAAAAATACAATTTAGGTCTAATTCCAAGTGTTTTAGAACAAAGAAAAGATTAATCAAGTTCTTTTTCCATTTTTTTCATTTTATTTTCATACTGTTCTTTTAATTTCATTTCTTTCTTTTTCATTTTGATTTCATATTTTTCTTTGAGAGTTTCAATATCTTCAAGTTTCTGAATGCAATCAAAATATTTACTTTTGTAATCTTCTTCGCCTTCTTCTTCATTCATATTATATTTCTCAAAGAAATGTTTCTCCATCTCAAAAATAATAATCTTATTGATTTCATCTAGATTTTCAATATTCTTTTCCGTTATTTTAGAATGTTCATCTTCTTTAATAACACTTTTCGGGATAGTATCAAATAATCCCTTCTCTTTAATCTTATTTAGAATCCCCTTGATAATAGTATCATCTGTTAATATTTTAATCGCCTTAGGGTCATCTTTAACGTTAATACCTCTTTTTTCTAAAATGACAATCATACGACTGTACAATTGAGTCATATTATTTTGAATGATTGTCAAATTATTTATTTTTTCAAAATTTTTGCGATTGTTATCTATTTCATTATAAATAGTATCACGTATATTCTCTAATTTCATACGATATATATCGGCACCTTGTAATCTTAAATTAATATTCTCTTTTGTGAGAGAAACAATATCACTATCTATCTTTTTATCTTGTGATGGTTTATTGTCATTTTTCATTAATTCAAATGATTTATTTTTCTCAACTTCATTTTTGTAGATATCAATTAAATCTTTTGAAAGATTTAGATTGACATTAATTAATTCGGATATGTCTAGATATTCTTTTTCTATTTCATCATACAATACTTTGCTATTTTCCGCAGAATAGAGACCTTTTCTTATAGCCTGAAACACACTTGAGCCAAATTTCCTTATGATTTCAGCAGCACCCATATAAAGAAAAACTGTTGTAAAGGTTACGGGATCAGCACCCCCCCCCTCCTGGTTTCTTTTATTGGATTGTTTTATTGTTTTCTTTTTATTTTTCATATATATATAATCATAGAAATAAATTAGATTTATTATGTCACTGTTCCTTTTGCCATCCCATATAATATCCCTCCAGTATTTTCTGAGAACCAGTTCAAGGGATTAATTGAATACCATCCTAAAATAGACATAAATAATGTTCTTACCCCCATTTCCCCCATAATACCAAGAATCTTTAAAGGGGATTTCATTGTCTTAATTATATTTGGTAAGTAAATAGTGGTGACCCAGTTTTTAAATTTCCCCCGCTTGAATGTATCATTAACCATAAATTTTTGATATTTTTGAATTTCATTTAATTTTGTCTGAATTTTTTTTTTCCTTTTATTGATTTCTTTATTATTTTTTTCAATTATCGTAATTAATCCATCGATTAAATTATCGGTAGATAACTGTAATTCTAATTCTTCTTCTTTAATATCATAAATATATTCTTCATATTCATCCTGAAATTTATTAATCGGAGCTTTCAATGTAATATCTTGAGGTAAATGAATCGCACTCATTAATAAATGTACATATAAATTTATTAAGAATTTAATGAGGCCTGTATCGCTAATTCAACTTGTCTTTCTTCTTCTCTTCGTAATATCTCATTACGAAGCATCGTTATAAAATTTGGAGAAATAGGATTGTTATTCTGATTTGAATTAAAAACAATAATTCGGTTGTTAGGTACGGGTTCTTCTTTTGGGAATTCGTGTCTACAAACAGGGCAGGTATTGCTCTTTTGAAACCATTTCAGTATCCCGGGACAATTCTCATTTCCAGAATGAAAATAATGAGGATTATCTTTACAAGGCAAACGAATACACTTTTCATTCAATTGAAACTCTTCTAAACAGAGAGAACATGTTATATTTTCTTCTTTCATTTCTATTTCTTCTAATGAATCTACAAATTCTTTTTGAGCGGGTTCCTGACCACCCTCTGTTGTATTATTTTCTTCTTCTTCATTTAATTCCCTTATTATATTCTCTATAATATTCATATTAAATCTTTCATTACTGATTCCGTTAGTATGATTGATTAATTGAATAAAACGATCCATGATTTATATTATTCTTTATTAATTTTATTTTAAATTATTTCGATTTATTACAATTTTAAAACATCATACTAATAAAAATATAACCAACAAAACCAATTATTAAAGAATGAATCCATCTGGTTTTCATTTCTGTATAAATATCTGCCCAGGCATCAATCTGTTCTTTTTTATCTAATGAATATAACATAAGTGGACTCTTTGGATAAAAATAATAAAATCCTAATTTAACTAGGTAAATAATGACTAAGAATTTACATAATTTATATTTTTCATTTTTATTCCTGTAAAGAAAAAATAAACCAAGTGATACACCAAGTATCATCCCAATCATATAAATCATCATTCTTTCATAAATAATCTTTTGATATTTTATTTTCTGTTCTTGATCCAGTATCTCCATAAAATGAACGAACATTTTGTTATCTTTTTTCATAAATGACATATAAATCGATGAAAATAATAAAGTCAAACCAATCAAACACGGTGAAATATTCATTTATAAATATTCATATATTTTTTTAATCAATTTCATCGACTGTGGGGATTCCAGTTGGCATTCCTTCTGGCACCGATTCTGGCACTGATTCTGGCACTGTTCCTGGCATAGATGTTGGCATTTCCGATTGTTCGCCGTTATAAACTTTCATCATAATGGGATTTAATTCATTATTGACTTCGCTTAATTTATTTTCATATTCTTCTTTTGTTCTTTCATCAAGTAACCATTTTTCAAGTTCAAGAACTTTCTCATTCATTGTTTCGTAATCTTCATTCCCAATCTTTTCCTTGATTGAATCTTGTCCAAGAGATTCCTTATATTGATAAACAAGTGCCTCCAAATTATTCTTAGCTTCAATTGTCAGTTTCTTTTCATTATCTTCATCCTTGAATTTCTCACCCTCTTGAATCATTCTTTCAATATCTTCGGCACTTAATCTCCCTTTATCATTTTTGATCGTAATATTTTGCTTATTCCCTGTTCCTTTATCGCATGCTTCAATGTTCATGATACCATTTGCATCAACATCAAACGCAACCTCGATTTGAGGAACACCCCTCCTCGCAGGAGGTATCCCTTCCAATTTAAAATTACCCAATTCATTATTATCCTTTGTTAATGCTCTTTCACCTTCGTAGACTTGGATCATTACTGTATCCTGATTATCTTCATAAGTTGAAAATGTTTGAGATTTTTTTGTTGGAATCGTTGTATTTCTTTCGATTAATTTTGTCATTACACCCCCCGCAGTCTCTATACCTAAAGAGAGAGGTGCCACATCTAAAAGTAAAATTTCATCTGCCTTTTCTGAACCACTTGTACCGCCAGAAAGAATTGCTGCCTGAACAGCCGCACCATAAGCAACTGCTTCATCTGGATTAATTCCTTTATTCAATTCTTTTCCATTGAAATAATTACTCAATAGTTCTTGAATCTTGGGTATTCTTGTTGATCCTCCAACTAATACAATATCATCTACTTGACTTTTACTTACTCCCGAATCACTCAGTACCTTTGTAACGGGTGTAATACATTTATTGAATAAATTCATACAAAGTGACTCAAATCTTGCCCTTGAAATATTGGAAAAAAAATCAATTCCTTCATATATAGATTCTAATTCAATTGAAGCAGTATTGCTATTCGATAATCCTCTTTTGGCTCTCTCACATGCTGTCTTTAATCTTCTTAAAGATCTTTTATTCTCAGTTAAATCTTTCTTATGTTTTCTTTTGAATTCATCGATAAAATGTTTCATTAGAATATTATCGAAATCTTCACCGCCTAGATGAGTATCTCCAGCAGTAGATTTCACCTCAAAAATACCATCATCAATTGATAAAAGAGAAACATCAAATGTTCCACCACCTAAATCAAAAATAAGAACCATCTTCTCTTCTGTTTTTTTATCTAAACCATATGCTATTGCTGCTGCCGTCGGTTCGTTAATAATTCTTAATACATTCAATCCAGCAATATGACCCGCATCCTTCGTTGCCTGTCTTTGAGAATCATTAAAATATGCCGGAACCGTAATTACAGCATCAGTTACAGTTTCTCCAATATATGCTTCTGCTGTTTCTTTCATTTTAGTTAGAACCATTGAAGATATTTCTTCTGGTTGAAATGTTTTTGATTCATTTTTATAATTGACATTAATAACGGGTTTTCCATCAGAATCAATAACTTTGAATGGAAAAGAATTGATATCTGTTTGTACAGTTTGATCCTCAAATTTTCTTCCAATTAATCTCTTCGCATCATAGACTGTATTCTCAGGATTCATTGCGGCTTGATTTTTTGCCCCATCACCGATTAATCTTTCTTTATCTGTAAAAGATACATAAGAAGGTGTTGTCCTATTACCCTGATCATTTGCTATAATTTCACATCGGTTGTCTTTCCACCACCCCACGCAACTGTAAGTCGTACCCAAATCAATTCCAATCGCAACCATATTATATAATAATTATTTTCTATTCTGTTTAAGTATTTTTGATGATTTTAAAATTTCATTGTATATTTCTTGAACAAGTATTCTTTTTTTTTCTTCATAATCTTTTTGTAATTTTTGAAGTATGACTAATTCATGAGTTGTTATTTGGGTTGGTTTGATGCTTTCCATTTTTGATATAAATATTTCATTTCAATCAAATTTATTTTATAAAGTATACTATTAAATGGATGTACCCGAGTGTAATTATCTTAATGCAAATCTTCAAAATGCACGAGATATGAATAGAAATTGTGTTAATAATCCCCTGAAGGGTGAAGACAAATATTGTATGTCAGAGTATAAATTATATGATAATATAGCCCAAAGAAGTGTTTTTCTCGATATTAAAAGAAGTATTGATGCGGGTTACGGAGTTGTAAATTCACAAAAAAAAGAAGTGAAAGCATTGAATGAATCCAATGGGGGAATTGAGGGATTTACAGGGAGAATCTTCTTATCGGAAAATGGACCCGGAGAATCAACACTTGATCCAAATAAATGTCCCCAAGGATATAAATGGTGCAACCAATCCAATGCCTGTGTTCAAGTATGTCGAGGATGCAAATACGAAGACAATATGAAATCACAGATTTTAAACCGTGGGGACCCTTGTTTCCCCGATGGCGTTTACGATGGTATTGATAATAACGGTATTCTAAAATGTACCTGTGGGAAAAACAACAAGTATTGTTCTGAACCATTTTTAAAAGGAGTCTTTGATTCTATTGGATTAATTCTCACATAAAAAATATACTAATTTCCTATCTATAATAATTTAATAATTTCTAATCTATGAAAATCTCTAATTGATTACCTACCATTCCTTATTCAGTGCCGCCTGAACTCTCTCAAGTTCAGCCTCCCGACTCCTTTCAAAACGAGTGGATGCCTCGTTAATTTCGCGAACATGGTTATCCAGGACATCAATAAGGCATTCAATGAATTCATCAAATGCTTCTCCCGAAAGATATGAGGAGATATAAACCTTCACCAGTTCCTCCTCTTGATCTCCACCGGCCCACCCAACAAATGAAGATCGGGTAGAAGTTTCGACCATGTTCTTGAAATCTTCAAAGTCACGAGGAGTAAACTTGTCAACCTTAATGAAAGATTTTTCGGCCTCAGCGAGATCTTCAGCATCTGTATCCTCATTCATTTGAGAAACAGCTTCTGTGCGGATTGCCTTGATCGTGGATGCACCACGACCAATCAGACGAGGGATACTTTGATGATTCATTGCCACATATGCAGTGTATACCATCTTCTTCTTTGGAACCTTGAATTCGCGATGGTATTCGTCAAGATGAAAGAGTGCAAACTTTAGCATACACTCCGAATCAGACTTTACTACGGCATAAACACCCCCATCATCATGAAGAAGTTGGATGTATGGAGTCTTTGGGTCATCTTCTGTGATCTTATTCTCACTCTTGTGGAGGTTGTAACTCGACCACACTCGCGAGATAACATTCTTTCGGAGAGAAGGAAGATTGCGAAGATGCTTCTTTTCATCGCATGCCTTGGAACTTGGTCCTACAATGAGTCCGATGTTTTCCTTTTCAAAGTTCGGAAGACGAACGGTCTTTTCCATAGACATTCTATTGAAGAGTTGTCCCCTTTCTATTTTCTTTTCTGTTTTCTTTTCTGTTATTTATTTCTTTCAATCTCTCTCTTAATCAAGTAATAATTGATTACTACTATCAACAATCAAATTTTTGAATTTCAAATGATAAAGAAAACTATTTTGTATACTAGTGTATAACCATGAAGAAGTGGGTTTCACCGATTGAAAGAAAATTCCATTTCATTTGGATAGGGGATCAAGAAAAACCAGATTATTTCCTTCTTTTTTTAGACGGATTCAAGCAACTATGTCCTGAATTTAAAATTAAGATTTGGGGGAATAAAGATTTAAATCAAACAAATTTTCCAAAGACTTATTCTTTGATTCAAAAATTAAAGAAAATGCACGGAAAAGATATTCGGAAACATTCAGAGGGATCAATACAAATTGATGAACAGGGAAATTTTTTAAAATACAGTAAATGGGCACAGATAACAGATTTAATGCGTTTAGAAATTATTTACAATCAGGGTGGGTATTATTTTGATACAACATTCGAATGTGTGAAACCACTGTTTGATTTATTCAATATACCCAAGAAAAGATTTGTTGGTTGTAATGAATCAACTTATAATTTGAAAGATATATCTTATCTAAGTAATGCATTTTTTGGAGCGACAAAGGGTAATCAAATACTTAAAAGACTTCTTTCAAAAAAGAAACTAAATTCTATTGATACTTATCAAGTCAAAGTGAATCGAGAAACAGGACCGTATTATTTGCGGTCGGGTATCCAAAAGAAAGACAGTTATCATATCTTTCCTACAAATTATTTTTATCCGTACGTTGAATTTATAACACAAGGTAGACGTGTATCTAAAAATAAATGTCATTTTCATAAGAAAAAGAAAATAACAAAAAAAAGAAGTCAAAAAAAAAGAAATAAAAGAAACAAAAAACAAACAAAGAAATCATCCAGTAAATTATATCAATTAAAGAATAACAAAGGTTTTCTTTATTATCCGTGTGATAGATATCCGAATAGTTATGCGATTAAACATTGGACTTTAGGAAAATCCTGGATTTAATAAAATTACCATTTCCAAGGAATATCTGTTTTCCTTTTAACTTGCAATAACTCATGATGAACAATTACTGGGTTAAAACTGTAAGCATTTAGTTTCTTCTTATAGACTTTATCTTTAATAATTTGATCAATGTGATGACTGACTAAATTATTTGTCTTTTCCATAATCTTTAGCATTTTTTTAGCACCCTGTAAAGACCACGCATAACACCAAGTACCACCATGTTCACCACCTAATTTAGTCAGATTTTCGGAAACAGGTTTGCAATCATCTTCCTGTTCACAATAAGCTCGTAAATCGTTTGGATGAGATAAATATAATTCATCAATGTAATTAATACCTGGAAGAGTATATACACTCTTATGGGGATGTGCCTTATCTTTTGTTTCACTAAGACCTTTATTACCACAATAGGAACCACATCCTAGATACAATAAATCCCACGATTTATTTTTTAATTCGCTAATTCCCTTCTTAAATTTTTCTTCCAGATTTGGAGTTAGTTCAATATCATCTTCACAAAGTAACATGTGTTTCCATTTATTTTTGACCTGATTTCTTAATAAAATAAGAGTCCCAATCGACAATGAACTAGCGGGAACGATTTCTTTCAAGGACATTACCTGCCCCTTTTCATTCTTCTGCTTAGGATCTATTTTCACATTGTACGCCATTTGAAAGGTGTTTAATTTCTCGATGCAGGATTGTTTGCCGGTATTCTTGCATCTTCCGTCTACCGCTATAAATCTTTCAACATCGATTTTTCTCTGTTTAAATTGCTTCTGAACTTTCAACCATTTATCTTTGTGATCAAATAAATTGATGACAAAGATCTTATTAAAGAAACGATTGAACGCGCTTTTATGTCTCTTTACATTTCTTTTCGTTTTTTTCTTTGTTTTCCGTGTTTGAGGCATTTATAGTAATATATATATTTTAAATATGAATAACTTCTAATAATATTTTTTCGAGTGTATTTTTATTTACAGATTGTTTCGTTTCTAATTCATATGTTTCTATTAGATTGTCAATGTGTTTTTCATGATATGTTTTCAAACGATTATTCAGAATACTTTTGAAATTTTGAATATCGATTTGGATTTTTTCTTCATCCAAATTTTCTTCTTCATCGAATACAATTTCTTCTTCAGTATTTTCTTCAGTATTTTCTTCCAATTCTTTTAATTTGATCTTTAATAATTTATTTTCTTGTTCCATCGATTGATGATTCAGCAATTTAATCTGAATTAAATCATTGTCATCCCTTAATTGTTTATTCTCATTTTTCAATTTGAGTATTCCTTTGGTGAGACTTTCCTTTTCTTTTAATTCTTCCTTGTATTTCTCTATCTCCAATTTTAATTTGTGTATTTCTTCTTCTTTTTCATAGATCGTTTTCAATTTTTGCTTTAATTCGATTATTTCTTCTTGCAAATTATTCAATTGATTGTTATTTGAGTCAAATGATTCTTTTGAATGTAAGATTGTATCTGTACCAAAATGATTCAAATTATTTACAGTATCATTTTGAGTAGCATTAGAATTATTCTGATATGCTATTCTTGATAAATCATTTTGATCTTTTAAAAAAAAATTAGGACTGTATAATTTAATTCCAGGTGTTTCCATAATAATTAAAGAATATTTAAAATATAATCTTTAAACAATTAACTTATTATCTACGTTTTGTCTTCTTTAATAATTTCTTTTTTTTTGTTCTTTTATTTCTTCTTATTTTTCCAGAAATATAATTGATTGGTATTCCTCTGGAACTTTTCAAAGTTAATTTCCTTTGATTCTCATTTATTTTCTTTTCTCTCATTCTCAATCTTTTCTTTTTATTTTCAATAGTTGCTTCATCGAGGGCCATTTTTATTTTTTGTTTTCTAAGTTTCTTTTCCTCATTGATATAGGATAGTTGCAATTCTTCCAATTTTTTCATTTCTTCTATTTTTTTCTTGTGATCTATTTTAATCTTATCCAAAGCGATATTCATTTTTTCGGTTTTTAATATAATATCATTCATTGCGTCTTCTTTTAGTTTTTTTTTCTCATTTAATTGTCTCAAACGATCTGCCAATAATTCGCGAGCCTTGATCGATATTTCAGTACGAGATCTTTTATATTTCTGGATATTTTTTAATAATTCTCTACTTGATTTCTGAGCATTATCTTTTTCAAATTTTAATCTTTGAATCTCTTTTTCATTAATCTTTTGAATATTATCATATTTATCAACTAATTTCTGTATTTTCTTATTTTCTTCTGATATTTTATCAATTATACTTAATTCTTTCTCTTTCTCTCCCTCTTCTTTTTGATCCTCTTTGATTTCCTGTTTTAATTCTCCGAGATCAGATTTTATTTGATCTTTAGGTTTGACTGGTTTGATTAAATCTTTGAATTTATCGCTGACCCAACGTAAACCTTTTTTGACCTTTTTGCTTCTTTCAATCTCTTTTTTAATATTTTCATTATTTATTTTTTTAATTTCTTGAATGGATAATAAGAATAAATATTTCTCACTTTCAGAAAAATCATATTTTTGATAGAACAGTTCTAATTTTTGTTTTTCTATCTCTAATTCCAACATATTTTTAAAAGTTAGTTCTCCAATATATTCTTTGATTTGGTTAAGGCGATTGATTAATTTATTTTTTGTTAGAATGTTTATAATTATCGTAGTTTCATTTCCGAGTCCTCGCTCCCGAATTCCAGATAGTCGCCCTAATCTAGTCTTATCGGTCTCTTTTATTTTATCTTCGTTCGATTTGATTTTTTTTGCTCGATTATTGTATTCTTGGATATAATACAAAAGATACTCTTTAATTAATAAATGATCATAAATAAAATTAGTTGTGATATAATTCTCCATTAAATTCACGGAATAACTAATATCTTCGTGATAAACTTCCTTTAATTTTGGATATTGAGTTAGTAAGTCGTTTATATAATTATTTAAGATTAATTTTAATGAATTTTTTAATTCTGAATTTAATTCAGTGCGATTTATGCTTTTTTTTTGAACACTTGTATCTTTTTTATTCATATTTTCCTCTGCTTTTTTGATTTTCGATTCAATCATTTTCACGATTTGTTCATATTTCTTCCAAACTGTGTATTCAATTGGATTCAGTAATTTTTTATATTCGGTTTTCGTTCCTAATATTCCTATTTTATGGGCACCATTTATTCTATAGGGACTGTACTCTTTTAACCATTTAGTATAATCATCCTCATTTCCTTTTCTCCAATCCTCGTATTCCTCATACACCTTTTGTTCTATTTCATTAATGTCTGACTCCCCAAAACGATTGATATCTATTTCTTTTAAATTATCTTCAAGGAAAATTTTATAATCCATATTTTCAATTACATTCTCAATGACACTTTCTGAAAAATTTTGACGATTACCCGACATTTCGATTCTCACATCTCGGAACCCTTTGATTACATCTTTTAGATTATCTTCAAAATGAAGCATTTCGGTTTCTCCGATATTCGCCTTTTCAAGTAACCTTAGATAATTTTGGTTAACCCAGCTAGTTATACTGTGAATAGGTATCTTATTGGCGAATTTTTCAATTAATTTATAATCATTCTTAATCATTTTTTCGGTATTATTCGTTTGACCCGAGGGATTCAAAGATGCCATTTTTTTGTACAATATTGCTATTTGTGGGATATAATCTAGTTCTTTATTCGAAATTTGAAGTTCTTCGATTGGTTCTTTATTGTATTCATCTTTATTGTATATTGGAGAAACTGTACCCTTGATCTCATGCCATACTCGTCCTTTCAGCTCCTTCGCTTTCACATCATCGACCCAGCGACGTTTGTTTAATACTTTAGACTCTAAACGAGAAAATCCCGAGTTATCGCGTTCTTTCATTTTATTGTATTTTTCTTCATTGCGCGATATTTTAGCAGATAATTTCACAATCCATTCGTGAGACTTGTCTAAACAATCAAAAAATAATGGTATTGCGTTTTCTTTAATTCCACTATCAAGAATAAATTTAGGTAACTTTGTTCTATCTGAAATATAGTAATCATTTACTTCTTTTAATCCAATATTTTCAATTTCAATAGATCCGTAATCGTATTCTCCCTGATCATATTCATCGTTGATAGGTCCGGTATCTATAGATTCGTACTGTTCCTCTTCTTCTTCGTCTTCTTCTTCATTATCATCATCGTCTTTTTCATATTCGTCTTTTTCATCTTCGTCTTCTTCGCCCCCTTCTCTGGAACCTCTTCTTGGATTAACGGAACCTTCATCACTTGAACCGGATGTCTCGACCGCGCTCTTGTAAACGTCACGCTCAATTCCCGCGATGACATCCTCGCCAGCATTTATTTCTTCTTGTTCTTTGCCTTCGGCATCTTCGGACTCGGCGGTGATGGCTCCACCGGATTCATCACCCTCCCCCCCTCCTCCCCCTCCCTGGAGATATTCTTCATCTTGATATTCTTTATACTGAGTACTATTATTTTTATAGAGTCGGGATAAATCATTCAACAATTGTTTTATTTTAATTTTATCTGAATCAATATCAGAATAATCCTTTGCTGTAAATAACTCCAATATATCTTTATTATTTCTAGCTTTGTCAAAAATCAAAGGAATTAATGATTCGAGATCCCGATAACATCGCATTTTATTCACCAATTCTAATAATTCTTTCTTTTGTTTCTTTTCATGCGAAGAACCGGTAAGGAGTTGTTCAATATTTTTAATATTTTCATCAAAATAATTCGTTAATAATTTACAGAGTTGAATGAAATGATTGAAATACTTATAATTTTTGTGACTGAAATACCCAAAACCCCATTGGTGTTCTTCCCCATCAAATTTTTTGTTCATTTTGAATAATATTTCATATGTAATCTTCTTTGAAATCTTTTCATTAGTCAATATCTCTCGAATCTTATGATAAAGAGTTGTATATATTAATTTTCTTACTTGTTTAATTTTTTCGTATATTTCTTCGCATTTTTTTAAATTAATATTTTCTTTATCTTCGCTAGAATCTAATATATTACTCTTGGTCTTATTAATATATTTGAATAATGTTTTCGGACCATCTATTTGTTGGATTTGATGAAGATTTTTATCAAAATCAAGAGATTCATAACTGATAACATCTGGAAAACAATAATCGGATTTAGGGTTTATATTTTCATCAAAATATTTTCTGTGTGCGATCCGATAGGTCAAATTGATTCCTTTGTTTGGTTTTATTTTCTTAATTTTTGATAAATCCTCCTTTTTAGATTTTTTAAAATCTTTTTTAAAATCTTTAAGAGCAGATAAATCAGTTTCTTCTTTATCTTTTTCTTTTTCTTTCTTAATTTCCTTCAGCATCTCTTCTGGATCTAAACCTGGAATAAGTAATTTTTTTGCATCTTCCTCTTTTAAATCTATATCCAATATACTATCCAATATTTTCAAATAATTTCGTAAAAATGTATGTGCGATATTGCTTTCGTCCACCCTATAGTCTCCTATTTTTTGTAAAATTTTGTCTTCAATTATTTCTTTCGTTTGTTTATAAAGTATATTACTGACTTTTTTGTAATTTATAACTTTCTGTTTTAACTCTTCTAATTCATATGTATTTAAACGTTCTTTGATCTTATTATCGGTGTCTTCATCTATATCTCCGTCAAATTCATATTCCAACTCTTGAAATAATGGAGTACCGAATTCGGCGACTGTGCCCCCTCTCTGTTTGTGTCTCCTCTGTCTTTTGTGTCTTTTATGTCTCTTGTTTCTTTTTAATGTCCTTGCTCCCCCCCCCCTTTTTTTGCTTTCTTCTTTTTCTACTGACTCCTTACATTCTTGTATTTTTATTCTATCACTACATTCCCTTATAATTTCTTTTTCTTTGTCAGTTAAAGTGCCTTTTCCATATTGTCCGTATTGTCCTTGACACTTTACCCATGCTTCTCTCATTTGTCCCTCGGTAACACCTTCATTCTCGTGTTTTTTTTGAAAATCGGGAAAACTCAATAATCCGTCTGCTATAGAAACTAACCAAGATCCAATTTGAATTATGGAAGGAATTTCTTCTATTTCATCTCCTCCAGTCATCTCAATAAATTTCCAATAAAATTTATTTGGGATATTCATCAAATATCCAAGAATACCTTCCGGGAGATTACTGATATAATTCACAAGATAATCTATTGTAACTTTTTGTATCTTTTCGTAAAGCGGCTTCGAAACCTCACCCTCATAAATTTCTTCAAGGATGATCAGTCCGATTATAATTATTTGAATCAACTGATTCACCGGCAGATCCTCCGGATCATTAACCATCTCTTCTACGTGATAGGATATGTGTATATTTAGACCATCATTCAGTAAATATGACTTGACGTGTCCAATATTATCTCTATCTTCATCTTTAAAGGTACTATACAATTCTAGAAATAATTTAAACAAAGTATTTTGAAATTCTGCACTTTCATATTTATCAAATGTTTGTTTATCTTTTTCATAATAATCCTTAACTTTCACTCTAAATTTTTGTAGTATGTTTGCTTTATTTACATCCACAAGATTATTTATCGTTTCCCAAAAAGTATCTAGCTCATCATCGCAGTCAAAATTTATTTCTTTCCTATCTTGAATTGTAATATTACGATTATACTCTTTCTTTTTTTCCTCTAATTTTTCTTTCTTTTTATTCTCAATTTCAGCAATAATGTCAATTAATTTTTGTTCATCCATTTTTCCCTTCCCACTATAATTTAGAATCGCGGTTCTAATAATATTTTGCAATTTGTCAGTCGCTGGGGACCCTTTATATTTTAAAAATGATTCTTTAATCAATTCTTTATTCAGAGATAATTCATAATATTCTTGAAGAGTTAATTGAATATCTTTCAACGGTTCATTATATCTTTCATAACCCTCGAATTTCACCGTTTTATATTCAGGTCCATCTGGCAATTGTTCAATTTGCCTGAAATCATCAATCGGTTGATTGATAAACAGTTGCCTTTTAGTTAATGAAAAGAAATCATATTTTTGTGAAGATACAGAACGTTCTCCTCCAACTTCAGTTATATTTTTTCCTAAACACACATAATATTCTTTGTCTTTTCTATAGAATGTCATAAAATTATCTCTCTCCAGATCTTGTATTAAATAAAACAAAAATTCAAAGTACTTATATTCAAATATAGATTTGTTTAAAATTTGAAGTAAATTTTCTTGAGGGTCCACTGAGATAATTTCCTGTACTACACCACTAGTTTTGTCTTCCCATAAATCTTCAATTTCCTTCCGTATTGCAGTAAATTTTGACCCGATATCAAACCCTTTTTTAACCATTTCTTCAACAACAGATAACCAAGTACTCATAAATGAATCGCCCTGACTGTCATCACCCGGACTGTCAACTAAAAAACTCAATCCAGTTTCTTCTTTACTGTCGTCTAAATAATTCAATACATTACCTTCTTTTTTTCTATTTTTGTATATATCCAGAATATCGTCAAGATCAAGACCTTTAACTCCGTGATCTTTCTTTATAATAAAAATTTTATTATAAATATGAACCAAAAAATTTTGAATCAATTTATCGTATTTGCTGTAATATAATTTTTCTAGTTTTTTGTCTATTTTCTTAAGTTTTGCCTCGGGTATGGAGTATGGATTATCCTTTCCTTTTCCTGAATAATTTCTAAAACTACCGCTTATTTTTTCCTCTGTATCTTCTATCTTAAAATATATCTTATTATCATCCATTTTTAATTTAATATTTGGATTCAGTTTATTTATACTGTTTTCAAAAATCGCCTTTATAAGTAATTTCAATCTACATATATTTTCGAAATCATCACTTACTTCCTCAAAGACTTCTTTCTCTTCCTCAGTGACCTTATCCAAAACTTCTTCTTGTATTTCGTGAATAAATTCTTCTACATCGATTAAGAACCAATCTATATTTGTTATATTAAACCAATACTTAAAATCTTCTGGATGGAGATCTTGTCCTGCCCCATGAAGGGAATCCGAATGTTTTTGTGCTTCAATAAATATTTGTTGGGAATAATAATTGATTAAATTTTTTTTTTCCTCATTCGACCAATATTTATAATGCTTTGAAAGAACCCCTGATATTTCATCTTTATCTAATATTTTCATGAATTTTGAATTAGTAAGATCTAATTTATGTATTTCGGGTGTTTTTAGAACATTTTGACCAGAATTGATATCGATTGATTCCTTTGTACCGGCAATATAGATATTTGGGACGCCCTTCGCATATTCAATAATTTTATGTCCATTAATTTCAAATTCTTTTATTTTATCTTTAATAATATCTCCAATCTGATTTTTTTCATTATTCAATGATTCATTATCTTTTTCTAATTTTTCTTTTCTCTTTGCCGGATTTGGGATATCCATTTCTAATACTATATTATATATAATTATTTCAATATTTCAATCTATCAGTTAAAATATTAAATATCTCAATTTCATCTTTAAGTTCTATTATGATTTCATTTCCTTTCATTTTTTCATATTGAATATTCAAATGTATTTTATCGGTTTGAATAGGGAAAATTATTTCTATTTTAGATTTCATTAGTTTTGTATAGCATTGAATTTTCCCTTCATTAGTTATGATTATATTCTGATTGTCTGTCTTTATCTGATAATTGACACAACATTGAATGAATTTGTTTAAAAGAACCCTAAATTTATCATTTGATACCGAATTCAAAAATTTCTCGGAATCAAAATCATTCAGCATTTTCTGATTCGATTGAATATTTTTGGTTAATTGAACCATCTTATGAAAGGTTGAATTTAAATTTAGTAAGCATTCAAAGGAATTCTTCTCCAATAAATCGATACATTGATTTATTTTGATTCTTTGTTCTGATA
>MDTG01355037.1_pt1 | contig 19695 bp, 18 predicted proteins | sample 811421 | NCBI WGS metagenome assembly MDTG01 (sample SAMN05326645, study PRJNA326480) | marine metagenome | isolation source: seawater | place: Pacific Ocean: South East | collected 2011
ACGTTGATAGGCTGGGTGTGGAAGTGCGGTAACGCATGTAGCTGACCAGTACTAATAGCTCAATTGGCTTGATTTATGCACTGAAAAAAATTTTAAAAACTATTTTCTAGATACTCACAAAATATTTGTCCAATTAATATTTCTGCGACTTGTATTTGAGATGTGATTTTTGATGGTATTAAAATTGGATAATCAACAAATTTTTTTAATTTGCCTCCTTTATTTCCAGAAAAGCAAAACGTCAATATTTTCTTTTTTTTTGCAGCTTTTATAGCTTCAATTAAATTTAAACTATTACCAGATGTTGTTATTGCAATAGCTATATCCCCTTTATTACCAATTGCCTCTATTTGTCTTGAAAAAATAAATTTAAAATTAATATCATTTCCAATAGAAGTTAAAACTGATGTATCAGTAGTTAATGAAATGGCCGGTATTGCCTTTCTAATTTTTTTATATTTACAAACTAATTCTGCAGCCAAATGTTGAGCATCGGATGCACTCCCACCATTGCCAAAAAAAATTATTTTATTACCATTCTTAATTGATTTAAGAGATTTATCGCAAAGTATATTAAATTCTTTAAAATCAGATTTTTTTATTTTTGTTATTAAATTGATAACTTCATCTATTTCAACTGATAATAGTTTTAAAGGTTTTTTTTTTAATCATTTTTATTTTATATATATATTTTACTACATTGAAACAAAATTAAAATGAAATACTTTGCATTTATTACAGCAAGAACAAGCTCCTCAAGATTAAAAAAAAAATGTTTATTAAAATTTGGTAAATTTAAAGTTATAGAACATATTATAATTAGAGCTTTAAAGGGGGGCATTACTCCTATTTTATGCACAACAAATAATAAATCAGATAATGTTTTAGAAAATATTGCAAAAAAAAGAAAAATAAAATTTTTTAGAGGATCTATAAATAATAAAATTAAAAGATGGTTTGAATGTGCGAGATTAAATAATATTAATTATTTTCATACGTTAGATGCTGATGATCTTTTTTTTGATACAAAAGCAGTTAAACAAAGTATTAAACTTTGTAAATTAGGATATGATATAGTTTTTCCATCCCTTCTATCTAGCTCAGGGGGAGCTAGCGAAGGTTATTCTTTCAAATACAAGTCAATAGAAAAAATAAATGAAAATATCAAAAAAAAAAATAAATTTTATAATAAATTAGATACAGAAATGATTAACAAATTTATCAATAAAAAAAAATTTAAAATAAAAATTTTTAATGGTTTTAATTATCAAATTAAAAATATAAGATTAACGTTAGATTATTTGGAGGATTATAAAATGCTTAAAAAAGTAAGAGAAAAATGTGGAAATTTTGCTTCTAGAAAAAAGATTAATTTTTTTTTGAAAAAAAATGATGAGATTATAAAAATAAATTACTTTAGAACAGCGGACTGGAAAAAGAGACAAGAAAGAAAACTTTCGATATAATGTTAAAAAAAGATTTTTTTTGGCGATTTAATGGTAATGAAAATAAGTATATTAAAACCATTTTAAAAAGAGGTCTTAGACCAAAAAAAGGAAAAAATTTTAACCTACTACTTGAAAAAAAATGGTCTGAATTACACAATTTGAAATATTCTATAACTGTAAATTCATGTACATCGGGTTTACATGCTGGATTATGTGCTCTTTCTTTGAAAAAAGATGATGAAGTCTTAATGCCTGCACTAACACCTGTAATGCCAGCCAACGCAATTATTTTTGCAGGATTAAAACCAATATTTGTTGATGTAGATCCAGATACATTTCTCATAGATCCAATAGATTTAGAAAAGAAAATAACAAAAAAATCAAAAGCTATTTTATTAGTCCATCTTTACGGAAATGTTTGTGATAGTAGAACTTTCAAAAAAATTGCAAAAAAATATAATTTAAAATTAATTGAAGATTGCGCAGAGTCCTTAGTTGCAAAAGATAAAAATGGAGTTATGGCTGGCACTATGGGTGATCTTGCTGTATGGAGCTTTCAATCAGCCAAACATATCACATGTGGTGACGGAGGAATAATTTCTACCTCAAACCCTAAAATTGCAATGAAGGCTAGAAAATACTCTAACCTTGGTTTTAAATTTTTACAACCAAGTGGAGATAGAATAATTGTGAGTAAAAGGTTTTTACAAAGCCCATCTACTTCTAGATTTTCTTTAGTCGGTTATAATTATAGAATGAATGAATTTAGTGCTGCGATTGTTTTAGCTCAAACAGAGAGAATAAACCAATTTATCAAAATGAGGAGATATGTATCATTAAAAATGATTAAAGAGATTAATAAATCAAAAATATTAAAAGTTCAATTAGTTCCAAAAAAAGTTTACTCAACATTTTACACTTTATCCGCCGTACTAAACAAAAAAATAAAATGGAAAGATTTCCAAAAAAAATTTATTGCTTTTGGTGGGGATAGTTTTTATGCTGCTTCAAAAATAGTTCAAGATGAACCATCTATAAAAAAATCCAAATATAAATTATATAAAACACCAGTAGCAAAAAAATTACAAAAACAAATTATAAATTTTTGCACAAATCAAGGAAATATAATTGAGGCTGACAAGCAATTAAAAGCTCTTAGAAAAACAATAAATTATTTCTCTTGAAAATGATATGATTAGCAAAAAAATTAAATTTCTTATATTTGGAGGAAATAGGCTGAAAGAAGACATGCCTGTAACTTATGTTATTAACCACTTTAACAAAAACAAAATTAAATTTTTATTAATCACCGACCCTATACATCTTAATAAAGAAACAAAGTCAAAAAAAAAATTTAAATATCATTTAAAAAAAAAACAATATATTTCATTTAAAAATTTAGATATAAAAAGAATTTTAAATAAAATAGATGAAAAAACTTATGGAATTTCACTAAATTCAATTTGGAAATTTCCTTTACCAATAATTAAAAAATTTAAAGGAAAGTTATTTAATTACCATGCAGCAGATTTACCAAGCTCAAGAGGAGCTGCAAATATAACGTGGAAAATTTTAGAAAATAATTTAAAAAGTATATCTATTAATATCCATAATATTGATGAAGAATTTGATACAGGCAATATTAGATTAACAAAAAAAATTAAAATAAGAAAAAACTCATTACCAAAAGATATATTGCATCTTATATCTGAAAATGAAAAGAAATTTTTGATTGATTTTATTACAAAAGTCTTAAAAAATAAAAAAATGAAAGAAAAAAAGCAGAGAGGCAATGACTATTATTGGCCAAGACTTAATGCAGATAAAGATGGGAAAATAAATTGGGATTGGGATTCGAAAAGTATTGTTTTGTTTATAAAAGCCTTTTCTCACCCTTATAATGGAGCATTCAGTTTTATTAATAATAAAAAAGTTAAAATATTTAATGCAAAATTTTCAAATAAGAAAAAATTTCACCCATTTCAAAATGGAATAATATTTAGAGAAAATAAAAAAAAAATCTTTATTGCTAACCAAACAGGTTATTTGGAAATATTAAAAGAAGATTTGATTTATCAAAAAAAGATTAAATCTTTAATTGGCAAACGTCTAAAATGAAAACAGTAAAATTTGGATTTATTCAAGGAAGACTTACAAGGCCACCAAAAAAAAATATACTACAATACTTTCCAAAAAAAAATTGGAATAAAGAATTTCCTTTGGCGAGTAAAAATGGTTTTAGTTTTATAGAATATTTTGGAGAAAGAAAAAAAAATATAAAAAATCCTATTTGGTCAATTAAAGGTTTAAAAAAAATAAAGAAATTAGAAAAAAAATATAATTTAGGAAGCTATTCTTTCTGTGATGATTTTTTTATTAATAATGATATTCTAAGTTATGTTAAGTTAGATGAGTATTATAATAAATTAATTAATAATTTATCATATTTAAATATTAAAATATATGTACTTGCACTTATGGAAAAAAGTGAGATTAAAAAAAATAATTTAACTAAATTTGTTTTAATTTTAAGAAAAATTTCAAAATTACTTGCTACTAAAAAAATTAAATTTGCATTAGAAACAAACCTAAGTCATTTGCTTTTTAAAAGGCTAATTCAATTAATTAATCATAAAAATCTTTATCTTGTCTATGATACTGGAAATAGGTTGAAAACTGGAAAATTACAATATAAAGAGATACTGAAACTTAAGAAAAATATAATCCATATTCACTTAAAAGATAAAAACTACAAAGGTGAAAATGTTGTATTTGGCACTGGAAATGTAGATTTAATTAAAATTTTTAAAGCATTAAATAAAATTGATTATAAAGGTAGATTTACTTTTGAAACTAACAGAGGCTCAGACCCAACAAAAACAATGATTAATAATAAAAAATTAGTATTAAATTTACTAAGAAATTAAATGAGCAAAACTAAATTTGGTTTAGTAACTGGAGCGGCTGGTTTATTAGGATTTGAACATTGCAAGACATTGTTAAATTCTGGTTACGGCGTGATAATGCTTGATATAAATAAAAGTGCGCTTGATAAAAAATATAAAGAATTATCTAAAAAATATAAAAAATTACCAATCAAAAAATTTTATACAAATATAACATCAGAAAGTGATTTATCGAAGTTGACCAAAAAAGTTAAAAAAGATAAAATTTTTATCAGAGTTTTGATTAATAATGCCTGTATTGATCCTAAACCAAAAAAAAATACTAAGGTTAAAAATATTTTAAAGTCTTGGGATAAAGAACTAAGTGTTGGTTTGAAGGGATCGTATTTAATGATCGAATATTTTTCAAAAAATATGATTGATAATAAAGATGGGTGTATAATAAATATAGCTTCAGATCTATCTATAATTGCCCCAAATCAAAGTATTTATAAAAATGTATATAAAAATTTTGTTAAGCCAGTAACATATTCAGTTATTAAGCATGGGATTATTGGTTTAACAAAATATTATGCAGCATCACTTGCTAGATTCAATATCACATGTAATGCTATTTCTCCAATTGGTATTTATAATAATCAATCCAAAAAATTTGTTAAAAATTTAACTAATCTTATACCAATGGGAAGAATGGCAAAAACTGAAGATATAAATAACACAACAAGTTTTTTAATTAATGAAAATCAAAAATTTATAACTGGCCAAAATATTGTTATTGACGGTGGTAGAACTATTCTGTAGAGGACTATTTTAATGACTAAGATCTTTGTAATTGCTGAAATAGGAATCAATCATAATGGCAATTTAGTTATTGCAAAAAAATTAATAGATGGAGCAAAAAAAGCAGGTGCTGATGCTGTTAAGTTTCAAAAAAGAGATATAGATCTAGTTTATTCTAAAGAAGAACTTGATAAGCCTAGAAAAAGCCCTTTCGGTACTACAACGAGGCAACAAAAAGAGGGAATAGAATTTAATGAGCAAGAATACAACGAAATAGATAAATACTGCAAATCTCTTGGTATTGAATGGTTTGCATCTGCATGGGATATACAAAGTTCAAGATTTTTGAAAAAATACGATTTTAAATATAATAAAATCGCTTCTGCAATGATTGTCGATTTAAAACTTCTTGAAGATGTGGCTAAGCAAAAAAAATATACTTTTATTAGTACAGGTATGTCATCTTATAAAGAAATAGATAGTGCAGTGAACATTTTTAATAAAGAAAATTGTCCCTTTGAATTAATGCATTGTGTTTCAAAATATCCTTTCGAAGCTCAGCATGCTAGTCTTAATCTAATTAGTGATCTTAGAAAAAGGTATAATTGCAAAGTTGGATATAGCGGACACGAAATTAGTGGTTTAGCAATAACTTACGCCGCTGCAGCCCTCGGAGCTACGTCTGTTGAAAGGCATATTACTTTAGATAGGACTATGTATGGAAGTGACCAAGCAGCATCAATGACATTAAGAGGCTTTGAGGAACTTGTAGGTGGTCTAAAAACAATTGAATTAGCGTTAAATGGATCAAAAGAAAAGGCAATACTTGAAATTGAGAAGCCAGTAATGGAAAAACTAAGAGCTCATATAAAAAAATCTTAGTTAGTAGTTATAAAACTTTTAATGTATTTATTATTTAAAAATATTCTTTTTTCAAAAAAAATTATTCTTCTTCAAAGTTATTTACAAATTTTGAACTTTAAAGAATTAACCTATTCTAAAAAAATATTTAATGAAAATTTGACAGACGTAGTGATACTGTCCCATCATATAAAAGATAGTTATTTTTTTAAAACAAAAAAATTATTAAAAAAATTAAATATTAAAAATATATCAATTCAATGTTCAAATAATTTTCAAGTTAAATTTGTTTATTTACTTTTAAAATTAAGGAAGTTTTTTTTTAATAATTTTGAGTTAGTTATCACAGGAAATGCAAATTCATATTTAGATAGAGAGTTTATCAGTTTATCAGATAAGACAATAATTTTAGATGATGGTACAAATATTTTTGATAATATTTTTCAAAAATCAAAATTACCTAACTGTAAAGTTTTTTCTGCTTTTGATTCATTTTTTTTTAAAAAATATGATTATGCAAAAAATAAATATTTTTTTCTAAAAAAAAAAGTCAAGAAAATGTCCGGTAATTCTAAAGATATTTATTTTATAGGTTCTCCATTTGTAGAAATTTTTAATGTAACAAAAAAAGAATACATTAATTTACTTGAAAAAACTTTTTTATATCTTAAATCAAAAAACAGAATTATTTATGTTCCTCATCCAAAAGAAGAAACATCTTACTTAAAAGAATATTTTAAAAATATTCAAATATTAGAGTTAGATTATCCAATTGAATTATATTTATTAAATAAAAAGAAATTTCCTGAAAGAGTCGTATCTTTTGGTTCTACAGCTTTAATTATACTAAAAAAAATTTCAAATAAATTTAATCTTATAAATTTTAATGAAAAAAACTCATCATCTGGAAATTTTAATAAAGATAGAAAAAAAAGAATTAATCGATATATTAAGAAACTAGGTATAAAATCAAAAATAATTTAGTAATTTACCTTATGAATTTTATTATGAAATATAAACTTTTAACAAAAAAATAAAGAATAAAGTAATTTGAATTAAAAAAGTTAATAATTAAATGGCATGTATAATTAAATTTCCTAGTGACGAAAGCAAAGGTGTTATTTCAATAACCAATATTGAACTGAAATATTTAAAAAAAAAGATGATTTACTAAAAAAAGTAAAACAAAAATGGATTTTGTTATATCATCCAAACTTTTATAATTATGCATTTTATAATAAAAATATATTTGATGGTTATTTGGCATGGAAAGATACTTTTAAAGTATTAGATGACGACTCATCAAAAATTTTAGATCTTAGTTGTCATAACTTTGCACCAACTTATTTTTCAATTGATGAAAAAAAAATTTATGATTTTGTAGGTTTGTCAAAGTTACAAACGAACATAGGTAATCCTAAAAATGTTATAGAATTTTTAAAAGTTATAAAAGAGGCAATGGTTTTAAAAAAAGACTTGAATGGAATATTTATAATAAGTGTTCCCGGTTTACGTCCTTTTAAGACAAACTATATAAGATCTATTTATGATAAAATGTTTACAGACCAGGAAAAAAAAAAATTTGAATTTGTTACATTAGATTACGATACTCCATTTTCTCTTAGTGTAAAAACTCTATCAATTTTTTACAATAATTCAAAAGTCCATTTAAATACTCACCCAAAAGAAAGACATGGAAGAGCACAAACTTACGCTCTATCATGTGGTTTACCAATAGTTGGTTTTTCAAACTTAACTTATTTAGTTGAAGATAAATTCAGAAAAGAGCCATATTATTTTATCTCAGAAAATTTAGAAAAAATGTCTAAAAAACTTATTGAGGCAATTGAATATGTAGATAGAGATTACGATAAATCTAAACATGAAATCTTAGGTAAAAACTTTAGATCTAAAAATAGTTATGAATTATTAAAAAATAAACTTATTGATAAATTTGGTTTAGATAATAAAAATTGGTGTTTTATTGACGACTGGGATATTAGACTTGCAAAACATCATTTGGGTTATCAATCAAAAAATTCATATAATCAAAAAATTACTGAGTTTCTCAGTAGATTGAATAGTTTAGAAAAAGATAAATTTATAAACGAAGATTGGGATGATCAAAAATTTATTGAAAAAAAAGGCTATTTCTTCAAGAAAATGAGATTTTTTAATTATCAATTAGCCTTTAATCTTGAGAAGCTAATAATTAGATTTAAAAATCTAGCAAGATCATTAATAAATATTTTTAAATAGGTACTTTTTTTACAATAATACTATTTCCAATATAATAATCTTTAAAATTAGATTTACTGATAAAAAATTTGAATATTAATTTAAAAAAATTTTTTAAAAAAAAATAGTAAAATTTGGTAAAGAAGAAATATTTATTTCTTTTCAAATCCGAAACTTTTATTGCATTAAATTCTGAGTTAATTAGTTCTAATATTGCCATTTTTTTTTCAACTAATTTTCTTTGCGAAATTATTTCAAAGCCATTTTTTATAAACAAATTTTTTAATCCAAAACTTGTATATCTTTGAAAATCATAAGGTTTTTCGTGTTCTTTCCACAAAAATGGAACTGTTATCAACATTGATCCATTAATATTTAGAACCCTGTGAAGTTCTTTTAAAGTAGTTTCAACATTGTCAACATGTTCTAATACTTCAGTCATCAGAATTAAATCAAAAAAATTATCTTCAAAAGGAAGTTTTTTTTTATCCCAAATTAGATCGTGTTTTTTGTTGTAGTCTGGATGCCCACTATCAATAACATCTATACCTATGTAATTATTAGAATTATCAATTAATTCTTTATATCTACTATCCCCACATCCAAAATCCAAAATTTTTTTGTTTTCAATATTGTTTAAAAATTTTTGAACCTCATTTTTAATTGCCCAGTTTATCATGTTCAATTTATTATATAATTTTCTATAAGATTTATTGTATCAATTGTATTTTTATCTAATTTAATTTTATTTATATATTCATCTTTTTTTAAACTTTTTTTTAAAATTTTTCTTTGAAATTTTTTAAATATAATTTTTTTGATTTGTTTTATGCTGGGTTCATTTTTTAAAGTAAGAGAGTCTAGCATTTTTGACAACACATAATTATGATACTCATTTATAATATAATTCTTTTTTGAATTAAGTTTTTTAGATAAAATTTGATCGAATTTTGATAGGTCATCTAAAAAATTTTTATTTTGAAAGACCGAAAGAAGAATTTTTGATCTATAATTTCCCTCCGAAGAGGTTGAATGTGTTTCATGCAGTATTAAAGGAGTATTAAATATTTTTATTCTCCCCATAATTATATTAAACAAATTAGTAAAATGATCTTTAAACTCTATGTTGTTACCAAATAAATTTGTTGAATGTTTATAAATATACATAAGTACTTTTCTGTCCATTATACAATTTCTAGGCAAGTCACTAAAACTTTTTATAAATGATTTGAACCTTTTAAGCTTATTTTTATGATCTAGTTTTACATATGTATATATATTTTTAAAGCTACCCATTTCTTTTAGCCCTTTTTTATTTTTTGAACATTCAAATCCCAACATTGTGCCACCAGCGCCAATATATCCCTTACTTCTATTTTTATTGAGAAAATCCAAACATTTAAGCAAAGTTTTAAAAATGAAGAAATCGTCATTTGCCGCAAGAATAAAATATTTTGTTTTGATTATTTTTAATGTTTTGTAAATTTTTTTGTAGAATATATTATATGATCTATCTTCAGGAAATTTCATATATTTAATAAATTTATTTTTTCTGATTTTATTTAAAAATTCTTTATTTAATCTTTTTTTACTACCATCCGATATGAGTAAATAAATATTATGATTATTTTTTAAATAATAATTTAAAAATCTTTCATTAAATTCATGTCTATCTTTCAACAAGAGTACAATAGTTAAGTTAGATTTCATTATATTTTTAAATTTATTTATAGCAATTTACTATTAAGATTTAGACTAATTTACTAGTAGAAAAAAGATTTTATTTAACATATTTATCATATATATCTTTAAAAATTAAATATGTCTTTTCTTAAAAATTTTTTATCTTATAAAAAATATCAATTTTTAAAGTATAAAAAATACAGTACTCATTTTAACAAAGATAAAGAAACATCTACCTATATAAGAGAATTGAAAAAAAAGGGTTTTGTAGTCATTAATAATTATTTTGAATCCAATACATGCAAGGAAATAATTAAAATCATCGATGATTTTATTATAAATAAACCCGAAATGTATTGGAAAGATCCTTTACAATCAGATGTAAGAATTCACGGAGCTGAAAATATTTCTTTAAGAATGAAAGAATTTGTCGATAAAAAAATAAGTTTTACCCAGCATGTTGGAGAAAGATATTTAAATCAAAAAATTGGTCTTTATATGCTAATGGCAAATAGAACAATTTTCAAACATTCTAATTTAGGCTCTGGTCAAGGATGGCACAAAGATGCTTATTCTAAACAATTTAAATCAATTATTTATTTAACCGATGTAACTGAGGAAAATGGACCTTTTCAAATTATTGAGAATTCAAATTCAAATTTGTTTATGCTAAATTTATTTTTTAAATTGAAAAACAAATATCCTTCAACAAGGTTCACCAATGAAGATATTGATAAGATTTTAGATGGAAGTAACAACAAGGTTATTGAATTAACTGGTAAAGCCGGAACATTAATAATGTTTGATACAAGTTACATACACAGAGGAAAGCCACTTCAAAATGCTAAAAGATACGCATTAACAAATTATTTTTATCCTCAAATAGATTTTCCTAATCACAAAGATCATTTTTTACCGATTTTGGACAAAATTTAATTGATGCTTTTTAAGTTCCAACAAATTTTTTTTTAATTTTTCGTTATTAAAAAAAGCTGTTTGTATCATTGTTTAGTTTATTTGTAATTAGTGAAGAACTTAAAGATTGATAAAAACCTCCATCATCTTAAGTTTGTGAGTCAAAAATTATAGCTATTTTCATTGATTTACATTATTGCTATTTTTTCTTATATCGTATCAGATAAATAAATATTATAAATAAAAATTTATTAATTGCATGGATAAAATATTAATAACAGGTTGCGCAGGTTTTATTGGAAGTCAATTTTCTAAGAGAGCTTTAAAAAAGTACAATGTAGTAGGTATCGATAATTTAGATAATTATTACTCAACTAAATTAAAAAAAAAAAGACTGGAAGAATTAAAAAAAAATAAAAGATTTAATTTTTATAAAATTGATATTCAAAATAAAAAAAAACTTGATAATTTAATTAAAAAAAATGCATTTAAATATGTATTTCATTTTGCTGCTCAAGCGGGAGTGAGATACTCGATAATTAATCCTGAAAAATACACTTTAACAAATATTTTAGGAACAATTAACCTACTGAATTCTTTAAGACATAAAAATGTCAAAAAAATATTTTTATCATCATCAAGTTCAGTATATGGAGAACAGAATAAATTTCCCATGATCGAAAACATGAAAATAAAACCCATTAATCATTACGCTTTCACAAAAAAGGTGAATGAAATTACGGGAAAATATTTTTCTGATTTAAACAATATGAATATTTATATTTTACGTTTTTTCACAGTTTATGGCCAATGGGGCCGTCCAGATATGTTTTTTTTTAAATTGTTTAAATCTTTTCATAGTAAAAAAAAATTTAAGTTAAACAATAATGGAAACCATGAGAGAGATTTAACACATATTGATGATGTGTGTGAAATTTTGTTTAGATTAATTAAAGTTAAATTTAAAAAAAAATTCGATATTTTTAATATTTGTTCAAATAAACCTGTTAACATTAAAAAAATCGTAAATTTTATTGACTTAAATTTATTTAAAGTAAATATAAAAAATGAACCCAGAAATTTTTTAGATGTTAGAAAAACTCATGGAAACAATAAAAAAATACTAAAAGTTGTGAAATATAAAAAATTTCAAAATTATAAAAACGCACTAATTCGATTGTATAATTGGTATTCAAAAAACAAAATTTATAAATACTAAAAGTGAAACTATTTTTTTCTATATTTAATAATTTGTCATCAAAAGAAAAAATAAAATTTATTTGGATTTCAATGTTTATATTGCTTCTAATTTTTTTAGAACTTTTTTCATTAGGACTTTTTCTTCCAATTATAAAAATTTTTTTTACTTCAGAGAAAATATTTATTTTCAATGAAGACTTTTTTTTTAATCAATTTAGTTTTGAAAAACAAATTACTGTTTTGCTTTTATTACTTGTAGCATTATATATTTTGAAAAATGTATTTAATGCTTTTTTAATTTATTATAAAAAAAAATTTTTATCAGATATACAAATTAATTTTTCCTCTAGAGTTTTTAAGCACTATCTAAATCAATCTTATGATTTTTTTCTTGATACAAATAAACCAGCAATCATAAGAAACCTCGGAATACTCGCGGAGTATATAGCTGTGTTAGAAAATTTTATTAATATTGTTATCGAAGTTTTTATTTTAATTTTAATAATTTGTATAATTTTTTTTAATGACCTTTACGTTGGAAGTTTTATAACTTTATTTTCAATTTTTTTTATTTTAATTGTCTACAAACTTTTTGGAAATAGAATAAAGAGGTATGGTGAATTAATGAATATTTATCAAGAGAGATTAGTAAATAACTATCTCGATACGCTAGGTAGTATTAAAGATATAATTTTGCAAAAAAAACAATCTTTTTTTATTAAAGATTTTACAAATAACGTATCTAAACAAGCTCATATAAATGTTAAAAATGGTTTTTTAGTCGAATTACCAAGACAAATTATTGAAATTTTGATGGTTATTGGAATTTCAAGTTTAATGTTAATTTTATTAACAGTTAATAAAAGTTTTGAGGAAATAGCAGTAACTGTTACATTTACAGTAGCTTTACTTTTTAGAGCAGTTCCCTCTATCACTAGGATAGTGTATCAATCAAATGGTTTGTCATTTAAACTTGATATAGTAAGTAAAGTTCATGCGCTTTTTAATACATTTGTTAAAAAGGAAGTATTTCTTGCAAAACAAACTCTTCAATTTAATAAAATTGAACTTAAAAATATTAGTTTTAAATATAAAAAAACAAAAGAAAATATTATTTTTAATAATGTTAAACTTGTTATCCCAAAAAACAAAACCACAGGAATTATAGGGTCCTCTGGAAGTGGAAAATCAACGCTTTTAGACATAATTTGTTGTATATTAGAACCAACATCAGGTGGAATTTATCTTGATGAAAAAATAATTGATGAAAAAATTTTATATAGCTGGCAAAATAAAATTAGTTATATTTCTCAAAAAAATTACTTATTAAACGGTACAATTTCCCAGAATATTGCTTTTGCTGAGGAAGAAAGTGATATAGACGCAAATAGAATGAATTATGCAGTAAAAATGTCTAAATTAGATACTTTAATTTCATCTCATAAAGAGGGTGTTAATTTTCAAATAGGTGAGGATGGAAAAAATATTTCCGGGGGTCAGAGACAAAGAATAATTTTAGCTAGGGCAATTTATAGAGAAACTGATATCATTATTTTAGATGAGGCAACTTCCTCTCTAGACAATCAAACAGAAAATGAAATAATGACTGATATTATGAAAAACTTTCATCATAAAAAAACTCTTATTATTTCAACTCATAAAAAAGAAATTTTACACTTTGCAGATGAGATAATAAATATTAATGATTTAAAAATCTAAAAATGATTAAAAGAAAAAAAATTATTTTTTCGCTTATAATCTTATTAATTTTGTACGGTATATTTAATATTTTTGTACTAGGAAATAATAAATTTTTTGGTGATTTAAAAAATTTAATTCCAAAAAATCAAAAAATTTTTATCAAAAAATATCTATTTCCCTATAAATATATCTCAGAACTAGAAAAGATGATTGGGTTAAAACAAGATGAAGTGAATTCAAGAAATGTTTTGTTGAGACAACTAAAATCACAACTTAATGAAAAAGATCAATTTTTATCTGAGCTTTTTGAAAATAGAGGTTTTGAGGAATTTTATGAGGTTAAGAATAGTATTATTAAATTAAAAAACAACGAATATAAACTTAAAGAGTTTCAACAGGATTATCTCAAAATTAAAAAACATGGAGATGCAAGATCTGGATCTATATATGCTGAAAAAGTAAATGAAAATATTATTTTATTATCTGCTGATGGAAAATTTCAATACTTTAATATTACTAATTTAAAAAATAAAAAATTTGATGGAACAATTATTAACAGCAATATTAAAGATATAATTAAATATGACAAGTTTTATCAAAATTCTAATTATGGAGTAAAGAATTTATTTTTTTATAAAAATTATTTATATTTTTCATATAATAGAGAAGTCAAAGATGAATGCTTTAATACTTCTATTTTAAGAGCAAGTTTAAACTACCAAAATCTTATTTTTGAAAAATTTTTCTTTCCAGAGGACTGCCAATTGAGTTCAGAGGAATGGTTTACCCCACATTCAGCTGGTGGTAGAATGGCAAAGTACAAAGATAAAATTATTTTTTCAAATGGAGAATATCTAAACCGAATATTAGCACAAGATGATCAAAGTATATTTGGTAAATATTAATGCTAGATCCATCAAAACCGGGAGCATTTGAAATCATTTCTAAAGGTCACAGAAATGTTCAGGGGCTTTTTGTTGATGATGTTAATAATGTGATCTTATCAACAGAGCATGGTCCAATGGGTGGGGATGAAGTAAATTTAAATCAGGAAATTGGAAAAAAAGTTCTTAATTTTGGATGGCCAATCTCCTCATATGGTGAACATTATGGATATACTGAAAGAATCGACTCGCACGAAATTTATAAAATTGCACCAATATACAAATCACACTCAAAATATGGATTTATAGAACCAATTAAATATTTTGTTCCGTCTATTGGGATTTCTGAGATTGTAAAATTGGAAGAAAATGATGATGAAGAGCTGTTTTTATTTGGAGCCCTTGGAAAAGATCCTTCTGAAGGTGATATGTCATTACATGTAATTGCAATTGATAAAAACTATAAAAAACTACTTACTCATGATGTAACCAATATTGAAAGTAGAATAAGAGACATCATCAATTTAGGTGACGGTAATTTTTTATTATCACTAGAAACATCATCAACATTAGGTTTTTTAAGTAAATTGAAATAGTGTCCTTAAAAAAATAAATTTTAATTAATGAAATTAGATTATAGACCAGAGATTGATGGGTTAAGAGCTATAGCCGTATTGTCAGTCCTATTTTATCACGCTCAAGTATCTTTATATGGATATCAAATATTTAGTGGCGGATTTATTGGAGTTGATATTTTTTTTGTAATATCAGGTTATTTAATTACATCAATTATTTTGAAAGAAGTATTAACAACAGGTCAATTTTCATTTTCATATTTTTATCAAAGAAGGATTAGAAGGTTAATACCAGTATTATTAACTGTAATAATTTTTTCTATTTTACTAGGTTGGTTCTCATTACAACCAAAAGAGTTTGTAGAATTGTCTAAATCAGCATTATATTCAATATTTTTTGGTTCAAATCTTTATTTTCATTTTTCTGGTTTAGAATATGGAGCAATAGACTCAATATATAAACCTCTTTTACATACATGGTCACTTTCCGTAGAGGAGCAATATTATCTAATTTTTCCTGTATTCTTAATTATAATATTTAAATACTTTAAAAGATTTTTTTTAGCATTTTTATTTTTTTTTTTAATAACTAGTATTTTAATTGCAGAAATTGAATCTAGAAATAATCCTTCACTAACTTTTTATGGTTTACATACTAGGATATGGGAACTACTATTTGGATCCTTAATTGCATACTTTGAAATAAAAACAAAAAAGAGACATTCAACTAAAATACTTAAATATTTTGCACCTTTTTTAGGAATAATTTTAATATTTTTATCATTAATATTTTTTGATGATAAAATTCAACATCCATCAATGATTACTTTAATTCCTGTAATAGGTGTTTCCTTGATCATTTGGTTTTCAAATAAAGATGAAATTGTTACAAAAATTCTTTCATCAAAAATATTTGTTGGATTTGGCCTTATTTCTTACTCACTTTACCTGTGGCACTATCCTTTATTTGCGTTTGCAAGATTTAATAATCTTTTTGATGGCAGTATGCCTAAAAAATTAATTTTTGGTTTATTTATTTTAACTGTATCAGTAATTAGCTACTATTTAATTGAAAAACCATTCAGAAATAAAAAATTAAGTTTTAAAAAAGTATCAGTAACACTTATTTCTTTTTTAATACCTACTTTGATTTTTTCATTTTTTATAATCAAATCAGAAGGAGTAAAAAGTCGACTTGTAGAGCTTAATGTAAATAATTATGAGATTAATCATGAAAAAAAAGAAATCAAAAATATAAAAAATAATCAAAAAATTAAATTTGTTTTACTTGGGGATAGTACGATAAGAACTATATCTCAATATATAAAAGAAGAATATTCAAATGAAATAGAAATTTTTGATTTAACCTCGAATGGATGTGTATTTATAAAAGACTTTTATTTGGAAAGACTTGAATTTAAAAATGTTTATAAAGTAGATCCTGGGTGCAATTTAGAGAAAAATAAGGAAATACAAAGTTTTGTTGAAAATACATCAAATTTTTATTTGATTTATGGAGGGGAAACCCAAGTCGTATTGAGTGGAAAAAAATTTAAAAATGAAGATGTAAATTTTTTTAATAAATCTTTAGATGCAAAAAGACGTTTTAAAAGTTTAAATGAAAGTAGTGATATTAGGTTAGAAATTTTTAATACTATAAATTATTTGTCGATTTATTCAAAAAAATTATACTTAATATATCCTGTGCCAGAATTGGGATTCAATCCTAATTTAGTTAGAGGTATAAAAAATCTAAAAAAAACAGAAAATTTAACAATCTCAAAAAACGTCTATAAAAAAAGAATTGAGGATGTTGAAAAAATTTATAACAAAATAAATTCCTCAAAAATTAAAAAAATAAAATTAGAGGAAATTTTCTGTATTTTTAAAAACAAATGTATCTCAACCAATAAAAATATTTCTCTTTACGATGATGAAGAGCATTTAAGCAAACATGGGTCAAGGTTAGTTTTTAATAAAATAATTGATGATATAAACAATTAGGGTAGAATTATATAATTTAATGATCCAAAAAAAAAGAGAAAAATACTGGCTTAAAAAAGCAAATTTATTAAGTTGGGATAAATACCCAAAAAAAGCTTTTATAAAAAAAAAACAAAATCATTTTGAGTGGTATCCTGATGGAAAAATAAATCTTTATAAAAATCTTATCTCTAAGCATTTGAAAAAAAATTCAAAAAAAATTTGCATAATCACTATTGATAAAAAAGGAAATTTAAAAAAATATTCTTATGATGAGATAAACCATTTAGTCGAAAAATTTTTAAATCAAGTTAAAATAGAATTTAGAGTTAAAAATCTTCAGCGTGCAATAATACACTCTTCAGCATCAATAGAATCTGCTGTTGCAATGCTAGCATGTATAAAAACTAATGTATATTTTTCAGTAATTTTTGAAGACTTATCTCTAGAAGCAATTGAAAAAAGAGTAAAGTTATTTAAGCCAAATATTATTTTAACAAAGTCTCATAATCATTTTAGTAACTTAAAAAGTATTTTCAAAAAAAAAGTTTTTTTATTAGATGTAGATAGTTTTAATAAAAATATTATTAATAAGAAATTTAAATCAAAAATTCTTAAAAGTTCATCAAATTTTTTTTGTTTATTTACTTCAGGATCTACAGGAGTGCCCAAGGGAATTATTCATAAGTATGGTGGTTATAGTGTTTGGTGCAAAGAAACATGTAAAGCCCAATTTGGAATGAATAATAAATCAATCGTTTTGACAGCATCAGATGCTGGCTGGATAAATGGTCATACGTACTCTCTATTTGGCCCATTATTTTTTGGGGGGACATCTATACTTTTAGAAAGCCCAATTATAATTTTAAATGAAAATATATTAAAAAAAATTAAAAATTTAAAAATTTCAATATTATACTTACCAGTCACTTTAATTAGGTTACTTAAATCAGTTACAAAGAGAAAAAATTTTTTTATTAAAAGTATAAAAGCACTTGGTTCTATGGGTGAACCTTTGGCACCCGATATTGGTGAGTGGTATGAAAAGTTTTTTAGAAATAAAAGTAAAGCTGTCGTAAACACCTATTTCCAAACAGAAACTGGAGGGATCTTGATATCACCTAAATATAATGATAATATTTTTAAATCACCACATGGATCAGTTGGCAATCCAGTATCTAAGTTTATTGAAATTTCAAAATTAGACAAACTGAAAAGAGAGATTAAAATTTTATATCCTTGGCCAGGAATAATGTCGGATGTTTTAAATGGAAAAAAAGTATGGAATAAATATTGGGATAAAAGAGGTAAATTTAGATTATTTGACCTTGCTTCAAAAGAGAAAAAAGCAATATATGTTCATGGAAGAATAGATGATGTTATAAATATTCGTGGTCATCGAATAGGGTCTGAAGAAATAGAGTCCATACTTTTAACTAATGATAAAGTTTTTGAATGCTGCGCAGTATCTATTAATGATGAGATTGAAGGTTCAAAATTTTTAGTTTTTATAGTAGGAAAAAAAAATTTAAATAAAAACGAACTTATAGAACTTGTCATAAAAAATTTTGGTACTTTTGCTATACCAAAAAATATAATTACTTTAAGTGAGCTCCCGAAAACAAGGAGTGGTAAAATTTTAAGAAGACTTCTGAGAGATATTGCAAATAATGATAATGAAATAAATGATATTAGTACAATGATTAACCCCCATGTTATTAATGAAATTAAAAATAAAATTAGAAGTTAAAATATAAAAAAGAAACATTTCTATCTAAAAAAAGTATAGAAAAAATAAAAATAAAATATATCTTAATAAGATCATAGTTTGTAAAATTAAACTTGTATTTATCGCTTAAAAAAAATTTTGAAAAATTATAATTTTTAGTAGCAAAGCAAATCATTAGACCTATAAAAATAAAAACTAAATAATATATAGAGGATAACCCATAAGACAAATGAATAGCATCAACTTTAAATATTTTTAATAGTGTAAATTTTTCTGCCAAAGTATACGGAATTCCCAAGCCATTAAAACCAAATAAACCCTTAATTAAATTTAATGATGAACTAAAGTTTTCTGATCTAAAAAAAATGAAACCAAAATTTATAAATACGAAATTGATCATTATCATTAAAAAATTTGAGTTATTTTTAACTTCAGAATGATTTTTTTTTTTTAAAAATATTTGATAAACAACTATTAATATTCCATTATAAATACCAAAAAGCAAAAAATTTATTGTCCCCCCATGCCACATTCCAATAATAGCAAATGTAATTAAAGTTGGGATAATAATTAAATAAAAATTACTTTTTAATTTATCATTTAAACTTAAATTTCTACCTAATGTCACTGTTAGAGGAAAAAAAATAAATTCTCTAATTAAATTTGTTAATGTCATATGCCACCTTGACCAAAATTCAATAATATTAGTTGTTTTAAATGGTGAATTAAAATTTATTGGAAGAACAATTCCTAGTATTAGCGCCAAACCTATAGCCATGTCAGAATAGCCTG
>MDTG01311685.1_pt1 | contig 19693 bp, 16 predicted proteins | sample 811421 | NCBI WGS metagenome assembly MDTG01 (sample SAMN05326645, study PRJNA326480) | marine metagenome | isolation source: seawater | place: Pacific Ocean: South East | collected 2011
AAACTGTAGATATGACGTTCCGGCAGAATATGAAACAATAGCAGCAATCAAAGATTCAATTAGTATTCCAGTATTAGTTAATGGGGACATAAGATGCGGGAGGTCTGCATACAAAGCCTTGTCGGAAACGAAAGCTGACGGATTAATGATAGGCAGAGCAGCTCAGGGAAACCCATGGATTTTCTCGTCGATCCGAGCAGCCTTAGATGGAGAGAGATGGAATGAGCCTACTCCAATCGAGAGATTAGAGGCCTTATATTCACTTTTGGAATCGATATATCAACTATATGGTAAAGATCAAGGTTCGCGTGTTGCGAGGAAACATATCATTTGGTTCCTCAGCTATTTGCCAATAAAAAGTGAGCTTGATAAAGCAACGATGGATAAAATAAGGACTTCCCATGACCAGCTTAATTTTGTGCAACTTCGAAAGCGAGAGTTTGAAAATAAAGGATGAGTGAGAAAGATTTACCAATCAGCTTCTTCGTTAAGCGTTCTCTAGAGAAATATTTCAAGGACTTGAATGGAGAGCACCCTAAAAATTTATATGCTCTAAGTCTAAGTCAATTAGAGAAGCCATTACTTGAGGTGGTAATAAGAGAAACCAAAGGGAATTTATCGAAAGCTGCTATTATCCTAGGTCTCAATCGAGTCACGTTACGAAAGAAATTGAAAAAATATAAAATATTAGAGAGATAGTGATGGAGAGGAAATTACAGAGATGGGCATTAATTAGTGTCTCAGATAAAAGTGGTCTGCGAGAATTAGCTGAAGAATTAGTGGATCTTGAGATTGGCATACTTACAACTGGGGGAAGCTCTAAGATCCTGCAAGAGTCTGATATTCCGTTTAGAGAAGTGTCTAAATATACAGGTCACCCAGAAATCATGGGCGGGAGGGTGAAGACGCTACACCCTAAAATACATGGCGGAATTTTGGGTAGGGATGGAATTGATTCCGAGGTTATGGAAGATCTGGGTATTTGCAACATAGATTTTGTTGTAGTTAATTTATATCCTTTTGAGGAAACTGCCTCTAAAGAGGGCGTATCCTTTGACGAAGTTATTGAAAATATTGATATAGGAGGACCAGCCCTCTTAAGGGCGGCGGCCAAAAACCATGGCCGTGTTACATCTGTTTGTTGCCCTGATGATTATCAGGGCCTTGTGTCCCAGCTCAAAATTAGTGGTAATGTTCCCCTGGATAAACGGCGAGAGCTAGCTGCTAAATCGTTTAGGCATGTATCACTTTATGACGAAAAGATATCTGATTATTTGGGTTCTTTTGATTCCTCAGCTGGTTTTCAGTTCCCAGCTGAGAAAAGAATTAATCTGAAGAGAAAAAAGATACTTCGCTACGGGGAAAACCCCCACCAAGGAGCTGCTCTCTACGATATTGACCTCACAGGCGCCAAAGGGGTAGCTAACAGTAGACAGCTGGCGGGGAAGCAACTTTCATACAATAATTTAGTAGATACTGATACTGCAAATGAGTGCGTTCGTAGTTTCCATGGTCCTAGTTGCGTCATAGTAAAGCATGCTAACCCCTGCGGAGTTTCCGAAAGCAAAACCTTAGAAGAGGCTTACGAGAAGGCTTTTAGCGCTGACCCAACTTCTGCCTTTGGCGGTGTTATAGGATTTAATAGGCCGGTAACGAGTGCGTTGGCGGAGTTGATTTTATCAACCCAATTTTTGGAGGTTATAGTCGCTCCTGATTATGACGAAGGATCGCTAGAAACATTTTCCAAAAAAGAAAACGTAAGGGTATTGAAAGTTCCGCGGAATGACAGAAGGACTCATAGTGATTGGGAGTTGAAAACAATTGGTGGAGGTGTATTGGTGCAAGAGAAGGATCAGGTAGAGAATGAGGAGGTCATGCTATCTGCATCGGAAATCGTTACTACTCGATCCCCTACGGAAGAAGAGCGGCAGGACCTTTTCTTTGCTTATAGGGTAGCGAGTTTTGTTAAATCAAATGCTATTGTGTTTGCCAAAGACAAGCTATCAATTGGAATTGGCGCAGGGCAAATGAGTCGAATTTACAGCGCCAAGTTAGCTGGTATTAAAGCCCAAGACGCCGGATTCAAGGTTGGTGAAGCGGTGATGGCATCTGATGCTTTTTTCCCTTTCAGGGATGGGATAGACGAAGCAGCAGATCAGGGTATCCGAGCAGTAATACAGCCAGGGGGTTCTGTCCGCGATGAGGAAGTCATAGAAGCTGCAAATGAGCACTCAATAGCTATGATCTTTACAGGAAAAAGGCATTTTAGGCACTAGATAAAAAATAAAAACAAGGTCCCATCATGAAGATATTAATCGTTGGAGGAGGAGGAAGAGAACATGCGCTTGCCTGGAAGTGCGCGGAACCATTATATGTAGAAAAAGTTTTTTGTGCTCCAGGAAATGCTGGTACTGCTAAAGAAGATAAGGTTATTAATGTTGCCATTCCATCGGAGGATTTACAAAGTTTGGCCTCGTTTGCAGAAGAAGAGAATATCGGCCTTACTATAGTGGGACCTGAAGCGCCCTTGGTGTCTGGCATCTCTAATACTTTTAACGCTCGGGGATTAAAATGTTTTGGTCCAACAAAAGAAGCATCCGTATTGGAAGGATCAAAAGTTTTTACTAAGGACTTTCTACATCGACATGGCATCCCCACTGGTAGGTATAAAAGCTTCACAGATATTTCGGAGGCCTTAAAATATATAAAAGAAAGCGAGTTTCCTTTGGTTATTAAGGCTGATGGCTTGGCATCGGGTAAAGGAGTTTTTATTACGTCTAACCTCGCCGAGGCAGAGGGGGTGGTTAGGACGATGATTGCAGGAAATAAATTTGGGGAAGCTGGAAGCCAAATAGTAATCGAGGAATTCCTAGAAGGTGAAGAGGTGAGTTACATCTGCATGACAGATGGATATCATTGTGTCCCTTTTGCCTCTTCACAGGATCATAAGGCAAGAGACGACGGTGATTTAGGGCCAAATACAGGGGGGATGGGGGCCTACTCGCCTGCACCGTTATTGGATAGTGAATTGGAACATCGAGTTTTAGAGGAAATCATTTACCCAACCCTATCCGGGTTAAGGGAGGAAGGTAGGCTATACAAAGGATTTTTATACGCCGGTCTCATGATAGATGCTAAAAAGCAACCAAAGGTTCTAGAGTTCAACTGTCGCTTCGGCGATCCCGAGGCCCAGCCTACTTTATTCCGTCTAAAAACCGATTTGGTTGATGCTTGCTTGAAGACTTTAGAGGGACGTGCCGGTGAACTGCAGTTAGAGTTTGATCCTAAAACTGCGTTGGGAGTTGTCCTTGCCGCAAAAGGGTATCCCGAGTCCTATCAGAGGGGTTGGTCTGTTAAGGGCGTAGAAAAAGCTTCGGGACTTAAAGACTTAAAGATTTTTCATGCTGGAACCGCGCTTTCTGGTAGTGATGTTGTTTCAACAGGCGGGAGAGTCTTATGCGTAGTTGGCCTTGGAGATAATGTTAGAGAGGCACAGAGTGTATCTTATCAGGGAGTCGGCTTAGTCGAGTCATCGAACCTATTTTATCGGTCTGATATTGGTCATCGGGCAATCGCAAGGTTGAAATCATTATAGCCCACGCCTCTCCTGAACCAATCGGGTTAAGTAGTCCCATCCCAAGTTATAAAATTTTCTAGGAGCTTTAATCCGGCCGCTGAACTTTTTTCTGGGTGAAATTGGGTTGCAAAAATATTCTCGCGAACGATTGATGAAGCGAATTCTCCGAGGTAGTTTGTTTTTCCTACTATAAACTCAGGTTTTTTGGGTTTCACAAAATAGCTATGTACGAAATAAAATCGGGTTCCTGAAGGAATCCCGTCTATAAGCGGGTGCTTTCTTTCCCAGTAGACGTTGTTCCACCCCATGTGAGGAATTTTGTCAAAATTATTTTCGGAAATATCGCTAGGTTTTTGGAATCGTTTTACTTCACCCTCGATCAGGTTCAGGCAAGTGGTTCCATTATCTTCTTCGCTTTTGCTCATGAGCGATTGAAGGCCTAAGCAAATTCCCAAGAAAGGCTTTGTTTGGCACAAGTTCCCAATTTTCCTACTCAGGCCAGTTTTTTTGAGATGACTCATGCAGTCTCCAATAGCACCTTGGCCAGGAAAAACTATTTTGTCTGAATTAGCAATCTCTTTAATATCAGAGCTCACTCTAATATTGATTTTTTTTATGGAGACAGATTCCAGGGCTTTATATACCGATTTAAGATTACTCCCTCCATAATCTATGATCGCGATTGTTGTCATTACTAGAGGGCGCCTTTAGTACTGGGAAGCTGATCTTTCATTCTCGGATCTAATTCTATCGCCATTCTCAGAGATCGCCCAAGAGCCTTGAAGATGGTCTCAATAATATGATGAGAGTTATGCCCTGTCAGGCAATCGATATGGAGGGTACATTGTAAATGATTTACGAAACCTTGAAAAAACTCAAAAAATAAATCGACATCGAAATCTCCAACTATGTGAGATCTTGGAAAATTCACGTTATATGTGAGACCTGGTCTGCCTGAAAGATCAATTACTACTCGCGATAGTGCCTCATCTAACGGGACATAAGAATGTCCATATCGCCTTATAGATGTCTTTTTTCCAACAGCATCGTTAACGGCCTGGCCCAAGGTTATTCCAAGGTCCTCTACCGTATGGTGCGCATCTATTTCTAAGTCGCCCTTTGCCTCTATCGAAAGATCCAGGCAACCGTGCTTGGCTACCTGCTCCAGCATATGCTCTAAGAAAGGTAACCCAGTACTAGCTGTAAGCTCCCCATTTCCATCAAGATTCACGCTGACTTTGATTTTTGTCTCGTTTGTGTTGCGCTCTACTTCTGCTTTTCTTTTCAATGGGAAGGCTCTTCCTTTCTTTTGTGTCTACCCTAATGGTATAACAATAAAGGTCAATTTGTCTTCAATTAAGAATTTGTCCGGGGGATCAATAAACTTGAGGAAAATATGGATAACACCAAAATAGAAAATGTAGAGAGCTGGCTTTCAAAAGAGCAGACCCGCTTCATTAGTGAAGTTGAAGGGCTAGACAATTCGATTGTTAAGCATGACGACTCGTGGGAAAAAGGATCAGCGAGTTTTGGACGAACAGTAGTATTAAGTGATGGTAACATTTTCGAAAAGATGGCGGTGAATTTCTCCTCTATATCTGGAGATTCCTTGCCCCAAGCTGCAAGCGCTAAGCGACCAGAATTAGCGGGGTCTGCATTCCGTGCTATGGGATTGTCAATTGTTTCTCATCCTCGGAATCCTTTTGTTCCAACTGCCCATCAAAATTTGCGCCTGTTTTCCACGTTGGATCAGGAGAAGTCTAATTGGTGGTTTGGCGGAGGGTATGATCTTACCCCTTATTTTGGCTTTGTTGAGGACTCTGTAAATTGGCACAGATCGGCCGAAAAAGCATGTGCCCCTTATGGGGTAAATATTTATGAAAACTTCAAGGAACAATGTGATGTTTACTTTAACGTTAAGCATCGAAAAGAGCAGAGAGGAATTGGGGGACTTTTTTTTGATGATCTAAATTATTGGCCCTTTGAGACATGCTTCAAATTTATTAAAGATGTGGGTAAAGCCTTTTCTGCATGCTATTTCGAAATTGTTAAAAAACGGCGAGAAACGGATTACACCAAGGAACACCGTGACTTTCAGCAATACCGAAGAGGGAGATATGTTGAATTCAACTTAGTTCATGATAGAGGGACTTTATTTGGCTTGCAGTTTGGAGGCAGAATTAATTCTATCTTAGCGTCTCTTCCTCCGACAGTGACCTGGCCTTATGACCTCAGTGAGAATTTGAAAAATTATGAATCAGATCTATTAATGGAATTTCTCACTCCGAAAGACTGGCTAAGTGAGAACCTCTAATAGGAATTAGGTTATTGGTTTTGCTCTAAAGGAATACCGTTGTTTCTCAAAACTCTTCGTAGGTTAATAATTGCTGGAAATATTTCTTGATTTTGGTCTTCCCCTTGCCTATCAAAAGCTTCCTGCTCCATTTCGCAGATCCATTTGTCCTCGGCGAAAATTCCATTTGTAAACCAGACGATAAAAGGCCATGCCAATTCTAATAGTAACTTCGTAGATGGGCGTTTGATCATCATTAAGCCAAATGTATGATTCGACTTTTGATTTTGACCGAGTGGGACATAAACGTTCCAGAGGTCTAGAGCGGGTTCTAAACTTCCAGCGGTCCAAAACTTTAAAGTTTGATATGGATACTCAGTCCTTATAGTCATGAAATCTCTATCGGTTTTTTCTAAAGCCACCGGTCTTTTTCCGAGCATGAATTTCTCACCCAAGGGTTGTTTTCCGCTCCTTCGTTTAAAGGTATAGTCAGTTTCGACCCAATTGATCCCTTCTCTGGTATCTAAAAAGATAGTTTTTATTCCGCCCATTAGGCGTCTGTGAAGAAACTGATGATTCATATCCATTAGATTCTCATGCATAAAACTGTAGTGACAATCGACGCGTCTATTGAGGTATCTGATTTTGTAGTCATTATTATTTGCATTATTAACCTCAGGAAATGATACCTTTTCTATTTTGGCCTTATCTCCCGGGTATATAAAAATCAAACCATAAGCTTCTCTTGTGGGAAAGGATTTCACCTTATTTTTTTGTTTTTTACAGCGGGAGAGGTAGGGGATATCTATGCAATTTCCATTAGCATCATATTCCCAGCCGTGATAACCGCATTTAATTCCATTATTGGAAACAGTTCCAACATGAAGTGGCACTTGTCTGTGAGCACATTTATTTTCGAGAGCAAAAACCGCCCCTAGCCGTGGTCTGACCACAACGATAGAGGTTCCAGCAAATCGAATATCCAAGGCCTTGCCAGCTTTTAACTCACTAGACCTGACAATTGGATACCAAAAGTTTGGATCTATACCGGTGGCTCTTAGGTCCCTATTTGTTTGGTCAGATTCAGTGTCTTGATGCGCTGTTTCCATGTTGATGCCCTAATAATCTAAGTCTGGAGAACCTAGCAGATTCGAGGGAATATCTCCATTTTTAAAAAATTCCCATCTCTAGGCCCGCAGCGATGGTACCGCCCAAGTCTTTGCAAGCTGAGAGATCTTTAGAGGTGATTTCACCCTTGAAAACGAGCGGACTGTCGATTCTTTTCCATCCAAGTCCGGCAACTATTTTTTCAACAGAGTTAACGGCGCCAAACCCATCGGTGTCAGCATTTACTATCAACTGATAGGGCAAGCCTCGTTTTGCTTCTAAGCATGGGTAATAAATTCTGTCGAAAAAATGCTTTAAAGCACCTGACATATATCCAAAGTTCGCGGTCGTCCCCAGAACGATAGCGTCTGCCTTTAATATTTTTCCGGGCTCGATAGTTATAGAGTCTTCGATATTTAACTCTAATTCAGGAAATGATTGAATTAATATCCCGTCTATTAAGGCGGTTATTAGTTTTTTTGTGCCTCCCCCCTGAGAATGGTAAATTATAGTAAGATTTTTCATCAATTGCGCAACATTCACCGTAAGCTTTTAAAGCACAATGTTCCCATAAAAAGATCGTTAGTAAAATAAAGTAATGTTTATTATTCCTACAGGTGAGTGGGGTTAAAGAAGTTCTAAAAAGGTGGCAAGATATTTTGATATTCATCTGATATGATTCGCGCTCTCAAATAATCTTGAAAAAATTCATCTGGAGCCTTGATAAAAATGAAGAAGTTGGAGACCAACAACAAAAGCAAAAAAAGGCTATTGTCTGAGACTGCAGACAAAAATGATTTATATGAGAGATCCGTTCAGTGTGCTGAATCGGAGATAGATTTTGTAGATCGACACTACGAAATCTTGAGAAAGAGAAAAGCAAAAAAGTTAAGAGAAGACTTTTGTGGTAGTGCTATGGTGTCTTTCGAATGGGTTGCTCGGCGGAAGGATAATGAGTCGATAGCAGTCGATATTGACTCAGAAGTTATGAATTGGGGTATTTCCCGTCATATGGGATCTTTGAATCGAAGTCAGAAAAATCGAATTCAATTTCTTGAAGAAGATGTGATTAGCGTAAGAACTACCCCTCAGGATGTAATTCTAGCAACAAATTTTAGTTATTGGTGCTTCAAAGAGAGAAAGACACTCCTTAGTTATTTTGAAAATGTTAAAAAAAGTCTGGCCGAAGATGGGGTTTTTTTTGTTGACTGCTACGGGGGATATGAAGCCTACCGCCCTTTGGAGGAGGAGACAGAACATGAGGGCTTTACTTATATCTGGGATCAAGCTGATTTCAATCCTATAAATAATCATCAACTTTGTTATATTCATTTTTCTTTTCCCGACGGATCTCGAATAGAAAGAGCCTTTAGCTACAACTGGAGGCTATGGACAATTGGAGAAATTCGCGAGTTGATGAGTGAAGCTGGATTTTCGCAAAGTTTAGTGTTCTGGCAGGATTGGGATGAATCTGAGGAAGCGGAGTCGGGTGAATTCACTATGGTGGAAAAAGCGGAACCAGATGCAGGTTGGATTGCTTATGTTGCTGCCCTAAGGTAAAGCAACTTTCGAAACATAATTGTCACGAGAAATTAGTACACTAGGAATAGCGTTTCCTTGGAGAATTCTCTAGCATTTTGGATCTGTTTAAGAGCTAAATTATCTCCGAGATTGATATTGATTTTCGACCTTTGGGTTGGCCAAATTTGAAGGGCGGCATATAATGGGGAATACCCAGTATAAATGAATGAAATAGATGCAAAATACGTGACGAACATAGGCGAATTTGATAAGTCTCATAGAGACAAATTACGCAATCTAAAAGACGGATTGTTTGGGCTTTTCATGAGTGTAGGTGGCGTGTCAGTGATAGGTGCTATTTTGCTGATATTTTTTTACCTTCTCTACGTTGTTTTTCCGCTTATCTATGGAGCCTCTATCGAAAAGGTATTTTCTACAAATGGCCCCCGTAGCGAATCAAGCTTACTTTTAGATATAGATGAATATGATGAAATAGGACTGAATATTTACCCAGATGGCGTTGCAATTTTCAGCTCCTTGTTAGACGAAAAGATTATCAAAAAAAGTAGACTATTTCCCTTTGAGGGCCCGTCTGAAACCATTACCTCTGTGGCTGCAGGAGATCCAGCAAGTAGAGTCTATGCCATTGGAACGTCAAGTGGGCGAGGAAATCTTTTTCAGGCAGAATACGAGTTGACTTATCCCGAAGACAGGCGGGTTGTCATTCCTAGGATAGATTTTCCATCAGGTCAAGAACCACTAGTTCTAGATTCCAGAGGAGATGCGATTAGGCTAATTTCAGGCCAATTTATGGATGAGCGTGGCACTGTTGTGAGCGTTACGAAGGATGGTAGATTGCTGGTGACGATTATTACTGTCGAAACTGCCTTTCTCAGCGAGGATAAAGAAATTGTTTATGAGACTTTTCAAGTAAACGACACCAGCAAAGACCTTACTGCAATAAGATTAGATGTAGAACAGAGAGATTTGGTAACCGTTTCAAGCGGTGGAATAGTCGCCCTTTGGGACGTCTCAGATCCTAAACGGTCTAACCTTGTCGATAAGGTAAGCGTGGTCAAGCCAAATGAAAAGATTTCGGCGATTTCTTTCTTAAGCGGAGGGGTTTCTTTGGTGGTTGGCACAGAATCTGGCAGTCTTCAACAGTGGTTCGCGGTTCGGGATGAGAACAATCTTTATACCTTAAGTAAAATCAGAGATTTTGAGCCCATGCCGACTGAGATTACTAACATTAAACCAGAGCATTTTCGCAAAGCTTTTGCGGTGACTGATAAAGGAGGAAACTTTGCTTTATATCATGCTACGGCTAATAATAAGGTCGCCGATGTAGCCGGACTTTTCGATGATTTATCGACATTGGCTATTTCTCCCCGATCCAAGGCGGTTTTATTCGCTGACTCAGCGGGCCAGCTAGATTTGTTTAAAGTAGACAATGAGCACCCAGAGATTTCTTTGGGCGCTCTTTGGGGTGAAATTTGGTATGAAAGCAGGTCAGAACCGGAGTACGTATGGCAATCTTCAGCGGCAAATAGTGATTTTGAGCCAAAGTACAGTTTAACTCCCTTGGTTTTCGGGACGCTTAAAGCAACCTTTTACTCTATGTTATTTGCGGTTCCGTTGGCCATTTTTGGAGCAATTTACACGGCCTATTTCATGTCTCCTAGAATGCGTTCGATTGTTAAGCCGACGATAGAAATGATGGCTGCTTTACCGACGGTTATTTTAGGGTTCCTGGCGGGGCTCTGGTTGGCTCCCTACTTGGAAAAAAACCTAGCCGGTTTTTTCCTAATAATGTTGTTCGTTCCCAGCATTGTTTTCCTAACTTCAATATTGTGGCCTAGCGTCCCCCGCGTTATTCGTGAGAGCATGCCAGACGGTTGGGAGAGCTTATTATTGGTTCCGATAGTTTGCCTTGGAATTTGGTCATCATTGGCGTTAGGGACAGTAATCGAGATACAATTTTTTGGAGGTAATCTCCCGCACTGGCTAAATCTACATCATGGAATAAGTTACGATCAAAGGAACTCGATTGTAGTTGGTATAGCAATAGGTTTCGCAGTGATTCCCACGATTTTTTCTATAAGTGAGGATGCTGTTTTTGGTGTGCCGAGGTCTCTCACTATGGGCTCATTAGCCTTGGGAGCCACACCTTGGCAGACTGTAACTAGAGTGATTCTCTTGACGGCAAGCCCAGGTATATTCTCGGCGGTGATGATTGGCATGGGACGCGCTGTGGGTGAAACGATGATTGTACTTATGGCAACTGGGAATACGCCCATCATGGATCTAAATATATTTCAAGGTTTTAGGGCATTATCAGCCAATATCGCTGTCGAAATGCCTGAGTCGGAAGTGAACAGTACGCATTATCGTATTTTGTTCTTGGCTGCGTTGGTTTTATTTCTATCCACTTTTTTTGTAAATACTTTGGCGGAAGTTGTTCGTCAAAGGCTTAGAAAAAAATACGCAAATTTATAATGAAATCTTGAGGCAAGTTGTAAATGAGCTTAATGGCTAATAGGCGACCAGATTGGAAGACATCGGGCACACCTTGGGTTTGGCTGACAGCGGGTACGGTGGCGTTTAGCTTGATTATGGTTCTTGGCGTCTTGGGGCTGGTTGGCTACCAAGGGGCGATCCATTTTTGGCCTTCATCTGTGGTGCAAATATCACTTAAAGGGAATCAGGTTGGGACTGCATTGGGGGAAGTGGCAGGAAGCGAAACTGTGAGCGTCGCTAGGTTACGTGATCAAGGGGTGCAAATACCCGAGGGGGTAAACCAAGTCGAAAGGCTTCTTCTCAAAACCGGAAACCGAAAAATATATGGTTTTGATTTTAAGTGGTTCAATGAAACTGATTACGATGACTTGAGTCTACCACCAGATGTGGCTGTCATTGAAAGAGAGGAATGGGGTAACTTTTATGGCTTTCTAGTTGGTTTGAAATTTGATGGCCAAATCTTGAAGGGTGAACGAGACCAGCTAGAACTAAAACTCACTGAGATGATTGATCGTCGTTACGAGATAAAAGAAAAGATTCTTCGAGTTGAAAAGTCCGAAATGGGCGCTCTCAATTATCAAATGGATAAAATAAGGTTAGAGCGTCGAAAGCTTGAATTAGATCGGGTTTCTGGAAGTGATCCTCGTTTTGCCGGCCTAGATTTTAGGGTCAGCGAGCTAGAAGGGCAGTATATAGTGTTGGGGGAAAGGTTGAGAGAGCTAAACCAGAGGATTGGTCGAGATTCTATTGAGATGATCACCACTCAAGGCGAGTCAGTCACTCTGGATGTTAAAGATTTAGTAAGAGTGTACTTTCCTAACAACATGAATGTATTCCAAAAATTTGCCCATTATTTTGCAAAACTTTGGGAGTTCATTACAGATGATCCGAGAGAGGCGAATACGGAGGGAGGCATATTTCCAGCTATATTTGGAACCGTTGCGATGGTCTTGCTTATGGCTGTCCTTGTGACTCCTTTTGGTGTTGTAGCAGCGATTTATTTGAATGAATATGCTGCACAAGGAGCACTTACCAAGGTTATTAGGATAGCTGTGAACAATCTGGCTGGGGTTCCTTCGGTTGTTTATGGAGTGTTTGGCCTGGGGTTCTTTGTCTATTTTCTGGGGGGCACAATCGACAGTTTGTTTTTTGAGGCTAACGCACCTGCTCCTGTTTTTGGTACTCCTGGTTTAATGTGGTCTTCGTTAACTCTTGCTTTGTTGACGGTACCAGTAGTGATTGTTTCTACTGAGGAAGGACTGACCAGAATTCCAAGAAGTATTAGGGAGGGAAGTTTGGCTCTCGGGGCAACCAAGGCAGAAACGCTATGGAGAACAGTGCTGCCCATGGCGACCCCAGCTATGATGACCGGATTGATTCTCGCTGTGGCTCGGGCAGCAGGTGAAGTTGCCCCTTTGATGATGGTAGGTGTGGTTAAATTAGCTCCAGCTTTGCCGGTGGATGGTAATTTTCCCTTCATCCACTTAGATAGGAAATTCATGCACATGGGGTTTCATATTTATGATGTGGGCTTTCAAAGTCCCAATGTAGAAGCTGCCCGCCCCTTGGTATACGCTACTTCCTTCTTGCTAATTATCCTTATAATATCGTTGAATATGACTGCTATAAAAATTAGAAATAGTTTAAGAGAGAAATATAATGCAACCGAAACTTGATGGTACTCAAGGACCAAATGGGCCTAACAATTTTTCTGCTACGCCTTCGGTCAAGGTTGATGTAGAACGGCAATCAGGTGAAGTAAGCTCTCCGAGTGAACAGGAGGCATGTCTTGAGGTAGAAAATATGAATTTCTATTATGGCGACGTCAAGGCGCTAAATAATATTAATATCACTATTCCAGAGAGAAAGGTCACAGCTTTCATAGGGCCTTCTGGCTGTGGTAAATCTACGCTTATAAGAATATTTAACAGAATGAATGATCTAATTGATGGGACAAGGCTAGAAGGATCCGTTCGCTTAAGGGGCACCGAAATTTATGATCCGGATTTAAATGTTGCGGATCTAAGAAGAAGAGTAGGTATGGTTTTCCAAAAGCCGAACCCTTTTCCAAAATCCATTTATGAAAATGTGGCTTATGGTCTCCGTATTCAAGGGATAAATAATCGAGCCACCCTCAATGCTACTGTGGAGAAAGCCTTAAAAGGTGCAGCCTTGTGGGAGGAGGTGAAAGATAGATTACACGAGAATGCTTTGAGCCTATCGGGTGGCCAACAACAGCGACTAGTAATCGCTCGAGCTATCGCTATAGAGCCTGAGGTTCTATTATTAGACGAGCCCGCGTCCGCGCTTGATCCGATTTCAACCCTTAAGATAGAAGAACTTATTTACGAGTTGAAATCAAAATATACGATTGTTATCGTGACTCACAACATGCAACAGGCGGCAAGGGTTTCCGATTATACTGCTTTCATGTATCTCGGTGATCTGATCGAATATGACGATACGAAAAAATTATTTTCTACCCCGTCTATAAAACAAACCGAAGACTATATCACTGGTCGTTATGGGTAAAATTCTCCGCTAATTAGAGTAAAAATATGTCAACTTACAACACTGGTTCTACCCACATTTCGCAACAGTATGATAACGAACTGGAGGATTTGCGGTCTAAAGTACTATCAATGGGAGGTGTGGTTGAGGATCACCTTGTTAAAGTCATAACCACATTATCAACTACCCAACTGGAGGGTGTGGAATATGTGGCTGAGAGTGATCATGTGGTCAATAGTTTAGAGATAGAAATTGATCAGATATGCACAGAGATACTTCTTCGTAGAACTCCAGCCGCTTCGGATATGAGGCTAGTCTTAGCTATCTTTAAAACGATCACAGACCTAGAGCGAATTGGTGATGAAACAGAGAAGATAGCGAGGTTGGTCCTAAATTTAAATGACCCTAGAGCAATCACTACTTACTATACTGGTATACTGGCCATATCTAAAAACGTAAGAAGAATGTTAAGTGACGCCCTCAACGCTTTCGCAAGAATGGATTCTAAATCTGCCATTAGAATAGCTCAAATGGACAAAGAAATTGACGCTGGAATAGATCTTCTGATGCGCCAATTGATTACGTTTACCCTAGAAGACGTTAGTGTTATCTCAGCGGTGTTGGATGCAGTACTAGCCGCTAGGGCTTTAGAGCGGATTGGTGATCACGCTAGAAACATATGTGAGAATGTTATTTACCTCGTAGATGGTATTGATGTAAGACATGGTGAAACCGGGATCAGTTAGAGTTTAGGCTCCGATAAAAATTATTGAAGATACGAGTACTCTATTGATTTAAGTGCGACACTATTTTCAAATCTAGCGCAATAGAAATCTTGGAAAGCATGAAACTATCAGAAAAAATGAGTTCATTGGGAACCGAGACTGCCTTTGAGGTGTTGGCACGAGCAGAGTCTTTGGCCAACGAAGGTCGGGACATTATTAATCTTGGAATTGGTCAACCCGATAGCACTCCACCCGCTCAGGCTGTTGATGCTGCCATAAAGGCACTTAGAAATGGGCACCATGGTTATACCGCGGCTCCAGGTATATATCCAATCAGAGAGGCCGTGGCAGAGTATCTCGCTCATACTCTCAGAGTAGAAGTGAGTCCTGAGAATATACTCGTTACACCTGGTGGGAAGCCCACAATATTCTTTGCCATCATGATGTTTGGGGAATTGGGGGCAGAAATACTCTATCCTAATCCGGGGTTTCCAATCTATGAATCCGTGATTAGGTTTTCCGGTGCAAAGCCAGTTCCTATTCCGATTTTAGAGAGAAATAATTTTTCTTTTAAAGCGGATGAATTGTTATCCTTAATAACTCCAGCCACGCGGTTGATAATTCTTAACTCTCCTGGTAACCCAGCCGGGGGAGCAGCCTGCAAAAGCGAAATGGATAAGTTTGTAGCCGGCATAGATGCTCGACCTGATATAGCTATTTTAAGTGATGAGATTTATTCAAGGATTTATTACGGTGGCACAGAACATATATCCCTCCTGAGTTACCCTCAAATAAGAAATCGATTAATACTCTTAGACGGATGGAGTAAAACTTATGCAATGACGGGATGGCGAATTGGTTTTTCTGTTTGGCCCAATGAATTAATAGAGGGTGCGATTAGGCTTGCCATAAATTGCCACTCTTGTGTGAATGCCGCATCCCAATGGGGTGCCATCGCTGCGTTAAAAGGCCCTCAAACATCGGTCCTTAATATGGTCGCATCTTTTGATGAGCGTCGTCGATTCCTTGTAGAGGCACTGAATGCAATACCTGGAATTACCTGCAAAGATCCAGTAGGGGCGTTTTATGTTTTCCCAAATATTACCAGCTCGGGGATTAATTCTTTCACGCTTCAACAAGAATTACTGGAGAAGGCCGGGGTAGCAACGATTGCCGGTACGAGCTTTGGCAAATTTGGTGAGGGTTATCTTCGAATATCATATGCTAGTTCCTTACAAAATATTCGGTTGGCGGTAGACCGCATTAAAGATTATCTGTCATGCTGTTGATAAAAAATGCTTAAATTGAAGATTTATCACTCAAGGTTGGTCTACTAGAAATCATCTCTTTTGAGAAGATAACTCGAAAGGTGCTGCCGCTTCCTAATTCGCTTTCCATCTCTAGTTTACCGTTGTGTCTTTCTACTATGTGCTTTACCAAGGCTAAGCCCAAACCTGTGCTACTAAATTCGTCTCCCGAAATCCGCTGTCGAGATTCGTCCACTCTATAAAATCGTTCGGTTACCCGCGGGAGATGTTCTTGAGCTATCCCTATTCCATTATCTTTTACTTCAAATTTTGCTAAACCGTCTGTAGTCCGTTGCCATTTGATTTGTATGACACCAGAATCTGGGCTCGTATATCTGACTGCATTGAAGATTATATTTGAGAAGACGATGTAAAGCTCTTCCTCTGATCCTTCTATCTTCAGGGTATCATCTGTCTCTAGAGAGAATAGCTGAGAACCGGTATTTTTGAGCGATGTTGCCCTACGATGAATTTGGTTAATTATCTCGCTCACGCTAATCGATTCAGGATTCCTTTCGGGTTCCTCGCTTTCTAGCTTGGACAGAAGAAGAAGCTCTTCGACAAGTTTGCTCATCCTATTGGCTTGCTTTGCCATCTCTTCTATAGGTTTGTGCCATTTTCCAGTTGGTTCTTCTTCTTTTAGCCTTATTAAATTTTCTATGTAGCCCTTAAAGACAGTAAGCGGTGTTCTTAGCTCATGAGACACGTTAGCTACAAAATCAGAGCGTGCCTCTAATGCCTCTTCTATGGCTGTAATGTCTCTCCCAACTAATAACCTTTGGTTTTTACCATACTGTGCGCTGACAAGATTCATAATTTTGCTTGGTTCTCGAGGCGCTTTTATCCGTATCATATTAGTTTTTTTATTATCCGCTTCCAGTATTTCCTTTAGCAGTGGCTCACGAACTACGTTTATAATTCGTCTTCCTACATCATCTGGAATTTTAATTCCCAATAACCGGATCGCTGTCTTATTTGCCCATCGTATAGTATTTTCGTTATCAAGGGATACCACCGCATCAGGCAGCGCCTTTGTCGCTTGTCTAAACTCTTTCAGTATAGTCCGAAGTTGTTTTTTTCTGGAACGTTGTCTTTTTCTAAGCTCGGATACTGCTAGGATTACATTGTCTAGAGCGTCAGGAATTACACCCAAATTGGTTGGAAAATCTTCCCTGCGGTTTTTAATCCATTTTAGCGTGCGGTTTAATTTTAGGTGAAAAAAAAATATATAAGAGGATAAAGCGAAAACTAAAGTAAGGAAAAGTTCTTCGATTATTAACCCAATAAAAGTAGCTGGTAGTAAAAAGGTTAGTAGTCTTCTAAGGTCAGCGCTGGTCATAATAAACTTAATTTAGGTTGAAAGTAGGCCACCTAAATTTAATAGATCATGAGATATTTGTCGAGAAACAGTAACCGAAACCCCTAGCCGTCTGGATATAGGCATGACAGCCAAATGGTGCTAGTGCTTTCCGTAATCTACGAATGTGAACATCCACTGTTCGTTCGTCTACGTTTTCGTTATCTTCCCAAACATTTGTGATGAGTTGGGCTCTGCTAAAAACTTTGCCATCCCTGGAAGCGAGAAAGCTCAGAAGTCGGAACTCTGTAGAGGTTAATCTTATTTTATTTCCTTCGAATGTGACTAGTTTTTTCTCCTGATCAAGCACTAGAGAATTTTCCCCAGAAGGATCTTTGCTTATTGTTGCTCTTCTTAAGACGGCTCTTATCCTGGCTAAAAGCTCATTTGTCGAAAACGGTTTTGTTACGTAATCATCGATGCCAGCATTGAAACCTTTTAATTTATCGGTTTCCTCTGCTTTAGCGGTGACCATAATAATGGGTATCGCAGAACTTTTTTTATTGCGACGTAGCCTTTTCGCAAGTTCTATTCCTGAAAGGCCAGGTAGCATCCAGTCTATGAGCAGTATGTGGATATTTTCTCTAGATAAAATTGCTTCAGCTTCAGTTAATTCTTCAGCTTCGTAAAAATTGTATCCATCGCTTTCTAGGGTAAATTTTATCATCTCCCGAATTGATGAATCATCCTCTACTACTAGGACGTTTTCGTTCACTTAATAATCTCTCCTCGCTAGATTTTGGTATTGTGTATTGTTTAGATTACGTTATTATGACAGTGCTTTCTGATAGGTAATTCTAGCAGATCTTTACATCTTGATAGGCTGGCTTGTTTGCTCGCCTTCTCTTGTAATAATATGCGTAGAAAACCTATCGTAGGCTAAGTTAATGTAATTTCTCGAGAATTCTCATTTATGCACGATTTGTTTGAAAGCGTTTATGATCCTGGTCAGATCGAGGAGGCCATACAAAAACATTGGGTAAAAAGTAAGATTTTTGAGGTTGACGAAGACGACTCAAAAGAAAAATTTTACTGTCTGTGCATGTTTCCTTACCCTAGCGGGCGATTGCACATGGGGCATGTGAGGAACTACACCATAGGGGACGTCATAGCTCGCTACAAAAAAATGAAAGGATTTAATGTCCTGCAGCCTATGGGGTGGGACGCCTTTGGTCTCCCGGCGGAAAATGCTGCGATTGAAAACCAGACCCACCCGGCAAAGTGGACCATATCGAATATAGAGTATATGCGTAACCAATTGGAGAGATTAGGTTTTGCCTATGACTGGAGAAGAGAACTATCCACTTGTGATCCAAGTTACTATAAGTGGGAACAGTGGTTTTTTACAAGGCTGTACCAAAAAGGATTGGTTTACCGGAAAGAAGCGGAGGTGAACTGGGATCCGGTGGATCAGACAGTATTGGCTAACGAGCAAGTAATAGATGGTTGCGGTTGGCGCTCAGGGGTACCGGTTGAGCGGAAGAGAATTCCTCAATGGTTCTTAAAAATAACTGATTACGCCGAGGAGCTTCTCGACGGATTAGATAGTTTAGAAGGTTGGCCTGAATCAGTTAAGACGATGCAAAGAAATTGGATAGGTCGATCTGTTGGGGTTAACATCACGTTCACCCTAGATGGAGCTAGAGATAATCTAGAAGTATTTACTACCCGGCCTGATACTCTGATGGGTGTTACCTATCTAGCGATAGCGCCTGATCATCCTTTGGCCCAGGAGTTTGCTGGCAATAATGAAGTTGTACGGAAATTTCTAGATGATTGCAGAGAAACTCCGGTATCAGAGGTTGACTTCGAAAAAATGGAGAAAAAAGGTGTTCCCTTAGGTCTATCTGCAAGTCACCCGCTAACTGGCGATTCGCTCCCGGTGTGGGTCGCTAACTTTGTTTTGATGAGTTACGGTACAGGTGCGGTTATGTCTGTACCAGCGCATGATCAAAGAGATTGGGAATTTGCAACTAAGTATGGACTCGAAATAAAACAGGTTATTAAACCAGAAAATGATGAAGATACAGACTTAAAAACGCAGGCCATCACAGAAAAAGGTCGCCTGGTAAATAGCGGTGTTTTCGACGGGCAGAGATCCTCTGAAGCCTTCAGAGCAATAGCTGCCGAATTGAAGATGCGAAATCTTGGAATAGAAAAAGTTCAGTATCGACTTAGGGACTGGTTGGTCTCAAGACAAAGATATTGGGGCTGTCCTATTCCAGTTTTATATGCGGATAAGGATGAAATACTGTTAGAACAGGATGAGAAATTGCCAGTTAGGCTTCCAGAGGAAATAGACCTCGATGGAGTGACTTCTCCCCTAAAGAGTTCTCTGGATTTTCTGCAAAGCGTGGGATCCGATGGGAGAGTGCTGCGAAGAGAGACAGACACTTTCGATACCTTTTTTGAATCTTCGTGGTACTTTTCCAGATTTTGTAGCTATGATGCTCGGGGTTCGATGGTGGATGGCCGTACTAGTTATTGGATGCCGGTCGATATATACATAGGTGGGATTGAGCATGCTGTGCTTCACTTGCTTTATGCTAGGTTTTTCCACAAGACTATGAGAGACGAAGGCTTGGTCAGCTCTAATGAGCCGTTTAAGAAGTTGCTTACCCAGGGTATGGTCTGTAAAGAAACTTACTTTAGAAAACACGGTGCTAAGAAGGTTTATTTTAATCCCTCTCAAGTTGAGACGGAAACTGATTCAAAGGGGAGGGTTGTGAGCGCAATATTGAAGTCAGACAGTAATCCCGTCGAAATAGGCCCCGTCGA
>MDTG01173222.1_pt1 | contig 19692 bp, 22 predicted proteins | sample 811421 | NCBI WGS metagenome assembly MDTG01 (sample SAMN05326645, study PRJNA326480) | marine metagenome | isolation source: seawater | place: Pacific Ocean: South East | collected 2011
ATAATCCAATTTAGGTCTTTTATAATTTTAAACATCTCAAATAATTATTAATAATTTATATAAATATAATATAACTTAATACAATGAGTTTTTGCTTGATTTTATTAGCAGCCGGTAAAAGTAGCAGATTTAATTCAAATCTAGCTAAACCTTATCATAAAATTGCAGGAAAAACTTTAATTGAAATATCTCTTAATAAAAGTGCTTTTTTTAACCAAATTAAAAAGACTGTCATTGTTTACAATATTAAAGATAAAAAAAATTTAGAAAAATTAAAGCTTAAAAACATTAAATTTATAAAAGGAGGTAAAACTAGACAAGAATCAACTTTAAATGCTCTAAAGTATTTAATAAAGCAAAAAAATATATCAAAAGTTTTAATACATGACGCTGCAAGACCAAATTTTTCAAAAAAACTAATTGAGTCAATTATTAAAAAAATGAAAACTAATAAAGCTGTAATTCCAAAAATTAATATTCAAGATGCTGTAAAACAAAGATTCGAGTCTGGTCAATATGAATATATAGTCGCTAAAAATAGAAATAATTTATTTCTTACTCAAACGCCTCAGGCATTTAAAATTAAAGAGATTTATAATTTGCATAAAAATAATCCTCTTAAATATAGAGATGATGATATTTCTCTTTATATGGATTTAAATAAAGTGAAATTTATTGAGGGAGAAAAAAATAATTTTAAGATTACAGATAAATCAGATTTTGATAATTTAAAAAATTTGTATAAATCTAATATGAGTGTAGGTATTGGTTTCGATGTTCATAGGCTCGTACCAAAAAGAAAATTATATCTTGCAGGTTTAAAAATAAAATCAAAAATTGGCACTTTGGGACACTCAGATGGAGACCCATTACTTCATTCTTTAACGGACGCAATTCTTGGAGCTTGCAAAATGGGAGATATAGGGGAAATGTTTTCTGACAAAAAAAATAAATTTAAAAATATAAGATCAACAATCTTATTAGAGGAGGTTGTAGCAAAAATAAAAAAAAATGGATATTTTATAAATAATATAGATATAAATATAATAACTCAAACTCCAAAAATTAAAAGATACAAGAAAGAAATGATAAAAAATATTTCTAGGCTCTGTGACATTTCTTATAATAAAGTAAACATAAAAGGGAAAACTACTGAAAAATTAGGATTGATAGGAAAGGAAAAAGCAATAGCCTGTGAGGTAATAGTTTCAGTAATTAAACATGATTAAAAAAATAAATAATTTATTCGTAACATTATTTGGTATAGGTAAAATAAAAAAAATACCTGGAAGCTTAGCTTCATTGACCACAATATTCATATTATATTTTTTATTTCATGTCTTAAATATTTCACCAAATATAATATTATTTTTTCTTCTTATAATTTTTTTATTCTCACTATATTCGATAAATATATATATAAAAGATTTAACTGATAAAGATCCAAAGGAAGTAGTAATCGATGAATTTGTAGGTCAATCTATTCCAATAAGTCTTTATGAAGTGGCTCATGCCACTACAAGAAACAATTATGAAATAATAAAGTTTTATTTCATTATGTTTGTGCTTTTTCGTATTTTTGACATCCTAAAACCTTATCCAGTAAGCTACTACGACAAAAATTTTAAAAATAGTTTTGGTATTATGATGGATGATGTCTGCGCTGGTCTTTATGTTGTAGCTATAATGGTTTTATATATGGTTTTATCATGAAAATTAAATCCAAAAAAATATTAAAAATTCTTAGAAGAAAAAGATTAAAAATCTCATTTGCTGAATCTTGTACAGGAGGAATGCTTTCTAGTGCTATCACCTCGATAAGTGGATCTTCTAAAGTTTTTACATTAGGTATAATCACTTATTCCAACCAGTCAAAAATTAAGGTTCTAAAGGTGCCTAAAAATATTTTAAAAATTCATGGAGCCGTAAGTATGAAATGTTGTTTATCAATGGTTAACAATTTATCTAAAATTTCTAAAAGTAATATAAATGTATCAATTACAGGGATAGCTGGGCCTAAAGGAGGAACTAGACAAAAGCCAGTTGGATTAGTCTATATAGGTATAAAAAAAGATAAAAAGATAATAATAAAAAGGTATCTTTTTGCTAACAAAGGCCGTTCTTATATTCAAAAAGCTACAGTCAGAAAATCTCTCGATTTAATTTTAAGTTTTCTTAAATAGCTCAATAGCTCTTTTTTCAAAAGCATCAGCAATTTTATTTAAACCTAAATTAAATGATTTTTTCATTATCATATTAAGAAAATTATTTTTTAACTCAAAATCAATGTGAAAGGTTAATTTAGTTTGATCATTTATTTCTTTAAATTTCCATTCATTTTGAAGATGTTTTAACGGCCCATCAATATTTGTTACAAGTATTTTATCTTTATCCTTGTAATACAATACTAAACTTGAGTAGGTTTCATTAAGAAATTTTTTTCCTACTTTTAGGTCACCTTGAATCTCGATTAGATCGTCACTTTCTTTCTTTTCATGAATTTTACCTTCTATGCACCATGGAACGAATTCAGGATATTTTTCTATATCCAAAACCATTTTTATTAAGTCTTTTTTTTTACAAGGAATAATTTTATTTATTGAGGCTGACGACATTCAATTTTATTTAATCTTGCCTCTCTTAACTTTTTAAAATCTTCATCAGCATGATAAGATGATCGAGTTAAAGGAGAAGAAGAAACTAATAAAAAACCTTTTGAAGTAGCAATATCTTTAAATTCTTTAAACTCATCAGGATGCAAATATCGGTCTAAAGGAAAATGTTTAACAGAAGGTTGTAGGTATTGGCCTATTGTCAAAAAATCTACACTGGCACTCCTTAAATCATCCATTACTTGAATTACTTCGTCTTTTTTTTCACCTAGACCAACCATAATTCCAGATTTTGTAAATAAGTTAGGTTTTTTTTCTTTAACAGATTTTAATAAGTCAATCGATGCAAAATATCTAGATCCTGGTCTAACTTTTAGATAAAGGCTCGGGACAGTTTCAATATTATGATTAAAAACATCTGGATTTGCTTCTAGAACTTTCTCATAGGATTTTCCTTTTCTCAAAAAATCAGGAGTTAATACTTCAACTGTAGTTTTTGGATTATTCTTTTTAACTTCAAAAACAACTTCTTTAAAATGATTAGCTCCACCGTCATCAAGATCATCTCTATCGACGGAAGTTATAACTACATGATTTAAATTTAATTCTTTTACTGCCTTTGAAACTTTAAAGGATTCTAAGGGATCCAAGGCTCCAGGTTTACCAGTTTTAACATCACAAAAAGCACAGCCTCTTGTACATGTATCTCCCATAATCATAAACGTAGCATGTTTTTTACTCCAACATTCTGTAATATTAGGACAGTTTGCCTCCTGGCAAACTGTTACAAGGTTATTTCTGTTAACAATTTGTTTGGTTTGAAAGAATAATTGTGAATTCACAATCTTTGATCTAATCCATTTAGGTTTTTTCTTTATAGGACTAGGAATATTTTTTACTTTTTCAGGGTGTCTAATTTTCATTATTTCAACTTTATTAAAATTTCATCTTCCTTGCCAAATTTTAGTTTTTCCCTAAAAACTATGTCTAAATAATCAAGATCAATATCTCCTGAAAGTAAAATATTTTTCTCTTCCAGTAAATCTTTTTTAATAGATAATTTTTTTTCTTTCTTAATCAATAAATTTTCAGTGTTTTTCTTTTCAAAATAAGAATACAAACCTCTTTCGCCACCGATTAAATTTATAGCGACGTATAGTATTAAAAAGATATTTAACAGAAACAGTTTTTTTCTTTTAAAAATTCTAATAAGCTTCATGTCTAGATTCTAGCCATTTTAGCGGAATTTCCAAGCTCTTCTTCTATTCTAATAAGTCTATTATATTTTGCTACTCTTTCTGACCTTGCTAAAGAACCACTTTTAATTTGAGATGATTTTGTCGCAACTGCTAGATCAGCAATAAATGTATCTTCTGAGTCTCCTGATCTGTGAGATATGATAGTTTTTAACCCTTTTTCCTGGGCAAAATTTATTACTTCAAGCGTCTCAGTCAAAGTCCCTATTTGATTAGGTTTGATCAAAATTGCATTTGCTGAGTCCTGTTCAATACCTTTTTTTAGTCGCTCTTTATTTGTAACGAATAAATCGTCTCCAACTATTTGGGTTTTATGATTATTTTCTTTCAAAAATTCCATTAATTCAGACCAGGATACCCAGTCATCTTCTGAAAAGGGATCTTCAATCGAGCTAATAGAATATTTTTTTATCAAATTTACATAATAATCAATAACTTCCTTTGGTTTTTCAAATTTAGAACTTTTAATGGAGTATTTGCCATCTTTGTAAAGTTCGTTTGAGGCTATATCTAAACAAATTGAGACATCGTCTTTTGGTTTAAATCCTGATAATTCTATTGATTTTATTATCAATTCTAAAGCTTGTTCATTATTTTCTAGTGATGGGGCAAAACCTCCTTCGTCACCAACTGTTGTAGATAAATTTTTTTCACTGATGAGTTTTTTTAAGTTTTGGATAACCAAAAAACACACTCTTAAAGACTCGGTAAAAGTTTCTGTTTTTTCGGGTCTAATCATAAACTCTTGAATTCTTAAGGAATTATTTGCATGTACTCCTCCATTAATTATATTCATCAGAGGTCTAGGCAACATGTTAGATGAACTGCTTCCAAGATATTTATATAAAGAGATTTTTTTTATTAAGGCAGCCAATTTGCATGTAGCTATAGATACAGCTAGAATTGAATTTGCTCCCAGATTACTTTTTTGTTTACTTCCATCTAGATCTATTAATTTTTTATCTATTTTATTTTGATCAAAAATATCAAATGAGTTTAATTCTTTAGAAATACTGCCATTAATATTCTTTATAGAATTTAAAACACCTTTTCCTATATAAGCTTTGCTTTTAATGTCTCTAAGCTCAAAAGCCTCGTGTGATCCTGTTGAAGCTCCAGAGGGAACTATTGCGGATGCAAAATTACCATCATCTGTATGCACTTCTGCTTCAACAGTTGGATTGCCTCTACTATCAAAGATCTGTCGTCCTTTGATTGTTTTAATTTTTGGCATTTTTAATTAATTTGTCAATTTCTATTAACTGTTTTAATAAGCTTGACATCATTGATAATGGAACCATGTTTGGTCCATCTGAAGGAGCATTGTCAGGATCTTCATGAGTTTCTATAAAAACAGCTCCTACTCCAACCGCAATTGCTGCTCTAGAAAGATGTTCTACAAATTCTCTTTGACCTCCGCTTTTATTTCCCATACCACCAGGTTGTTGTACAGAATGTGTAGCGTCAAAAACTACTGGATAGCCAAATCCAGCTAAAATTGGTAGCGATCTCATATCAGAAACCAGAGTATTATATCCAAAACTAGCACCTCTCTCTGTTACCAAAATATTTTTATTACCTGAGTCCTCAATTTTTTTAATTACATTTTTCATATCCCATGGAGCTAAAAATTGACCTTTCTTTACATTAATAACTTTGCCAGTTTTTGCTGCGGCTATTAGTAAATCTGTTTGTCTACATAAAAAAGCAGGTATTTGTAAAACATCAACATGCTTAGCAACTATTTCACATTGATCTGCTGAGTGAACATCTGTTAGCACAGGTATATTTAAATCTTTTCTGATTTTATCAAAAACTGGGAGAGATTTTTCTAGACCAGCTCCCCTTTTGCTCTCTAAACTAGTTCTATTTGCTTTGTCGTAAGATGTTTTGTAAATAAATCCAATTCCAAGTTTTTGAGTTATCTCCTTTAACTTACTAGCAGTATTTATCGCATGTTGTTCATTTTCTAACTGACAAGGTCCTGCTATAAGAATGAATTGATTAGTATTTGAAATATTCAGCTTACCGCATTTAATCGTTTTGCCCATCAGTTCAAACCTTTCATTTTTTCAGCTGCTTTAATAAAAGAAGAAAATAACGGATGTGGAGTAAAAGGTCTTGACTTAAATTCTGGATGAAACTGAACACCTATAAACCAAGGATGATTTTTTAATTCTATAATTTCAGGCAAAGTTCCGTCTGGAGATAAAGCAGAGAAAATCAATCCTTTTTTTTCAAATTCATTTTTATATTTGATATTAACTTCATATCTGTGTCTGTGTCTTTCTTTTATTCTTTTTGTTGAATAAATCCTAGAAATTAAGGAATTATTTTTTAATACAGCGTCATATAAACCTAACCTCATAGTTCCACCTAAATTTTTTTCAGTACCTTTAATAATCTTTTTACCTTTTTGCCATTCTTCTAATAAACCCACAACAGGAGTGCAAATATTGCCAAATTCACTAGTTGATGCATTTTTTATGTTTAATAAATTTCTCGCAGCTTCTATTATCGCCATTTGCATACCAAAACAAATTCCAAAGAAAGGTATATTATTTAATCTTGCGTATTTTATGGCAGCAATTTTACCTTCACTACCTCTTTTTCCAAATCCACCAGGAATAAGTATTCCTGAGACATCTTTTAATAATGGCTTTACTTGTTGGATTTTAAGGTTTTCTGAGTCAATTCTTTTTAAATTAACTTTAAGGTTATTAGATATTCCACCATGCGTTAAAGCTTCATCTAAAGATTTGTAGGCATCTTTTAAATTAACATATTTGCCTATGATACCTATATTTACGTTTTTTCTTGAACCCAATACTTTTGAAGTAATATTTTTCCATTTTGACAAGTCGGGTGTTTTTTTTGTCTTGATTTTAAAGAATGATAACACTCTCTGATCTAATTTTTCTTTATAAAAACTTATTGGCGCCTCATAAATTGTTTTAACATCGACTGTTTCTATTACATTTTCAATTTGAACGTTACAGAATAAAGATATTTTTTTTCTTTCTGCAGTTGGGATTTTTTTTTCTGATCTACAAATAATTATATCTGGTTGGATTCCTAAACTTCTTAATTCTTTTACAGAATGTTGGGTAGGTTTTGTTTTTAATTCGCCAGATGCTTTAAGGTAAGGAACTAAAGTAAGATGAATAAATAAACTATTATCTTTCCCTTCTTCATTCGAAAACTGTCTTATTGCTTCTAAAAATGGTAAACTTTCGATATCTCCTACAGTGCCACCAATTTCACAAATTATAAAATCTTCATTTTTAACGTTTTGAGAAATAAATTTTTTAATTCGATTTGTGACATGGGGTACAACTTGAACAGTGCCACCTAAATAATCTCCTTTTCTTTCTTTTTTAATTATGTCGCTATAGATCCCACCAGTTGTGATATTGTCGGATTGTGTTGCTGAAATTCCAGTAAATCTTTCGTAATGACCTATATCTAAGTCTGTCTCTGCTCCATCATCTGTAACAAAGACTTCCCCGTGCTGAAATGGATTCATTGTTCCAGGATCTACGTTTAAATAAGGATCTAATTTTCTTACTCTTACTTTATAACCCCTCAATTGAAGTAGTGAAGCTAATGAAGCTGAAGAGAGACCTTTCCCTAATGATGAAACCACGCCGCCAGTTACGAAAATATATCGCGCCATGGAAGTATGTTATACTATATTATTTTTAAAAGACAAAGCTTATTTAGAAGACTCTGGAATTTGAGGAAGACTTGAGTCTTGTTTTTCTTCTTTTTCAAGAACAGATTGAACTTCGCGAATCTCGTCTCTGGAAATAACTACTAGTGCAATGCTGGTAATGATAAACAAAGCAGCAACAATAGAAGTAAATTTAGTCAAAAAACTTCCAACCGATCTTGCGGATGTGAAACTATCTTGTGAAACGCCTAAACCAAGAGCTCCGCCCTCCGATCTTTGCAATAAAATAACTATTACGAGTATTACTGCCAAGATTACATTAACTGCAATTAAAATATTTTCCATAACATCTATCTATAGTAATTTTTTATTATATCAATGAATTTTTTAGATGTTTTTGAAGCTCCGCCAATTAAAAAACCATCTAAAATTTTAATTGAATTAAACTGTTGAATATTTGTGCTATCTACAGAACCTCCATAAAGAACTTTGATAGAATTATTTCTTTTAAATATTTTTTTCAAACTTTTTTTAATAAAAAAAATAGTTTTTGATAATTCGGAAATCTTAGGAATTTTACCTGTACCAATAGACCATATTGGTTCATAAGCAATTATAATATTTCCTTTATTAAATTTTTTTTCTAAAACGTTTGACAATTGTTTTTTTAAAACCTTGTTAGTAAATTTTTTATTTTTTTGAGTATTGTTTTCTCCGATACAAAATATTACATTAATTTTATTTTTTAAGGCGAATGTAACTTTTTTTTTAAGTATTGAATCATTATCTCCTTCAGCTCTATTATCTGAATGTCCTATAATTACATATTTTGCCCCAAGTTTTTTGATCATATATGGGCTGATCGCTCCAGTATCAGAACTAAATTTTTCTTTATAAAAACAGTTTTGAGCACCAATAAGAACTCTTTTGTTTTTAAGTGCCTTAGAAAATGTTTCTAACAACGTGAAAGGCGGAGTAATTATTGCTTTATATTTTTTATTGTATTTTTTATCCAAATTTACAAATGCGTTAATCTTATTTACTATATTTATTGATTTGGGAACTCCAAACATTTTCCAATTTCCAACAAAGTATCTCATCTTATTTGCCATAATTATGAATTTGATCTATAGGTGTATAAAATTATTACTTTAATAGAATATAAAAATGTTTTCATCAATAGGAAAATTTTCTAAGTCAATATCAATCAAAATTTTGGTTGGGATCATCATTTTGCCTTTTGTCTTTTGGGGTATGGGCGATATATTTAGAGGTGGAAATCAAAATATTCTAGCTACTATCGACTCAGATAAAATTAGTTCTAAAGAATTTTTCAATTATTTGAATAGATTAAATCTGACAGAAAAAGAACAGAAAGATTTAACTAAAACGAATTTAATGGAAAGAATTCTTTCAGAGTATATTGGTAAGATAATAATTGATTTAGAAATAGAAGATTTTGGAATTATTTTAACAGACTCATCGCTTAAAGATTATATAATCAATGACAAAACTTTTTATAAAAACAAAAAGTTTTCCAGAGGCGAATATGAAAAATTTTTATTAAAGAGCGGTTTGTCAGCTCCTAGTTTTGAAAAAAATATTTCAGATCAAGAAAAGAAGAGACAGTTATTATCTTATTTAGCACAAGGATTATATGTTTCAGATTTTTTAATCCAGAGTTCTTTCAGCAAAGAAAATCAAATTAAAAATATTAAATATATAAATTTAAATAATTACTATGACAAAAGAACAATTACAAAGGAGGAGATAAATAAAACCTACATAGAAAACAAAAATTTATTTCAACAAACTTATAAAAGCATAAATTTTATAGAACTTAAACCTGATAAACTTGTCGGCGATAAGGATTATTCCGAGAATTATTTCAAAAAAATTGATGAAATAGAAAATGATATTTTGGACGGTGTTGCTCTTGAGTTGGTGGCAAATAATAATAATTTAACAGTAATTAAAACAGATGAAGTGAATATCGAAAAAAACAATATATTAGGAATTAAGGAAACATCTATTGACGATGATTTATTTAATGAGTTTTTTAAAATTAAAAATCTAAATTCTCCTGAGTTAATAAATTTTAAAAATAAATATTATATTGCTCAAATTTCTTCACAAAATAAAATTGCAGGAAAAATTAATGACAGGCCAGTTAACGACGCAATAATTAAACAAATAAAAATTAAAAATATAATAGAAAACAACATTAAAATCTCGAAGGAAATTTCAAAAGGAGACTTTAAAGAATCGAATATGGGAGAATATGCAAAGAAAAATAATATTGATGTAAAAAAAACTCAATTAAAAAATCTTAAAAATAATGAGATTTTTAGTGAAGATATAATTAAAGAAATATTCAAAATGAATGATAAACAAATAAATTTAATTACTGATAGTACCTTATCAAAAAATTTTATAGTTTATATTGATAATACAAAAAAAATATCAATAGAAAAAAATTCTAAGGATTATGAAAAGTATAAATCTCAAGCTAAATTAAATTTAGCAAGAGATATATATAATGTTTATGATAAAAGTGTAAATAATAAGTATAAAATTGATGTAAATAACAAGGCACTTGAAAGAATTAAAAACTCATTTTAATGAAACTAAATACTAGTTTTGTAAACTTCAAAAAAAAACACAAAAATAAAAAAGATCAAATTTTATTTTTTTCTAGAAAATGTAAAGATTATTTAAAAATCGAAAATTTATTTAAATTTCTTTTAGTCGAAAAAGACAGCTTTATTTTTGAGTCTGTTGAAAAAGGAAAAATTAGAGGCAGATATACAATAATAGGTCTGAACCCTGATAAGACATGGGATATTAATAAAAACATTATAACTTACATAACTGAAGGTAAAAAAAGAAAGATTAAGTCTAAACCCCTTAATTTTTTAAATAATTTATTAAATAATTTTAATAATAAGATTCCAAAGGAATTGCCTAATATGGCCTCTATGTTAGTTGGTTATTTTTCTTATGATGTAATCAAATATTTAGAAAAAATTCCAAATAAATGTAAAGATGACCTCAAAATTCCCGACGTTAGGCTGACGAGACCTAGAACTTTAATTATCTATGATAATTTAAAAAAAAAAAATATATTATATAGAAAATATTTATTCTGATATTCCAATTAAGAACTATTATGAAAAATATCAAAAAATCAAAGATAATTTTAACATGTTTCAAGAATATGAAAATATTAAACTACCTGATAAGTTTATTTTCAAATCAAATAAAAATAAAATAAAATCAAATATTTCAAAAAATAAATATAAATCTATAGTAATTAAAGCTAAAGATCATATAGCTAAAGGAGATATTTTTCAGGTGGTACTTAGTCAAAGATTTGAAAGAAAATTTGAAAAACACCCATTGGAAATTTATAACCATCTAAGAAAATCTAATCCTTCACCATTTATGTTTTACTTTAACTATGAAGACTTCAAAGTTTTAGGTAGTAGTCCAGAAATATTAGTAAGATTAAGAAATAATAAGATAACTGTAAGGCCTATAGCCGGAACTAGACCTAGAGGTAAAAATAAGTTTCATGACAAAAAATATAAAAATGAGCTTCTCAAAGATAAGAAAGAACTTGCAGAGCACTTAATGTTATTAGACTTAGGTCGAAACGATGTGGGCAAAGTCTCTAAAATTAACACTGTCAAAGTTACCGAAAGTTTTAAAATAGAAAAATATTCTCATGTAATGCACATCGTATCTAACGTTGTAGGTACTTTTAACAATAAAACCTCAATTTTTGAAACACTTTTGTCAGGTTTTCCTGCTGGTACAGTTAGCGGTGCACCGAAAATAAGAGCCATGGAAATAATTGATAATTTAGAAAAAAACAAAAGAAAACTTTACGCTGGCGGGATTGGGTATTTTACCCCAAATAAAGAATTTGATACTTGCATAGCTCTCAGAACAGCCTTGATAAAGAATAATAAGTTTTATGTTCAATCTGGCGCAGGAATTGTTGCTGACAGCAATCCAGAACGAGAATATCAAGAAACAGTAAATAAAGCCAAAGCCTTGATGAAAGCGATTGATTAAATGAAAGTTTTGCTAATAGATAATTATGATAGTTTTACTTACAACTTATATCACTACCTTTCTCATTTAGGATGTAGTGTCGATGTATTTAGAAATGATAAAATAGATTCAAATAAAATAAAAAGAAATAAGTATAAAAAAATTGTAATATCTCCAGGACCAGGAAATCCCAATCAAACAGGAAACTGTTTGAAGATTGTTAAGAATCTTCATAAAAGAATTCCAATTCTTGGTGTATGTTTAGGCCATCAGATTATTGGCCAGGTTTTTGGGGCAAAAATTATTAGAGCAAGGAATCTAATGCACGGTAAAATGAGTAAAATTAATCATAAAAAATTAGGTATATTTAAAAATTTTAAAAATAATTTTTTGGCTACTAGATACCACAGTTTGGTAATTGATAGGAAAAAATTGCCAAAATCTCTTATTATTACTGCGGAAACAAAGAATAAAACAATTATGGGGATAATGCATAAAAGATATAATATTCATGGAGTACAATTTCATCCTGAAAGTATTAACACTAAGGTAGGACTGAAATTGATAAATAACTTTCTAAAATATAAATAAAATGGACAAAATTATCAATAAACTAAAAAATAAAGAGAACTTAAGTTTTGAAGAAAGCAAGTCTGCTTTTGAAAACATTATGTCAGGAAAAGTTAAGGAAGAACTAATTCATGATTTTTTAATTTATTCATCTACTAAAGGAGAAACATCTGAGGAAATCGCTGGGGGTGTTTATGTTTTGAGAAACAAAGCAAATAACGTAGATGTGTCTGAAGATACAATAGACACATGTGGGACTGGAGGTGATGGAAAGAATACTTTAAATATTTCAACTGCAGCAGCACTTTTATTATCAAGTTTTAACATTAAAGTAGCAAAACATGGAAATAAATCTGTATCATCAAAGTGTGGGTCAGCTGATGTACTAGATAAATTAAATATAGATATTAATCTTGGGCCTAAAGAAGTAGAGGCAAGTATAGACAAAAACAATTTTGGTTTTATGTTTGCTCCAGGCTATCATTCAGCCATGAAATATGTTGGGCCTGTAAGAAAAAAAATCGGCAAAAGAACAATATTTAATTTGATTGGTCCATTAAGTAGTCCGGCTAAAGTGAAAAGACAAGTAGTTGGGGTATTTAATAAAGATTTACTTAAGATTTTTGGTAAAGCACTAAAAAATTTGGATTTAAATAAAGCAATAATAGTAAATAGTGAAGATGGTTTAGATGAAATTTCACCCTATGCTAATACTAAAGTAGTTGAATTAGAAAACGAAAATATTAAAGAATATATTTTAAACCCTAAAGATTTAAATATTAAAGCAGGTAATTTTGAAAACTTAATTGGAAAAGGACCAGAATATAACGCTGAACAAATTAAGGAAATATTTAAAGGAAAAGATAACGATTTTTCTATTGCAGTTTGTTTAAATGCTGCGGCAGGTCTTTTGGTTGCTGAAAAATCAACAAACTTTAAAGAAGGTTATGAAAATCTGAGAAAACATATTCTATCAGGAAAAGTTATTAATCATCTTTCTAAACTAATTAAATGAACAATACTTTAGAAAAAATAATTTCTGATAAAAAAGAAAGCATTAAAAAATATAAAAATTCTTTTTCAATTTTAGACCTAAAAAATAAAATTTCTAATTATAATAAATATTTTAATTTTAAAGATAAACTTAATCAAAAAAAAATTTCGGTAGTTGCAGAGATAAAAAAAGCGAGTCCGTCTGCTGGTACTATTGTTAAAAATTTTGATCCGAAAGTTATTGCTAAAAAGTACTATGATTCTGGAGCTGATTGTCTTTCTGTTTTAACTGAAGAGAACTATTTCAAAGGTAAATTAGATGATATTTACGAAATTAAAAAAGTAATAAAATTACCTATTTTGTGTAAAGATTTTTTAATAGAACCTTACCAGGTATATTTAGCTAAAAGTTTTGGTGCTGATGCTATTTTAATTATTTTATCTGCCGTAAACGAAAAAATTGCTAAAGAAATTTATAATACCGCAGAAAATTTAAATATGAGCACTATAGTTGAAGTGCATACTGAAGAAGAAGCAAAAAATGCACTTAATTTTAAGAACGCAATTATTGGCATTAATAATAGAAATCTAAAAACACTGAAAACAGATATTCAAAAAACTTATGATTTACATAAAGTGTTATCCAGGCATCCAGGACCATTGCTTTGTGAAAGTGGAATTAAATCAGAAAAAGAAGTTGAACAAATATTAAAAAAAACTGGAATAAATAATTTTCTAATCGGTGAATCGCTACTTAAAGATCTTGATAAAAACTCTCATCTTTTATCTAAGATACTTCAAATAAAGGCGTGATTTAAGGCTAATTTAGCATTGATATTATAGTAGAACTTTTGTAGAACATAAATGTACGAGGTTTGTTCTATGCTTACAAAAAAACAAAAAAACTTATTAATTTATATAAATAAGAAGATTAGATCGTCAGGGATTTCTCCCTCTTACGAAGAAATGAAAAATTCTCTCAACCTTAAGTCGAAATCAGGTATTCATAGGTTAATTTCTGCACTAGAGGAAAGAGGGTTTGTCAAAAGACTAGCTCATAAAGCTAGAGCTCTCGAAGTTGTTAAATTACCTGAGAATGCAAGTGCTAACGACATATTCAACTCATTTACACCTAGTGTTATAAAAGGTGGCTTAGACAAAAGTAAAAAAACTTCAAGCCAAGTTTCTGTCTTAGGTAGTATAGCTGCAGGGACTCCGATTGAAGCTATACAACAAGAGGTTGATAAAGTTGCCTTACCAGAAGACTTACAAAATAATGGAGAGCATTTTGGTTTAAAAATTAAAGGAGACTCAATGATTGAGGCTGGTATTAATGACGGAGACACAGTCATCATTAAAAAAGCTTCTAACGCAGACAACGGGCAAATAGCTGTTGTATTAATTGACGATCAAGAAGCTACTTTAAAAAGAATTAGAAAAAAAGGTAATACTATTGCTTTAGAAAGTGCAAACAAAAATTACGATACAAAAATCTATGCTGCCAGTAGAATAAAAATCCAGGGAAAACTGGTCTCTTTGTATAGAAACTTTCATTAAAATAGTCTAATTAATTTAAATGACTTTTATTTGTAGGTTTGCTCCCTCACCTACGGGACCTCTGCATATTGGCGGTGTAAGAACTGCACTATTCAATTGGCTACTAGCTAAAAAAAACAAAGGGAAATTTTATTTAAGAATAGAAGATACTGATAAAGAAAGATCGAAAGACGAATTTAGAAAACAAATTATTTCCTCATTAAATTGGTTGGGTATAAAACACGATGGTAAAGAATATATACAATCTAAAAATATTAAAAAACATAAAGAAATAGCTGATGAGTTAATAAAGAAAGGATTCGCATACTATTGCTACTGTTCGGAAGATGAAATTAATGAACAAAAAGAAAAATGTAAAAAACAAGGGATACCTTATGTTTACAATAGAAAATGGAGAGATGCCAAAGATCTTAAAATTCCAGAGAATGTTAAACCAGTTGTTAGATTTAAAAGTAAAATTTCTGGAATGTCTTCGATTAAAGATTTAGTTCAAGGTGAAATGAGTCTTTCCAATCTAACTATTGAAGATTTTATAATTTTAAGACAAGATAACACTCCTACTTACCAACTTTCTGCTACAGTTGATGATCATGAAATGGGAATAACTCATGTTATTAGAGGTGATGACCATAAGATTAATACCTTTAAACAAAAACAAATATACAGTGCTTTCAATTGGGCTATACCTGAATTTGCTCACATACCATTAATTCATAGTGAAACGGGGAAAAAACTTTCTAAAAGAGATAAAGCTTCTACAATTGACGATTATATTAAAACAGGAATTTTGTCAGATGCTCTTAGAAATTATTTATTGAGGTTAGGTTGGGCTCACAAAGATAAAGAAATTTTTTCCTTAGAGGAAAGCATTAATCTTTTTGATTTAAAAGGAGTTGGTAAATCTCCATCTAAACTTGATATGAGCAGAATTCTCTCCATTAATGAGCATTATATTAAGCACATAGAAGAAAAAAAATTATTTGAATTGTTAAAAAACTATTGTGAAAAATTCAACAAACCAGTCAAATCTTCTAAATCTAGCGTAATTTTAAAATCAATTAATTTTTTAAAAAATAAAGCTAAAACACTTGAAGATATTTATCAGAATGCCCAATACATTCTTAATGATGAAGTTAAGATATCAGAAGAGGATAAAAATCTAATCAATCAGTCTTCTAAGGCTATATTAAAGAACTTTCTTGATTCTTTTGAGAAAATTAAAAAAATAGATAAGAATAGTTTAGAAGAAATAATCAATAAATTGATAAAAGCTCATAAAACAAATTTTAAAGGTGTTGGGCAACCGTTGAGAATTGTTCTCACTGGTTCTAAATTTGGTCCAGCCGTTTACGATATTCTTCGCTCACTAGATAAAGAAGAAATTATTAAAAGACTTAAAAATATTTAATTCAATCTGCGTCCTTTAAGTTTATTGAAATTCAACTCAATAAATTTATAAAAACATCATGAAAAAAATCTATGTGATACATGAAAATGATGAATGGGTTGAACCATTACGAAAAAGTTTTATTAAAATAGGTGCTCCATATACAGAGTGGCATATGGACAAAAAAAAATTTGATCTTAAAGAAAAATGTCCAGATGGCATTTTTTATAATCGTATGAGTGCTAGTTCACATTCTCGAGGTCATAGAAATGCGCCTGAAAAAACTAAAGAGGTTTTAGAATGGCTTGAAAAAAACAATAAAAGAATAATAAATAATTCAAGAGCTTTAGAGCTTGAAATAAGTAAATTGAAACAATACCAAGAACTTAAAAAATTTAAAATAAGATTTCCTAAAACATTTTCTGCTGAAAATAAAGAAGAGCTTATTGAAAAATCAAAAAATTTTGATACACCTTTTATTACAAAACATAATAGAGGTGGTAGAGGTCTCGGTGTAAAATATTTTGAAAATACTCATGATCTTAAAAAATATACTTATGGAAATGATTTTGAAGAATCCATTGATAAAATTACTTTGCTTCAAGAATATATTTTTTCTGAAAAACAAATAATCACGAGAGTTGAATTTGTGAAAGGTAAATTTTTATATGCTGTTCAGGTCGATACTTCGGATGGTTTTCAGTTGTGTCCAGCGGATCCATGTAATGTAGAAGAAAATTTTTGTCCCACTAATTCTGATGGTAATAAATTCATGATTATAAAGAATTATCATAACCCAGAAATACAAAAGTATGAGAAATTACTATCTGAAAATAATATCGAAATAGCTGGGATAGAATATATAGTCGATAAAGAGGGCTTGCACTTTACTTATGATATCAATACTAACACAAATTATAATTCTATTGCTGAAGAAAAAAGTAATATTAAAGGAATGGACTCTATTGCGAGTTTTCTAAATAGTGAACTAAAACTGAACTAGCAATTTGAGAAGATCTTTCTGATTTAAAATTATTAATTATTCTCTGGGTTTTTTTTACCTGATTTTCTAATCTGGTCTTATCGTTTAAAAGAAGATCAACAGTTTCAAATATATTGGAAGAATTACATTTAGATTGTAGTAATTCAGGAATGATTTCTTCGTTGGCTGCAATATTAATAATATTTGCATATTTAACTTTAACTAGCATTTTCACTATAAAATAATTAATTAAACCCATTTTGTAGATAATTATGGAAGGTATTTTTGCATTACAAATTTCTAAAGAAATTGTTCCAGATTTTGCTACAGCAAACATTGATGATTGAAGAACATGAGATTTTATCTTATCGTCGCTTATTGCGCCACAATTTTTAAATCCTTCTTTAAGTAATAGATTTTGAATTAGTTGTACATGCTCAGCTGTTGAATGAAAAACAAAAAATAAATCTTTGTGTTTTACGTTCATCTTTTTAACGAATTCAAATAATACTGGAATTAAAATATTTATTTCTGATAATCTACTTCCTGGATAAATAGAAAATATTTTTTTGTTATCTTTAATTATTTGAGTAATATCAACTTTACTTTTGCTCTGCTCTTCCAACAAAGGGTGGCCTGTGAATGTTGACTGTATACCCTCTTTATCGAAGTATTTTTTCTCAAATGGGAACAATAATAAAACATGGTCTAAAAATGATTTAAGTTGCTTAATTCTATGTTCTCTCCAAACCCAAACTTGCGGTGCTACAAAATGAATTGTTTTTATACTCGGATCTTTTTTTTTAACTTCTTTGGCTACCCGTAATGTAAAATCAGGACTATCTACAGAAAACAAAACATTGGGTTTAAATTTAAGTATCCTTTCAACTGTCTCATTTATTTTACCTTTTATTTTAAAAATATTTAATAAAACTCTCGTAAATCCTAAGTAAGTAACTTCTTTTAAATCATAAAGAGATTTGATCCCTAAAGCTTTTAAATTTTCACCTCCAACAGATAAATATTCTATATCTGAATTTGAATTTTTTAGTTGAGAAATCACTTTTGAAGCTAATTTATCTCCTGAGGGTTCGCCTGTTAAAATAAAGATTTTCTTCATTTAAACATTCTCCAAATACTACCGTCATCAGAAATGAGATAAATTTCTCCCGTAGTTTTATGAATTTTGATATCTCGTATCCTTCCAATATTTCCTTTGAATATTGTTTGTTCGACTACAAAAGAGTCTTTAAAACTGATTTTTCTTAAAGATTGATCTTTTAATGCAGTAACTAGTGCATCTCCGTTCCATTCCTTAAATTCTTCACCTTTGTAAATTGCAATCGCACTAACTGCTATAGATGGAACCCAATATTTTATAGCTTTGGTAAATCCAGGCTTCCACTTTGGGCCTATTTTTGTTCCGCTATAATTTGTTCCTCCCCATCCTAATATTTTCCAACCGTAATTTTCTCCATATTTTGCTGTCCCAAACCAATCACCTCCCTTTGCACCATGATTGCTCAAATAAATTTTGTCATCAAATGGTGATAAAGCCATCCCTTGAGGATTTCTTACACCTATCTGATAAATTTCAGGTAACCAATTTTTTTTTTCTTTAAATTTAGGATTATCTTCTGGAATAGAGCCATCTAAATTAATTCGAATTATACTACCAGGATGTTTTTGAGGATCCTGCGCAATCATGCCCTTACCTCTTTCACCGGCTGTTATATAAAGTTTATTATTTTTAATAACTAATCTTGAACCAAAATGATATCCAGAATTTATAGGAGGTTCAGCTCTAAAAATATTTTTAAAAACTATATTCTTATTGTTGAAGACACCTTTTGCAACTGAAGTGCTAGAATATCGATTTCCTCTGTTTTCAGAATACGAAACATAAACACTTCCGCTATGATATAAAACATCTAACAGACCACCTTGGCCGTCTTCTAATATAGACAAATTATGTTTAATAACTGATTTTGTTTTATCTTTTAAATTTATAGTCAAAAGATTTCCAGATTTTTCTGTAACCAAAATATTATTTTCGTCAATAAAAGATAAACTCCATGGCTTGTTTAAACCGTCAAATACTTTGACAAGCTTAATTTCTGAAGATTGTAAATTTGAAATATTAAATAAAAAAAGAAATATAATTAATTTTTTCATCTAATTAAGATATACATTTTATTTTTATTAGCAAAATTTATACATTTTCGTCTCTCTAAAAAAACATTTTGATTACTTTTTAAAACTATACCTTTTAACCCAGCTGATTTACACTGTTTAAAAGTTTTCAATCCAACTGTTGGTAAGTCAATTCTTAAATCTTGTTTTTTTTTTGGAAATTTAACTAAGACACCGTTGTTTTTAATTTTTTTATTTTTGGATTTTTTTAATAATTTTTGAGTTCCGCCATTTCCTTCAATAGCAATTAATTTTTTATTTCTAACTACTGCGCCTTGGCTATAATTATATTTATTTAATTTGCTTAATATTAAAATAGCTTTGTTAATATCTGCTTTATCAAATTTATTTGGCTTAACTTTAGTATAGTTGCCTTTCTTTAAAGATAGCTCAGGATTATAAAATAATGA
>MDTG01388653.1_pt1 | contig 19690 bp, 31 predicted proteins | sample 811421 | NCBI WGS metagenome assembly MDTG01 (sample SAMN05326645, study PRJNA326480) | marine metagenome | isolation source: seawater | place: Pacific Ocean: South East | collected 2011
CGTACGTCAATTATGATGACAACCTTGATCTTGCCAACGCGCAGGCGTCTTACGAAAATGGTCTTCTTGCCATCGTGGTACCAAGACGTCCAGAAATCCAGCCGTTGCAGATTGACATCAAGTAAACCACAGCACGTTCAACTGGGTGGGGAGGGGAGAAATCCCCTCCCGCTCCCTAGTTGCAAACACTTGTAATCTACGATAGATTTAAGACATGGAGGAAGCGCCTCCAAGAAAGAAGAAAACAAATGCTAACACAAGATACAAACAAAGACCCTCGCAAAGTAGCACATGCGGGAAGCGTAGGCAGAGCGTGTGGACTCGCTAAGATGAGTCCTTGGCAAGCGCAAGACTTTGCAATGTCTACCCCTCTAGGTAGCGTGCTACTGAACGGCGCAAGCGAGTACAGAGCCGTTGAGGGAACTACCAACCACGCCTTCTGGACAGCGTACCATGAAGCGAGGGAGGAAGCGTACAGGGGGGCATAAGCCCCCTAAGTCTTCAAAGTCAAAAAGTGACTTAAGATAAGCTAATATGAATATATCAACCACTAACCGAGAGGGAAACAAATGATAGATTTAGAAGCAAGAGAGATAGTAGAAGATGAATACACAGAATGTGAAAGCTGTGGAGAAAATGTCCACCAAGATGAAATGTGTAACTACTACAACTTTAACGGTTACGAATACACCTACGACTGTGGACCTGTCTACAGCGAGTGCGAATGGTGTGCTGAACAGTCAAGGTGACCTACATGCGGAGGGGTCGGAGGGCATAAGCCCTCTGGTCCCAAAGTCAAAAAGTGACTTTAGATAAGCTATTATGAATACATAAGCAACTGAGGGAAACCTCAAGAAAGTAGGAAAAATGAAAACACATTATGTAGATAACGGAGATGGAAGAACCGTCAAAGTAAGGCTCTACAGTGGCTCTGGCGAATCGTACCGCCCTGAATGCGCTCGCATACAGATGAGCCTCACATGGAAACCCATGTACAACCATGAGGGCTTCCAGAACTTCCCCGCTTACTTAGCTGAGGATATGCTAGGGCGCAACACAGCGCTCTGTATGCACTACCTACACGGCGAGGACAACACATGGTCTACAGTAAGCGCAGAGGCTATGAGCAAGATAAGCGACATAATCAAAACAACTACACTGTGAGAGGACAGGGGGCGAAAGCCCCCAACTCCTCCTTCAAAATCAAAAAGTGACTAGCAGTAAGCTATTATGAATATATCAACTTAACCGAAAGGAAAAAATGGAAACAGAACAAGAGCAAATAGACCGAGAAATGGCTCGGATTACCTCAGAGGAAGAATGGAATGAGATATTTGGAATCTTCCAACATCTAAGTGAGCGAGACTCACAATGATAGGGGTGATAGGTCTACTGACCTTCTTAGCCTTAGTCGGCTACGTTCTTAACAGAGCGGTTTAACGGAAAAGCCTCCCGAAAGGGGGGCAAATCCGTACGTCCCGTTAGTGTACTACGCTAGGTACGCCATAGGGACACCATCGGAGTTTGAAGCGGAAAACAACAAACAAACAAGCGGGACTTATTTCAGCGCAGGGGAGGCTCTGTCTTTTTTTTCTTTCTGTTTTGTCTCAGAAGCTTATGTATAATCAGAATACAACATGATATGTCACTTTTTAATTTTAACTAACACGAAATCAAAAAGTGAGTGCATGAATGTTTATTCTGAGACTGCCTTTGGCAAGTCGTCGGAGGTTTTACCGTAAGGAACCAAATATGAAAATCACCCAAATTGAAATCAACGAAATCATCGCAGATTTCTACCAACTCAATAAAGATGCGCCAAATAAATTCAATACTTATGAGGCATGTAGTAATCATGTAATGGCCATTATGCACGAAGTCGGCATGCTTGATGAAGGCTACGAGCTAAGTTGGTCACAAGACACGTTCGCAGATGCGTTCAACGAAGTTGCTGAAGAATACCGTCTTGGGGAGCTAGAAAGGCACTACGAGCGTAGATACTTTCGCTAAAAGGCAATCAATGCCCCCACTGGCTTAGGCTGGTGGGGGTTATTTTTTTGCCCTAACACGAATAGCGTCATACCGTTTAACCTTATTTCAATTCTATAGCGTCATAAACGCTCTCTAAGCGCCGTTAGCGATGCTTCGGGTATGCTAGGTGCGGACAGGGTATAAAGAGCCGTATGTGGCGATTCTGAGGCTTCTCAGAAGAAGTGCGATTTAAAACCTATTTCAGATAAGATCAAAAAGTGAGTGGACAGGGTGTAAATTAAAAATATAGGAAAACAGAGGGGTAGAAGACCGTCTAGTCCCGTATAAAGTTGTACCAAGCGGGACTCCCAGCCATAAAAGTATCGGGACTCTCAAGAAAACCAAAAAATATAAGAGTCCCGTACCTAGAGCCTCATTGTAACTTACTTTTTAATTTTAAGCAACTTCAAAAATCAAAAAGCGGTGCAAGTTTGATTATACTCAAAGTGTTGCTAACAACGGCAACCCTAAAACACAAGGAACCAAAACATGAACCACCTAATCCCATGCGACATATGCAACAACCCAACGGAAGACATTGACATCAATATTATCTACAATGACTACACCTTTGAAAACTACTACTGTGGAGTCTGCTGGGGCGCATACCTTATGGTTACGGAAGGACTGGGCAAGTCACTAGCAATGGAAGATAACCTGCCCATCTTCTCTGCGCATCAGATCCACTACGAAAACTGGTGCTAATTCCCATGCCCCTCGTCTCTCCGCTGGCTGTGGCTGGCGGAGGGACACCATAGGGACACCATTGAGTTCACTTGCGGAACAAGGGTTTTACCCAATAGTCCCCAAAAGAAGTCCCTTTTACCCAATAGTCCCGTCTTAAAGATTAACATTCAATAGTCCCGCATGTTTTTACTTAACAGTCCCGACTAAAACTTACCCCTATTTATCATTTATTTCCTTTCCTTTTGTTCTGCTTCGTGCATTACTCTGAGGTATTCGTTGTAAGCTTTTTCTGAGCTTGACTTGTTTTCCTCAGTCTTTTTGATTCTTTCCTTGATTTCTTCTTGTGTTGGCATTTGCTGTCCTCTCGGTTAGTTGCTTATGTACTCATAATATCTTACTGATACTCACTTTTTGACTTTGGTATTTACCAGTCTCTCCATCTCCTGCCCCATCTCGGTGACGTTGATCGTAGGTAGGTAGCCAGCTCCGGATAGCCCTGATCTATGGCGTTAGGCAGATAGACGTGTACCAGTACGTCTAAGCGCCGTATAAGCCTACACGGTGACCCGAACCAGAAGCGACTGATAGGGCGCTCCTCTAGCTGTAGGTAGGCATCTATCCTTGTCTGATTGATGTCCCACACGTCTACGCCAGTGCGGTTAGCTAGCATTCTAATGCCTATGTAGTAATCGTTTATTATTGTCATAGTTCTTCTTTCTGTTGTTTGGTTATTGGTTTATTAATGAGGGGGGATTGCTCCCCCCTCATCGTGATTAGAGGAATAGGTTTTCGGTTAGACCGATTCCGGCTTTTCCGTAATCCTCTTTACAAGGATCGCAGTGCCATCTTTCAGGTTCTTCGTCAAACTCAAACCTTGCTACTCCTGCGCATTTATCGCATTCTGATATTACTGTGTATTTCATATTCAGCCTCCTCAGCTGTTTGGGTATGTAATAAATATATCAATTCGTTAGTCACTTTTTGATTTTAGTTAAACCGATTATTGATGGGGGGAGTCGCATTCCCCCTCATCTTGGCTCCTCCTAAAAGTACCAGAGGGAGCATTGGTGATGATAGCTCCTGATCCCTGAAGGATAGTTTCGCTTCACCATGCGCCATTGATTAACCTTTGATTTCTGCTGGGTTAAGGTGATGGAACCTTTGCACTTGTAGCATGTTGGTAAGTTGCTCATATTTGCCTCCTCGGCTGGTTGGGTATGTAATAAATATACCAGTTCGGTAGTCACTTTTTGATTTTGGGGTGGTCGCATCACCCCAAAATCTTAGTGATGAGGACCGTCTACGCCGTGTAGCAGTTCCCCACAGGATTGGCAGTAGTCGTCAAACTCAAGTTCAACGCAACCAAACCACCCTTTATAGGGTACGTTCAGCTCAACTGCTAGACTCCGGTGACAGAAGTCGGAACATACAGTATGTCCCTCCAGTACGTCTCCGTGAGAGTCTTCAATCAGAAGCATGTGGCTCATATTTCACCTCCATTCGGGTGTTGGTTATTGGTTTATTTATGAGGGCTAGGTCGCATCTAGCCCTCACTCGGATTACTTGCGGAAGTCCATACTCATAATCCGTTGGAATTCTTCCAGATTGATGGGTTTACTTTCTTCCATCTCTTCTGAAGAGTCCATTACTTCTTCTTCTTCTTCATTCATGCTATCACCTCCATTCGGGTGTTGGGTGTTGGGGGCTTTCCCCGACATCTATAAATATATCAGTTTGGTAGTCACTTTTTGATTTTGGCTAAAGCGAAATAGGGATGGAGGAGAACCAGTCCTCCATCCCTGTCAGTGCTGACCCACCCATAAGTCAGCTATCGTCTAGTAGTATCCACCGCCTAGCATCGTGGCATGACTTACACACGCCGTTAGTCATTACAGCGGATTGAAATAGCCACAGACATCGTTCGCATTCTTCTAGTTCGTAGTACCAGTATTGTGATGGTCTCATTACTCCTCCTCCTCATCTTCGTTATTCTCTTTGTCAAATTCTTCAAGCTCTTTAATGAACTCTGGACCTTGAAGCCATCCTCGTTTACCTATGTCATTTAGTGATATCTTCATATTGTTTCCTTCCGGTTAGTGGGTATGTAATAAATATAGCAGTACGTTATTCACTTTTTGATTTTTACAATACTTAAAATTAAAAAGTGATGGTATGTGTTGTAAAGTAATTACATACCAACTACCCGAAAGGCACTAAATGATATCACTTAAAACCACAATCCAAATCATCATGTTTACCGTAATGATGGTCGGAATGATCTACCGCTTATATGTTCCGCTGATCTAGGTACACCATAGGGACACCATTGAAGTTGGTTGAGGAAACACTTATTTTTATTTTTTAGTCCCGTATAAAATAAAAATTGTTAAGTTAGCTTAACACTTGATGTTAAGTTGGCTTAACACTTGATGTTAAGTTAGATTAACATTGGTTGTTAGGTCAGCTTAACATTGGTTGTTAGGTGAGCTTAACATTAGTTGTTATTAGGTCGCACTAACACTTGATGTTAGGTGCGCTTAACATTCGCAAGTATTTTCAAGTCCCGTATAGATATATTTTTGAACAGGCTCGGTCCCCTCTTTTTTTTCTTTCTGTTTATTCTCAGAAGTCTTATGTCTCTCACTTGCTTATGTACTAATAATAACATCTGCTACGTCACTTTTTGATTTTTAATTAGATCTGTATGTAGTTGTGAGAGCTTTGAGGGGCTTTCGCCCCTCTCGCTCTTGACCTTTACCAGTCTTCGTCATTCTCAGGGTATGAGATGACTTCAGGCTCTGGTCTAGGAGCCTCAGAGAGTCCCCAGACGCTTCTGTGGAGGTCTTGGAGGTCTAGTGCCTCTTGCTCGCTCCTACAGGGCATCGTAGTGATTACTGAGTCTGATGAGTCGCCTGTCGGCGAGCTGTACCAGAGTCGCAGGTTATCTCCGATTATTTCGGTTCCTACTAATCTCCCTTTGGTTTCTATTGCTTGCATTTTTTTCTTTCTGCCCTTTAGGTATTTCCCTTAGTGGCTATGAACTAAATTTAGCACCAGTGTGATCACTTTTTGATTTCAGAGTGAGCCAAAAGTCAAAAAGCGACTTAACATGAGGTAGATTAATGACATACCCCTTCGGGGGGAATGGGGGAGAGAAAACCTCCACAAGCGCTGAAACCAAACTACAAGGTTTCGGACCCTAGCTCTCAGAGAGAAAGCAACGGCGCTTTCTTTGCACCAAGCAGGAACGCATGATGTAACTCAGACAAGTAACTGGAGAGGCGTACGATCTCGGCAGACTACTCAAGTAAGACCACTCAGACGAAAACCTAGCTAATGCGAAAGCAAGTTGCTCTCAAAGGGGGCAGGGTCCGGACCTCCGGAAGAATTAGGATTTAGTAATCCAAGCCCAAACGCATGGCTTTCAGTCCCGTATAAGTATTTATTATCGGGACTCATATTTTGTTGCAGGGGTGGTGTCCTCTTTTTTTTCTTTCAGTTTTTCTCTGAAGTTCTATGTCTCTCACTTGCTTATGATCTAACTATACCAGCTATCCAGTCACTTTTTGATCTTTACCAGTTCGTCTATCCGGTCTGCTGTTCGCCTTAGCCCTACCTTGCGAGTGCTAGCTGTCTCGGTCCAGCCACCTTGAGGCATGCTCTCTTTGGTCCTACTCGCCTTAGCCTTAAGCTCTCTACGCCACCAGCGAAGGACATCGCCTTCCACATGCCACGCTTCCCTAGCCGTGACCGACCACACTCCATGCAGTGACCAGCCGTGCGAAGTGTGTTGGGCTATGCGGTACTTGCTGTTGCCCTTACTTGCTATGCCTACCTTGAGGCTACCTTGCCTATCTGTTAGGAGATAGACCACAGCCGGACCATCGTCTGCTATGCGTAGTCTCTTGCTGTAGCACTTTTCAAGCGTGCCATGACGTTGCATGCGTATACGGTGCATGTTGCACATGGTGTCGTTACCACGCACATCACCAGTACGGTTAGTGCGACCACAGCCGTCTACTTCGCAGACCTTCAGAGGGCGCTCAGAATCCGGACCCATGTACTGTTTCATTAGTGGTACATCAGCCATGACATCACCCTTCAAGCGTAGCCTAGCATGGTGACCACCACACAACTGCCTAGCCGTACTGCCCTTGTGGTTCACGCCATCGCCGTGACCCCTACCGACCTTACGACCACAGCCAGCCACCTTACAGAACACAGGCTTAGGCTCCATTCTCTTTTGGTAGTCCTCACGACTGCCCTTCAAGGGGTCACCTGTCCTGTACCATCTGCCCCAGTGTAGCGAGCAATAGCCCTGACCATAGTGACCACGACCACAGCCAGACACTCTACAAGACTTAACGACTTTCTCAACTAGGTCAAGCGTACCGTGAAACCGCATACGTTGATAGTGCTTGTAGCACATGCCCTTAGCGATCACCTTAGCGTCACAGTCGTCGCCGATACATGCAGTACCAGCGTAGTAGCCGTTAGGTTTTCTGTCTTGTATTGTCCAGCTCATGTACTCATGATAGGTCATGCCATATCACTTTTTGATTCTCAACGCAAAATAGCCCCTACCAGACGGCAGGGGCTATTAGCTTGGTTTATTTAATTGTCATCGCTAAAGCCAAACGCACCTTGCATGACTGCTATGTCTAACATTTCTTCTACCGAATCAATGTCCATAGGTAACTCGCTTTTCATGGGGAGCTTCCACATCTCACGATGCTTCATCTCTACCATGTTAGCGTGTTCTTCAGTACGGCAGAGCATTGACACCGATGACCTAACGTTCCTTGATATAGGTTCGTTAAAGTACAGCGTCACAGTATGCCCATAGGTTTCTGTGTCCACCAGCTCACCAAGCGTCATAGTAACGCTTGAGTTTGTTTCTATTGTTTCCATATTTCCTCTTTCTTGTTGTTGTTTGTAATTCACTCTCCTTACTTGCGAGGCATCAGCTACGTTAAGCCCGATGCTTTAGCTCTGCAAGTTTGGAGAGCTACTTGAATGCGGTGGTGGGATTTTTGCCCACACTTCCTTACCGCTTATGTCACCAATCTATCAACGCCCATATCACTTTTTGATTTATGACATCAGCTAAAATCAAAAAGTGACTACCAGATGCTATTCTTTAGTCATGGAGGAAAGACCTCCAAGAAAGGAACCAAATGACTTGGTACTTGTTCAAAGAGTTACTAGAGGGAGTACTCCTAATAGGACTCATGAGCTGTATAGGCTACATAGCCTTTACACTGCTTCCGGAGCCGGAGGAGGGGCGATAGCCCCAAATCCAGCTCACCAGAGCGCAGGGGCGAAAGCCCCTAAGCCCAATCTGGGATAGGCTCCAGTGCGGTACACATAGCCTAAACGGTAACTCCTGAGTAAAGCAGTCGTATGTTACATGCTTCAGAGTTAATAAACTACTCCCCCCACCACATAGGTGGGGGTTTATTTATTATAATCGGGACTACTTGATGTCTATGATCTGAACTTCGGGTTCTTCAGGTAGTTGTTTAGCCAGTGAGATAGTTAGCATACCGTCAGCTAACGTTGCACCAGTGACCTCCACAGTATCGGCGATAGTAAAGCTACGCTTGAACCACCGAGTTGAAATGCCTTTATGTAATGTTCGGGACTCTTGGTCCGGCTCATCAGTTGAGTCCGGCACGATACTTTCAACGGTCACGTACCCTTCGGTTACCGTGACGGATATGTCGTCTTTCTTGAACCCAGCGAGTGCCACCTGTATTTCGTAGTTACTCTTATCTACCTGCACGATGTTGTACGGTGGGTAGTTTGATATGTAGCGCTGATTGAGCGTGGGCGACATGCCATCGTCAAACATTGACTCAAATCTGGCAAACAAGTCGTTAAAGCCCACACTAACAGGGCGTAATTGATTAAGTAGTGCTAGTGAATTACTAGTCATAATGCTAACCTCCTATGTATAGCAAAGTTGTTAAGTGAGTCCCAGTAGGCAACCCACACTACTAGTTTATCATATGCGGGACTATATTGTCAAGTAATCTTACCTAAAGTTACCCCCTTGCAGTGTGAAAGCGATACTTTCACGGTGAGTAGTAGGGGGCGAAACTCTCACGCTTGATAACTACCCATAGACTACCACAGATCAGAACCCGTGTCAAGCATTGAAAAGTCAAAAAGTGGCTATGTTTCTGTTAGATTGAAGGTGTGGAGGAAGTGCCTCTACAGAACAGGAGTAACTATCCAAGTTTATCAAGGTAGAACCCGAAATAAAGCGAAACCAACAAGATTCGTAGGTGGAGCAGGGAGTTATAACAAACGAGGTAATTCTAAACCTAAAGCAAAGAAATAATTCCTAGAAAGTGTCCCCCGAAAGGGGGGCATTTTTTCTGCTATACTATAAGTATGATCGCACTCACAGATAAAGCAACTACCAAAGTAGCCCAGCTACTCACCGAAGAAGAAGCGGGACTATTCCTGCGAGTAGGCGTGCGAGCTGGTGGATGCGCAGGGTTCAGTTATGAAATGTTCTTTGACTCCGAACTAGACGACAGCGATGTTCAGCAGACATACGGAAGCGTCAAAGTTGTCGCCGATAGCGCCAGTGCAGGGCTACTAGATGGAGCTAACCTAGACTACCATGATGGGCTAGGCGAATCGGGATTCAAGATAACGAATCAAAAAGCGCAAAAATCATGTGGTTGTGGACAAAGTTTCTGCTAGAGTCTTGACACTCGCCACAATATGTGTTACACTATGATTATCCCTATAAATGGGACTTATATTTGAGACATTTGTCTCTCCTTGTTTGGTATTGACCGACTTCAGCCACAGTGTTGGAGTCGGTCTTTCAATTTGAAAGGCTAACCCCCATGCAGAGTAAAGAACATCAAGAACTAATAATATCGGGACTAGTAGATGCGTTGAAAGCTACGCCCGATACCCCAGAGTACGACCATCAACGTGAACGTTATACGGAAATCATTGTTATCAAGGTAATCATCCTCAATTCGGATATGACTCAAAAGGGTGATCGTCTGACGTACTCGCCTTATGAGTACGAGCTGATTAAGCGGTCAGTTGTCAGCACCATAGGCGCAGACGTGAGTGACGCTTACTTGAAGCGCAGGATAAGGCAGGTTAAGTCTCGTAAGTGGTTAGGCAGACAGCGCTTGCTTACTCGCCTAAAGAAACCTTCGGAATAGGTCGTATCGCTTAGGTAGCAGTCGGAACAAGTGCGCTGTTAGGTAGCCCCATAGCAGAGCCAGCAGTACTCGCCCTATCTTGGTGGTCGTGGCGGAGTAGAACGCTCCGCTTAACGTTCGTTTATCTTTGAGTAGAGCGACTACATCGTATGCGACTACATAGGCGACAAGTCCGAGCCACGCATACTGTCCTTCGTCTATGTCTGGAGTTCGCATGATTAGTTTCATATGGTTATTATATATAAACTTGACTGTACTCGCCATATGGCGTATCATATTAGTATGACACTACCACAGAAGAAAGCGTTAGGTCCGAGAAAGCTTATCACGGAAGCAGTGAAGTTGGGCGAGTATGGGGCATCACGTTGGGTAGTGGTACTGGAGTGCGGTCATTCAGTAGAGCGTGGTCGTAAACCCAAGATAGGCGTAGATAAAGTTTCGTGCTATCAGTGCCTTACGCACTCGCCTACTAGGGGAGAGATTATTAGTCCCGCTATTGAGATCGCTGAGTTGCCTGATGAGTTTGATGGGTATTCGGATATGGTGAAGCGTGCTACTATCGCATCGCACTTTGACGTGCAGCTAGAGCAGGTGGAGATGCAGTGGGATACTGCGACAGTGTACCTAGACTCGGTACAAATCAAAAGAATACTTGACAAAAGTCTGTAAGTTTGATAGAATCTTATTGCTTGGGAAGCTGAAGTAAGATCAAAAAGTGACTACACATGAGTTAAAGTAAGTACATACACTAAACAAACAAGGAGATTAGTTATGAAAAGAGAAGAAAACGTAGGGTTTATAGAAGCTATAGCCCAACTTGATGACTACTACAGTCCTCAAGTAGAGTCGTTACACGATCAGATCATGGACTTGAAGCGAGAGAACAGAGAGCTACGGAGACTAAACAATCGTAGTATCTGGCGAATCATCAAGGATAGGCTGATAGAAAGGCTGGCGAAGTAGCGATGGAGGACTACAACGAACACGAACTCTTTGGGTTCAAGCGTGGAGAGATACGCAGGGTACAGCTAGGGGACTCGCCTAGTATGAACGACAAACTAGCGCTGATACTACAGCTGCATCAAGGCGACCACAAGGGCGACCACAAGGGTGATGGGAGTCAATGGGCGAATGTCATGTACTTACATGATGATCTGAAGATGGCTACAACTGTGGACTTGGTGATCTCGCCGTCATCGCCGTCGTACACTAGTGCGATAGGTGATATGCAAGAGTGGTTTCAAGTCGTACAGACTGATCTCTACAGTGCTTGCCACATAGATCAGATCAAAGAACTAGTCGCTACTGTAGGCGATCACGAACTAGAGTGCATCAACAAAGTCTTTAGGAATGAGGTCATAGAGAGTCAGTATCACTGGAAGGGTACTCCAATGGGCGATACCCTAGAGGAAGCTAAAGCTGACCCCCGTTGGCAGTTCAAAGTCAAGCAGGGCGACTGGACAAGGAGTGCGCAGAGTAGTACCCTAGAGGAAGTCCTAGACTAGCGGTACAGTAGCACTCGCCTATGCACTCGCCTATGCACTCGCCTTGCTGGGCGGTCTGCGTTCGGTCTGCACTGAGACACAGCTATCAATCATATATACTAACAGACATGAGTAACTTAGTCAATAATAGATGCGAAGATTGTGACAAGGAAATGGAAGCGCTTGAAGGCGCTCATGTTTGGTGTGGTTCTTGCGGTCACTTAATGACCCCTCTTGTATCTCATAACAACATGGAGGAAATGAGTAATGGCTAGAAGAATGACAATAGTAGAACATAAGGCAAAGACCCCTCGTAAACGGAAGGGTGTTCATGCGAAAGCTGGAGAGTCACGGCTCAAAGGGTCAAAGCTGTACAAGAAGAAGTACAGAGGACAGGGTAGGTAGCATGACAACCCTTGGCATCATGTTAGGTGTAGGTATACTACTGTGGTGCATCGTCGCTGGCATGATGTTATAGTCCCGTTCGTGATCGTGCGGTATAATAAGTGCATGTACGCTGACGAGAACAGAGCCAACGATGTGAAGCGCAAAGTGCGTGACTATTGGGGCGATGGCTATACGGCTAATGAACTGTTTGCGTACTTGGCGAGAAAAGATGATGAAGAAGATACGAAACCGAAGAAAGTCAGAGCGAAAAGCGCAGTTTTGCACCGCAAACCAGACCCAGACGAGTCCTGACGACATAGACCATCGTGATTGGCTGACGCTGTGGGCGATGAGTATACGCAATAACAATGGCTAGGCGACGACTGTTTGAGTGCGATGACTTCCCGATCTTCGGTACGAAGGACATGATAGAGAGTCACCTACGCATATTGCGCAGAGACACTAGGCGACATTGGGAAGCGCTGACTACTTGGGATATCCCTGATGACGCTGACCTAGACGAATAGGCGCACACTTATAGCACATTAAGCTACATGGTGGCGGTACTCTACACTATAGCGTATGGATATGGATAGATACGAACGACTGATATTGTGCGAGTACTTGGCTAAACACTGTGACGTGCAGTTGGCTTGGCTGAATGTGCGCACGTTCTTAGAGTACTCTACGGACATTGAGATAGATACTGACTTGTCACAGTTAGCTCATAGTTAGAGATAAAGTTATGAGCAGTTTTACAACTTGCTTAGGTTGTGATGTAGATTAAATCCTACTTGTTAGTACGACTATCACTAGCATCAGTGGGAGTGTTCCCATTACTAGGATTGGTATCAACCTTTCCCTTTCTACTGTCGGTATTTCCTCCAGTAACTACATCATATCAAAGGTTGGGTAAGATTGCAACTCTTTACACAAATTGTTTTAGAAACTTTAGAAAAGCTATGGAGTTATGACAGCTTTGGTTTGTAGTGTTGAGTGGCAGTGACTGATGGGGTAAGGTGATGATAGTGATGAGTGATGAGGCGATGAGGCAAGACGGCGAGTGACAATGGCAACACGCTATGTGCGTTGTCATGCTGTGCTGATGAGAGTAACGCTGTGATCTTCTGCTGTACTATCACACGTGCAGTAGTGCGGTGGATGCACTACATGCTGTATACACTGTATACCTACTCGCCGTGTACTCGCCATACGGCGGAGGCAAACCCGAAATAAATCCGAAGAAATCTTGCGATTGACTTGACAACTATGTGTGAACTATGCAATAATGGTTATACATAGAACTTCGGAGACAGAACCGAAAGAAAAAAAAGACAGAGCCTCCCCTGGGCGTCTTTCCCGGTGTTAAGCCGACCTAACATTTTTTATTAGGTCAACCTAACATACTAAGTTAAGCTAACCTAACAGCGGATGTGAAGCCGACCTAATAGTCTATGTAAAGCCGACCTAACACTTGACGTTAAGCTGACCTAACATTTGATGTTAAGCCGACCTAACATTTAATGTTAAGCTGACCTAACATCGGATGTTAAGCTGACCTAACATTTTTTGTTAGGCTGACCTAACATTTTATGTTAAGCTGACCTACGGGACTTTGTAAAGTGCGCCTAACATACCTCCGGGGAGCTATATACCATATTTTTTGGGTGTTGGGTTGGTTTTGTATTATGTGAGTTTTTTGAGTTTGTGTTATGTGAGTGGTGTGAGGGCGTTGATGATTTTTTGGGGGTCGGGTTTGTCTGTGATTGCTTTGTGTGTGTTGTGTATTTTGTTTTTGAGTGTGTTGTGTACGTGGGTGTCTATGGTGTTTGGGATGATGAGGTTGTGGATTGTGACTGGTTTTGTTTGTCCGATGCGGTGGATTCGTGCGATGGTTTGTTGGTAGTGGGCTGGTGTCCATGGGGGTTCTATTATGAGCATGTTGTGGGCTGCGTTGAGGGTGTGTCCGTGTGCGGCTGCTGTGATGCTGATGGTGATGTTTTGGTGGTTGGGGTCGGTGTTGAATTTGTGTTTGTCGGTTTCGGTTTGTTGGGGGTTTTGGCCGCCTATTATTTTGAGTCCTCCGGTTTCGTTTGCGATGGTTTGTACTATGTTGCGGTGGTGGGCGGCGATGACGATTTTGTGTCCTTGTTCGTTGGCGTTGTGGACCCATTCTATTGCTTGTTGTATTTTTGCGTTTGCTGTTATTTTGCGTAGTGCTGTGAGTTGTATGAGGGTTTCGTTGTTTTGTGCGGCGAAGTGTGCTTGTATGCGTGCTGCTGTTGGGTTTCTGCCTTCTTTGATTGCGAGTTGTTCGCATTGGTTTTGGTACCATTCTTGTAGGTCGTTGAGGGCTTGGTTGTATTCTTTTTTGTGTTTGTTGTCTAGTGTTGCGTGTATGGTGTTGTATGTGATTGGGGGTAGGTCTGGTAGGACGTCTTCTTTTTCTCTGCGGATGTAGCAGGTTTTGCGGAGGTTTTTGTGGAGTTCTTTGAGGTTGCTGGCTCCGTGTGTTTGCCAGTGTCCCCATTTGTCTTTGTATGCGGCGCAGTATCGTTTGTAGAAGTTCCAGAGTCCGCCTAGTTTGTCTATTTGTCCGATGATTTCTAGTTGTGCTGCGTATTCGTCTGGTCGGTTTGTTATTGGGGTTCCTGTGAGTAGTAGGATGTTGCCGTTTTCTGGGATGTTTTTGCTGATGTGTTTTGCGGCTTTGGTTCGTTGTGCGGTTCTGTTTTTGCAGTAGTGTGATTCGTCTAGGATGAGGGTTTTGTAGTTTTGTTGGTTGAGTGCGCTTTTGTGGTGGTTGAGGTTGCTGTATCCGATTATGGTGTAGTCGGTTTCGTTTGGTGGGGTTTCTTTTCTGCCTTGTATGTTGTTGGCGGTTCTGTTGGGTAGTGCTTCGTTGATTTTGTTGTGCCAGTCTTGGATGAGGCTTGGTGGGCATACGATGAGTGCTGGGTATTGGTTGGTGTGTTCTGTGACGGCTAGGGCTTGTAGGCTTTTGCCGAGTCCCATTTCGTCGGCGATGAAGCATCGTTGTTTTTCTGTGGCGTATGCTACGCCTGCTCGTTGGTATGGGTATAGGTCTAGTTGTAGGGCTGGTATGTTTATGTCGGCGTCTACGGCTTTGCTTAGGTTGATTGCTGTGGTTTCTTTTTCGGCTTCTATGTCGGCGTATTCTTGTACGTCTTTTGGTATTTTTATTTCAAATTTGTTTGCCCATTCTATGATGTCGCCTAGGCTTGTTGTGGGCGCTGTCCATTTGTTTGTGTCGGTGTTCCATTTGACTCCGGTGATGCTTTTGAGTTGGTCTACTTTGAATGTGTCGTAGGGGAGTGTTATGATGATTTTGTCGTTGCGTAGTTTGATTGAGGTTATGCCGATTGGGTGGTCTGGTAGTTGTAGTCTGATTAGGTCTGAGCTGATGTCAATTCCCCACGCTTGTGCAAAGGGAATCAACTTTTCAGCTTCTGTTACTGGTATTCGCCATACTTTTTTGATTTTATCCCATCTTGCTGTTGTGAAGTTATCTTTCAGCGATTGGATTTCGTCTTTGTCGTATGGTGTGTCTAGTATTATGTGTTGATTGTCTAGGTATACTTTTTTTATTATCATGCTTCTAATTCTACTTTGTCTTTTGGTGGACGTATTTCTGCGTTTTGTGCAGCGTAGATTGTTGCCATGTGGCTTTCTACGAGTGAGTCCATATCTTGATCGTTTGTGTATCCTCCTGCTAGTACGAATGCGCATGGCGTTGTTGTGCTTACGCATTTGTTGAATACTAGTTCATCTCGGTGTGCGAGTGTGTTGTGAGATATTTCTGGGTAGGGGTCTACTCCAGCATTGTACAATATGAGATCTGTTTCGTCCCAGTCTACTAGGAAGTCTAGTGTTAGGTTGATGTCATGTATGTAGTCTTCATCGTTGTCGGATATCATTATTAGGTGTTTGTCGTCTTGTTCGTAACTGTCAAACATGTTTGTGGATACGTCGTATTGGTGGACTCTATCATCTATTCCTAGGTTTCGTAGGATTTCTATTGTTCCGCCTCCGTTGTGTGCATCAAAGTCTAGTATTGTTATGTTTAGGCTGTCAAATGCGTTTGCGGCTACGGCTAGTCCGTTTACTGTGCAGTATCCTGCTCCGCCATCTGTGTGGGCGTGGTGTAGCCCAGATGAGAGGCTTCCTGATATTATGCTAGGTAGACTTAGCTTGTCTATGCCTCTGTATGCGGTCTGGCATGCGGCTAGTACTCCTGCTGTGGAGTTGATTGCCATTGACCATATGCCACTGTCCCATCTGAAGTTGTTGCTTTCTGCAAGGTAGTTGGGTAGTCCTGATTGTAGGCTCTCAATGTATTCAATGTCGTGAACTGCGCAGATTTCTTCTATGGCGTTAACAACGTCCCCTGATGGGTCTGTAAGATTATCTAAGCCTATCTTTTCTGCGATTAGTTTGCTTTTTCTTGTTGTATCCGCAGCGTATGTAGGCGCTACGTATTGATCGTTATAAAATATGTGCATGCTGTCTCCTTGTGTTTTATTTTAAATAAGCTAACCCCCGATGTTTAGTCGGGGGCTAGCCGTAATCGTAAGATACCCAATCATTGTGGTGCTAACTGTGTACCGACGACGATATAACTATTTTAGTATATATTTGAATTTTTGTCAAGCCCAGACTTCATCACCTTCGTCAAAATCGTCAGAAATATCATTGTTTTCTTCATTTTGTGATTCTTCTGGAGATTCGTAAGTTAGGAACTCTACGACTTCAAACGGCCATGATGTGCCTCGTTTGCACAATGCAGGCCATTGTCGTGCTTCTCTTTGACCTCTGTAGTGCCTGAACTCTATTAGCTCAGGGTCTTCTGGTGAGGGAGCTAGCGCTAAACCAAACTCTGACCATCTTGACCATACTGCTGACCCGAATGGACGTAGATCTCTTTGTCCTCCTGAGCCTAATGGTGCGTGATGTTCTAACCATAGGGCACAGTTGTATTTCATCTTTATGTAGTCAAAGAACTTGGCTATTTCAATGGATACTGATTCTGCTGATCTATTTCCTGTTTCTAGGAATGACTTGTATAGTGGGCCGAAGAATAGTATGTCTGGCCGTATCGCTGCTACATATTCTTCTAACCATTCTTTGCCGTCATCTTTAAGCATATCTATTCCGTCAGGCTTTGATAACAGATGACTGTTGTCGTCTAAGTTATGATGTTTGTCATAGTACTTTATCTTTTGATATATTTTGTCACCATGTCTTCTGATTATCTTAGGTGGGTTTTCTAGGTCCACTGTAAGCGTCCTAATTGGCTTCATAGCTGTCCGTTTAAAAGGGTGTATGCCCGCAGAGCTCATTAGCGCTACTTGCCGCATTAGCGTAGTTTTACCTGCGCCTTCTGCGGCTACGACTATAACTCTTTCTCCTCGTTCTAACAGATCTGGTATAAGCCAATCGTATGATAGGTCCATGTCTGACTCAAGGAAGTCTTTCCAGTTTACTAGCATGCCTTCATCTAGTTCGCTATCGCTCATTTCTTTAAAACTTGACATGATGGAACCTACGCCTGCTTCAGAAACTGACATTGTACTTTCTAGAGCTTTATGAACGTCTAAAGGAAGTAGATCTCTTGGTATCTCTCCTTCTGCTTGCAGTAGGTCGCTTATGTCGTTGTGACCTTTAGGCATGTATGCTCTTACTGAGCTAGCTACACCTTGCAATACGTTGTAAACGTTTCTTGCGTGGCGATATCCAGATTCGTCATTGTCGCAAATAATAATTACGTTTGCGTCTTTTAGGGACTCTGTATGTTCTTCGGTCCATTTGTTTTGACCTTCACCACCTGCTCCGCCGGGATTTGTTGTGGCAACTTTACCTATTGCTTCTAATGAGTGGACGTCTTTCTCTCCTTCTACTACATATACTGGCTTTAAGTCTTTAATAGCTTGTAGTACTTGTGGTAGTCGGTAGAGTGGTTTTGCCATCCCTGACGTAGACCAGTCCCATCCGCCTTGACCGTTAGGTTTGCGTTGACGGAAAGTTTTCTTACCCTCTTCGTCAACGTAGCGAAGTACTTCCATTACCAGTACGCCTTCGGCATCTAAGTATTTGTATGTGTCTTGTGGCTTGCCTAGTGTTTTCTTTTTCTTTACTTTCTTAGAAGTTTCGGGAAATAGGTCTTTTGTTGAGAGACCTATTGATTCACATATTTCATTTGCGTCACATCCTCCACCTCTTTGACAGTAAAGTAAAACTTGACCTTGCTTACCTACAGATACACGAAGTGATGGATTTTCATCATCTGCTCTGCATGGGCATCTTGCATCCCATTGTGTCTTTCCTGACTGTCTGTGATCTAGTCTTGACAGTACGTTATCAATTGGCTCCATTTTATTTACCTTCAAATCCATAATTGCTTAATATGTGTTCTTCCCTTACTTTTACATACATTGATATAAAAGTATCTCTATCTCCATTTGTGTGGAGCGAGGTAGCGTTTGCCCCTCCTAATCGTCTAATTGTTTCCCCTAGTACGGGGTGAGGCTTTTCATAGTTGTACATGCCTCCATATATTTTTTGGCTTATTGACTGTAGTATCGCCCAAGCTTCTTCTGGCTCAGGTGGAAGCTCTTCTCCTGTCGCTTTTGACATTGTAGCTACTCTTAGCTCAGCAGGACGTGGCGCCCATTTCCGACCCATACTCATCTCTTGTATAGTTGATAAGACATCTAATTTGTTTAGGTCTTTCATGTACGGCCAAAAGTTTTTGACCATAAGTGTCAACTCATTTTTGCTTAAATTCTTGTTCCAACTGACAGCAAAAAATTCTACTACTTCTTGTAGTTCAGCTTTTTCCATTTACTAATCTCCTTTTAGTATTTAAGTAGGGCCCCCGAAGGGGCCCAACTAGCTTCTACCGTTCTTCTATTTTTTAGAAGTCGTCAAAAGGGTCTTTAGCAGGAACACTACCAGCCATTGCTGGTTGTCGTGTCTGGCCACCTGAACCTCTTTGGCGACGTTGAATTCCGTCAATGCCAAAGCAGTTAACAGCTATAGAGTCTGCAACAAGTACGACCTTGCTACGATTCTTGCCAGTTTCCTTGTCTTGCCACGTTTGCTGTTCCAGACGCCCAGTGACGATGACAGGCAATCCTTTTTCAAGAATTGCAGCAGCGTTCTCTGCGGTCTTTCTCCATGCAACAACATCAAAGAATGATGTTTTAGTTTCGCTATTGTCATCTTTCTTCCACCCATACTCAGATGCGAGAGAGAAATTTACTCTAGCTACCCCTGCGTCCGTGAAGTTTAGTTCCGGATCAGCGGTGACATTTCCTTTTATTACAGTATCTGCGTTACTCATTTTAGTACCTCCGATAATTTTAATCATTTACAGATATAGATAGCTTACAGCATAAAGTAAAGCTTGTCAAGTCTGATTCCCTTGACTTATCTTAATTAAGCTATTACTATATAGTTATGAGTGAAAAAGATTTATCAGATGAAAGATTAGCATTTTACGATAAGCTTGTTACGGTCTTAACAGATCTTGGTGACTTTGATGAAGATGATGCAGAAGCTATTGATGATATGCATGGAATTGCAGGCTTACTTATGGAAGGCTTAGATATCCAACCCATTGAAGTTAAAGACGGTAAAATTTTATTTAGCGCCGTTGTTTAGGGGCCGACCATTCTCAAAGAAATGCTTTCTGCATACAACTATATATTCAATTAACTTTTCGTTATCTACGATTGTATCTTCTCCTGAGAAAGTTCGTTTACCATTTACGTACAGTGCGTTATGAGTTGCAGGATCACCACACCAGCATCGGACATGATTTTTTATCTGATGACTTTTATCTGCTAATTCTAGCAATCGTTTTGATGAGGGAAACAATTC
>MDTG01405149.1_pt1 | contig 19690 bp, 19 predicted proteins | sample 811421 | NCBI WGS metagenome assembly MDTG01 (sample SAMN05326645, study PRJNA326480) | marine metagenome | isolation source: seawater | place: Pacific Ocean: South East | collected 2011
AGAGTTAGAAAATAGTAATGAAGATTAATGTTAAAATATAAAATATTTAATAATAAAACAATTCTTGTAACTGGAGGGACCGGATCTTTTGGAAAAAAATTTATTCAAACTATATATAAAAAGTCTTCCCCTAAAAAAATTATTATTTTCAGTAGAGATGAACTTAAACAATATAATTTACAAAAAGAATTTGATGACGAAAAAAAATTTAGATTTTTTATTGGTGATGTAAGAGATTTAGACAGATTAAATAAAGCAATGGAAGGAGTTGACTTTGTAATACATGCTGCAGCTTTAAAGCAAGTTCCTGCTGTTGAATACAATCCTTTTGAAGCTATAAAAACAAATATACTTGGTGCTAAAAATGTAATTGATGCAGCAATTTTGAACAATGTGAAAAAAATAATTGCTTTGAGCACAGACAAAGCCGCAGCACCAATTAATTTGTATGGTGCTACTAAATTAGCCTCAGACAAGCTATTCATTTCAGCTAATAATTTTGTAGGCAAAAAAGATATAAAATTTTCCGTTGTTAGATATGGAAATGTAGCTGGTAGTCGAGGTTCGGTGATACCATTTTTTTTAAAATGTAAACAAAAAGGGATATTACCTGTAACAGACAAAAGAATGACAAGATTTAATATCACCTTAAATCACGGTGTTGACTTTGTTATTGACTGCCTAAAGATGATGGAAGGGGGTGAGTTATTTGTCCCTAAAATTCCATCACTAAGAATAATGGACTTAGTTAAGGCTATCTCCCCAAATTCAAAGATAAAAGTTGTTGGCATAAGACCAGGCGAAAAACTTCATGAAGAAATGATTACAAAATCAGATTCTTTAAATACTATTGAATTCAAAAATTTTTACGTAATTTTTTCTAATGCAATTAATCATGAAAATGTAAAACTATCTTCTTCACATAAAAAAAATTTTATAAAAAAGATTAAATCAAAAGGTGGAAAACTAATTACCAAACAGTTTAGCTACAACAGCGAAAGCAATAAAGAATTCATGACGATTAACCAAATTAAAGGCTTGATTAAAAATTTGGGTATTACCAATGAACTCTGAAAAAATATTATTTACAAACATTTTAGGAGTAGGAAAAAATGGAACTACATTAATGGGTAGTTTACTAGATAACCATCCAGAAATCTCCACATTTCCGATGGAAATGAAATTTGTTGAACACTATTTGAATACAATAAAAGACAAATCTTTTAATGGTGTTATAAAATTTTTTCTCAAAGAAAGTAAAATAAGCCATCTTAATTTACAAAATAAATTATCAGAAAAAGAGGAAGAATTAAAAAGAGTTGTTACTGGAAATTTAGCATCTATTAACTTTGATAAACTAAAATTCGAGCAAATAATTACAGATAGTATTACCAATAGGAGTAATAACGAAAAAGAATTTAAAGATATTTTAATCTTTTTACATAAGTGCTTAAATAAATATCTGAATAAACCGTTTAAAAATAAAATTGTTTTTCAAGATGGATGTTTCGGATTAAGGTATGTAGAACAACAATTAAATATTTTTAGTAACATTAAATTTATAGTAATTATTAGAAACCCTCTGGATGTCTACGTGTCCTTTAAAAAAATTACTAAACAATTTAAATTTTTCAGAAGATTTATTGGAGATTTTAGCAGAGAGGAAAAGATGACAACTTCAAGAGATTATTTGAATTATACAATCATTAATAAACTTTTTGATAAATATAAAGACGATAACAAATTCATTTTTGTAAAATATGAAAATTTAGTTTTTAATCCAGATAAAGAAATGAAAAAAATAGCCAATTTTTTAAACATTGATTATTCAAAAAATTTAATAACCCCCTCTGTTTTTGGACAAAGTTGGTTAGGCAATTCGTCTAGAGCTAAACAAAAAAAAAATATCGACAATAAAGAAGTAAATAAATTTTACAAATTTTTAAATGATGATGAAATAAATTTTATAGAACTTAAATTGCAAAAATTTTTTAAAAATTTCAATTATGTTGACCACGTGAAAGAGTTTTCCAAATTGAAATTTTTTTATTTTCTTCTAAAGATTTATTTTCAGAATATCAAAGAAGCCAAAGATAAAATATCTCCAAAGAATTTCATTTTAAAATACTTTTATTACGTAACTGTTTTAAACAATGCTTTTTTAATCAGAAATTTAATTTTTATATTTACTTCAAAATGAACAAAAAAATCCTGACCTGTTGTTTAAAAATGAACAATATTAAAAATAATTATGATTATTTTTATGTAGGACATATTACAGAAAATAAACGAATAGAATTAAAAAAAAAATTTAAAAATCTCTTTTTTGATGACCAAGTTATTGACTTTTCAAGCACAGCAAAAATTTATAAACATTATAATTTTTGTGAATTCATTTTCGAACAAGTGTTTGAAACACTTTATATTAATTTAAATAAATTACACAATTGTCAACTACCAAGAGAGCAATGGCAAGTAATTATAGGTGAATGGTTAAGACAGTTTATTTACATAGTTTATAATAATTATTCTAAATTAAAAAAACATATTTATTCAAAAAAATTTACCGAAATTTTTTATCTACACGATAAAAATAAATATTTTCCATCAGATTTGGCAAATTTAAACAAACTTTATAATAATACATTATGGAACGAAAAAATTAATGGTCAAATTATTGAATTTTTAGATCTAAAAAAGAAGAAGATCAGATGGAAAAATAATAAAAAAATAGAAATAATATATAAAAAACCTAAAATTGAAAATTTTATTTTAAAGCCGTTTAAATTACTGGATTATTTTCAAAATATTAACGAACCATTTATACAAAAAACATGTCTTACATTCCTTGAAGAAAAAAAATTAGAGTTGAAATTAGGTTTGTTGCCAAAAAGAAGGTATTTTCCAGACGAAAATTATTTTCCAAAAATTAATTTAAAACTAAGAAATAAACTAAAATTAGATAAATTAAAAAAAAAAAATATCTTTGAAGATTTAATATTATACCTAGTACCTCTATATCTTCCTGCAATGGCAATTGAAAATTTTAGCTTTATTTTAAAACATACTGAAAATTTAAGTTTACAATCGAAGCCTAGGTTTATATTAACTTCATTTAATTCTTTTGATAACTTTTTAAATTTTTATATTTCGAAAAAGTTTTCCGAAAAGGTTCCCATAATTTTTTTACAACATGGAAATATATCTTCCTTAGACATTAAATATAAATTTACAACTGAAAATAAAATTGCGAAGTTTCTACTTACATGGGGTCATAAAAATTATAAAAAAGATGTGAAGTTATTTAATGTGAATATTATGAAGTATAAAATAAAAAAGGTTAAGAAAGATCAAATAGGTGTATTTTGCCATCCTTTAAGACAACACGCGTGTTTTTCAGATATAAGCCAAAGTTTGATAAACGAGAAAAAACTCAATTATACAATTCAAAAGTTAAAAAAATTTGATGAAAAAATTAAAAATAAAATACATTTCAATCTATTCCCTGGTGACGAGGCTGTAGAGCGAAATTATTTTACTAAAAAAATAAAAAAAAATGGATTTAAAACTTTTAAAAGCAAAAATTTTTATAAAATAATTGACAATACAAAGATTAATTTATTTTTATATGACTCTACCGGTATTTACGAAAGTTTAGCTTTAAATATACCCACCTTTGCTTATTTTGAAGACCCATTAAAAACTATAATTCCAAAGTACAAAAAAACATTTAAATATCTAATAAATTCTAAAATTTTATTTACAGATCTAGATAAATTAATTTATCATTTAGAAAAGATTTGGCCAAATATTAATGAATGGTGGAAAAGCTCAACAGTGCAAAAAAATATCAAATGTTTTAACAATGAAGTTAATATTAATTCCGATAATAATGTTGATAAAATAGCTACTAAACTAAGGTCATTAACAAGTTAAAATCTATTTAGTCAGCTAAAGATATTTTTTTATAATTTTTTTCTTAATCGCATTTCCTTGATCATAAAATAATATTTCTTTAGAAAATTTTTTATAAATTTTATTCCATTTTGTTTGGTCATAATTTAAAACAGAATTCAAAAAGTTTTTGATTAAGTTATAATTATAATTAAAATCAGGTGTATCAATCCAAAAAGGCCCCTTATTTTTATATGGCTTTATTCGATGATTAAACTGATTGTGATGGAGTGATACGCATCTAATACCTTTTGAAAGAATTTCATAACCTAGAGTTGATATTGTAAAAACAAATAGAGTATCTTTTTTCATTAGATTATAGTTTTGCAATATATCTTGTGAAGATATATAATTTAAATTGTAGTTAAAATATTTAATAAAAAATTTTCTTCTGTTACGATTTGGTTTATCAAGAAAAAAAAGGTCTAAACTTTTTTCATCACAAAATCTTTTCAAACTCGAAAAAATATTGATATCTGGTATTAATTCTTTATCAAGGTATTTGCCACTAGAAATGTAAATTATCTTTTTTATCTTACTTTTTGAGTTCTTTATTTTAAAATTATTATTTATAGTATTACCAGTTATATAATACTTGCTTTTGAAAATTTCTTTTAATCTAGCTTTTTGATTTTCACCGAAACAGAAAAAAAGATCATTAAATAAATTATTTTTATTTTTAAACTTTTTGCATGTCTCAAAAAATTTTTCATCCCGCATTGCATTTTGGTCTGATATATAAGTTGCATAAGGATATATTTTTTTTAGTAGATAAAATTCTAAATAATTATCCATGGCAGTATAAATTATTTTTGGTTTTACAGAATTGAAAAAATTAAATTTATAGTTTTTTTAAAATTTTTAAGTCCACTATTTTTAATTGTATAAAAGAAAATATATAAGTTTAAGTTTCTAAAATCTGCGTAATAATAAGTTAAATTTTTTTTTTTAAAAAGTATCTCAGCAAATTTTTTACTTTTAATATTATAAATTAAAACTTTATTTTTCTTTGGTTTTTTGAAATGAAAAGTAGGAATAAAATATTTATTCTTTCTAAAGAATTTTTTGGTGAACTGGTAATATATTTCTAACTTAACGAATAATTTAGTTGCAAATTTCATGTTATTATCAAATTGATATTATTGACATTATACTAGAATATCTGATAATGTTCAATTGTTGAACAATTAAAGCATAAAAATACTAAAATTAAAGCATAAAATTGTTTAATTAGGCGAAATTAGATGTCATTTATTAAAAACTATATTCTTGAAATAAAATACCTTTTAAGCGATGAACACAAAAAAGAGTTTAACTTTTTTTTCCTTTTATTTTTTCTCGCAATGGTCCTCGAAATGCTTGGTGTAGGCATGATATTGCCTGTACTTAATATAATGGTAAATCAGGAACTTTTTTTTTCAAGTAGTTTTTTTTTAAATTTAAGCTTTCTTAATATTTTTTCTCAAAAAGAAATTATCTTCTTTTTAATAGGTTTTATATTTTTAATATATGTTACTAAATCTTTGTTCCTAGTTTTTGTTTACAAGAGAGAAGTTAATTTTTTAAAAAAAATAAGAGTATCCCTCTCAAAAAAACTTTTCAGTACTTATATTAAGCTTCCTTACGAGTTTCATATTAATTCCAATTCTGGAAATCTTATAAGAAATATTACTGATATTAAAATATTTATAAGTTTGATAATTCATACCCTATCATTAATTGTTGAAACACTTATCTTATTAGGGTTAACATTTTTTTTAATGCTGTATGAACCTATTGGCACCTTAACTGCCTTATTAATTTTAAGTGTTATTGGATTAGTTTTTAATTTTACCATAAGAAAAAAATCAAGTTATTGGGGTGAACAAAGACAAAAATATGAAGGATTGAAGATTATTAATACACAACAAGGATTAAACTCCATTAAGGATATAAAAATTTTATCTAAAGAGAATTATTTTATTAACACCTTTAATCAAAGCGAGGAGAAGGCAGCTAGTAGCGTACAAAATCATGATTTCATAATTAGACTACCCAAAATTATTTTAGAAATAACTGCTATTTTTATTCTTTTAGGTCTACTTTTATTATTAATTAACTCTAATGCTGATTTTAAAAACTTCATACCAACTTTGGGCTTATTCACTTTAGCATCATTTAGAATATTTCCATCAATAGCAAGAATAATGAGATCATACCAAATTATTAAGTTTGGTATGCCAGTAGTAAACCTTTTAAAAAGTGAAATTAGTAGAGATGATAAAAAAAGTTTTGATTTCCAAAAAGATAAAAAAGATCTCAAAATGGAAAAAAATATTGAATTTAAAAATGTTGAGTTTGCGTTTAAAAATAAATCAAATTTTATTTTTAAAAACTTGAACTTTTCCATTAAGTTAGGTAGTTCAATCGGGATATATGGCAATAGTGGTAATGGAAAAACTACTTTTTTAAATTTATTGCTAGGTCTAATAAAACCATCGCAAGGAGATATCTTAATTGATGGTAAATACAGTATTTTTGAAAATATAGATTCATGGCAGAGTAAAATAGGATATGTTCCACAAAATATCTATCTCTTAGAAGAAAATTTAAAATCTAATATTGCTTTTGGAGTTGAAAAATCAAAAATTAATGATGATGTGATTATAGACTTAATAAAAAAGGTTAAACTTGAAAAATATTTTGAAACTTTAAAAGACGGAATAGACACCATCATCTCAGAACATGGTGAAAATCTTTCTGGAGGTCAAAAACAAAGGATAGGAATTGCCCGTTGTTTATATAATAATCCAAAACTCATAATTCTTGATGAAGCAACAAATGCTTTAGACAAAAGCACAGCAAAAGAAATTATTCAAGAAATTAATGAATTAAGAGGAGACAAGACAATAATTATTATTTCTCATGACTCAGAAACTTTAAAAAATTGTGATGAAATTTATAACTTAGATGAAGGGAACTTAGTATTAACTAATAACAAAAATTTTTAAATGATTAATTATTCAAAACAGTCTATCTCAAATCAAGATATTTTAGCAGTAACCAAAGTTCTTAAATCCGACTTTCTAACACAAGGACCTATGGTGACAAAATTTGAGAATGAAATTAAAAAAATTACAAAAAGCAAATTTGCAGTCGCAGCAAATTCTGCTACTAGTGCACTTCACTTGTCGTGTCTTGCATTAGGTCTCAAAAAGGGAGATTGGCTTTGGACTTCAGCAAATTCTTTTGTAGCTTCATCTAATTGTGCCTTACTTTGCGGAGCGAGGGTAGATTTAATAGATATTAGTCTTTTAGATTATAATATCGATATTTTAAAATTAAAACAAAAACTCGAAATTGCAAAAAAAAAAAATAAACTACCAAAAATCGTGATGCCAGTGCATTTTGCTGGCAGACCTTGTAATATGAAAGAGATATATAAACTTTCTTTAAAATATAAATTTAAGATAATAGAAGATGCATCTCACGCACTCGGGTCAAAAATTTATGGAAAGCCAATAGGTAATTGTAAATATAGTTCAGTGTGCGTTTTTAGTTTTCATCCTGTAAAGAACATAACTACAGCTGAGGGAGGTATGCTTACAACTAACAATAAAAAATTATTTAATGCAGCCAATATGCTCAGGACACATGGTATCAATAAAGATAAAAAGTTTTTTAGAAATAAAAAAGCACCTCCTTGGTTTTTTGAGCAGATTTTATTGGGCTTTAATTACAGGATGAATGATTTGGAAGCAGCTCTTGGAATTTCTCAATTAAAAAAACTGAATTATTTTTTGCTACAAAGAAATAAAATTTCGAAAACATATAATTTAAAATTAAAAAATACTGGGTTAATATTACCAAAAATTGATAAAAAAATATTTAATGCATTTCATTTGTATCCGGTCAGATTACCGTCTAGTAAAGAAAAACAAAAAAGACTTTCACTGTATAAATTTTTAAAAAAAAAAGGCATTAACACTAACGTTCATTACATCCCCATATACCAACATCCTTACTATAAAAAAATTGGATTTAAGGTTAAAAACTTCCCTAATTGTGAAAAATATTACAATTCATCATTATCTTTACCTGTTTATCCTGATTTAAATAAAAAACAGTTGAATAAAATTGTGAAACTTATAAGTAAGTTTATGACGTTCAATACTTGAACATATTTTTGACACTTGTGCTTAATAGTTAGAGATTATGGGTTTTTATAAAAAATACATACAAAAAAAAAAGGTGATAATTTTTGATTTTGACGGCGTTATACTTAATTCAAAAAAAAATATGAATGTGGCATGGAGATATACTTCCAAAAGCAATAATCTTAATAATTCTTTTGAAAATTACTTCCAATACGTTGGATTACCTTTTTTCAAAATTTTGAAAAAAATGAAGATTGAAAAAAATTATTTTAAAATTAAAAAAGATTTCGACAGAGGATCAACCTCTAATGTGGCTAAAATAAAGATTTATCCTAATGTATTATCAACCCTTAAAAAACTAAAAACATATGGGAAAATTTTAGTTCTATACACCTCTAAAGATTACAAAAGAACAAAAATATTTTTAAAAAAATTCAATTTAAAGTTTGATTACGTTGAATGTGAAAATAAAATGTTTAGAGGCAAGCCATATCCAGAGCAAATATTAAAGGTCTTAAAAAAGATAAAATGTGATAAAAAAGAAGCAATTTTTATTGGAGACACCAACTATGATTATTTAACTTCAAAGAATTCAAAAATTGAATTTATACACGCAAAATACGGATATGGAAAAATCAAAAATAAAATACGTAAAATTCAAAAAATTAATCAATTAATTTTATAATATGTATAGTTTAAAGAACAAAAATATACTTATCTCGGGAATAGGAAAAGGCTTAGGCAAGGAAATGATGATTCAGTGTATTAAAAATGGTGCGAAAGTATACGGATTCACAAGATCAAAAAATGACTTAAAGGAAATTAAATTTAGATATGGCAATAAGGCAAAATTTTTCCATGGAGATGTTAATGACAAAAAGTTTCTTAAGAAACTTTTTAACTTTTTTAAAAACAATAAAATAATTTTAGATGGCTTAATAAATAATGCAGGGATTAGACAGCGTAAAGAATTTATTTCTATTACGCACAGAGATTTAAGAAATGTAATTGAGACTAATTTTATATCGCTCTTTTTTCTCACACAAAGCTTTATAAAACAAGCATCTAAAAAAAATTTGGGATCAATTGTTAATATTGGTTCAATAGTGGGGGATAGAGGCTTTGAAGAACTGACTGGCTACGCTAGTTCTAAATCAGCAGTTTTTGGTTTAACGAAAAGTCTTGCTTTAGAGCTAGCTAACAAAAAATATAATATTAGAGTCAATTGTATTAATCCTGGTTTTACTAAAACTTCTTTTTATGAAAAATTTAAAAAAAATAAAGCTCTTTACAAATGGACATTAAAAAATATCCCTGCAAAAAGATGGGGGAACTCTGAAGAGATATCGAAATTAGCCATATTTTTATTATCTAATACCTCTAGTTATATTACAGGCCAGACTATTAACATTGATGGAGGCTGGACCTCATGAGAAAAAAAAGAATACTTGCATTAATACCAGCCAGATTAAAATCAAAAAGATTGCCGATCAAAGCAATTTTGCCAATAGAAAAAATACCAATGGTTATTCATGTTTATCAAAGAGCATTATTATCAAAAAAAATTCACGATGTACTCATTTGCACATGTGATCAAAAAATTTTAAGCGTTTCAAATAATTATAGAGCAAAAGCAATACTTACATCAAAAAAGCATGTTAACGGTACAGAGAGAATTTGTGAGGCTTACAAAAAGATAAAAAAAAATTTTGATCTTATTATTGATATTCAAGGGGATGAGCCATTAATTAACCCACACCACATTGATCAGGTTATTGATTGTCATTTAAAAAATTTTGATGCTGATATAATTTTACCAAATATAAAAATCAAGCCTCAAAATAATAAAAATATCGTTAAGCTTGTAGCTAACAAAAAAAATGAGGTACTGTATCTTTCTAGAGCGGATATTCCCATAAACTTTAAAAAAAAAGTAAAAACAGTCAAAAAACATTTATCTATTATCTCTTTTAAACCGAGTGCATTATTAAAGTTTGCAAAGACAAAAATATCAGAAATTGAGAAAATTGAGGGTGTTGAATTATTAAGGGCTCTTGAAATTGGTTTAAAAATAAAAACAATAACTTTAGACGGAGATAGCTTTTCAGTGGATGTTATGAAAGATTATAATAAAGCTAAAAAGCAGATGAAATATGATAAGTTCTTTAAGTTATATAAAAATAATTTTAAAAAATAAAAATGACTAAAATAGAAGATTTAAAGTTTTACGATCCTCAAATCGAATTTAAAAAAAAGGCTGTTTCAGATAGACTTCAGTTCATACCAAATACAAAAATACCTTTACCTTCTGAAGTTGAAATAAGTGAGTCTGGTATGTGTAATCGAAAATGTTCATTTTGTCCAAGAAGCGAACCGAACTATAACCACGTAAATCAATTTATAGATTTTAATTTAAACAAAAAACTTTGCGATGAGCTAAGAGAATTTAATTTTGCAGGACTTTTTATTTATTCAGGTTTTGTTGAACCTTTATTGGATAAGAACATATATAGCTTAGTGAATTATGCGAAAAAAACATTACCTAAAGCAAGAATAGAGATTATAACAAATGGAGACGTATTAAGCGCAAAAAGACTAAAAAAACTTTATGACTCAGGGTTAGATAGATTGCAAATTAGTGTCTATGATGGTGAAGAGCAACACTTAAAATTTGTTAAGTTAGGAAAAGACTTAAACTTAAAAAATGATAAATATGTTTTAAGGGCTAGATATTTACCTGAAGAGAAGAATTTTGGTATTACATTAAGTAATCGTGGAGGAATGATGGAAAATGCAGAATACAAAATTCTTCCTAGAAAAGAAAAGCTAGACAAAACTTGCTTTTACCCAAGTTATAAATTTTTTTTAGATTACAACGGAGATGTATTAATGTGTTCACATGATTGGGGAAAAAAAAACATTATGGGAAATTTAAAAAAGGAAAAAATGATAGATATTTGGCTTTCGCCGAAATACAAAAAGTCTAGAGAAATGTTAAGTGAAGCAAATAGATCTCAATCGCCCTGTAATGTGTGTGACGTAACCGGTGACCTTATAGGTCGTGAACATAATGAAGCTTGGAAAAATATTTAACAAAAAAGTTTTAATTTTAGGAGCTAGTTCAGATATAGGATTAGAGATATTAAAAAAATATCTTAGTAAAGGTTATAATATCCTAGCTCACTACAACAAAGGAAATAAAAAGTTATTTGATCTACAAAAAAAAAATAAAAAAAGAATATCTTTGTATCATCTCAATCTTCTAGATTCTGAAAATAAGTTAAAAAAATTTTACAAAAATAAGCTATTAAATGATTGCAATGTTGTGATAAACGCTTCAGCACATTTGAAAGATATAAAATTTGAGAAAATAGATTTAAAAATTTTATTAGAAACGTTTAAAGTAAATCTATTCCCAAGTATTTTTTTAACTATGAAACTAGGACCACAAATGAGTAAGAGAGGTTGGGGGAGGATAGTGCATCTTGGTTCTATAGGAGTAAAATTTGGTGGAGGTAAGCAAAATTTCCCATATTCACTGTCTAAACATGCGCTGGAATTTTTTCCAAGTATTACAAAAGAGTGGGTTAAAAATAACGTATTAGTTAACACAATCAGGGTTGGAGCAACTAATACAAAACTACACAAAAAACTTCCAAGCAAAAATCTCAAAATAAGAGCAGCTTTAATACCAATGAAAAGAATGGCAGAACCAAAAGAAATTGCAGAATATGTCTATTATATTGGATCAGATGAAAATACGTATATTTCTAACCAAGTCTTGTCAATTTCAGGAGGAGAATAGTATAAAAATTTTATGGAGCAAAAAAGATTACTTTTAAAAGCAAAAAAATTAATTTTCTCTTATAACAATCAAAAATACTTACCCTATAAAGACTCAATTTTTTATTTTGCTACTTATTCAAATTTTATAGGATCAAGTATTTTAAGTTCATTATCAAACAAAAGTTTATTTAAGAATATTTTTACAATAATTAAAGATATTTTGTATACCTTAAATTATCAAAATTATTTATTGATAAAACCAAAACAATTAAATAAAAAATATGATAAAATTTTTTTGACATGGGCATTTAAAAATAATTTTCTTAAAGATGGAACTTTAAATGATAGATATTTTAACGTAAATTCTAGTAAAATTAGTGGCACATTGTGGATAGTCATATATTTAGATAAAAAAACCCCAAATAAGATTGCTAGTAACATTCTTCTTTTTAAGCCTAATATAAAGAAAAGTTATAACATCTTTAAAATAATTAAAATTTTAATCAACAATTTAGTGCATTTGCGTAAAGGATTAAAATTTTATCTTTGCACTGTATCTAGTTTCAATTATTTTCCAAAAATACTAATGAACTCTATAAGTCCATTTTTTAGCAGTAAAATAAAACATTTAGTAATGCCATATGAGGGACAACCATTTCAAAATCAAATCATTACTTATATTAAAAAAAGATACAAAAAAATTATTTCACTAGGATATATTCATTCACCACCCTTAGCTATACCTGCCAATTTTATTTATAAAAGCGATAGTCCAAATAAAATTATACTTAATGGATTGGATCAAAAACAATGTTTTACTAAAATCTTAGGTTGGAAAAATAATAGAGTTAAGATTTTACCCTCATTTAGGTTTTTAAAAAAAAATAATACAAGTAAAAATGAAATATTTTTACCTTTAACCGTTCAAAATCCTGAAAAAATTTTGAATGGTATTAAATTCCTTATAGATAATGATTATGTTAATTTACAAAAATACAAAGTTAAAAATCATCCAGCAGCAAAATATTCAAAAAAAAACTTAAAAACAATGAAATTAATAACATTGATGAAAAAAAATTATAAAAATAAAAAAAATTTGAAAAAAAAAAATTATTTAATATTTATTGGAAATTCTGGTAGTATAGTTGAGTATCTTGAGAGAGGAGCAACAGTAATACAAATTTGCGATTATCCATTATTCGATATCTACACAAACAGTATATGGCCAAGTATAATTTCAAAAAAATTGAGCGAAGGAATTTATTTTTATAGATTGAAAAAAAAGGGAAATCTTATTAAATTCGGGGATAAAAAAAATAGTGTAAAAAAAATATTTAGTATATGAAAATTAAAGTTATAAAAAATTTTTTAGACGATAAAGATTTGACAGAAATTTCTAACATTGAACTTAAGAAAATTGGATCAAAAGAGGTTAAGGTATATCATAATTCAATAAGTGGTGAAAAAATCATTAAAAATGATTGTATAGGTGATGATTTTTTGAAAAGATTGAATAGAAATTATCACGATAAAGCAGTAAATATTTTAAAAGAATTATATCCAGAAAAAGAAAAACTCTACGATTTTTCTGAATTTCATTTAATTGAAACCGGAGCAAATTACGAATTTGTAATTCATGATGATACCCCAGATAAATTATTAAGCGGCGTAATATATTTAAAACCAGAAAAAAATGTAGGTACCATTTTTTACAAAAACAAAAAAGGTGATGGAAGAAATGAAATTGAATGGAAGATTAATAAAGGGGTTTTTTTTTCGAGAACGGAAAGGCAATCTTGGCATTCTTACAAAGGTGACAACAAATCAAATAGAATAGCTCTCGTATACAATTTGATGACTAAGAGAATTAAAGAGGTATATAGAATTGAAAATAAAAATTATTTTATTGGAAATCTGAGATTCAGATTAAATCCTTATTTAAATCGATTTTTTAAATTTACATTATAAATTACTTATTAGTTTATAAAAAACTTAAAAAAATAGAATACCCTTGAAGATATAATGTTCAATACTTGAACAATATTGTAAAGAATGTTAAGAATCTTTTACACGAAACTTTAAACTTTGAATGAAAATCAATTACAAAATTAATAAAAAAAATCATTCGGTCATTTTCTGCAAAGATAGAAAAGAGTCTTTTTATATTTTAAAAAGATTAAAACTTGAAAATACAGACAAAAAGATTTTAGTAATTTTTGATAATAGGCTAAAGAATTATGCTTCTAAATTAGTTTCTGGTCTTAAAAGAAATAATTTTCAAATTTATTCAATAAAATTAAATTCGAATAAAAGAAATAAAACAGAAAAAGCAGTTTTTAAGATATTAGATAAATTAATAAAAAATCGATTTACTAAAAAATCTGTAATAATTTCATGTGGCGGAGGTGTAATCGGAGATGTAAGTGCTTTAGCTAGCAGCCTATATTTAAGGGGACTTATTTATTATCATATCCCAACCACTATGACTTCACTCGTTGATAGTTGTATCGGGGGGAAGACAGGTATAAATTATAAAAATATTATTAATTCAGTTGGAAATTATTATCATCCCAAAAATGTTTTTATCTCAAAAAATATTATAAATTCCATGCCTAATCGAGAGTTTCTTTCTGGGTTACCTGAAATAATTAAATGTGGGTTGATTGATAATAAACAAACAATAAATTTACTTAAAAATAATCTTACAAAGATTTTTATACGTGATTATAATTTTTTATCAAAATTAATATTTAAGACTTTAAAATCTAAAATTAAATATTTTAAAGATGATATTTACGAAAATCAGAAAAGATTAAATTTAAATTTTGGTCATACATTTGCTCACGCTATAGAAATGGCTATAAGATCAAAAAAAGAGGATGTTATTAGACATGGAGAAGCGGTTGGTATAGGAATGCTTTGCGAATTATACTTTACTAATGGAAAGAGCAAATTATTTTTTACATTACAATCTCTCTTAAAAAAATATACATTACCTACAAACATTAAAAAATTCTTAAAAAATAGAAATAGAAGAATTATTTCAGATCAAATTTTTGATTATATCTTTCTTGATAAGAAGAAAATTAATAAATTTCCAAGATGTATAAAGATATCAAAAATTGGTAAACCAAAAATAATAGAGATGAGAAAAAATAACAGAATAAAACAAACAATTGATCGAGTTATCTTTGACGGTATTTAGAATCTTTATTTTGAGCTTAAGACAATAATGAAAAAAATTTCGTACATTATTTACAAAATTTTAAGAACTTTTGATAGATTAGTTTATTTAATTACAAAAAGAAGCTTTTTAAACTGGTTTAGTGATTACTTTAACGAAGACTTTTATTCCTCAAAAATACTAAATAACAAAAAAACCAATTTTTTTGTTCCAAATCAAATTATACAATGGCGAGTAAACACAATTTTTTCTAAGGAACCTGAGACAATTGATTGGATTAATAAATTTAAAAATAAGGACAGAATTATTTTTTGGGATATAGGAGCTAACATAGGACTATATTCAATTTATGCTGCACAAAAATTCAAAAATATAAAAGTTTATGCTTTCGAACCTTCAACAAGTAATTTAAGAGTTTTAAGTAGAAACATTTCTATCAATAATTTATATGATAAGATTTTTATTAATCAATTTCCTCTAAGTGACAAGACAAAAAATAATACGTTGATGAATGAACCCGAGTTTATAGAGGGATGGGCAATGAATGCATACGGCGAACCCTTTGATTATCAGGGAAAAAAATTCAAAGTAAAACAAAAATATAATATTTTTGGCACAAATATAAATTTTTTATTAGATCATCAGTTAATTGAAATGCCAAATTACATAAAAATTGATGTGGATGGTATTGAAGATAAAATTATTGCAGGTGGTGATAAATATCTAAAAAATAAGAGATTAAAAAGCATTTCTGTTGAAATTAACGAGGATTACAAATCACAATATGAACGAATTATCAAAATTTTGTCCAAAAATAATTTTATTATTAAGTATAAAAAACATGCTAAATTTTTTGATCAAGATCAAAAATTTGCAAATACTTATAATTATATTTTCGAAAAAAAATGATTTTTTTTAAAAACAGCTTCAAAAACAAGAGAGTAATTATAACTGGGCACACTGGTTTTAAGGGTTCATGGCTAACTTTATGGTTAACAATTTTAGGCGCTAAAGTTTTAGGGATATCAAATAGTATTATAACTAAACCCTCAAACTTTGAGGCACAAAAATTAAAAAAAAAAATTAAAAATAAAAAATTAGATATAAGAAATTTAAAACAGCTCAGGTCTTCTATTAAAAATTTTAAGCCAGACTATATTTTTCACTTAGCTGCACAATCTTTAGTTAAAAAATCTTATGAAAAACCTATTTATACTTTTGAAACTAATTCTATAGGAACATTGAATTTATTGGAAAGTTTAAGAATATTTAAAAAGAGATGTACAGTGATAATAATCACTAGTGATAAAAGTTATAAAAATTTAGAAATAAAAAGAGGGTACAAGGAAAATGATTTATTAGGTGGATTAGATCCTTACAGTGCATCAAAAGGATCAGCAGAATTTATAATTCAATCTTATCTCAACTCTTACTTTGATAAAAAAAGTAAAGTAAGTATTGGCATAGCGAGAGCTGGCAATGTTATCGGAGGAGGAGACTGGTCAGAAAGTAGACTTGTCCCGGATTGTATTAGATCTTGGTCAAAAAATACTTCAGTTATTTTAAGAAATCCGCATTCTACTAGACCGTGGCAACATGTGTTAGAAGCCTTGGGTGGATATCTGATTTTTGCGTTAAAGTTAAAAAAAAACCGTAAATTACATGGCCATATTTTTAATTTTGGTCCAAGCAATAATAACAATTTTAGTGTTCTCGCGTTAGTAAAAACTATGAAAGAGTGTTGGCATGAAGTTAATTGGAAATTAGATAAAAAGAAATATGCAGATGTTTATGAATCTAAACTTCTTAAGTTAAATTCAGATAAAGCTAAAAAAATTTTAAAGTGGAAAAGTGTTATGAATTTTAAAGAAACTGCTTTAATGACGGTCGAATGGTATCAAACATTTTATTATAACTCAAAAAATATAAAAGATTACTCAATTAAACAAATCGAAAAATTTGAAAAACTAATGTTAAAAAGAATATGAAAGTTGTTATTTTAGCTGGAGGTTTTGGAACTAGATTATCAGAGTACACGAAAGTGCTCCCAAAACCAATGGTAACTATAAATGGCAAGCCAATACTTCTTCATATTATGAAACAATATGCAAAATATGGTTATAAAGATTTTTATGTTGCTACTGGCTATAAAAAAGAAATAATTAGTAAATACTTTAAGAAAAAATTTTTCGACTGGAATATCAAATTAATAGATACTGGAAAAAATACCATGACAGGAGGTAGATTAAAAAGATTAAAAGAGCACTTAGGTAAAGAGACTTTTTTCATGACCTATGGTGACGGGGTTTCGAATATTAATATAAAAAACTTACTAAAATTTCATAGAAAAAATAAAAAATTTGTAACATTAACCGCTGTTAGACCGCCGGCCAGATTTGGTGTTTTAAAAATTAAAGGTAAAATGGTTAATTATTTTAGAGAAAAATCTAAACTAGATGAGAACTGGATTAATGGTGGTTTTTTTGTGATGGAGCCTGATTTTTTTAAGTACTTAAAAAATGACAAAACTATACTTGAAAAAAAACCTTTAGAAAAAGTTGCTAATGCTAAACAACTAGCTGCTTTTAAACATGAAGGTTTTTGGCAATGCATGGATACGAAAAAAGATAGAGATCTTTTAAATAAATTATTGAATAAAAAAAAATTTTTATAAAAAAGTGAGTAAAAAAATCAAAATTCTCGTAATGGGTTTACCTGGTTCAGGCAAAACTACTTTGAGCGATAAACTGGCACCATTAATTAAAGCTAAAAGAGTGAATGCAGATGAAGTGAGAAAAAAATTTAATGACTGGGATTTTAGTTTAGAGGGTAGAATTAGGCAGTCAAATAGGATGAATGAAATTTCAGATAAAGCCACTTTTGAAGGTGAGCACGTAATCACCGATTTTATTTGCCCAACTAAAGAAGCAAGATCTAAATTTAATGCTGACTATGTAATTTGGATGAATACAATCATAGCAGGAAGATTTGAGGATACTAACCAAATGTTTCAAAAACCTGAGAATAGTGAATTCAATTTTGAGGTAAAAGAAAAAAACGCCAATAAATACAAATCTCTAATTTTTGATGATTTGAAAAAAACTTATAAGATATAATGTGAAAAAATCTATACTAATTGTTGGGGGCACAGGTTTCATTGGAACAAATCTTCTAAATAAAATTAAAAAAAATGATTTTCAAATTTTTTGTATTTCAACTAAATTACCTATTCAAAAAAAAAAAATTAAAAAAGTAACCTATATAAAATGTGATATATCAAAAAGAAATGAAGTTAAAAAAAAGTTAAAGCGTTTTAATTTTGATACAGTTTTAAATTTAGGAGGGTATATTGATCATTCTAATACTCATAAAACAATGCGTAGCCATTTTGTAGGATGTAAAAATTTAATAAATTTTTTTAAAAATAAGAGAATTGATAATTTTATTCAAATCGGAAGCAGTCTAGAATATGGAAAAAAAAGGTCTCCACATAAAGAAAATTATGAAAAATTAATTCCGAGAGGTAATTACGGATTAGCAAAACTTAAAGCTACAAAATATGTATTAAAACAAGGTCTTAAACATAATATACCTTTCACGATTTTGAGACTGTATCAAATTTATGGACCAGGGCAAACTATAGATAGACTTATTCCAATGGCTATAAAATCGTTTTTAAAAAATGGAAACTTTAAATGTTCCGCCGGTTATCAGTTAAGAGATTTCTTATTTGTAGATGACCTTGTGAGGTTATTAATAATTATTATTAGAAAAAAGAAAATACAAAATCAAATTTTTAATATTGGCAGCGGAAAAGCAATAAGCGTAAAAAAATTAATAAAACTAATTTATAAATTAATTGCAAAAGGAAAACCTGAATTTGGTGTGATCAAAATGAGAAAAGATGAAATTTTAAAATCGATACCCAGTATTAGTAAAGTAAAAAAACAGTTTAATTGGAAACCAAAAGTATCAATTAAAGAAGGTTTAAAAAAGACAATATCTTATTATGAAAAAGTCTAATTCTCTCATCAGCATTATTATGAATTGTAAGAACGGTCAAAAGTATCTTGAAGAAAGCATAAAAAGTATTATTAATCAAAATTATCAAAAATGGGAATTAATATTTTATAACAATTGCTCTAATGATAACAGTTTAGAAATTGTCAGAAGCTTTAAAGAACAAAGAATTAAAGTTTACAACTCCAAAAAAAATTTAAGTTTATATGATGCAAGAAATAAAGCAATTTTGAAAGCTAAAGGTAAATATATTTGTTTTTGCGATGTTGATGATTGGTGGATAAAATCGAAGTTAAAAAAACAATTAATAGAAATACAAAAAAAAAATGTAAATTTGGTTTTTTCAAATTTATATATATTTAATCAAAAAACAAAAAAAAAAAAACTCTTTTTTAAGGGCGTAATGCCAAATGGTAAAATAACCCAAACTCTTCTTGATGATTATAAATTAGGTATTTTATCAGTAATGATAAGTAAAAAAATATTTAAAAAAAAAATATTTGATAAAAGATATAACATAATCGGGGATTTTGACTTCTTTATAAATCTTAGCTTAAAGGAAAATTTTTACTGTATTCCAGAACCATTAGCGTATTATAGAAATCACGAA
>MDTG01073672.1_pt1 | contig 19688 bp, 14 predicted proteins | sample 811421 | NCBI WGS metagenome assembly MDTG01 (sample SAMN05326645, study PRJNA326480) | marine metagenome | isolation source: seawater | place: Pacific Ocean: South East | collected 2011
ACCGCTGCCGTGCCCATCATGGCGTGATGCAGCTTGCCCATCGACATGGCGCGGACCAGCAGTTCGCAGTCGCCCGCATTGAGCAACTTGCCGCTGGACGTGGTGTAGGCGGCCGGCGGTGCAACGAATGCAACCTTGGGCGTGTGCTGGCGTTTGGCGGCTTCATCAATGTGGCTGATCAGGCCCATGCGCAGCGCACCGTGGGCGCGGATCGATTCGAACATGGCCAGCGCTTCCGGGTCGCTGTTAATCGCTTCCTGCAACTCGGTGCCGGTGTAACCAATGGCGTCGGCGTTGACGAAGATGGTCGGAATGCCGGCGTTGATCATTGTCGCCTTGAGCGTGCCAATGCCCGGCACTTCCAAATCATCTACCAGATTGCCGGTGGGGAACATTGAACTGCCTGCGCCGTCATCCTCATCAGCAGCCGGGTCGATGAACTCAAGCTTCACTTCGGCGGCAGGGAAGGTCACGCCGTCGAGTTCGAAGTCGCCGGTTTCCTGGACTTCACCGTTGGTAATCGGCACGTGAGTGATGATCGACTTGCCGATGTTGGCCTGCCAGATGCGCAGCGTGAGGATGCCGTTCTGTGGAATGCGGCTGGCATCGACCAGGCCCTTGCTGATCGCGATCGGGCCAACGGCGGCTGAGAGGTTGCCGCAGTTGCCGCTCCAGTCGACGAAGGCTTTGTCGATGGACACCTGGCCGAACAGATAGTCGATGTCGTGATCCGGCTGGCTGCTTTTGCTGATGATCACGGTTTTGCTGGTGCTGGAAGTGGCGCCGCCCATGCCGTCAATTTGTTTGCCGTACGGATCAGGGCTGCCGATAACGCGCATCAGCAAAGCGTCGCGTGCAGCACCGGCGACCTGGGCCGATGGCGGAAGCTCTTGCAGGCAGAAAAACACGCCTTTACTGGTACCGCCCCGAACGTAAGTGGCCGGGACTTTGATTTGCGCTACATGAGACATGTGGGTTATGCCCTCTGAAACTGCGTGAAGTGAGGGCCGCTGCGCGCTGAACATAGCGCCGCGAACCGTCACTGAAAGAAGAGGGCGGTCACGGCGAATTGCTCCACCGTGACCGCGACAGGCTTACGAGACGTTTGCGGACTCAAGGAAGTCCTGCGCGAAGCGCTGCAGCACACCGCCGGCCTCATAAATCGACAGCTCTTCAGCGGTGTCGAGGCGGCAAGTCACGGGCACTTCAACGCGTTCACCGTTTTTGCGGTTGATCACCAGCGTCAGGGTGGCGCGTGGTGTGCGCTGGCCAATCACGTCGTAGGTTTCGCTGCCATCAATTTCCAGCGTTTTGCGGGTTGTGCCCGGCAAAAATTCAAGTGGCAACACGCCCATGCCGACCAGGTTGGTGCGGTGGATACGTTCAAAACCTTCAGCCGCGATGGCTTCAACACCGGCCAGACGCACGCCTTTGGCCGCCCAGTCACGCGATGAGCCCTGACCGTAGTCAGCGCCGGCGATGATGATCAGCGGTTGCTTGCGCTCCATGTAGGTCTCAATCGCTTCCCACATGCGCGTGACCTTGCCTTCCGGCTCAATGCGCGCCAGAGAACCTTGTTTGACCACACCGTTTTCAACCACCATTTCATTGAGCAGTTTCGGGTTGGCAAAGGTCGCCCGTTGTGCAGTCAGGTGATCGCCGCGGTGGGTGGCGTAGGAGTTGAAGTCTTCTTCCGGCAAACCCATTTTGTGCAGGTATTCACCGGCCGCGCTGTTGAGCAGGATCGCATTCGACGGCGACAGGTGATCAGTGGTGATGTTGTCTGGCAGCACGGCGAGTGGGCGCATGCCTTTAAGCGTGCGCTCACCAGCCAAAGCGCCTTCCCAGTAAGGCGGACGACGGATGTAAGTGCTCTGTGCGCGCCAGTCGTACAGCGGCTCGACCTTCTCGCCATTGTCGGCTTCGATGGCGAACATCGGGATGTAGACTTGGTTGAATTGGGCCGGCTTGACGCTGGCATTCACCACTTCATCAATCTCTTCATCCGATGGCCAGATGTCTTTCAGGGTGACGGCGTTACCGGCCTGATCGATGCCGAGAACATCTTTTTCGATGTCGAAACGAATGGTGCCGGCAATCGCGTAGGCAACGACCAGCGGCGGCGAAGCCAGGAAGGCCTGTTTGGCGTACGGATGGATACGCCCGTCGAAGTTGCGGTTGCCCGATAGCACTGCGGTGGCGTAGAGATCGCGGTCGATCACTTCCTTTTGGATTACCGGGTCCAGTGCGCCGCTCATGCCGTTGCAGGTGGTGCAGGCAAAGCCGACGATGCCAAAACCGAGCTGTTCCAGTTCGGTCAGCAGGTTGGCTTCTTCAAGGTACAACTGCACTGCTTTCGAGCCGGGAGCCAGCGAGGTTTTAACCCATGGCTTGCGGGTCAGACCGCGCGCATTGGCATTGCGGGCGAGCAGGGCAGCGGCGATGACGTTGCGCGGGTTGCTGGTGTTGGTGCAGCTGGTAATGGCCGCGATAATCACCGCGCCATCCGGCATTAGCCCGGCTTCATTCTCAACCACGCCAGAGATGCCCGCTGTGGCGAGGTCTGTGGTTGCGACGCGCTTGTGCGGGTTGCTTGGGCCGGCGATGTTGCGCACCACCGAAGACAGATCGAAGTCGAGAACGCGCTCGTACTCAGCGGTTTTCAGGTCGTCCGCCCACAGGCCTGTGACCTTGGCGTAGTTCTCGACCAGTTTGACTTGCTCCGGCTCACGGCCTGTCAGCGTCAGGTAATCGATGGTGTGTTGGTCGATGTAGAACATCGCCGCTGTCGCCCCGAATTCCGGGGTCATGTTCGAGATAGTTGCCCGATCACCGAGGGTCAGGGCGTCGGCGCCTTCTCCGAAGAACTCAAGGTACGAGGAAACAACTTTCTGGCTGCGCAGGAACTCGGTAATCGCCAGCACGATATCGGTGGCGGTGATGCCCGGTTGGCGCTTGCCCGACAGGCGAACGCCGATGATATCTGGCAGGCGCATGTAGGAGGCGCGGCCGAGCATTACGCTCTCGGCTTCCAGGCCGCCTACACCAATGGCAATCACACCCAGCGCATCGACGTGCGGGGTGTGGCTGTCGGTGCCGACCAGCGTGTCCGGGAAGGCAACGCCTTCGCGTGCGTGGACCACGGGCGACATCCGCTCGAGGTTGATCTGGTGCATGATGCCGTTGCCGGGCGGGATCACGTCGACGTTCTTGAAGGCTTTTTTAGTCCACTCGATAAAGTGAAAGCGGTCTTCGTTGCGACGGTCTTCGACGCTGCGGTTTTTGGCAAAGGCGTCTTTGTCATACCCGCCAAATTCGACGGCCAGCGAGTGGTCGACAATCAGCTGAGTGGGCACGACGGGATTAACTTGCGCGGGATCACCGCCTTTCTCAGCGATTGCATCGCGCAGACCGGCCAGGTCGACCAATGCGGTTTGGCCAAGAATGTCGTGGCACACCACGCGCGCCGGGAACCAGGGAAAGTCGAGGTCGCGCTTGCGCTCAATCAGCTGGCTTAGCGCCGCGTTGAGCATGCTCGGGTCACAGCGACGCACCAGGTTTTCAGCCAATACGCGAGAGGTGTACGGCAGTTTTGCATAGGCACCGGGCTGGATCGCATCAACAGCCGCTCGGGCGTCGAAGTAATCCAGCACGCTGCCGGGAAGATTCTTGCGAAATTCAGTGTTCATAGCGTTGGGCTCAATCAGGTAATCGACAATGACCGGTCGGGGAGGGGCTTATAGCGCCACCTCCCCGCTAGCAATTAGCGCTGCTCTAGCGGCGTTACTGCGCGTTGCTCTACACCGGTGTATTCCGCGCTGGGGCGGATAATCCGGTTGTTGGCGCGCTGCTCGAATACGTGAGCGGTCCAGCCACTCACCCGCGAGCAAACGAAGATCGGCGTGAACAGCTTGGTCGGGATGCCCATGAAGTGATAGGCCGAGGCGTGATAGAAGTCGGCGTTGGGGAACAGTTTCTTTTGCTCCCACATGACCGCATCAATGGCTTCGGATACCGGGAACATCACGGTGTCGCCCACTTCATCGGCCAGCTGCTTGGACCAGCCTTTAATGACCTCGTTACGCGGGTCGGAGTCTTTGTAGATCGCGTGGCCAAAGCCCATGATCTTGTCTTTGCGGGCAAGCATGTCCAGCGTGCCAGCAGTGGCCGCTTCGGCCGATGCGAACTTCTCGATCATCTCCATTGCCGCCTCGTTGGCGCCGCCGTGCAGTGGGCCGCGCAGGGAACCGATGGCTGCCGTAACGCAGGAGAAAATGTCCGACAGGGTTGAGGCGCAAACGCGGGCGGTGAAGGTCGAGGCGTTAAATTCGTGCTCAGCGTAGAGAATCAGCGAAACGTTCATCACCTTAACGTGCAATTCGCTCGGCGCTTTTCCGTGCAGCAGCTGGAGGAAGTGGCCGCCAATAGTGGTCTGGTCGCTGTTGCAGTCGATACGCACGCCATCATGGCTGAAGCGATACCAGTACGTCATGATCGCCGGGAACGCGCCGAGCAGACGATCAGCCTTGTCGCGTTGCTCGTCGAAGCTGTGCTCTGGCTCCAGATTGCCAAGCATCGAGGCGCCGGTACGCATGACATCCATCGGGTGAGCTTGCGCCGGAATGCGCTCCAGCACTTCCTTGAGCGCCTGGGGCAGATCGCGCAGTTTGTTCAGCTTGCTCTGATAAGCGCTGAGCTCGGCCTGATTTGGCAGCTCGCCGTAGAGCAGCAGGTAGGCGACTTCTTCAAAGATGCAGCTGCTTGCCAAATCGCGCACATCATAGCCGCGGTATGTCAGGCCTGCGCCGGTCTTGCCGACGGTGCACAGTTCGGTCTGGCCGGCGACCTGGCCACGAAGGCCGGCGCCACTGAGTACTTTTGCTTCAGCCATTGTTAGATCCTCATCATCTTGAAATTGTTGTTCGGGTCGATGTTGGAATGCGCGGCTCAGTTCTTTTTCTGAGCGAACAGAGCATCCAGGCTTTGCTCGAAGGCGTGGTAGTTGATGCGATCGTAAAGCTCCATGCGCGTTTGCATGGTGTCGATGACATTCTTCTGGGTGCCATCGCGACGCACGGCTTCGTAGACGTTTTCGGCTGCCTTGTTCATGGCGCGGAAAGCCGAGAGCGGGTAGAGCACCAGTGATACATCGGCAGAACGCAGCTCGTCGGTGGTGAACAGCGGGGTCGCGCCGAACTCGGTGATGTTGGCCAGAATCGGGGCGTTGACCTTCTGCGCAAACAGCTTGTACATCTCAAGTTCTGTAATGGCTTCCGGGAAGACCATGTCGGCGCCGGCTTCAATACAGGCGGCGGCGCGGTCCAGCGCAGACTCCAAACCTTCAACGGCCAGGGCGTCGGTGCGCGCCATGATCACGAAACTGTCATCGGTGCGTGCGTCTACAGCGGCCTTGATCCGGTCGACCATTTCCTGCTGTGAGACGATTTCCTTGTTCGGGCGATGGCCGCAGCGCTTGGCGCCGACCTGATCTTCGATATGAATGGCGGCCGCGCCAAACTTGATCATCGATTTGACCGTGCGCGCAACGTTGAACGCCGACGAGCCGAAGCCAGTGTCGACATCGACCAGCAACGGCAAGTCGCAGACATCGGTAATGCGGCGCACGTCGGTGAGCACGTCGTCCAGCCCGGTGATGCCCAGATCCGGCAGCCCCAGCGAGCCTGCAGCAACACCGCCGCCCGACAGGTAGATAGCTTTGAAACCGGCACGTTTTGCCAGCAGTGCGTGGTTGGCGTTGATCGCGCCAATGACCTGCAACGGGTGCTCTTCGGCTACGGCATCGCGGAAACGCTGGCCTGGGGTTTTCAAACTCATGACTCACCTCTGGTTTTGGCTGTCTTGGATTCTGCGTCTAGATAATGACGCTCAATGTTGCGCTTCGATGCGCCGATGTGACGGCGCATCAGCAGTTCCGCCAGCTCACCGTCACGGTCAGCAATGGCGTCGAGAATTCGGTGGTGTTCAGCAAACGCCTGGCGCGGGCGATTGGGGGTGGCGGAAAACTGAATGCGGTACATGCGCACCAGTTGATAAAGGTCGGAGCAGAGCATTTGCGTCAGCGTCCGGTTGCCGCTGCCCTGAATGATCCGGTAGTGGAAATCGAAGTCGCCTTCTTGCTGGTAATAGCCATTGCCCGCCTGAAACGCTTCATCACGCTCATGGGTGTCGAGTACGTGGCGAAGCTCATCAATTTCAGCCTGGCTCATGCGTTCGGCAGCAAGCCGGCAGGCCATGCCTTCTAATGATTCGCGTATTTCATACAGCTCGATCAGTTCGCTGTGGTTCAGAGACACCACACGCGCGCCGACGTGAGGGATGCGCACCAGCAGGCGTTGGCCTTCCAGCCGGTGAATGGCTTCGCGCAGCGGGCCGCGGCTTATGCCATAGGTGCGCGCCAGCTCAGGTTCGGAAATTTTGCTGCCGGGGGCTATCTCGCCCTTGATGATTGCAGCCTGAATGCGCCGGAAAACCTGCTCTGAGCGCGTTTCAGAATCTTCGCCATGATTTAGAGGGACTTCGACGTTATCGAGCATATTGTCAACAATGGCTGTTTTATTTAGGCAAAAAATACCTTTTTGAGCGGTAATGGTCAATCGTGTGATTAGGATTGTCGACAGTCTTCTGGCTGGTAGACGCTGATTGCTAGCCCAACCCCAACAAACTTACTGGGTCGCTATCTGTTGTCCGCCAAATGCGCCATGTTAGACTTCGCCCCGTTTGAGCATGCTTTTACGCATGCCTGCTAAACTTCAGCGCATATACCAGCCTGCCGGGTAGATGCGTGCGGGTCTTTAGCCTCATTGATAGAGAAAAATACTAACGGGATTTATGAGACTCACGCCTAACCTACTGTTTCTATGGCTATTTATTGTTCCCTGTGTAGCAGTTGCAGCGGACAAGTCTGTCTACGGCCTTAATGAATACACACAGTTGGTGAATCTCAATATTGAGGTTGCCGCCAAACTCGATACCGGGGCCAAGACTGCCTCTCTCAGCGCACGTGATATCAAACGCTTCAAGCGTGACGGCGAGACATGGGTGCGCTTTTATCTGGCCATAGATGATGCGCACAGCAATCCTATCGAACGTCCTCTGGCCCGTGTCAGCAAGATCAAACGCCGCTCCGGCGACTATGATCCTAATGAAGAAAAAACCTACACCGCCCGACCTGTAATCGAGCTGGATATCTGCATGGGTGAAGCGCTTCGCAAAATTGAAGTGAACTTGACCGACCGAAGTGCATTCCAATATCCGCTTCTTATCGGCTCGGAAGCACTCAAACGCTTCGGTGCTATGGTAGATCCAAGCCTTAAATATGCAGCAGGCAAGCCTGACTGTGCCAATGACGTAACCCCCGGCGAGTAATGCCCATGCGCTCTCTTAACTTGCACCTTAAAATTCTGATTTTGCTCACCGTGAGCTTGGGCATTTTGATTACTGCCTATCAGATATTCATTTTGGGTATTCCCCTTACCTCGGATGAAACTGACGACTTGTGGAACATTGACGCCAAGGTCGAGTTTCAGGCCAGCCCTCGCGAGCCGGTCAAACTGCAGATGTTTGTGCCTCCGCTCAATCAGGATTATGTAAGCCTCAACGAGAGCTTCATTTCCAATAACTACGGCGTGAGCATCAATCGCGCCGATGGCAATCGCAAAGCCACCTGGTCTGCACGCCGGGCAAGTGGCAAGCAAACCATTTATTACCGCCTGGTACTGACCAAGCGCTACAGCGGTGAGCAAGCCAAGGCCAAAGGCCCGATTTTCCGCGACAGCCTGCCGGTTGAAGGCGCCGAGAAAATCGCTGCAGAAGCATTGCTTGCACCGATTCGTCAGCATTCAGCTGACGTTGAAACCTTTATCAGTGAAACCATCAAGCGGGTGAACAACGAAGCCGACGACAACGCCAAGTTGCTGCTCGGTGGCGATGCCTCAACCGAAAACAAGGCCAAGGCGGTCGAGTTGCTGTTGTCCATCGCGCACGTGCCGATGGAGCGGGTACACACCATTCGCCTGGCCGCTGAAATTCAGCAGGACCCGGAGCTTTGGCTGCGCAGCTTTAACGGCGAGAAGTGGCTGTATTTCAATCCGGTGAGTGGTGAGCAAGGTTTGCCGTCGGACCGTCTGGTCTGGTGGGTGGGCAATGACCCGCTGATGAACCTTGAAGGCGGCAAGCAGGCCAACGTTACCTTTAGCCTGAACAACAGCGAAATGAATGCGATTCGTCTGGCTAAACTGACCGACGAAAGCACCGATGCCGGCTTCCTGTCCTATTCGCTGTACGGCCTGCCGTTGCAGACCCAGCACAACTTCCAGATCATGGTCATGATCCCGATCGGGGTTCTGCTCATCCTGATCTTGCGTAACCTCGGCGGCCTGCAAACCCTCGGCACCTTTACGCCGGTTCTGATCGCACTGGCGTTCCGCGAGACCGGGTTGGGTTTCGGTATCGTGCTGTTTACCTTCATTACCGCGCTGGGCCTGTCGCTGCGCTCCTACCTTGAACATTTGAAACTACAGATGCTGCCTCGACTGTCGGTGGTGCTGACCTTCGTGGTTGTGCTGATCGCAGTGATCAGCTTGTTCAGCCACAAACTGGGTATGGATCGCGGCCTCTCGGTAGCATTGTTCCCGATGGTGATTCTGACCATGACCATCGAGCGTCTGTCTATTACTTGGGAAGAGCGTGGCGCTGGCCATGCCTTGAAAGTGGGTGTGGGCACACTGATCGCCGCATCGCTTGCGCATCTGTTGATGACCGTGCCTGAACTGGTTTACTTCGTGTTCACCTTCCCGGCAATCCTGTTGATCTTGGTGGGCTTCATGTTGGCAATGGGTCGCTATCGCGGCTATCGCCTGACTGAACTGTTCCGCTTCAATGCCTTCCTCAAGGAGTGACCTATGTTTGGCCTCTGGAAACGTTGGAAGGCTCTTGAAGAGCTGGGCATCATGGGCATCAACCGACGTAATGCTGATTACGTGCTCAAGTACAACAAGCGTCACCTGTACCCCTTGGTGGATGACAAGATCATCACCAAGGAACGGGCGATTGAGTCGGGCATTAACGTGCCCGAAATGTACGGGATCATCTCGACCGAAAAAGAGATCGATAACCTTGAGAAGATCATTGGTGAGCGCAGCGATTTCGTAGTCAAGCCCGCGCAAGGTGCGGGCGGTGACGGGATTCTGGTAGTTGCTGATCGCTTTGAAGACCGCTTCCGTACCGTCTCGGGCCGGATTATCAGTCTTGAAGAGATCCAGCACCAGATTTCGAGCATTCTCACTGGTCTCTATTCGTTGGGCGGTCTGCGTGACCGCGCGCTGATCGAGTACCGGGTGGTGCCCGATCAGATCTTCAAAAGTATCAGCTACGAAGGCGTGCCGGATATTCGCATCATCGTGTTGATGGGCTATCCGGTCATGGCAATGCTGCGCTTGCCGACGCGTCAGTCAGGCGGCAAGGCCAACCTGCACCAAGGTGCGATTGGTGTAGGCGTTGATCTGGCGACCGGCATGACACTCGGCGGGACCTGGCTGAACAACAAGATCTCCAAGCACCCTGATACAACCAATGCCGTAGACGGCGTTCAGTTGCCGAACTGGAAAGGCTTCATGACCTTGGCTGCAGGCTGTTATGAGCTGTGTGGGCTGGGTTATATCGGTGTCGACATGGTGCTCGATCAGGACAAAGGTCCATTGATTCTGGAGCTCAATGCGCGTCCCGGCTTGAATATCCAGATCGCCAATAACAGTGGTTTGACCCTGCGTGCGCATGCAGTCGAAGCACGTTTGGCTGAACTGGCGAAAGACGGCATCACGGAGTCTGTCGAGGAGCGGGTTCGCTTCACTCAGGAAGCGTTCGCCTACATGGCACCTGTGCAGGTCTGAGTTGAATAAGCCGCTGGGCAATCCAGCGGCTTAGCTACTTGCCAAGGTTCTGCAGGGTACTCAGCAACACATTGACCTTGGTTATCGACTCCTGATATTCCGCCTGCCACTGTGAATCAGCAACAATCCCGCCACCGCCCCAGCAACTGATAACGCCATCGCGAGCCAGCAGGCTGCGAATGGCAATCGAGCTGTCCATTTCGCCGCGAATATCCAGATACATCAATGAGCCGCAATACAGTGCACGACGGGTAGGCTCGAGTTCGTCGATGATCTGCATGGCGCGAATCTTGGGTGCGCCGGTGATCGAGCCGCCGGGAAAGCTGCCGGCAAACAGGTCCAGCGCGTCTTTGTCTGCGGCTAATTCACCGGTTACTGCGCTCACCAGATGATGCACATTGGGGTAGCTTTCGAGCGCGAACAGTTCAGGCACGCGCACAGAGCCAATCCGGCAACTGCGGCCCAGGTCGTTGCGCAGCAAATCAACGATCATCAAGTTTTCAGCGCGGTCTTTACGGCTATTGAGTAGCTCATCTGCCTGCGCTTTGTCTTGTTCTGGCGTGTGCCCGCGCGGGCGGGTGCCCTTTATCGGCCGGGTTTCCACATGGCCCCGGCTAACGTGCATGAAACGCTCGGGCGATAAACTGAGAATGGCATTGTTTTCGCCCAACCCGAGATAGCCGGAAAACGGCGTAGGGCATACCTCACGCAACGCCTGATAGGCGCCCCACGGATCACCCTCATACTCGGCCTGAAAGCGCTGAGCATAATTTACCTGGTAGCAATCACCCGCTGAAATGTAATTTTGAATCCGCTCGAAGGCCTGTTTGTAGTCCGTTGATCGGATATTGGCTCGAAAATCACCGGTCAATTTGAAGTTTTGCGGACCGCTTTCGCGCATGTTTTCAAATAATACGATCAGTTTTTTGCGTTGCTGTTCATCCACGCTCGGATGAAACACCAGTTGGCTGGTAAATGCTTGATGATCGGTAATCAGCGCCCAGTCATACAGGCCAAGGCAGGCATCCTGAAGGCCAAGATCGTCACGACTTTTCGGCTGCTGCGGTTCGATTCGCTGACCGAAATCGTAGCCGAAATAGCCCATCAGCCCGCCACTAAACGGCAGCTCAAAGCTTGTCGGATAGTCGCACGCTTGAAGCCTTGCAAGGCCCTCACGCAGTCTTTGGTTGAAATCTGCTGCTGACTCATCGGGCGCAGGTACAAAGGTTTCAAGCGGCCAGGCACTGAGCAGGTCGAAACGTCCACGCCCGGCGTTCGGTCGACCCGAGTCGAGCAAGATCGCGCCGCGTTCCTTATGGATGGCATCGAAGTAAACGCACGGCGAGGCTTGATACGGCAGCGGATGGATTTCGCAGATATTCATTTCGGACTTTCACGAGCGTGGATGGCGATTGTAGATCGCCCAAGCGATTGATCCTAGTCTCGTTCAAGGTTTACGCGGGGTTGGACAGCCGATTACTATGGCTGAGAACCAGGAAGGTAAGTGTTACAAATCCAGCACTGTGTATAAGGAAAACATCATGGATGATGTTATTGAATTACCCGTACCGGGTATGACGGCGGCTGCGCAGGAATCTGCCAGAGCCGCCACTGCCCACTTCTGTCGGCAGGCTGTAGACGATTCGCTTCAAGCCCACCCTCACGCCAAACTCATTCAGTTTTCAGCTCCCGCAGGCTTCGGTAAAACCGTGTCCATGCAAATGTTGGCGGCGAGCAGGATGGAGCAAGGAGCGCTTGTTGCCTGGCTTAATATCGTCGATGCGGACAATGACCCGGCAAGTTTCTTTGCTCATCTGATCGCGACGATCTCCGCTCATTCTCCAGGTTTTGGCAGCAATGCTCAGGACTATCTGCGCAACTCTCTGCATATTCCCGTCGACATTGTCATGGAATCACTGCTCGTCGAGTTGGCTGACACAGCATTACCCATGTTGTTGGTGCTGGATGACTTGCATCGCATCAGCAATGTGCAGTTGCAACAGGCGCTTAACCGGCTGGTTGAGTTCTCGCCGCAAAATTTCACCCTGGCGATTGGCTGCCGCTCGCAACCCCAAATGCAACTGGCTCGCCTGCGGGCCAAGGGATTGTTGCTCGAAATAGGTGAGCAAGAATTGCGCCTCACTAAACTCGAGACCCAGCGTTATCTCAAGCAACGCGGTCACGAACTCAGTGGCCAGGTCCTGGAAAACTTATACACGCATACCGGCGGTTGGGTGCTGGGTGTGCATTTGGCCAGCTTGTGGCTGGGGCATCGCGCAGACGCTTACGACGGCAATTACGAGCGCCCGGACGAGCCAGACACTGTTGCCGAATACCTATTGCATTCGGTTCTGTCGACGCTACCGGCGGACGAACAAAACTTGCTGATGACCTTGGCTGTGGCGCAGCAGGTGAGCGGTGAGTTGGTCGATTATCTCACCGGCAGCACTGGCGGCCAGGCGACGCTGCAAGCATTCGAAGCGCGTCAGCTGTTTTTGCGTCCGCTGGACCATGAGCGGCACTGGTACCGTTTCCACGATGTGTTTGCCGACTTCCTGCGTAACCGCCTGCAAACGTAGGATCCTGCGCGTTTCAAGCAACTGAATTACAGCGCCAGCCACTGGTTCGCTGCTCACGGCATGCAGGCCTTGGCAATCCGCCATGCGCACCTTGCCGATGATCCGCGGCTGTTGGCCGAGCTCATTGAAGCGTCCGGCATGCAGATGATTAACCAGGGCGAACTCAGCCTGATTACCTTCTGGCGTCAGCATGTGCCGTACTCGATTGCCAGCGAATATCCGGTGCTGATGCTGGTCGATGTGTGGACGCGCGCCACGCAAATGGGGCTGCAAGAGGCTAATCGCAATATCGACGACCTGTTGCAAGGCTGGGGGGAGCTGGAGGTGACCACCGACCTGAGTGACAGGCATTTGGCAGCTCTGGCGATCAAAGCGGTGATTGCGCTGCAGAAAGATGATTTGGTGACCTGTGTGCTGCTGGCCCGGCGGGTTGAGGTGCACCTGGGTCAGCACTCGGCATTTGTCGAGGTGACAATGCTGATTGTCGGCGCCATTGCACACGTAATGATGGGCGCGCCGCAGTCGGCGCACCGGCTGTTGGCGCTGGCGCAGCAGCGTAATCATTTCTTGTCCGGGCGCTACCTAGAAATGCAGCTGGCCAATGTCGAGTTGCTGCTGAGTCTTGAGCAAGGGCAAATCAAGCAAGCGGCATTGCTCTATAGCCATCTGCGTCTGCATAGCATGCCGTGGTTTGCCGAGCGCTCGCAGGCATTGGTACTTTCGACCGTTACCGGGGCTGTTATCAAATGCATTCAGGGTGAGTTCGAAGGGCTGGAAAGTCGTCTGCGCTGGGCGCTCGATACTGTCGATTTGATCAGCCCGATCGATGTCTACGCGCAAGGCCTGTTGTGTTTGTCGCGCTTGCAGCGCATGCAGGAAAATCCCAAGGAAGCACACGCCACACTGGTGATGATGCAGAACATGGCGGCCCGCCATAAAGCCTGGCGCTTCTATGCGCTGGCAGTGGGCGATGAGGTGGCGCAAATCCTCCAGGAGACGGCAGTCGACCGCATCAAGCGGGCCGAGTTGAGACTCAAAAGCGTCGACTGGGACAGCCTCGCGGCACCTTACCTGCACATGCGCTTCAATCCGGTGAAATGGATGCAAGGCCTGACACGCGTGCGCTTGCAACAAGCCCGTGGGCATTCCAGCGAAGCCTTGCATGAAATTACCCATCTGCGCGCATTGCTGCTTCCCGACTGGCATGGACTGCACCGGCTGCGTTTGGACCTGCTCTCGGCGCTCAGTTATCAACGCCTGGGGTATCAGGAGCGTTCACAAACCTTGTTGGTGCAGTGTTTGATCGATGCCGAGCGCGAAGGCATCCGAACGCTGTTTATCGAAGAAGGAGACAGTGTCCGGCTGATGCTGCAGCAGCTTGAAACGGCTGAGCGCCAACCGGCGCTGCAGGGTTTTATCCGCCAATTGTTGGCGATCTGGCCGGGTTACAGCGCAAGCCAAACGCTGCTAGAGGTGGATGAAGGCTTGACCGAGCGTGAACGCGAGGTGGTGTGTCTGGCTGCACAAGGTATGTCTAACGCCGAGATCGGCGAACAGCTTGAGTTGGCGTTAGGCACTGTCAAATGGCACCTGCACAACATCTACGAAAAACTAAAGGTTCGCAATCGCACCCAGGCGATTCGACGTGCCCGCGAATTGAGTCTCTTGTAATGAACAAAATTGTTGAATATGCCACTGCTCCGGCTCAGCCTCTGCTGCGCACTAAAATTGCGCCCGTCGCAATCAATCCCGAACTGCTGGTGCCACGCGAAACCCTGATCGAGCGCCTCGATGCTGCGTGTCAGGGGCCCTTAACTTTAGTGTGCGCGCCTGCCGGCTACGGCAAAAGCGTTTTGCTTGAGCAATACCGTGCGCACTTGCTTGCGGCCGACTTGCAGGTTGCCTGGCTGGCGTGTGACGAGACCGATACTGATCCGCTGCGGGTGCTCGACTATCTGAGTGCTGCTATCGAGAGCTGCTACCCGCAGTTTGATTACTCCCTGCATATTCCGGTGGGCGTTGATGAGGCTGCGGTCGAGCAGGCGATTGATGAGTTTGCCCGCGCACTTGGCAAGCTCCCGGCTGATCTTTACCTGCTCATCGACGACATGCACCGCATCGCCGTGCCGGGCGTGAACGTGCTTTCGCAGCGGCTGATCAGCCAGTTGCCCGCGCACGTACACCTTATTGGCAGCGCCCGCAGTGGTGCGCTAATTGAGGGGCTGGCACCTGAGCTGCAGGCTCAGACTTTCATGTTGAGTTCTGCGGATCTGCGATTCACTGCGGCGCAGACGGCCAACTATTTACAGGAGATCAAGCAGCTGCAACTGAGCCGGGAAGAGTTGGCGGTGCTGCATGGGCGTAGCGAAGGCTGGGTTACTGCACTGCAACTACTGGCGCTGGCACTCGGTACGGTGGCTGACCGCACCCTGTACATGCAGCAATTGACCGGCAGTGAACGCAATATTGCAGATTATCTGCAAGCTGATGTGCTGGCGGACTTGCCAGATGTGGTGATCCGCTTCTTGCAACAAACCGCCGTTCTCGACGAGTTCAACGCTGAGCTTTGCGATGCGCTGTCCGGTCGCGATGACTCAGCGCAGATGCTGGCCTTTCTCCAGCGTAATCAATTGTTCGTCAAGCCGCTTGAAGAGGCGGACGGCTGGCTGCGTTACCATGGGCTGTTCGCCGACTTCAATCGCACTGGTATACCCAGCAGTGGCGAGCTGGCGACACTCCAGCGCAGCGCCGCACAATGGTGTCTCGATAAGGGTCATTTCGCCAAGGCGACAAAGTACCTGTTGCGTGCTGGCGACTTTGCCCGTGGCGCCGAGCTGCTTGAGCTGCACGGTGGCAGTCTGGTCTCCAGCAACGAGGTTTACAGCGTGCTCAAAGTGCTCAAGCAATTACCCAGTGAGGTGATTCTTGAGCACGCCGTGTTCCAGATTTTTTATGCCTGGCAGCTGGCCTTGGAGCAGCGATATGCCGAGGCAGAGGCGCTGATTGAAGATGTAAGCCTGCGGCTGCCGCATGGCCAGAGTGGTGCTTTGCATTACGGTCTGGCGGAATTGATGGTTGCTGCACAAGTGCTTAAGGCCCTGATCCTGCTGTATCAGGACAAGCTGGAGAGTTGCCTGAAGGTAGCGCGTCACTGGTTGCGATTGGTGTCAGAGAATCAGCCGGTATTCAGTGCCAGTCTGTTGTGCATTCAGGCCGCAGCATACACCTTGCTGGGCGAGGTGGATGAAGGGGTCAAGTCGATTGCCCGCGCGCGCCAGTATTTGAGCCAAAGCGCTAACACCTACTTGCTTGTGGTCACCTCATTGATCGAGGCGCTGGTGTGCAAAGAGGCCGGCGATCTCCTGCATGGCAGTCAGGTTGCGGACGAAACCCGCGCCCGTGTCGAGAAGGTTTACGGGATGGACAGCCGCGTGGTTGAGCCGCTGACGCTGGTCAGTGCCGATCTGCTTTATGAGCGTAATGAGCATGCGCAGATCATCGACAAACTGCCCGATGCGATCACCTGGCGCGATGTTGCAACGCCGATTGAGCTGATAAGTCGGGGCAAGCTGGTGATGGCGCGGGCCTACTTCTATGCCGGTGACACTGATAAAGGCCTGGCTGTGCTGGATGATTGGCTGGATGGTCTGCATGCGCCAGGTTATGAGCGGGTATTTGCCCTGGGCATGAGTTGCCGGGTGCAGTTCCTGTTATGGCTACGCCGCCCCAATGAGGCCGAGCGCACGTCCTTGCAACTGCAACGGCACATGGCTGGGATACCGGACGGTCGGTTCAGTGAGGCGCAAACCGCTCGTGTGCTCACCGAAGCCCGTCTGGCCTTGGCCGAGCGCCGTGCGGATAAAGCTCAGGCCGTGTTGGAGACCTGTCTCGGTAAGCATCTGGCTGAGCATCAGCGCGAGCGGCGACTGCATATATCCTTGCTATTGGCGGTTGCCCATTGGCGTAAAGGCCACACCGAAAAAGCCTTTGAATTGTTCGGCGTGAGCCTCGAAAAAGCCTGGGATTGTGGTTATCGGCGCATGTTCCTCGATGACGCCAATTGGCTCTATCCGTTGATGGATGCCTGGTTGGCGGCTGATCCTGGCCGTAAGGAACGCTGGCTGTCGGTTGCCGAACAGTGGCGCGAGCAATGCAAGGTGCTCAAACTCGACCCTGACAGCGCGGAAGATAATCAGGACGTAAGCCGCCGTGAACGGGAGATCCTGCGTTTTGTCGCGGCGGGGCTTTCGAACCGGGATATTGCTCAGGCTGTGCACCTGTCGGAGGCGACAATCAAATGGCACCTGCATAATCTGTTTACCAAGCTGAGTGTTCGCAGTCGTACTCAAGCCGTGTTGAAGGGCAAGAGTCTGGGATTGTTGAGCGAGGCTTGAGTCCAGCGTTGCACGCAAATTGGCAGTAAACGCTGCAAGCTCGTGTAACGGCGGCGGGTGTTTGAGGTCTACAGCTAAAATCGCCCTCAGCCGTTATTTGGGTTTGTTGCGCAATGCTGTCAAGCTGCCACTTTAGGGGCGCCAGGCATTATACTGAGCGCCTATTTTTTGCAGGGCTGCGCAATACAGGCAGCCCTCAACAGGCTAAGCGGTTTTGCTGGCCAGCCGTAATTTGAGGAGAGATGGTGATGCACGAGTCTGGAGCGCCGGTATACAAGCGCCTTTTAAAATTGGCTGCTTGCTGCAGTATCTCGGTGCTGCCTGTTCTGGCTCACGCCACTGAGGATGATCCGTGGATTGGCTATAACCGTGTGATGTTCGACATCAACGACACGATCGATGCATATACCCTCAAGCCCATTGCCAAAGGCTATAAGGCTGTCACGCCGAGTTTCATCCGCACAGGCGTGCACAACTTTTTCAACAACGTCAGTGATACCCGCAACTTCGCCAACAACTTGCTGCAGGGCAAGGTGCGCGACGCCGGCGTAGACACGACGCGCTTCATCCTAAACACCACGCTGGGTGTTGTCGGCGTGTTCGACGTGGCAACCGCCATGGGCTTGCAGGCCAATGATGAAGACTTCGGCCAGACGCTGGGTGTTTGGGGGGTGCCTAACGGACCTTATGTTGTGTTACCGCTGTTGGGGCCAAGCACCGTGCGCGACAGCGTAGGCAAGTTGCCGGATGGCTTGCTGGCAACCGGCCTGTTTATCGACCATGTGCCAACACGTAACGTGACCTTTGCGGTCAACCTGGTGGATGTTCGTGCCGAGCTGCTCTCTGCTGAACGCCTGATCAGTGGTGATCGCTATACGTTCGTGCGCAATGCGTATCTGCAGACCCGTGAGTTCAAGATGAAGGATGGCGATGTCGAAGACGACTTTTAAGCGTCTGCTCCATCTGCCGTTTTGCTGAATACAGCCAATAAAAAACCCATGCATGCATGGGTTTTTTATTGGCTGACGCTAACCTGTTTGGCAGGCTCTAGCGGATCAGTTGTTGATCAGGCTGAGAAACTCGCTGCGCGTGGCGGCATTGTTGCGAAACTCGCCGAGCATGACCGACGTCACCATCGAAGAGTTCTGCTTCTCAACGCCGCGCATCATCATGCACATGTGCTGCGCTTCAATCACCACTGCAACGCCCATCGCGCCGGTTACCTGCTGAACGGCATCGGCAATCTGGCGGCTGAGGTTTTCCTGAATTTGCAGGCGGCGTGCGAACATGTCGACAATCCGCGCCACTTTCGACAGACCCAGAACCTTGCCGCTTGGAATATAGGCGACGTGAGCCTTGCCAATAAATGGCAGCAGGTGATGCTCGCAGAGCGAGTACAGCTCAATGTTTTTTACCAGGACCATTTCACTGTTGTCTGAGCTGAACAGTGCGCCGTTGGTGACTTCTTCGAGCGTTTGCTGATAGCCACGGCAGAGATACTGCATGGCTTTTGCGGCGCGCTTGGGGGTGTCAAGCAAGCCTTCGCGAGAGGCGTCTTCGCCCAATTGGCCAAGAATCTCGGTGTAGTTTTGTTCCAGGGACATGGAGCTTCCTGTGAATTAGCGGATAGGCACAGACGGGCAGGTTAGGGCGCTGACCCGAAACTGGCAAGTGTTGTCTCAATCGGTGCGCGCATTCGGGGTGAATGCGCGCAGGCAATGGCGATCACAATTACTCGTCGCGGCCGTCCATCATGGTGCGTTTGAGCATCACATAAACCGCGCCAGTGCCCCCGTGTTTGGGCAGGCAAGAGGTGAAGCCAAGCACCTGCGGATGCTGGCGCAGCCAGGTGTTTACATGGCTCTTGATCAGGGGCTTGCGACCGTCTTTGCGTGCAGCCTTGCCGTGGGTGACGCGCACGCAGCGGACTTCGAACTTGTTGGCCTCGGCCAGAAACTCCCACAGGGTGTCGCGGGCTTTCTCGACACTCATGCCGTGCAGATCGAGGCTGCCGTCGAAGGCAATCTGGCCCAGCTTGAGCTTGCGCATCTGGCCTTCCTGCACGCCATTGGCCGCCCAGTGCAGCGGGTCTTCAGCGCCAACGTCAATTACAAACTGGTCGGAAAGGCCGTCGACCTTGATCGACTCAACCCGCGTTGCCGCCGCTTGGCGCAAAGTGGCCAGGCGTTTGACATCCGGGCGCGATTTGCCGGTATCGGCACGATCTTGCGTTAAGGGTTTAACGCCGCGCAGTTCGGCTTTGAACAGGGAAAAATCGTCGTCTTGCATCGGGGCCTCCTCCAAGGCCGATAGTGTACCGAAGGATGCCGGATGTTTGTTGCAGAGCCGCGTTAATCGCGCTTTTTCATCAGGTGCGAAGGCATGCTGAGGTCGCTCGGGCGACGCAGACGCCGACGACACATACGCCAGACCCCAATACCGGACCAGAGCAGAATAAGACCGATAACCAGCATGGTCACCGAAGCCCCGACTGAGTCGTTGAGTGGGCCGAGTGCGGCCGGCTGGCCGAGTAGGGTCGCTGCGCCGGCCATCGCCAGCAAAATGCCGAATGCTGCCAGTAGCGCGCCTAAGGCAAAGGCTGCGCGCAGGCGCCAACTGCGCGGCTCGCGCGGACGCAATCGGCGTGCATCAAAACCATTGGATAGTTTCATCCCGATTTCCTCTTGGGTTATCGAGTGTGAGACCGGCAGTCTCGACAGTGGTTCACACTGATAGCTCAGTGTGAACCGCAAGCCGGATCAGATCAGCGCGCTGGCGTTGGGGACGATCGCGGCAAAGTTGTCAGC
>MDTG01085535.1_pt1 | contig 19688 bp, 18 predicted proteins | sample 811421 | NCBI WGS metagenome assembly MDTG01 (sample SAMN05326645, study PRJNA326480) | marine metagenome | isolation source: seawater | place: Pacific Ocean: South East | collected 2011
AAAAAATATCTTAAATGAATTATAAAAATAGTGAAGTTTTTGTATGGTACAAAATAAATTTTACAAAAGTAATATTTAATCAAAAACATCTTCATTACTATTTAAAATGTAATTCTTTATTGCTGTTAATCTTAAAGTTATTTAATTTTAAATTAATAAAAATTGATTTTGACAATATAGTTTTTAATTCAAAAAAAGAGAATATTTTTTTTGAGTTTGATTTTTTTATATATAGATATTCATTTAAAATTTTAAATTATTTAAAAAATAATTCAAAAAATAATAAAAATGAAATCCTAATCGAAAAAATTTATTTATCTTTTATATGTGAAGATATAAAGGAAAATTCCCTTTTTTTTATTAGATCAATAAATTATTTAAAAAATAAATTTCCAAAAAAAAAGATTAATTTTATATTTGAAAAAAGTGAATTTTCAAATATTTGGTCATTATTATTAAAAAAAAAATATAAAAATATAAATACAAGTTTCAATAGTAATATTACTAAATATAATTTAATTTTTAAAATCTTTTTTTTAAATTTAACTTTATTTTTTAATTATTTTAGATTTATAAATGAAAAGGACAATAAGCCTAAAATTTTTCAAGAATATATTGGAAATGTTTTTGATAATTATCCAAACTCAGGACATCTTTTTTGGTTAGCTAAGTCAAAAATTAAATTTTCAGATATCACTTGGTTTTCTTTTAATAGAAAATCTAAAAATAATTTTTTTAATCCTGTCACTAAAAAAAACAATAAAATATTTAAAATATCAAAATTTTCAATTTTAAACTTTAGAGATATGTATACTGAAAATTTTAGCTATTATTTAAAAAAAATTTTTAATATAAATTATAAAAACTATAAGTTTTATTTGTTAAAATTTTATACAAGATATAGAATAGAACATTATAAAAAATTAATCGAAAATCATAACATAAAAATTTTCCACCATTATCAAGAACCCCATTATATAAATCTCGCATTAGCATATTCATGTAAAAAAAGTGATTGTATATTTATTTGGAACCATTGGTCAATTGATCAACATCCTATGTATTATTTTAAATATGGATATTGTGATATTTTATTGTCATGGGGTAAATGGAATACATCATATATGAATTCACACAATTACTTGTATGATTATATTTTTGTAACTGGAATGATAGCTGGAGATAAACTGAAACCATCTAAAAAGCAACAAGACAAAAAAAACAAAATAATAGTATTTGATAGCACTTCAAATCCAAAAAGCCTTCATCATCCTACGTATTTATTAGAAGAATTTTATGAAAAATTAATTAATTTAGCCAATGAAAAAAATCATCAAATATTAATTAAGCCAAAAGGAAATATTAAAAATAAAAATTTAAGTAAACAAATGCTTAAGAGAATTTTTGGTTTAGTAAAAAAAGGAAAGTTTAAATTAATTTCATATAAATTAACTCCAACTGAAGTAGGAAATTCAAATGACCTATACATTTCATGGGGTCAAAATACAGCAGGTAATATTGCAAATATACAAGGAAAAAATGTGTTATATTTTGATAATGTAGAATTGAAATTTCATCCTTTTGCAAAAAAAAAATTTATAATTAAAAAATCAAGAGACTTAGATATTAAAATCGATAATTATTTTAAAAAAAAAGAAAAATTTAAATTAAAATTAAATGAAAAAAATTATTTAAATCAATTTTATGATGGCAAAGCTAATGAAAGGGCCTCTTTTATTTTTGATAGACTATTTCAAGAGTTATCAAATGGAGTAATTAATAAAGAAAAGGTTATTAACCTCGTAATTAAAGAATATAATACTAAATATAATTCAAAAATACCAATTGCGAAAAAAGGAAAAATGAAAACACCTAAAATTTGGGAAACATTTTTAAAAAAAATTGAAAATAAGTATGAAAATGTATAATTATTACAAAAACTTTTTGTTTAACTAAGGATTAAAATAATCTAAATATCATTGGAAATCTTAATGATGTTTAATAATAGGCACTAAAATAAAAATAAAAAAATCTCAGCCAAAAAGAAAAATCTTTAGCTCTGAGGATCTACAAGTTATAGTATAATTTTATGAAAAAAATTAAATTTTATTCACCAGTCATAGTTACTACAGAAGAAAAAAAAAATTTATTAGATACTTTAAAAACTAAACATTGGTCATCATTTAAAGGTGCAACAGAAGGTTGGAATGTTGAAAAGGTTTTAAATTTATCATCAGAAAAGGCTAACAAATTTGGACCCTTAGAAATTAGATATCTTGGCGGAAAGTTTGTAAGAAAATTGGAATATCTTGCTTCAAAAAAATTTAAAACAAAATATTGTGTTTCTGCAAATTCTGCAACTTCTTGTTTATCGATGGCCATTGGTTCTCTAAATTTAGGTCCTGGTGATGAAGTTATTTTACCTTCTATGAGCTGGGTTTCGACTGCTACTTCAATATTAACTTTTAATGCCATTCCAAGATTTTGTGAAGTTAAACAAGATACTTTTTGTATCGATCCAGTCGATATTTTAAAAAAAATTAATAAGAATACTAAAGCAATAATTTTAGTTCATCTTGGTGGAAACAGTTGTGATATGGAAGTAATAGTTAAAATAGCAAAAAAAAATAAATTGAGAATAATAGAGGATTGCGCTCAAGCACCAGGTGTTACATATAAAAATAAACTGGTAGGAACTTTTGGTGATGTTGGAATATTTTCTCTTACAGAAACAAAAAATATTACATCTGGTGAAGGTGGTTTATTAATTACTAAAAATAAAGAAATAGCTGCCAAAGCAAGATTAATTAGAAATCATGGAGAAGCATTAGCGAATAATAAATGGTCTAAAAAAAAATTACTAAATGTTATTGGTATGAACTATAGAATGACCGAGTTTCAAGCGGCTGTTGCAGTTCCTCAGCTAAAATCTCTGTCAAAAAAAAATTTACAAAGACAACAATTGTTTAATTACTTAATAAGAGGACTAAAAAAATATGACAAATATTTGATACCTCCTAAAATTGAGGTAAGAACTAAATATTACTGTTATATGCTTAAATGGCTATGGAAACCAAAAAAAGGAATGATTTCAAGAGATAAATTATTTAAAAAACTTAATAAATTAGGTGTACCAGTTAGCCGAGGCTATAATCCAATGATGCATGAGCTACCAATATTTGCGAAAAAAATTGCTTTTAAAAATGGATACCCATGGAAAGCTAGTCCAAAAATTAAAATTAATTATGGAAAAGGAACACTGCCAATATCTGAAAAAATAAATAGGGAATTTCTTTGGTTTAAATATATAAATCCTCCTAACACAAAAAAACATATGGATTATGTTATTTCTTGTTTTAATAAAATTTTGAAGAATGTTTAAAACTTATATTGAATTAATATTTAAATATCAAAAATCAAGAGTATATTTTCCAATTTTAATTACATTAATGTTATTAAATGTTTTATTTGAGTCTATAAGTATTGCTGCATTTTATCCTTTTTTAACTTCTATGCTAGGTGGGGATTCAATATTTTTAGATAGATTTCCATCAATTTTTCTTTTTATAAACAGTGTTCCAAATATTTTTTTTCCAGAATTAGATAAATCAAAAACATTTATTATTGGTTCCTTAATAGTTGTTATTTCAATTTTTATAATTAAATTTTTATTTTTTTTATTTTTTAATTTTTTTTTATACTTTTTTGTTTTTGATTTAAATAAATCATTTTCAAATAAATTATTTGAAAAATATTTAACTCATGATTATTATAGTATTTTAAGCAAAGGGTCTGCTGAACTTCAAAAAGATTTTTTGGCTTTAATTGATTATGCTGTAACAGCTATTTTAGCAATAATTAATTTAATAGTAGAATTTCTAATTCTAATTTTTATTGTGCTTATTCTCCTTAACTTAAATTTTAAATTTACAGCTTTAGTTTTTCTATCAATGTGTTTTATTTCGTTTTGCATATTTATGGTTTTTAAAAATAAATATTACACCTGGGGAAAGAATAGAGAAACGTTGGTTAGCAAAAAAATAAATACAATTTTAGAATCATTCAATGCTATTAAAGAATTAAAAATTTTTTTTCTAGAAAAAATTAGTTTAAAAAATTTCCAAAAAGTAAATGAAGATACAGAAAATTTAAATAGAAGTTTAAATTTAGTTCAAGTAATACCAAGAGGTATACTCGAGCTTATTGCTGTATTAATTATTGCTTTTTCTTTGATATTTCTAACTGCAAATTTTCATTTAGAAGTATTAAATGAATATATTGCGTTAATTGGTTTATCTGTTCTAGCGTTAGTAAGGTTGTTACCATCATTTAATAAAATTATAGTTAGTTTCCAGCAAGCAAAAGTTAATTTGCCATCAAGCAGGGTATTATTAAATATTTTTAATACAAAAAATGAAAAATTAAAAATAGAAAAAGATATCTCTTATGAAAAAGAGATCATTTTCAATAATATTAATTTTTATTATACTTCTAAAAAAATATTAGATGATATGAATTTAACGATTAAAAAAAACTCTTGCATAGGAATCAAAGGCGAAAGTGGATCTGGTAAAAGCACATTTTTAAATATTTTACTTGGTTTATTAAAACCAAGTAATGGATCTATAAAGATTGATGACAAAAATGTCGATCTTAACAACCAAAACTGGTGGAAAAAAATTGGATTTGTGCATCAAGAATCATACATCTTTAATGAGAATATAGTAAAAAATATAGTTATTGATGACAAAAATATTAACAGTGTCAAACTTGATAAAATTTTAAATGATTGTAGGCTTTTAAAATTAATCGAAAATTTTGAAACACAAGGTCTGAATAATTTAGGAGAAAGAGGGTCAAAGGTATCTGGCGGTGAAAAGCAGCGAATATTTATTGCCAGGGCTCTTTATAAAGATCCAGAAATTTTAATTTTAGATGAGCCCACGTCAAGTCTAGATACTGAAAATGAACAAAAAATTATTGAAACTTTATTTATGTATAAAAATAAAATAACTATAGTGATTGTTAGTCATACTGAAAAAATTTTACAAATTTGTGATAAAGTATTTGAATTAAAGGATGGCAAAATTAACTAAAATAATTGCAGTAATAACTGCTCGCAGTGGATCAAAAGGATTAAAAAACAAAAATATTTTAAAACTAAAAGGTCTACCTTTATTGGCTTATACAATAATTGCAGCTAAGAAATCGAATAAAATTAATAGGGTTATACTTAGTACAGATAGCAAACTTTATGCAAAAATTGGTTCAAAATTTGGCGCAGAAATACCATTTATTAGACCAAAAAAACTTGCAACATCTAAGTCGCACCATCCTGATGTAGTCAGTCATGCGGTTAATTTTATAGAAAATAAAGAGAATATAAAATTTAGTCATGTTGTAATGCTTCAACCAACTAGTCCATTTAGAAGGACGCATCATTTGGATATGGCAATAAATAAATTCTTAAAAGAAAAAAATAATTCTTTAATTTCTTTAAAAAAACAAGATTATCCACCTTGGTGGTTCTTTAAATTAAAAAAAAAAAAAATTAAGAATTTTTTGAGCTATAAAAATAAAAATGTATTTAATTTAGAAAGACAAGAATTTCCTATTCTTTTTAGGCCAAATGGTGCTATATATATTTCAAAAAGGAAACTTTTAGACAACGGAAAATTGATAGATCCAAAATCATGTGGCTATTATATAATGGATCAAAAAAGTTCAATTGATATTGATACTATAATTGATTTAAAAGTTGCTGAAAATATTTAATTTTAATAATGTAAAAATATTAAATAAGTTATCTTAAATATTATAATTAATTAACTAAATTGAAAAATATTTACTTCTATAAAAATAAAAAAAAAGGTTTTTATTGTAACTGGATACTGGACAAAGAAATTTTAAGTTCTCAAATAAACTTTAAAAATCTAAAACAATATAAATATAACGAGAAATATTTATTAAATAAATCAAATAAAAATCAAAAAATATTTTTTAAAAAACTTATAAGCCGACTAAAATATACTCATAACACTGATCTAAAAAACAAATCATGGAAAATATTATTAAATCGTTGGGTAAAATTTTATGTAGATTCAGTTATTTTTCGATATCAATTTTTAAAAAACGTAATTAAAGAAGATAAAATTCGAAATTTTTATTTCTCGTTAGATAAAAAAAAAATTAAAATACCAACAACATTATATGATTTTAATTCATGTCTAAATGATATTAGTTTTAACAATTTAATTTGCTACAAGATACTATGTTATTTAAAAAAAAAAGAAAAACTCAATATAAAAATATTTAAAAAAAAAAATAATAAAACTAAATTATCTTACCTTAAAAATGATTTAGAAAATTTTTCTAACAAAAAAACTATAATTAGATTTTTTAATAAAATATTAGGAACTTTTTTAAGTGATAACTCACCCATAATAATAAGTAGCTATCTTCCAAAATTTCAAGAAATAAAATTAAAGTTTTTACTAAGAAGTAATTTTAATTGGGATATTTTTTTTAAAGAAAAAAATAGTAAAATTATAAATAAATTAAGAAAGAATAAAATTAATAGATCTAAAGATTTAAATTTTTTTAAATTAAAAAAGAAAAGCAACAATGATATACAAAATTTGTTGATCGAATTATTCCCATATTGTTTTCCAACAATTTATTTAGAAAACTTTAACGAAATGAGATGTTATGTAAAAAATAATTTACCCATAAAATTCCCAAAATTTATTTTTACTTCAAATGCATTTATGTATGATGAGTTTTTTAAATTTTATGTTTCAGACTATATTTTAAATAAAAAAGCTAGATATTTTGTAGGACAACATGGATCTAAATATGGAAGCACGAAAGAAGAAAAAAATACAATTGAGGAAATAACTTCAAATAAATTTTTAACTTGGGGCTGGAAGAATAATAGCAAACATAATGTTTGTGGAATTTTTAACACTCATAAAAAGAAAAATTTAACAAATGTAACTAAATTAAATAAACTAATTCTTGTTTTTGAATCATTGCCACCAAAGAGAACCGTAGAAGACAAATCATTTAAATATTTTGAAAGATTTAAAAATCTTATTATTTTTGTTAAAAATTTATCTACAGAAATTCAAGATAAAATAGTTTTTAGATCTCAAGCTAAAGACATGAATATAGATTATTTTAAAAATGAATTATTAAAAATTAATAAAAATATAATTTTTGATAATAGTAAAGACAATATCTATCCCTTAGAAAAATCAAATAACTTAGCCATTTTCTTTTATTACAGCAGTGGCTTTTTAGAATTAATTTCAAGAAATAAATTATCCTATGTGTTTTGTAATATTAAGTCAGACAACTATTTGAAAAGTTTTTTTCAATATTTTAAAAAATTGAAAAATTTACTTATTTTTGATAATTCTTATTTTTTAGCAAAAGAGATAAAAAAATTTTATTATAAGGATAGTTTATATCTTAAAAAAATTGAAAAAAACAAAGATGTTTTAAGATTTTCCAATAAATTTGCAAAAAGCATGAGCTCAACAAATAAAATTATTAAAATTTTGATTTAAAAAATTAATTTTTGATAATTGCTTTTAAATATTTTTTTTTGTTTTTTCTCAAATTTTTATATTTTTTTAAATAATAAAAAAACTTAACTGTTTCATTTAACTTAATTTCATGAGTAATTAAATTATTAATATTTTTTTTATTTTTAATTAAAAATTTTTGAGCAGAATCCCAATTTGATTTACTTTTTTTATATGTTGAATTCCAAACTCCTCTAATATTAATTTCTTTCCTTGCTATAAAATTCAAAGTTTTCTTATGTAATAGAAAATTTTTGTAAATATTAGCTGGAAGAACAAATTTTCCATTTGCATTTAGATTAGTTAATGAAAATTTGAATGATTCTTCAGTACCAATTAAATCTATAATAGTATCAAATTTATAATTAGACAATTTACTTAAATCTCCAAAAACTTTTGTTTTTACAAAATTATTTAAATAATTAAGCTTGTATTTATTTCTATCTATACAAGTAATATTTTTAAAATTATTTTGATAAAGTATCCTTGATAAAATTTGACCTAAAAATCCACATCCAATAATAAGAATACTATTTTTTTTTGATGTATCTTTAGTTTTGTCGTAAATATTGAAACTTACAGCAGTAGGCTCTATTAAAGATGCTAATCTTATATCTATTTGCTTGTTTAACTTAAATATATTCCATTCATTTACATCTAAGTATTCTGCGAAACCTCCATCTTCTCTAGATCCATAGTACGAATATTTGTTACATAAATTATAATTCCCTTTTTTACATTGTGGACATTTTCTACATTTAGGTATTAGAGGATAAATAGAAATTAAATCATTTATTTTATATTTTTTTTGTTTTTTTCCTACTTCAATAATTTTTCCAGATAATTCATGACCCATTATAAGAGGATAATTGTATGCTCCTTTACTAAAAGCTCTAGGAATGTCAGATGAACAAATGCTAGAGTATAGAATTTTTACTCTATATTTTTTAGGATTTAATTTACCAAGTTTTTTATTAATTATACTTAGTTTTGAGTTTTCATTTAGAGAAAGAGCTAGCATAATTTTAAAGCTTCATTTTCATCAAAGAAATTTTTCCAGTAGATATACTCATTAAAACTAAAAATATCTCCTAAATTTAACCAGTAATCAACTTTAAATATTTTGATTTTCTTTTTTAATTTGATTAAGTGATTAATATTGTTACCTATATAATATTCTGCGTTTATTTTATCGTTTTTCTTTATTGAAATTTCTTGTGACATAAAGCAATCATTTAAATTTTTAAACCAGAAAGTACCAACAATTATGTTATCATTATAAGGTTGATCTGATATAACTTTTTTCTCACTAATACTTTTCACATTATTGTTTTTGTCAACAAAACAATAAGCAAATGATTTATAATCCTTAATTATCTTATATTTCAATTTTGTGACAAATATAATTACATCACATTTTTTTCTAAATTTTAGAAATTTTTTTTTATTATATTTTAAAATATAATCACATGAATGAACTAAACAATCTTCCTTGCCAATAAATTTTTTCTTGTATAATTTATTAATTGTATCTGCCTGTCCCAAAGTTTTTTTTTTAATAAAATTGGTTCAAATGAATTTTTGGATAAAATTTTTTGGACTAATCTCTTACTAAAGACTTTTTCATTCAAAATGATAAATTTTTGTTTTGCTTCAGGCAAGTCTTTTATTGATTTTTCTAGAATTGTATCTTTGTCTACTAATATTAAAGGTTTAATAGTATTAAAATTTTCTTTTCTAAACCTCTTACCTAATCCAGCCATTGGAATAATTATATGATTTATTTTGTTATCTTGCATTTTGAAAATAATTTTTCCAGTAAATAAATAATTCATAATCTCTTGGGGTCCCTAGAGAAATAAAATTTTCTACATTATAGTCTAAAATATTTCTTTTTTCTTTAATGAGGTTTAAATATATTTGTGAAACATATAGCTCATTATTAATAAGGATTTTTTTTTTTTTAATTAATTTACAGGCTTCGTTTGAGAATAAATCAAAACTTTCAAAATAGTATATGCCTACTGATGCCGGTTCTTTAGATGGATTTTTTGTAAAAGATTTTTTTTCTCTTAAATTCTTAATTAAACCATTTTTTGATTTAAGATAGCAATATAATGTTCCAGTAAAAGAGCTAGGATGAAAATTTTTAAAACTTACTATTGATGCATCATAACCTTCTATAATTCTTAAAAATTTTTTGTAATCCCAATTGATAATAAAATCGTTATAAGCAATTATAATTTTTGAGTCATAAAATTTAAAATTAGCTGAAATTATTGAGTAAACAGGGCCTTTATTATGATCTTTAATGAAAGATATATTAATTTTTTTTTTAAATTTTTTTAAATTAAGTATTTCTTTTTTATATTTTTTTCTCTGAGACTCGCTGAAAATTAGGTAAAAATCATCATTATCATTATACGTATTTAGGACATTTTCAATAACTGATGTTTTGCCTATTTTTAAAAAAAACTTAGGTAGTTCATATCCAGCAATGGAGAATCTTTTTGAACTCCCTGCCATTGGAATTATGATTTTCATCTATAATTAAATTAAAGATTTTTTCCAATAAGTAACAGAATTAAGAATGTCTTTTTTTAGTCTATTTTCTACAGAACTCCGCTCTTTAAAAGATAATTCTAAAACTAGCTCGTGTTCAGATAACTTGCTTTTATTTAAGTACCGAATAACTTTATCACTTTTAACAATCCCTATTTTGTTATTTTTATTTATAAATGATAAGTGACCAAAATTATTTTTAACTTTTTGTTTCAAATGAATAACAGGACTATTATCAGCAAAACTTGTTAACCAACTGTAAGGATCTCTATCTACATTTTTTTTTGAAGTTTCATCACCATGAGCAATATCTAAACAGTTAAAAATAGGAACTTTTGATTTAACATTTAATAGTCTATTAATTTTTTTTGTTGATTTGATTGTATTACCAAATTCTCTTTTTATGGACATTGGCTCCCAAATTAAACCTTTTAAATTAATTTTATAAGCATACTCGGATAATTTATTCCAATTATTAACTAATCTTTTTATTAATATATTGTTAAGTTTTGCTTGTTCATCCATACCAATTATTCCTAAATGGCTACCACTATATTTAGCACCCATTTCTTTAGAAATTTTAAAAAATCTTTTGAACCAATTTATCCAAAAGTTTTGGTGGTCTTTATCAGGGTGACTTAAATGGTTAAGTCTAGTAAAAGCTCCTGTAAAAGTACTATTTATAGTAATTTTATTTTTATTGAGTGATTTTTGAATTTTATCTGCATGTTTATAAACATTTTTATTATCCATGTTTAACATTAAAAAATCTGATGTAAGTTGAATATTTTCTATTTTTAAGTAATTTTTTAAAAAGTTAGAAAATTTTTCATAATTTGTAAATCTATTTACAAACATTCCTGTATTAAGACTTAAAATAAATTTCTTTTTAATCATGATGTTTTGTCAATTGTCTCTTTAATTTCATCTATACAGTTAGTAATTGATTTATTTTCTTTAAATAAACCACTAGAACCTAAAACTAAAATATCAGATCCTGCATTAATAAAATCAGTCAATGTATCGCAATTTACATTACCATCTACAGTTATTGAGATATCTAAATTATTTTCATAAATAATTTTTTTTAATTTTTCAATTTTTTTGGTAATTTGTGGAATCATTTTTTGTGACATGAAACCTGGGTTTACAGTTAATATAAGTACATCATTAATATCATCTAATATATAATCTAAATGTTCTAATGGAGTAGCAGGTGCAAGCGCGCAAGACACTTTGCAATGTTTTTTAATTTCGACTAGATCTTTATGTAAATTTTTCGATGTTTCTTGATGTATTGCAAAAATATCATTTTTTTCTAATTTAAAATTTTGAAATATTCTCATAGGCTCTTCCACCATTAGGTGGTAGTGACTTTGTAACTTAGTTGATTTTTTTATTGAGTTTATTATTGATGAGCCCATTGTAAAATCTGGCGCATAATTTCCATCTATTATATCATAATGTATAAAATCTACTTTATTTTCCTGTAATTCATTAACTTGACTTTGAAGATCTAAAAAATTTGCGCACATTATTGATGCAGAAAACTTTATGTTTTTATAACTCATGGTCTTATTATTACCTTTAATGCTTTGCCTTTTTTTAAATTATTGAATGCTTCTTTATATTTATTAATATTATAGCTTTTAGTAATTATATCATTAAAATTTATTTTTTTATTTATTATTAACTTCGCTGCTTCATTAATATTTTCAGCTGTAGATCCATGAGAACCTACAATATTTATTTTTTTGTAGTGAATCAGGTTTGTATTTATTGGAACCAAGTTTACTTTTTTTTTACTTTTTATACCTGCAAAATAATTAACTGTAGAGTTTTCTTTCATTACACCCAAAATTTCGTTTTGAGCTTTCCCTGAGCTACAAGCAACAAATCCATAATCAAAGCTAAGATTTTCCTTTATTTGTTTGAATTTTTTTAAATTAATTTTATTAACTTTCTTATTTTTAATACCAATTTTAAGTTTATCATTATTATTATCTACTATGCATATTTTACTAGCTTTATTATAGAGACATATCAATGCAATTAATTGTCCTATGGGACCTGCGCCAAATATTATTACAGTTTTATTTTTTCTAAAGTTTATCTTATTGAAGCCATTTAGACAGCATGCGAGAGGCTCACATAAAGAAGCATAATCAAAGTTTATCTTTTTGGATGTAATAAAATGAGGAATATTTCTAAAATTTTTTTTTGAAATTTCTAAATATTTTTGAAATCCACCATCTAACTCGTGCCCTAATGCGTAATCAAGATTTTTTTTATTTGGAATATCTGCACCTAGTAAAACATTTTTATTTGTGTTTACAAATTTATTATTTTTAAATTTCATAATAATACCTGCAATTTCATGACCCATAATAGTTCCATTACTTACTCTTTTACTTCCATTTTTTAAAATATTAATATCACTTCCACAAATACCACAACTTTTCACCTTAATTAAAATTTTAGATTTTTTTTCTAATACATTTATGTATTTGTTACCTTTAACTAATTTATTATTAAAAAATTTAAGATAAGTATTGATCATATTTTTAGAGAATTAATTAAATAAAAAATTATTAAAAATGAAAAAATACTTAAATACACTTTGTTAAATTTGCAAAAAATAAAATAAATTACTTTTTTGATATAGTTATTAAAACTATTTTTTTTATCATTATAACTTATTAAAAAGTAATTATCTTTATTTAGGTAATAAATTATTGGCATATAATACAAAAAATGTAAAAGAAACATCGTTATTCTAGTTTCCGTCATTTTAATATCAAATCCAAAACCAAAGATAGAGCATAATACCATTGCTACCTCTATTAGTAACAAAATATATATGGGTAAAAATTTTTGATAAAATTCATAAAAATCTACTTTGAAAAAAAATATACAATTTACTACAAGTATTATTGGCAAAATAAAATATACAAAAATGTTATAGAATGGATAATATTGATTTGAGAATAAAATTTGATCATCGAAATTAACTTGATTAATTAAAAGCAATCCGACCACAATATTTGAAATAATCAAATATAATATAAATTTTTTTTTAAATGTTATATTTTTTAATTTACTATTTAAGAATAAATTTGTATTCCAAAAAACCAATCCAATTAATCCATCAAATGGATGAACAAATGGTCCCATAAACCAAAAAAAAGAAAAAATGTATAAACTTTTTTCGTTAAATCTTATTTTTCTAAAGTAATAATAAAATAAGAAACAAAAATAAAAAATTGAAAATGATGGTATTGGAAATCCTTGTATTTCAAAATTTTCATACAAATTATAATAATTTTGCAATTCATTTGGGTTATGCAAATTTGTTAAAAAACTAATAAAAGGAAAATTTTCAGTACTTATAATTGATAATAATATTAATGAAATTGACCAATAATTTGAGCCTGTAAGTTTAAAGAATATTTTATATAAAATAGTGGCTACTAGACTTGGAAAGATAATATATCCTAAAATTAATTGTAAGTTTAAAAAATTAGAAAATTTAAATAAAAAATAAGAAAAATATGGATTAAATTTATGCAAATTAATTGCATCATTTAAATTGTTATTATTAATTTTAACAGTTTCAAAATTAAAATTTACCCACAGACTAAAATAAATTAAAAAAAATATTAAAATGCTAGTCTCAACTGAATTTTCTTTAAAAAATTTATATATTTTCATTTAACTTTTTTTTAACTTGAAATGAGTTTTTTAGTGATTTTATAGAATATCTTAATTTATGTATCAAATATTCATTATTGCCTATTCCATGTAATCTTTTTTTAAATGATACATCAAACCTTTTAATTTTATATCTTTTTTTTTTAAAAAAAACATAGAAGTAAAGATCTATTCCCATATCATCTGGGCAACTTGAAATTATTTTTTTTTCAGGCTTAATAAAAAAATTTGGTTGTGAATGAATATCATATAAAAATATTCTAAAGATTAATGAATTAAACAATCCCATTAAAATTGTAAAAAAAAAAGCAATAATACTCCTATTCTGCCTTTTTGATTTAACAAAAATTTCACTCTTGCTTTCGTTAAAGATTTCAAATGCGTATAAACAATTACTAATATTTATTTGAAGATCTCCATGAGTATAGCAAACTAAATTAGAATTACTTTCTAATAGTCCTATTTTAACACCATTTCCAAAACCTACATTCTTTTTAATAGTAATTAATTTAAAATTTTTTAATTTATATCTATTTTCTTCAATAATGAGATTTGAGTTATCTGTAGAACCATTATTAACTATAATTATTTCAAACTCAATTTTCTTTTGGTTTTCTGCAATTTCATCAAACAAACTTGGTATATTTTTACTTTCATTGTAACATGGTATGATCAGTGAAAATTTACAATGATTGTTAGCTGCCATAGAATTAATACTATTAAAGAATTAAAAAGAATACCACAAAATTATGGTGTTGAGATTGATCTAAACTTGTTTGGAAACAAATTATGCCTTTCACACGATCCTGGGAAAAATGGAGAATTATTTTATAAGTTTTTAAAATATTATAATCACAGATTTATTATAATTAATGTGAAATCTGAAGGATTAGAAAGAAGAATTTTTAAATTAATAAAAAAATTTAAAATTAAAAATTTCTTTTTTTTAGATAGCTCTTTTCCATTTATTTATAGATTGTCAAAAAGTTTAACAAAGAATTTTGCTATTAGGATTTCCGATTTTGAGAATATTAATACGGCATTTAACATGAAAAAAAAAGTAAATTGGATATGGTTAGATTGTTTTAAAAATTATAAAATAACCATCAATCAGTTGAGAAAGTTGAAAAAAAATAATTTTAAAATTTGTTTAGTATCCCCAGACTTACATGGCAGAAAATTTAGAAATATAGATAAACAATTTTTAATAAAATTAAAAAAGAATAAAATATCTATTGATATGATTTGCATCAAATATAAAAACCTTAATGATATTAAATTTTTACTTTAATAAGTATTGATTAATATTTATTCATTTTTATTTTTTAAGAAATGATATGAGTACAAAACAAGAATTGGTGCAAACAAAATTCTAAGAATATAATGGTCTGCAGGTGTGAACATTACAAATATTATTCCATAAAAAAATGCGAGCAAAATTAAGTTTAATTGATCACTTAATTTTTTATAAAAAAATATAAATAAAAATATTATTAAAAAAAAATTGGTAAAAAGTATATTTATATTGGTTATAACATTGCCTTCAAAAACAGTGGTGGTTGCGTATGTCATATCACTAAATTCTAGAGCACAAGAGAAAAATTTTATATTTAGTGAAATTAATATTGCTAAGCAAATAGCAACAAATAAAAAACTATATAAAGATTCTTTAATCTTTATAGTTAATTTATTTTCTTTAAATTCTAATCCATTAAAAATGAACCATATTGATGAAATTAATATACCACTTTCCCTATTTAGAGTAGCCAGTATGACCGTAATTAAAAATAAAATTTTTCTTTTTGTATAAGCAAAAAATATTGAGGTTGATATAAAAAACATTTCAAAAAAAGAATATCTTAATTCAGAAACTGCTCTGAATGAGTAAAAAGATATAATTAGAAAAAAAATTGCTAATAACGTTAAATAATTAGTTTTATTATAAATAATAAATTGATAAATTTTTTTATTAATTGTTAGTATGCTTATAAAAAATGTTGAAGTAATTAAAGCAAATAACATAAATGAATACGCAAAGCTCATTGATTTTTTTCCACCAATAAATTTTGTTACGTTTTCTAAATAATAAATTCTTGCTTTCTCAAAAACCATCCTTAGAGCATGTCTATCTAAATCACGTGTTTTAATTTTTTCACATATGTCATCGGCATTTAACATCTTTTTTTGTATATATACTTTTTCTTTTAATCCTAAATAATGAAGATGAAATTTTTCATGTTTTTCATCTATTACAGGAAAGTTGTTATGGGTAATTAATCTTGCTGAAGAAAAAAATAGACCTAAAGTAAAAATTAATAGTAAAACAAAATTTATTAGTTCCCTATTAATTTTCATTTAATAATTTACTTTCTTTTATGTATAAATAGATCGTCATTAACTAAAATATGGAAATTAATTTTTTTTGATGTTACCGATAATATTTCATCTATTATATCTTTTGGGTTATTAATTATTGGAAATTCATGCATATTTAATGAAGTATTAAGTAAACCACCAATTTTAGTTATTTTTTTAAACTCAGTAATTAAATTATAATAATATTTACACGTATTTTTATCAACAAGCTGAGGTCTTATAGTTTCATCATATGGGTGTACTGCTGCTGCAAATTTTTTTTTACCAATTTTGGTAGTATCAAAACAAATGGTCATATATTGAGCATTATTTTTTTTTGGATTTAAAAAATATTTATTAGATTCTTTTTTAAGTATTGATGGAGTGAAAGGCATCCAAAAATCTCTTAATTTAACTGTCTCATTTATTTTTTTTACTATTTTGAAAGAGCTTGGGTTCGCCAATATTGATCTATGACCCAAAGCTCTTTGCCCAAATTCTTGTTTACCTTGACAAAATAAAATTATTTCTCCATCTGCTAAGAGTTTTGCAGATATTTTAAAATTTTTATCCTTTTTATTAAGAAACTTTTTTTTGATAATTGAATTAGATTTAAATTCTTTAATTGCTTTTTTGCCAAAATCTTGACCCAGATAAGCATTAGTTAATGGTTTAATTGACTTAAAAGCTTTTTTATAACCAAATATTTTATAATAATGATAATAGGTTGAACCAATACATAGGCTTTCATCCCCAGGACCTGGCGGTACCCATAAATTTTTTACGAAGTTTTGATCCAACAATATTTTGTTTGCTTTAACGTTATTAGCTACACCACCTGAAAAAACAAAATTACCTATTTTAAATTTTTTATAAATGTTATTGAACCATTCAACTATCCTTATCTCAGTAAATTCTTGTAAAGCTCCTGCTATATTATCAAATCTATATTTTTCTAAACCCTCTTTAAAATAGAAATATCTATCTTTTATTTCGGGATTAACTTTAAAATCTAAAGCTTTGACTTTTAAAGAGTTTAAAAAAAATTTCAAAACCTCACGATGTTTTTCGATATTTGAATAAGGTGCTAAACCCATAACTTTATAGCAATGTCTAAAAGGATTTAGGCCCAAAATTTGAGTCACAGACTCGTAAATTTTTCCAATCCAATTTTTATTCGAACGATTTATCGGAATATACTTTCCATTTATAAACAAATTTACAGTATTATATATTCCATCACCTCCACCATCTGCAGTAACTACTGCTACTTTTTTCATTCTATTTGGGTTAGAATAATATCCATAAAATGCATGACAAGTATGATGATCATAAAAATGAATAATTTTTTTATCTACTTTCAAAATTTTAGAAATAGTATTTATTCTAATATTTTGAATAAGATCATAATCTTTTTTAGTTGCTTCATTACTAGAAATAAATGGTATATTTTTTATAGAATAACCTAATTTAACTTTTGGTTTGTAATTTTTAAATACTTTTTTAAGTTTTATTTTTTTTTTTTTAAAAATTAGAGGATAGTAATATTCATTTTCAAGTTTTTGCCAATCATAAATTGAGAAATCAGAATGAACATTCCATAAATTCATATGATGAACTTTATTAGTAGCTACTGTAACAGCATCTATATTTTTGTTATTAAGATTATATTTTTTTAAAAGATAATTAATTGACTTTACAGGCAATGAACTTATATTTTTTTTTCTTGTAATTCTTTCCTCTAAAACTACCTCAATAAGTTTACCATTTTTGACTAAACATACTGATGAGTCATGAGTATCATTTATTCCTAAAATTATCATGTTTAAAAGTTAATCGTAAAATATATTAAATTACATCTATATATTTCTTTAAAGTTTTTGCAAATTTTTGATTATTATAAATTTAAAATATGTGTAAAAAGAATTAAAATAACCTATATTAACAAGTCAATAAGATATAGATTAAAATTTTATTTCAAAGAATGATAAAATTAGCAAAAAAATTTTTTAAAATTCATAGAAGTATTACTGGAGAAGGAGTAAGAAAAAGTCTAAAATTATTAAAAAAAGAAATTCCAAGTTTAAAAATAAAAAAAATAAATTCTGGTAAAAAAATTTTTGATTGGAAGGTGCCCCCAGAATGGAATGTTAAAGACGCATATATTAAAGACGAAAATAATAAAAAAATTATTGATTTTAAAAATAATAATTTGCATCTTGTAAATTATTCCTTTCCAGTAAAAAAAATAATCAGCAAAAAAGAATTATTAAGTCATTTGAACTTTTTAAAAAATAAACCAGATGCAATACCTTATATAACCTCTTACTATAAAAAGTATTGGGGGTTCAGCGTGAGTTTTAGAGATTTTAAAAGCAAATTTAAAGGAAAAAATTTTAAAGTGTTAATTGATAGTAATTTTAACTCTAAAGGTTTTATGAATTATGGCGAATTAATAATAAAGGGAAGGTCAAAAAAAGAAATATTAATACATACTTATATATGCCATCCAAGTATGGCAAATAATGAAACTTCTGGGCCAATAGTTTGTACTTATCTTGCAAAATATTTTAAAAAAAGAAAAAATTATTATACTTACAGATTTATTTTTACTCCAGAAACTGTAGGCGCAATAGCCTATATAAAAAAAAATTTAAAAAATTTAATTAAAAATATAATAGGAGGATACGTAATAACTTGTGTTGGTGACAGCAAAAATTTTTCGTATTTAGAAAGTAAAAATAAAAGCATTTCAAATAGAGTTGCAAAGAGCACTTTTAAAGAACTAAATATTAAATATAAAAATTATAGTTTTTTAAAAAGAGTGAGTGATGAAAGACAATATAATTCTCCAGGTGTAAATTTATCTATAGGCGCGATAATGAGAAGTAAACCAGGAACTTTTAAAGAATATCACACTTCTAAGGACGATTTTAATTTAGTTACAAAAGATAGTTTGAAGAAAAGTTTTGAAACAATCAAAAAAGTTTTGATTAATTTTGATAATGAAATTATTCCTTTAAATAAATATATATGCGAACCTTTTCTTACTAAAAGAAATTTATATCCAACACTCTCAACAGGAAAAATAAGTAAAAAAATTGAAAAAATTATTGATTTTTTAATTAGTAAAAAAATTTATTAATTTTATGAAAAAATTAATTCTAACTGATATTGAAAATTCAAAACTATTTGGAAAAGATAATATTATATTTTTAGGAGATTGGGTAAAGGAAAGTTATGATTTTGAAAAAAAAATGAATATTAGTAAATATGAAATATTTGATTCAAAAATCTTTGGAAAAAAAAAGATCTTCGAAATAGATGAATATTTTAAAAAGTTTAAATTTTTAGTTTTCGAAAATTTAGTAAGTCAATTAAACAATTATCATGAATGTCATTATAGTAAGAGATATTGGCAAATTATTTTAGAACCATGGTATACACATTTTTTTGAAACAATTTTATATA
>MDTG01238561.1_pt1 | contig 19683 bp, 18 predicted proteins | sample 811421 | NCBI WGS metagenome assembly MDTG01 (sample SAMN05326645, study PRJNA326480) | marine metagenome | isolation source: seawater | place: Pacific Ocean: South East | collected 2011
ATCAACTTAATTTTGACTTTAATAGTATTGGCAGTAGTTAGTTTTTTTGCATGTTTGGGTAATGAAAAGAAGATCCACTTAATGTTTTCTTTTTTATTCATTGTTTGAGAGTTTTAGATTAGTTAATCTATTTTACTCTAAAATTTATCTAACTTATTTTTATTAATTAGTTCTATTGTGTTTATAGGTCGTATAATAGGAGTTTTTATAATTTATAAAGTCATGGATACAAGCTTTCAAGAAGAAATTTTAAGTAGATTAAGACTAAGAACTAAAACTATTGAAGAAAATTCTAGTTATATTTCTCAGACCTTATGTTCTATAGCTGAAATATTTATACACTCTATTAAATCAGGAAGTAAATTAATGTTTTGCGGAAACGGTGGCAGTGCAGCTGAGTCTCAGCACATGGCAGCTGAATATTGCGCAACGCTGGATCATAAAAGACCACGCAAAGGTATGCCTGCTATGTCTCTTACTACGGATACCTCTCTAATTACTGCATGGTCTAACGATTTTGGTTTTGAAGGAATATTTGAAAGACAGATTGAAACATTAGGCAATGCTGGAGATGTTTTGGTTGCATATAGCACTAGTGGATCTAGCGCTAATATTTGCAAAGCAGCCGAAGCTGCCAAATCAAAAGGCATGACTATTGTAGGTTTTACTGGAAACCATAAAAATATGCCTTTAGAAGCTTATACTGATGAAATTTTTAAAGCTCCATCGCAGGAGACTCCAATCATACAAGAAATCCATACTATAGCAGGGCATGAGATTTGCTCATATGTTGAATGCAAGTTATTTGATTTTAAATAGAACTATTTAGAAAAAGTGATTTCTAAAAAAAAATTTTTAATACTTGCTGGAGGCTTTGGAACTCGAATATCAGATGAAATTGGAGGACTTCCAAAAGTTTTAGCTCCAGTGAATGGTAAACCGTTTTTGTTTTATCAAATGAATAATTGGATCTCGAAGGGGATTACTGATTTTACATTTCTTCTATTTTTTAAATCAGATCTGATTATAAAATTTCTTGAGCAATACAAACAAAAGATTTCTCAAGATATTTCATTAAAATATATTATCGAAAAAGAACCTTTGGGTACTGGCGGAGCAATTTTGCATGCAATGACTCAAAGTCAAATTAAAAAATGTTTAATTATTAATGCCGACACTTGGATCGAATCAGGGTATAAAAAAATATTTGAAGCATCTAAATCATCTATTTTAATTGCAAATGTTAAAAATGCAGCTCGTTTTGGAAGAGTGATTTTAGATCAAAAAAGAAACGTTTTAAGTTTTGCTGAAAAAGATGGATTTATAACACCTGGGCTTATAAATGCTGGATTTTGCTCTTTAAATATAGATGACTTAAATTTACCCAATAAATTGAAGTTTTCATTAGAATCTGATGTATTAATTCCATTAGCTCATGCTGCCAAACTAAAGGCTATAATAAGTGATGCAAATTTCTTTGATATTGGAATACCAGAGGATTTAAACTTATTTAGAGAGTACATTAAAAACAATAATTAATATTTAACATTATGAAAATATCTAAATTTGTTCTCCCAAAGAAATCTTCAGTGTCAGAAGCACTAAAAAAAATTGACCAAAATAGCTCAGGATTTGTTCTTGTAGAATCCAAAGAAAAAATTATTGGAGTCATTACTGATGGCGATATAAGAAGACAATTGCTGGATGGTCTTCAACTTCAAGACAAGATAGATAAATGCATTAATACAGATTTCTCTTTTGCGATTGAGGGCGATACACGAGAGTCAATTATCAAGCAATTAGATAGCGAAGTTAATTTTCTTCCTTTGTTAGATAAAAAGTTAAAGTTATTAAAAATTCTTACTAAAAAAGATTTTCCCATTGAGGCGGAAAAATCAAATTTTGCCAGGGCAAGAGCTCCAGTAAGAGTTAGCTTTGGGGGCGGAGGTTCGGATGTAACAAATTACTTTTCTAAAAATAATGGTGCAGTAATTAATGCAACAATCTCATTTTATAGTCATGCAATACTTTCCAAGAGAGGTGATAATAAGGTAATTGTTAGATCTGCAGATTTAAATGAAGAAGTTTCTACAGACAATATTCAAGAATTTCTTCAAGCAAAAACCTCACTAAATTTAATCCAATCTTTAGTAAAAATCATAGACCCAGGATTTGGTTTTGAACTAGATATTTTTTCAGATTATCCCAATAATTCAGGTTTGGGAGGATCAGCTGCAATTTCAGCAGCAGTTCTCGGGTGCTTTAATCAGTTCAAGGAAGATAAATGGGATCCACATGAGTTGTCAGAAATAGCATTTCAGGCCGAAAGACTTGATCTAGAAATTGCAGGTGGATGGCAAGATCAGTATGCTTGCACATTCGGAGGCATAAATTTTATCGAATTTAAGAATGAAGAAAATTTAATTTACCCACTTAGACTTTCAGGTAAGACTATTCTGGAGTTAGAATCTAACTTGGTTTTATGTGACACTGGTATTAAGCATAATTCTGGTGACATTCACGAAGATCAAAAAAGCTCACTTAACCAAAACGAAGATATTGAAAAGCTAGTCCAATTAAATGTTCAAAATACTTATGAAATAAAAAATATTTTGTTAAAAGGAAAATTAAGTAATTTTGGCGCGCTTATTGGAAATGCTTGGAATTATAAACAGCAATTCTCTTCAAAAATTTCATCGCCCGAAATCGATAGTTTATATTCTGATGCATTAAATAATGGTGCCTCAGGGGGAAAATTGTTGGGGGCTGGTGGGGGAGGTTTCTTCTTGTTTTATGCTAATGGCTCTAACAAAACTAAACTAATTAATTTTCTTAAAAAGAAATCTTTGAATATCTATCCTTTTAAGTTTGATTCTGAAGGAATGCAATCTTGGCAGGTTAGGGCAGAAGATCTCTCATCAAACCATTAATCTAAAATGTTGATGCATAAATTTGACGTATCATTTTTCTTACCCAAGGAGAATTGTTTTGCATAAGATAATTGCCATAATACCTGCACGATCTGGTTCAAAAGGTGTTCCTGATAAAAATATTAGAAACTTAGGTGGGTTTCCTTTAATCCAGTGGTCTATAGAAGCCTGCAAAAAATCTAAAATGATTAGTAGGATTATAGTATCAACAGATTCCAGTGAATATGGAAAAATATGTCAAGATCTTGGAGCTGATGTTCCTTTCTTAAGGCCTCCAGAAATTTCAAAAGACTCTTCTACAGATTTAGAATTTGTTAATCATGCCTTGGATTGGCTTGAGATCAATGACAATCAACCAGATTTTTTAGTACATATAAGACCAACAACACCTTTAAGAGATCCAAAAGTGATAGATTCTGCAATCAATCAATTTATAAGCCAGCCATCGTATACTGCACTGAGATCTGTCCATGAAATGTCAGAAACTTCTTATAAAAATTTCGAAATCTCAAAAAATGGGACACTTGTAACAGTTTTTGATCATAAGAGTGATTTAGATCAAAGCAATCTGGGAAGACAAAGCTTTCCTAAAACATTTATCCCTAATGGATATGTTGATGTTCTTAGAACATCTTTTATTAGTGAAAAAAATTTACTTCATGGTAACAAGGTCATGCCTTTTATTACAAAAGAAGTTTGTGAAATTGATAGCGAAGAGGATTTTAATTTTCTTAAATATCAAATTAGTGTAGACTCCTTCGCCAAAGACCTAATTTTTAATTCGGAGTAAATACATGTCTTCCTATATCTTTTCTAGAGACCCTATTGAAGTCTCACCCATCCAAACTAATTATCGATCTATAAAGACTTCTATTCCAGCTCCAGGTACAAAAGCTATCTTGGAGGAATTAGACCACGTTGAGTCAAGATCAATGCATGGCCAAATACCTATTATTTGGGATTCTGCCAATGACTATAACATTTTTGATATTGGCGGAAATAAATTTATAGATTTTACTTCAGCCATTTTTTTTTCAAACGTCGGGCACTCTAATGAGCATGTAAAAAATGCTATTCAAAGTATGTTGGAGAAACCTATTTTGGGATGTTACGCATATGCAAATGAAGTAAGATTAAAATATCTTAAAAAGCTGCTAGAATTTTGTGGCCCCAGTTTTGAAAAAGCTTTCTTGCTTTCTGCTGGTACTGAATCGACTGAGGCAGCATTAAAGCTTATGAGAATGGGTGGTCAATCAAAGAAAAAGGAGAGATTGGGCATCATATCTTTTGAGAACAATTGGCATGGTAGAACTCTTGGAGCTCAAATGATGAGTGGTAACCCATCCCAAAAAGAGTGGATAGGGTATTCAGATCAAGATATTCATCATTTAGATTTTCCATACCCCTGGAAACTAGAAGGGGAGTCAGGCAGTTCATTCTTTTCTAGGAACATAAATGCTTTATTAGAAAAAGGAATTGATCCTAAAAAGGATATTTGCGGAATGATTTTAGAGACTTTTCAGGGATGGGGAGCTATATTTTATCCCAAAGACTTTGTTCAAGCTGCAAGAGAGTTTTGTACAGATCACAATATTATCTTTACCTTTGATGAAATGCAGTCTGGATTTGCAAGGACTGGGAGAGCATTTGGATTTCAGCATTATGATGTTGAGCCAGATTTAATATGTTGCGGTAAGGGCATGGGTAATGGATATCCACTATCAGGAGTTATTGGCAGAGGAGATATTATGGATCTTCCAGATATTGGAAATATGAGTAGCACTCATTCAGCAAATCCAATGGCTTGCGCTGTTGGTTTAGCAGTAATAGAAGAAATTGAATCAAGAGATCTAATTAATGAGTCTTCAAGGAAGGGAGAACTGCTGAAATTAGGGTTAAATGAATTGAGAGAACTCTCAGAGGGTAGAGTAAGTTATATATTAGGGGAGGGTTTAATTTCATCAATTCTATTTCAAGATCCTAAAACTGGATCTCCAGACGGATTAATTGCTTCTGAGATCTGCGAGAGATGCTATCAAAAAGGCTTATTGGTTGTTCATACAGGGAGAGAATCAATCAAAATAGGTCCCCCTTTAACGATCTCAGATTCAGCATTGATCGAGGGAATTGATATAATAATTGAATCATTTAAAGAGGTAATAAGTTCAAAGTGATTAATCTAAGACATGCGGGACTCATTGTTCATGATATGGATAAATCTTATGAACTTTACAGAGATATTTTGGGCTTTAAACCTAGAGTTGATCAAATAGAAAAAGGAGATTTTTATGAGCATCTCACAGGATTAAAAGATGGAATTGCAAGAACGTCTAAATGCTACTCTGACGACGGAACTTGTATAGAGTTAATTGAATATAAGTCGCAGAGAGCTGATAGTAGATTGAAAGAACTTACTAGTGAAGGCTTCAATCATATAGCTCTTAATGTAGATGATTTAGATATACTTCATGAGAAACTTAATTCAATAGGAATTAAATTTATTAATAAGCCTAAAATGAATTCAGAAAAAACTGCAAAAGTTGCATTTTGCAAAGATTTTGAAGGAAACTTGTTAGAATTAGTTCAAACAAGCTTTTAGTTTATGTCTAAGTTAACACATACCAGCAAATCTATAGCTGGACAGCTTGATTTGTATGAAGATAGAGCTAAAAATCTAGACCTCAAATGGTGCACACAGGTTTTTAATTTAGTAGATTTAAACAATAATTTATCTGAATCTAATATTCTCAAAATTAATGATATAGGCTGTAATTACTTTCAATTTTATAAAGAAATTAAAAGAAAAAAATCTGAAATTTTTTTTAATTATTTTGGTTATGACATAGACCAAGATTTTATAAATCTTGGTCTAAAATATTTTCCAGAACTAAAAGATAATTTTAAAGTCTGCAACATAGAGGATATTCAGCCTAGAAAAGCTGATATTTCAATAATATCTGCTACTCTTGAGCATGCTGAAAACCCCTATAAATTAATCAAGAATGCTCTTATGACAACATCACATGAGGTAATTTTGAGAACATTTTTAGGAGCAGATGAAATTATTGAACTCATTCAAGGTGAAATAAAGGGCGAAGTAGTTATTTCACCATACTATGTGAATCAGTTCTCATTATTTGAAATGTCTAATTTATTTTTAGAAAATGATTTTATACCAACATTATATATGGATAAGGCTACCAACCAGAGTATGCAATATGATGTTTCAGGCTCTGGTGTATATAGGAGAATGTATATTCTTGTTGGAAAGAAGAATTAATACTATAAATGATTTTTTTATGAGCATTAAAAGATTAAGATGTTTGATTTAAAAGATAAAGTAATTATTGTAACTGGAAGCAATAGAGGCAATGGATTAGCAATATCTAATGGTCTTAAAAATGCACGTGCCAAGGTTATAGGTATAGATTTAAAATTTGATACTCAGAACAGTGATAATTATGAGTTTGATCTATTAAATACTAAGCTTCTAAAGGATTTAATTTTAGATATACATAAAAAAAATGGCTCCATAGATGGCCTTGTCAATAATGCGGGCGTGAGTATTGAGTCGTCTTCCCCTTATGCTGACAAGAGAACTTACAATAGAACATTAGATATAAATCTTAATGCTGCTTTTGAGCTCAGCTCAAATGTTTTACCGATAATGGCAGAAAATGGTTCAGGCTCCATAGTTAACATTACCAGCTTAGGAGCAGAGTTAGGGTTTGCTAATAATCCCTCATATCAAATATCTAAGGCTGGTTTACGACAGATGACCAGAGCGTTAGCAAAAGATTGGGGCTCATCAGGAATTAGGGTGAATAACATTTGTCCTGGTTATATTAAAACCTCAATGACTCAAAAAAGTTTTGATGATCCTGAGTTGTATGAAGTCAGAAGAAATAAATCAGTTTTAGGAAGATGGGGCAATTCTGAGGATCTAGTGGGACCCTCTATTTTTCTTCTTTCTGACGCATCTTCTTTTATTACAGGTAGTGATATTTATGTAGATGGAGGCTGGACTTCTAATGCAGGCATTTAATTGAACGCAGTTAAATTTTTTGAAGAAGAAAACACTTTCCATTCAAATAAAAGGGCATCGTCAATAAAACTAATACAAAATTGAACTAGGACAGGCTAGTAGTTTTATTGAAATGATTAAAATGGACTAAAATATAAATGAAGATAAAAAATTTTAAAGTATCAGAAGGTAGTTGTTTTATTATTGCTGAAATTGGTAATAATCATAATGGCTCATTTAAGCTTGCAATTCAAATGATTGATAAAGCGGTCGAAGCTGGAGCTAACTGCGTTAAATTTCAAATGAGAACCCTAGAAGAAGTTTATAGAAAAGGTGCCATTGATGGATCAGGAGAAGATCTTGGAACTGAGTATGTAGTTGATCTTCTAAAAAGGTTTGAATTATCTAAGAATGAGCATCAAAAACTCTTTGAATATTGTTCCTCTAAAGGAGTAATTTATATGTGTACTCCTTGGGATCGTTATAGTCTAGAATTTTTGGAGGGCTTAAATGTGCCTGCATATAAAGTTGCCTCCGCTGACTTAACTAATATTCCTTTGTTAGAACTTCTTATTGAAACAAAAAAACCATTAATTTTATCAACTGGAATGAGCACAACAGATGAGATTAAATTCACTGCTCAACTTTTGGATGAAGCGAAAGCGAACTATGTTTTTCTTCACTGTAATAGCACTTATCCTGCCCCGGTGGCAGATATTAATTTATCCTGGATTTCTGAATTAAAGAAGATTCATCCAAATGTAGGTTATTCAGGACATGAAAGGGGCATCAATGTCACTCTTGCAGCAATTTCAATGGGAGTATCAGTTGTAGAACGCCATTTTACTGTAGATAGAAATATGGAAGGCCCTGATCACGCTGCTAGTTTAGAGCCTGATGAATTTAAAAAATTAGTAGATGGTATTAGAGAGGTTGAATTAGCAATAGGTCAAGCAACATCAGTGCGTATCTTATCTCAAGGAGAAATGATCAATAGAGAAAATTTATCTAAAAGTTTAGTTTCATCACGCCCCTTAAAAGCTGGAATTATTATTACTCCTGAAGATGTAGCTATAAAGAGTCCTGGTCAAGGAATCTCACCCCAATGTTTTCATGATTTAATTGGAAAAAAGTTGAATAGAGATATGGGTGAGGAAGATTTTTTCTTCAGTTCAGATATTAGTAGTAAGAAAATTTCTGCTAGAAAATATTCTTATAATAGACCATGGGGTATCCCAATACGATTTCATGATTTTCAAAAATACCTTGAAATATCAAGCCCAGATTTTGTAGAGTTCCACCTTTCTTATCAAGACATGATTTTAAAACCTGATGATTATCTTTTTGAAGAATATGATCTAAATTTCGTAGTGCACGCCCCAGAGCTTTTTGAAAATAGTGAATTGCTTGATTTGGCCTCTACAAATAAAGCATACCAAAAAAAATCTATATCAAATATGCAACGAGTTATTGATTTGACAGTTGATTTAAAGAGATTCTTTCCTAAGACAATTCGACCATTAATTGTGACAAATATTGGTGGATTCTCAATGGATAAAAATTTTAACCAGCAGGAAGTTGAGAGGGGGTATGAAATTTTTTCACAAAGTTTATTAGATCTTAATTCCGAAGGTGTGGAAATCATCCCACAAACAATGGCACCTTATCCATGGCATTTTGGTGGACAGCGTTTTCAAAATTTATTTGTTCATCCAGATGAGATTATTAAATGGTGCGATAAACTCAATCTAAGGATTTGTTTTGATGTCTCTCATTCAATGTTAACTGCTAATAATTTTGGGTACTCGTTTTATGAATTGAGTGAGCAGATAGCTCCATTGTCTGCACATCTTCATATTGGAGATGCCGAAGGCACCAATGGCGAAGGCTTGCAAATTGGTGAGGGGTCAATTAACTTCAATAAAACTGGCAAGATTCTTAAAAAACTTGCTCCACAAGCAACATTTATTCCAGAAATCTGGCAAGGTCATAAAAATGATGGAGAGGGTTTTTGGAAGGCTTTAGAAATTTTAGAGGGAGTCATCTGAGAGATTAATAGTTTAGCTTATGATAAAGGCAATATTTCTTGATAGAGACGGAGTAATTAATGAAGATAATGGATACACATATAAAATTGATGATTTAAAACTGTTAGATGGGGTTATACAGGGACTTCAAGCATTAAGGAATTTAGATTACGAAATTATAATCATTACGAATCAGGCTGGAATAGCTAGAGGATTTTTTTCTGTTAATGATTTTCATATATTTATGAATCATATTATTAACACTTTACATAAAAATAAAATTCAAGTTCTTGACTATTTTTTTTGCCCACATCATCCTGAAGGCAAGATTGAATCATACGCAATAAAATGTAATTGTCGAAAACCAGAAATAGGCATGTTAGAAGAAGCAAAAGAAAAATATAAAATAGATTTTAGTAAATCTATAATAATTGGTGATAAAGAAAGCGATATTTTAGCTGGTAAAAATGCAGGACTTTTATCAGATATTCTTATAAGTAATTATTCTTTAACTCAAGACTCTCAAGCTTCATATATAGCTAAAGATTTAGTAGAAGCTTCTAATATAGTAGCAAAATATTTAGATTAACGCTGGCTTTACAATCTATGATAAAAATTTTTCTTGAATTACATTAAATTATGTTTTTTAAAGCATCAATATTCTAATTAATATCATATAATCATTATCCTAGTTCAGGGCTGGATGGCAGAGTGGTTATGCAGCGGCCTGCAAAGCCGTTTACGCCGGTTCGATTCCGGCTTCAGCCTCCATAAAAAATTATATTCATTTTAAGCAATCTCATCATATTTAAAGGGACCCTCTATTGCACCATTATTTATTTTGAATATTTTGTTGCATTCTTTTAAAGTAGAGATTCTGTGAGCAATTGAAATAATTGTTTTTTCGCTGCGTAATGTAAGAAGCTCTTTTATAACTTCCTCCTCGGTTGAACTATCAAGTGCAGACGTAGATTCGTCCAAAATTAAAATATCTCTTTTATTGTAAATAGATCTTGCTATAGCAACTCTTTGTTTTTGCCCTCCAGATAGTCGAATTCCTTTATCACCTAAATTTGTATTAAGTCCATCAGGAAGTTCCTCAGACAGTGACTCTAATTTAGATAATTTTAGTGCTTCAGTTAAATCATTTGGATTAACTTTTTTTCGATTAAGAGTAATGTTTTCTTCAAGTGAACCATCTATTAAAAATATTTCTTGGGGAAGATAAGCGCAGTATGTGCGCCAGTTAATAATATTAGCATGGGCATCTAATCCATTTAACTTAAGAGCGCCAGATGAGGGCTTCAAAAAACCAAGTATCACATCAACTAGAGTCGTTTTACCTGCCCCAGATGGTCCAATCAACCCAATAAAATCTCCTTTCTCAATCGTTAAATTGATATTTGTTAGAGATTGATGTTCAGAATTTGGATAGGCGTAAGAAATATTTTCTAATTGTAGGCGTGAAAAGGATTCTTTTTCGACATCATTAGTATTACTTTTTACAATGAAATCACCAAAACCAACTTCAATATTTGTTCCATGATTTTTCATGATCTCAGCAAGTTTCATTATTGAATTTTGGCCAAATACTAATGAGTTAATATTTGCCTGAATTTGACTAACTAGAGGGGCTATTCTAATTGTTGATGCAGCAAATACTCCCAGAATTGAAAGAGTTCTTCCAAGGTCTCCATCGGCGGCAACATTTATTGAAATAATTAAAACAATAAAGCTAATTAGCATAACCTCGATAATATTTTTTGGAAGCACAGAATATAAATTTAGTCTCAAAGCACTTTTAGCAACTAAATTAGCTGATTGATTAACGGAATTAAGAAAAAATTCTTCTTTTCCAAGAGTTTTAAGCTCCTTGATGCCTTGCGAGACCTCTGAGGTTCCTTGCATTATATTTGCCATACCCTCTGTATATTGCTTGCCGTAAGAACCTACTCTTGAAGTAAGTAATAAATTATATAAAAAGAAAATTACTAGTAGCATGCCTATTAGAATTGATAAGGTTTTTATGCTTACTAATCCCAATAAAATAAATACAGCAACTATCACTATTGAATTACTAAATAACTGAAGAATAGCCTGCAGGACATCTTTATATATTGAAGAATAATTTGCAATGGAGGCTAAATTTTCACCTCCTTTGCTAAGTATAAAATTTTCATATTCTTGATCAAGGATACCTTTCATCATTAATTTTTGAATTTTCGCTTGCTCTTGTGTTGCAAATCTAAGAATTAAATAGTTTGTAAAAATTATAAGTAAGAATTTGATAAAAAAGGCAGCCACAAGTATGTATCCAATAAATAAAATTGTACTAGTCTGGCCCATCGTTGTTAGAAATTCGAGAATTGAGTATTTACTAATTTGAGATTCATAAAAGGAGGGATCAACAATTATTGCTAAATATCCCCCTATAAGACCTATACTAAATAGATCAGCCACTGAAGAAAAAAGGAAAACAAAAATCAAAGGTATTAGAGAATTAAAATTTTTTCCAAGAAGAAACTTTAGACTTTTTAAATAATCCATTGTAAATACATAGAGCTAAAATTGTTTAGTGGCCTCTCAAAATTTTGATGAATATTGCTAATCCCACATTTTCCAAGGAGCTTTATTAGAAACATATAGTTTTTCAAGATATTTTTTCTCAGCTATCGTATCCATTGGTTGCCAAAAACCCTCATGTTTATATGCTGACAATTGATTGTCCCTAGTGATTTGCTGGAGGGGCTCCTCTTCCCATGAAATCTTATCTCCAGATATGTAATCTATTACTGATGGCTGGAGAACAAAAAAACCACCATTGATCCATGCATTTCCGATGTCTGGCTTCTCATTGAATTGAGAGACATTATTATTTTCACTAATTTTTAAAATACCAAATCTACCTGGAGGATTTACAGCTGTTACTGTCGCTAGTTTTCCATGAGATTTATGAAATTCTAATAAATTTTTAATATTTATATTACCTACGCCATCACCATAAGTTAATAGGAAAGATTCTTCTGGATCTAGGAAGCCTTTTATTCTTTTTAGCCTCCCGCCAGTCAGAGTATCCTCACCAGTATCCACACAAGTTACCGACCAATTTTCTTGAGTATTCGTTAAAATTTTAGAAGAATTATTTTTCAGATCAAATGTGACATCAGTATTTCTGAGATGATAATTTTTAAAATATTCTTTAATAAAAAATCCTTTATACCCGCAACAGACTATAAATTCGTTGATTCCATAAGAATCAAAAATTTTCATTATATGCCAAAGAATTGGCTTGCCTCCAATCTCTACCATTGGTTTTGGCCTGCTATGAGTTTCTTCAGATAGTCTCGTACCCAATCCACCCGCTAAAATAACTGCTTTCATAATATAGATGTTAATTTTATAACGTATTCTAACATTAGAGATGCTAGTATTTTCCTGTTAAATTATTTTATTTACAAAGCTTATTTATAAGATTTCTAATATAATGAGATTTAACCAGCCTAAATAAATAATTTAGAATATTTTTACATAAGGATTAAGTAATGAATGAAATGATTAGAGTGCCGTATGGCTCAACCGTTCACGGAGAAGCAGAGATAAAAGCTGTTGTTGAAGTTTTAAAAACTACCACACAGATGTCAAAGAATGTAAGCGAATTTGAAGACAAAATTGCCAGTTTATTTGACAAGAAAAAAGGTGTAATGGTTAATTCTGGTTCATCGGCATTATATGTTCTAATCGAAGCTCTTAACCTCCCGAAAGGTTCAGAAGTTATTACTCCTGCATTAACATTTGCTACAACGGTTGGTTGCCTGGTAAAAAATAACTTAATACCTCATTTTGTAGATGTTGATGCTGAAACCTATTGCATTGATGTTAACAAACTTGATGAAGCTATAAATGAAAATACATCGGCAATTATTGCGCCTGATCTCATGGGAAATATCTGCGAATGGGATAAGATTAATGATGTAGTAAAAGGGAAAAATAAAAATATCAAAATAATTTGTGATTCTGCAGATACTCTTGGAGCTAGATTGTTTGGGAAGTCTAATGGTTCATATTGCGATGCTGCAATTACAAGTTTTTATGGATCTCATGTAATTAATGGAGCTGGAAATGGAGGCATGTTAGTTACTGACTCAACTGAGCTTTATGAAAAGGCTAGATTATTGAGATCTTGGGGAAGAAGCTCATCTCTTTTTGATGATAGCGAAGCTATTGAAAATAGATTTAATATAGATCTAGATGGGGTTCAATATGATGCAAAGTTCGTTTTTGAAGAAATCGGATATCAATTGGAGCCATCTGAGATAAGCGCAGCATTTGCTTTGGTCCAACTGCAGGATTTATCTAAAAACATAAAAGCTAGGGAGACCAATTTTAATCTTCATTATGAATTCTTGAGCCAATATAAAGAATTTTTTGAATTACCAAAACAAAATCCAAATGCCGAAACAGGATGGCTTGCTTTCCCAACAATCGTTAAAGATCAAGCGCCATTTAGTAGAACCGATCTGCAGATTTTTCTTGAAAATAGGAACATTCAGACTAGGGTAGTTTTTACAGGCAATATTTTAAGACAGCCTGGATTTAAAGATATTGAGTGTATCGGAAATGCTGATGATTTTGAGAATGCTGACAAGGTGATGAGAGGAGGAATCTTATTGGCAGTTCATCATGGGTTAAATGATCAAATGATTAATCATATTCATTCTTCTATCTCAAAATTTCTTATGCAGTTTTCTTAATTCTTTTCTGAATGATAGACAGCATAGGATCTAGGAATGATATAGAGGGTAACTCTGTTTGTTTTTTAAATTATGATCTAGCATTTGGTGGAACGGAAAAGGTTATTGTCTCTCTTGCAAACCATTTTCATTTTCTTGGAAAAAAAGTAACCATTCTTATTCTTTCTGAAAAAAATGACTTTAAAGATTTTCTGAATCCTGAGATTTCTGTAATCTGTTTGAATGTAAGAAAAATGAAATATCTCACTCCAAAGTTATCACAATTCATCATAAATAATAATTTTGACAATTTTATTGCAAATGTATGGCCGCTAACTTCCTTGAGCTTTGTTGTTAGAGTTTTTTCAAAAAATACACATCTAATTTATATTGAGCACTGCAATTTATCTGAGCAATTCCAAGCAAGATCAGCTTTTTTTAAATTTATGCAAAAACTTTCAATCAGTTTTTTTTATAAATTTGCGAACATGATTGTTACGGTTTCAGATGGCGTCAAGAAAGATTTAATCAACAAAGGTGTTGTTGAGAGTAAGATTAAAGTTATCTACAACCCGGTAATCTCTGAGCCTGTTCAGCAATTAACAGAGCATAATTTACCTGCAAAACAGTGGCTTACCTCAAATAAAAAGAGGTTAATTGCTGTTGGAAGGTTTAAAGCTCAAAAAAATTTTACTAATTTAGTTGAAGCTATATATATTGCTAAGAATAAGCTGGATCTAGACTTGAGCTTACTATTGCTGGGAGATGGTGAAGAAAAAGAAAAAATTTTAGAGAGGGTTGTAGCTTTAGGCTTAGAAGAAAATATTTTTTTAGCTGGATGGGTTTCAGATCCATTGCCATACTTTGACTTAGCAGACCTTTTTGTTTTATCGTCTGATTATGAGGGATTTGGCGTCGTTATTGTGGAGGCAATGTCTAGAGGGCTTAATATTGTCTCAACTAATTGTAAATCTGGTCCAAGTGAAATTTTAAATAATGGAGAGTTTGGATTTCTTTGTGAGGTAGATAATCCAGAATCATTAAGTCATTCAATCATGAGCGCATTAAACAAACCAATTCCTAAAGATAGGTTAATTCAAAGGTCTGAAGACTTTTCTGAGAAAAAAATTGGTAATTTATATGCAGAAATTATTAGATAACTTTAAACAAGCTAAAAAATGTATAATTTTTTAAAAGTACATATATGACTATGAATAATTCGTTTTGGAAAAACAAAAAAGTCCTAATCACAGGCGACACAGGTTTCAAAGGAGCTTGGCTTGCATATGTACTCAATAATGCAGGCGCTATAATTCAAGGGCTATCAAGCTCAGCCTTTAATAATAATTTTCAATTCTATGAAAGCTTAAAAATAAATAAGATATCTAATACTATAGATTGTGATGTGAGAGATCTGGAGGCAGTAAAAAAAATTTTTTTTAATTTTAAACCAGAATTTGTTTTCCATTTGGCGGCGCAACCTTTAGTAAGAGAGTCATATTTAAACCCTGTTATTACTTATGATATTAACGTTATGGGTACTATTTCTATTCTAGAAGCTATAAGAGAATCTTCATCTGTAAATACTGCAATTCTCGTTACCACTGATAAGTGCTATCAAAACAACGAATGGGAGTGGGGGTATAGAGAAAATGAACCAATTGGAGGTCATGATCCCTATAGTAGCAGCAAAGGATGTGCAGAACTACTTATCCAATCCTATCAGAAGTCCTATTTTAGCTCTCCTCAGACTAAGACATCCGTGAGCTCTGTTAGAGCTGGAAATGTTATTGGAGGAGGAGATTTTTCAAACGATAGGCTAATCCCCGATATTTATAAAGCTATTACGCAGAATAAAAATTTATATCTTAGAAATCCAAATTCAACAAGACCTTGGCAGCATGTTTTAGAGCCACTCTCAGGATATTTAAAGGTAGCAGAAGATTTATCTAATCTCGGGCCAAGTGCTCAAGGTAGTTGGAACTTTGGGCCTCATATTTCGGATATTAGGACTGTTCAAGAGGTTTCAGATCTATTTTGCAAATCATGGGGCGTTGAAAATATTATTGAGCATCAATCTGTTGAAGGTCAGCCTCATGAGGCTAATTCCCTTAGTCTTGATATCAGCAAAGCATTCTTTAAGTTGCAGTGGAAACCTAAGTGGCACCTAGAAGATGCAATCAATGAAACAGCAGAATGGTATAAAGGGTTTTTTAATAATAAGGATATTAATCAAATTACATCTAAACAGATAGAAAAATATTTTGCTGATTAATTTTTTCTTTTTCCTCTTAATTTTTCATGCAATATATTAGCCCAAAAATTTCCATAATTATTCTTTCCTATAATCAGGCAGAATATATCAATGAGGCTATAAATAGTGTCCTATCCCAAACTTATACGAATCTTGAAGTTATAATTTCTGATAACGGTTCAACAGATGATACAAAAAAAATTATAAAAAGTTTTCTCTATGATGACAGAGTTATTTTTCTTGATTATGACGTTAATAAATCAATTTCACTAAGACAAAATCAAGCAGCTAAAGAGGCATCTGGAGAGTATATTAGTCTCTTATATGCTGATGACTACTATCTGCCCACAAAAATAGAAAATCAAGTTAATGCATTTTCTAATTTATCTGATGAATGGGGTGTTGTTCATGGTCCAGGCTTTCAGTTAATAGAAGATACAGGCAAATTAATGCCATTACCAGCAACAAAAGCTAGTGGTATGTGTCTTAAAAAACTATTTCATGATTATGAAAGCGGTTTTGTAATTCCAATTTCTCCTCTCGTAAGAACAAAGGTATATTTAGAGTTCCCCCTATACGAGGATATGTTTAGTGAAGGAGAATCATTGTATTGGAGAATTGCAACTAGATATAAATTTTTTTACTCTGATATCCCACTCGTTGTTATGCGATTTCATGAAAAAAATATGGGTAAAGCAATTAAAAGAAATATGGAAATGCATTTGCAGTGCTTAGACAGATTAATAATTTATGAATATTTTCCAGATGATGCGTTGGAATATTACAAAAGGTATAGATCAAAGATAATTTTTAGTAATGCTTGGCATTGCTTAAGAACAAACTTTGAGATAATGTGGGCAAAAAAAATATTACTTCAATCTATAATGTCGTACCCCAAATCCATGCTTAATTTAAAATATTTAGTAATACTCTCTTATGCTTTATTACCAAAGAAATTAATTTTTTATGCGAATAAGGCAATTAACTTTATTCTTAGAAAGAAGCTATTTGTACCTTTAAAGGATTATTACAATTAAATTACAAATATGTACATTATTTTTTATTGAGAAAATACCTTCTTACTCAAAGAACGCGGAGTCTCCAAAATGAAAATTCAATCTACTAAAATATGTGTTATTGGTCTTGGATATGTTGGCCTCCCGCTTGCTCTTGAATTTAGTAAGAAATTTCCAGTATTAGGTTTTGATATCAATGAAAGCAGAATAAAAGATCTTAAAAATGGCGTTGACTATACCAATGAAGTAAATTCCCATGAATTAAAAAAAGGCAAGAATATTATTTTTACATCTGATATAGATGCTATTAAAGATTACAATTTTTATATTGTTACAGTGCCAACACCGATCACTAAAAGTAAAAAACCAGACTTAAATCCACTTATAACTGCTTCTAATTTGATAGCTCCATTTCTTAAAAAAAATGACGTGGTTGTTTATGAATCCACAGTTTATCCTGGAGCCACAGAAGAGGAATGTGTTCCAATTTTAGAACAAATTTCTGAGTTAACTATGAATAAAGACTTTTTTATCGGTTACTCTCCAGAAAGAATAAATCCAGGAGATAAAGTGCATCGTTTGCCCAATATCAAGAAAGTAATTTCTGGGTCGAATAAGAAAGCTGCTGATTTTATAGACAGTGTTTACAAAAAAATTATTCATGCTGGGACATATAAGGCTGAAAGTATTAAAGTTGCTGAAGCTGCAAAGGTGATTGAAAACACTCAACGAGACCTTAATATTGCATTAATCAATGAGCTAGCGATTATTTTTAATCTTATGAATATTGATACGGAGCAAGTTTTGAAAGCAGCGGAAACTAAGTGGAATTTTCTTCCCTTTAGACCTGGCTTAGTTGGAGGGCATTGTATTGGAGTTGATCCATACTATTTAACTCATAAAGCAAAAATGCTTGAATATAATCCAGAAATAATACTAGCAGGGAGGAGATTGAACGATAATATGTCATCATTTGTTGCATCGCAATTAATTAAACTCTTATCTCAAAAGAATATTAAAATTAGCTCTGCAAAAATTTTAATAATGGGGCTTTCATTCAAAGAGGACTGTCCTGACATTAGAAATACTAAAATTATAGATATTATTAATGACTTGCACGAATATAACTGTAAAGTTAGCGTATATGATCCCTGGGTAGATAGTAATGAAGCGAAGCAAGAATATGGCATCAATCTAATAAAGAATATCAAAACTAATTATTATGATGGAATAATTATTGCTGTTGCTCATAAAAAATTCAAAAAAATGGGGATAAAAAAGATACGCTCATTTGCAAAAACAAAGCATGCAATATATGACTTGAAGTATCTTTTTCCTTTTGAAAAAGTCGATAAGAGGCTTTAACAAATCTATGCAAGCTTATAACTTAATTAAGACACAGCTTATTAATAAACCAAAAACTTGGTTAATTACTGGTGTTGCCGGATTTATTGGCAGCAATTTGTTGGAAACGCTCTTAAAATTAGATCAGAATATTATTGGTTTAGATAATTTTGTAACTGGCAACATGAAAAATTTATCAGAAGTTCAAGGACTTGTTACAAAAAAGCAATGGTCAAATTTTACCTTTATCAAAGGTGATATTGGGAACTTTAAATCGTGTGATCTTGCCTGTCAGAATGTTGATTATGTTTTGCATCAGGCTGCTATTGGTTCAGTGCCAAGAAGCATAAAAGATCCAATCAAAACAAACAAAAGCAATATAACAGGCTTTCTAAATATCTTAGTTGCTGCGAAAAATGCTGGTGTAAAGAGTTTTGTTTATGCCGCCAGCAGTTCTACTTATGGAGATCATCAAAAGCTTCCAAAAAAAGAGCATTTAATAGGCAATCCACTCAGTCCATATGCAGTTACCAAATATGTAAATGAGTTATATGCAGATGTTTTTTATAGATCATATGGATTTAATACTATTGGCTTAAGATATTTCAATGTTTTCGGAAAGAGGCAAACACCTAAAAGCACATATGCTGCTGTAATCCCCAAATGGATTGATTTAATTCTTAATGATAAAGAGGTATTTATTAATGGTGATGGAAAAACTAGCAGGGATTTTTGTTTTATTGATAATGCTGTTCAAGCTAATATCTTGGCTGCAACTACGAATAATAAACTCGCCTTAAATAATGTATATAATATCGCGGTGGGAGATAGGACTACATTAAATCAACTTTATAATATACTCAAAACATATATCCAAGAAAAGAGAAAATCCTCTCATTCAAAATTGACATATCGTGATTTTAGAGATGGAGATGTTCGGCATTCACAAGCAGACATTTCTAAAGCTCAAGAGTTTCTTGGATATATACCATCTCATAAAGTTATAAATGGATTAAAAGAAACCGTGAATTGGCATCTTGCCAAAAATAAATAAAAATGTGTGGAATAACTGGTTTTTTTAAACCTGACGAGATGAATATCTCTAATGCAGAAACTATCTTAGAGTCTATGAATAATACTCTATCCCATAGAGGACCAGATGCCTCAGGTATCTTTTCTGATTCAAGCACTAATTTGCTGTTAGGTCATAGGCGATTGTCAATTCTCGATACCTCAATTGGTGGGCTTCAGCCTATGCATTCTCATAATGGTAATTTGGTCATTGCATATAATGGCGAGATTTATAATCACAATGAATTAAGAGTTAAGCTTGAGGAAGAAAAAGGTTTTATCTCTTG
>MDTG01042673.1_pt1 | contig 19678 bp, 20 predicted proteins | sample 811421 | NCBI WGS metagenome assembly MDTG01 (sample SAMN05326645, study PRJNA326480) | marine metagenome | isolation source: seawater | place: Pacific Ocean: South East | collected 2011
AAGTTAGTGCCGGTATTTTGTTCGTTCTCTTTTTACTTGGGTTGTGGATTAAACCACATGTTTGGGCTAATGTTTATCAAGGTCGAGTCATTAAGACTGAAATTAAGCACCAAAAAGGGGATGATATCTATCTCGTTCACTTCAAAGTGTTCGGAGAAAGTAAAGTTCGAGTTTTTAAAAATGAAGATTGTTGGTGGCGAGCTAAGTTCAATAGTTCTGATGTCCAAGCAAATTTGATTACAAACAAGCATTATGAAGTGAAGACGTTAGGTCGTCGCTGGCATTTTCCTGTTACAAACTATAAGAATGTTATTTCTTATAAGGAAATCCAAGCCGCTTCAGATGTTGCAAAGAAGGAGAAATGATGATGCGTTTTTTACTTATAGTAGCAATTTTGCTAATTACCGGAATCAGCCAAGCAGCAGAGAATAAAAACAATATTGTGATTCTGCTAGACACCTCTGGTTCTATGCAAGAGCAAATGCGAACTGTGAATGAAACAAAATGGAACGCTGCCAAAACAGCATTGTTGAATGTGGTTGATCAGATACCGGAAGATACAAATGTAGGTTTGTTGTTGTTTAATCCTGAAGATTGGATTTACGACTTAGGACCAGTTAACAAGGATGAATTGAGATCTGCGATTAGTAACGCTAATATTACGACTCAATCAGGAACGCCTTTAGGTACCTATCTTAAAAAAGCGGCTGATAGACTTTTACAGGTTCGAGACAAAGCATTTGGTTACGGTACTTATAAACTTTTGGTTGTTACAGATGGTGATCCCACTAACGAGCCTCCAAATTTAGTAGATCAATACGTGCCAGATATTGTCTCTAGAGGAATTACTGTTGAGTGTATTGGTGTAAGCATGGAAGAAGCTAGTGTGCTGAAGTCGAAGGTACATAAATATATGTCAGCAGATGACCCTACTTCTTTAGAAACACAGATTCAAACTACCGTACTAGCAGAAGTGTCGATGGATGATTCATTTGAAGAAGATGCTTTTGCAGATCTATCTGGCATTTCAGAACCTGTCGCTGATACTATTATTGCCACATTATCTACAACAGGAAACCATCCAATCGGTACGAAGCCCAGAAGAGTTGTAGATCAGACCGATGATTTTTCACAGACGGTTAACGAAACACAAGAAAGTAAAGTTTCAAATACTTTTTTTGTTGTTCTGATGTCTATATTGATAATTATTGTTTGTTTGGGATTCTTTGCAATGTTGTTGTCTTCTTAGTTAAGGATGATTTTTGATGTCAAATACAGGTATGTCTAAAATGAAGTGGGTCGCAGTATCTTGTATATGGCTCATGATCTGTGGTGTCTGTGTAATGGGGTATCGATGGATTTTTGTGCCTCATATGGAAGAGGAAGCTAAAGCTGAAGAAAGTGCTTATAAAAAAGCTCTTTTAAAACGAACCAGCTCAAAAGCTAGGTATGCCGATCAGATTACCATCAATTTGGATTCCTTTAGCGGATATAGTGTGATTCGTTCCCCGGAATTTATGGATGAGCTAGGTTCTAGACGTATTGGTTTGGATTTAGTGGATGATAACGCTAATTACGTTCAGCGTTTGATGGATATTCGTGACGGAAAAGCTCAATTTGCTGCATTTACGGTTGATGCCTTAATTAAAGCGTCAAAAGAATTAGGTGAATTCCCCGGAGTTATTATTTTTGCAATTGACGAATCCGTGGGAGCCGATGCAGCAATTGGAGTAGAGCGTACTTTAGCTAATATTGATGCCTTAAATAGCCCTGAAACAAAATTTGTACTTGTTCCCGATTCCCCTTCCGAAACTTTGGCAAGGGTGATTATTTCAAATTTTGGTTTAGACCAGCTTTCTGAAGATCCGTTTATTCCGGTTAATTCAGCTCAAGAATTATATGATACGTATCGTAATCATAAGCCTGAGGATAAAAACATTTTCGTAACATGGGAACCGAATGTTACGAAAATGGCGACTAATCCAGATTACAAGATATTTGTAGATTCTGGAAAATTTCGGGGTTACATTGTAGATGTAATGGTTGTGAGCCGAGATTTCTTAGTAAAGAATCCAAAAATTGTTTACAGTGTAACCACTTCTTATTTCCGATCTCTTTACAAGTTACGCAACAAGATGGATAAACTGCTTGTTGACGATGCTTTAGCTATGGGTGATCCTATCAAACCAGAATTGGCAGAAGTACTTAACAAAAAAATTAGGTGGAAAAATACTAGAGAAAATTATGGACATTTTGGAGTTGTGCAAGGAACTGGGTTGCGACACATAGAAGATATGATTCGTAACATTGTCGAAGTACTGGTTCAAACTAAAGACATTGATTCTGATCCATTGAAAGGTCGTTATAATCAACTTTATTATAGTGAAGTGTTACAAGCAATGTCTGACGCTGGATTTCATCCGGGACAACTAGGTTCAGAAGAGGATGTTCGGAAAGAAAAAGAGCTTGCTGCCTTATCAGACTCAGATTGGGATAAATTAGATGTTGTTGGAACTTTGAAAGTAGATCATCTAGTTTTTCCAAGAGGAACAGCTATTTTAACACAAACCAGTAAAAATACTTTGGACCAATTAGTGAAAAAGTTAGAAGATGCTCCTCATTTTTACTTGCTGGTTACCGGTAATGCTTCCACTAAAGGAGATGTGGAGGCAAATACAAAATTAGCTATGTCTCGTGCCAATGCAGCAAGAGATTATTTAATTGAAAAAGGCATCGCCCAACAGCGGATCAAAGCTGTTGGAGGAAAACCTTCTGGCGAAACTGTTGTCAACTTTGTTGTAGGTCAAATGCCTTATTAGGGAGGTATGATGCGAGTTCTTATCACTAGTGGTGGCACAAAAGTTCCAATTGACACTGTCCGTGACATTACGAATATGAGTCGAGGAACTTTTGGTTCAAAAATTGCAACACAATTTTTAAAAGCTAAACAGAGTGTATTGTTCTTTCATGCTAAAGGTAGTAGAACTCCATTTAAATATGAAATTGACTTCACTAATTCAAAAGGGGTAACTTATAATTACTGGGGCACTCCAAGATTAGTAGATGCTGAAAAACAGGCAGTTTTTTGTAGAAAACATCGAGATCAGTATTCTGAAGTAGTTTTTCGAAATTATGATGATTATGCAGAAAATCTCTGGAAACTTATTGGATCATATAAACCAGATATTTTGATCCTTGCCGCAGCTGTTAGCGATTATACAGTAGTGAATACTGTTGATGGCAAAATTCGTTCAGCAGAAAATCTGACTATCAATTTAAAACCTTGTGAAAAATTGATTAGTCGGGTAAAAGAAAGTTTCCCTGATGTTTTTTTGGTTGGGTTTAAATTATTGGTAAAAAGCAAACGAGAAGATCTGGAAAATGCAATTAAACAAAGTTTAGAATCTAATCATTGTGACTTAGTTGTTGGGAATGACTTAGCAGATATTAAGAGTTCGGACCATACTTTGTTAATTGGGAAAAAAGATTGTTCTGGTATTGAGTACTATAAATCAGACACCCATGATCCAGATTATCTTGCACAAAAACTGACTGATATTATTTTGCAACAAGTGAAAAAATAATGAATATTCTATATGGCGTTTCAGGTAGTGTTGCCGCTTTTCTTGCTCAAAAAATGGGAGAAACATTAGAGGAGCTGGGAGAGGTTAAATCCATCACTACTGAAAATTCCCAAAAACTGATTCCAGACATTATAGTTTTTAAATCTTATAGTGATTCTGATGAATGGGAATATTGGGATGTTAAAAAAGAAGTCTTACATATAGAATTGTGTAAGTGGGCTGATGTACTTGTTATTGCTCCACTAAGTGCTAATACATTGGCTAAAATGGCAAATGGAATTTGTGATAATTTGCTTACATGTGTAATTCGAGCTTGGAGAAACAAACCTATTTTTGTAGCTCCGGCAATGAATACGTATATGTGGGAAAACCCTATCACGATGCGTCATATCAAAACTATCAATGAAATTTATGATGTAACTATTATTCCTCCAGTTGAAAAGAAACTAGTTTGCGGTGATGTTGGTATAGGAGCGATGAATTCTATTGACACGATTGTAGACTCTTTGAAAGAGAGAATACGCTGGCGTTTTCCGATAGGTTCTAGTGTATGTAGCGGAATTCCCGTAGGTAATCATCCGGGGGCTTTTGGGTATCGTAGAAAGTTTGATGTACATCTAGGTGTAGACTTATATTGTTCGAAAGACATTCCAGTTTATGCAGTTGAAGATGGAGTCATTGTTTCTGAAGGACCCTTTACTGGAGAGGAAGCTGATACGCCTTGGTGGAAAGATACATCGTATGTAATGGTTGAGGGTTTAAGTGGTGTAGTTAATTATGGCGAGATTCGTCCATTTCTTAGTATGAAAAAAGGTAAACAGGTTCGTAAAGGTGATCAAATCGGTGTGGTTGTTCCAGTTTTACCTAGACACAAGCGAAGGAAAGATATTCCGGGACACTCTTGTTCGATGTTGCATCTCGAATTATACGAAAAAGGCACGAGAGAACCGTGTCGAGGGTGGGAATTAGATGATCAAGAACAACCACCTAATTTGAAAGATCCAACTCAATTTTTATTACAAGCTAAATTTATGGGTGAAAAACTTCCTACTTTAGAGATGGAAAAGGAATAACCATGCCGGGCTACATGTCTGTTCTAAAAGAAATAGATAAACCGGAAGAACCCAAGATACAAATTATCCAAGAAAGCAGAACTAGATCTGAGGAAGGATGCAGTTTTATGAATAAGAAAGATACCAGCGTATCTGATGCTGTACACAAAAGGATTTTATTGGATTTATTTGTAACTCCTTGGTCTCTTTTCCCTTTTATTGGTGGAGCGAGTCTTTTGATGATTGCTTGGGCTACCAAAGTGTTTGGAGCTTTTGCTTTTATGGGTTTTACTGGAATGGTATTTGGAGTTGGGTTCGCAATTACAAATTTAATTTGGAATTACGGAGAACTTTCAGCGAGAGCTGCAAAAGAAATTCAAGAACAAACTATCAAAAAACGTGAAGGGCAACTTAATGAATTGGCTCGTAAATTAAAACATTCTCGTGAGTTGCGTGATGATAAATGTTTAGAATCCTTGCGAAATATGTATGATTATTTTTTGGAGGATGTTAACGAAGGTAGTATTAAAGCATCACCTGAAATCATCAATCAAGTAGAACAGATATTTTCTGAATGCATTTCTGCATTAGAACAATCTATTGAATTATATGTTACCTCTTTATCTATGCCTAAAAGCGAGAAGAAAGCGTTGCGTAAAAAACGGGACGGTTTGCTTGTAGATGTAGAAAAAAGTATTGCATTTATTGCAGATTTGATGGTTAAGTTAAGAACTTCCGGTACAGAAGAAAAGCAATTTCGTATGCTGAAGTTAAGAGAGAATTTACAAATGCATATGGAAGCTGCATCTAAAACAAGCGAACGTATGATTGCTCTTGAGCGAGGTGATGTGCAAGATTATTCAGAATATTTGGAAGAGTAACTTTCACATTTAGATTCAATTGCATAAAATAAAACTCAGTGGTTTGGTATTCAATTTCAAAAAGGAGGATTTAAATTATGGGTCGTTATTTCAGGGCTTTGTGGTATTTTGTAACAGGTCGTTTCACAGCTGCTGCTGAAGCGTTACAGGGCAACAAATACGTTATGTCAGCTACTTACGACAAAGCGATTGAAAAGTCTGAAGAACGCTACCATACGGTACGGGATGCCCTTGCTAAAATGGTTGGTATTGAGGAAGAGAAGCTTGTTAAGGTAAAAAGCCTAACTGCTCGTTACGAACAGTTAGAAAAAGTGAAAAAAGGAGCTTTAGCCAAAGGTAAAGATGTTTCCAATCGGTTAAAAGCTGAAGGAGTTCCAGCCGAAGAAATTCAAAGAAATTCAGAATTTTTGAAGCACATGTCAGTTTACCAAGATGCTGCTACTTCTGCAAAAGAAAAAGAAGCAGAAATTGAAGAACTTGAAGCAGACATTGCTCTGCAAAGACAGCAGATTGATACTTACAAAAACGAACTGCGTTCTATGCAGAAAAAAGCAGAAGAACTCCAGCAGGAAAAGAATTCAGCTTTGGCTGATATGGCTATTGCTCAAGAAATGCAGTCTGTTAATGATATCCTTTCTGGTGTAGCTGAAGATACGATTGACAAAGATCTGGAAGCCGCTCGGAATAAACGTAAAGAAGCAAAAGCGAAAGCAAAAATTTCTGCGGAAATTGCCGGGACTGATGCAAAAGCAGCCGAAGAAGAGTATGCTAATTACGCTTCGTCTAATGATGCCTCAAATGAGTTTGCCTCATTGATTGGTTTGACTGACGATCCAACTTCTGGGGATCTCGATCCAGCAAAACTGCCTGAATAATCGGAGGTTTGCCGTGTCTGAAAAAGTTGTCATTCGTTGCTGTAATTGCAAAGATTGTATTGAAGAGCCAGATGATTGTGACATGTCGGATAGGATTACTTGTCCGACATGTCGAGAAACTTGGACAAGAATGTTTTGGATCACTCCTGATTTTCAGTTTGATCCTCAGTTTGCAGTAAGTGAAAAGGAGAGAATTGAAATGCGAGAACGAGTAGCAAAATTTGCTGGATGTTTAATGCTGTGTGTTGCGATGCTTTTTGTGGGTTGTAAATCCGCAGAACAAGGATCGGAGACTGTTGTTGAAGTAAAAGAGGTACCTCAGTTTTCTTTAGCTTGGAGTGAATATCCAAGTTGGTCAGCTTTTGGTGTCGCCCATGAAGTGGGGATTTTGAATGGAGAAGCTGGCAAACAATCTGAATTGGAAAAGAAATGGGGTGTTGACGTTGTCTTGCTTGAAAAAGATTACGACACTTGTATTCAATATGCTTCAACAGGAACAGCAGATGCTGCTTGCTTGACAAATATTGATATTCTTGCCCCTTCTCTTGGTCGTCCTATGCGGTTTGTTTTGCCGACAAGTACTTCAAATGGAGCAGATGCTGTAATCTCAGTTGAGACAACAAATGTTACCGATTTGAAAGGTAAAGATGTTTACGGTCTTGCTCAGACAGTATCTGAATATCTTTTTGAACGAGGTTTAGAGATCAAAGGGCAAAACCCGGCTGATTATTCTTTTAAAGGTATGGACCCAGCTGTGGCAGCTCAGTCAATGGTAACCAATAGTCCAAATGTTAAAAACATTTGTGTCTGGAATCCGTTTAAAATGTCAACACTGGAAAAACGAGACGATGCTAAAGTGGTTTTTGACTCTACTTTAATTACCGGAGAAATTATCGACGGGGTTGGGGTAGGAGAAGATTCACTAAAACGTGAAGGTGGTGAAAATTTTTGTCGCTGCATTTGCGAGGCTTATTATGAAGTGTGTCAGTTGCTGAATAACGAAGCAACAAGGGATAAAACTTTGGTTATGTTAGGTGCTAAATTTTCAGATTTAGAAGCCGATAAAATGGCTATTTGTACCGAAGAGACAAAGTTTTATGATACTCCAGAAGCAGGTGAAGCATTACTGGACAACCGTAGTGAAGGTGCCTTGCTTCAAGACACAATGAACCGAGTGGTTAAGTTTTGTGTCGATAAAGGGGTCTGTACAACAGAGCCTGTTGTAACTTTCGGCAAGCCCAAGAGTAATAGTAATCTAACTTTTGACTCATCATATTTGAAGAGTAAATAACACAAGTGGTTGGGTGTTATTATCGGAAGCCTTTGTTTGTCTTATCGGGGGATAAGATTGAAGGCTTCCGTTTTTTTGTATCGCTAGAAAAAACTGGAGTAGTTATGTTTTTATTTATTGTTGATACAGATTCTTATGCTGGTAATTTTGAGCGAGTCATGACAGCTTTCATGACAGGGCATTACGGCGATTGTGGTACAGGAGCAGAGGTAGCTAAACCATTTGCCGAAAAATACGGTAAAGAATGGGTGGAAAATTTATCGGTTAAACAAGTCGCCGATGAATATGGTTGTTTTCGACCATGTTCGATCTATACCACTCCTGATTGGTTTAATGATGGACACGGTAATCATTATCGTAATAACGATCCCAAGGCTCCCAAGTTAGAAAAAACATATCCAGCATACAATTCATTTGCAATTTTTCTGTCTAAAAAACCATCTGAAGATCAGATCAAATTCATGCAAGATCGTGCAAATGAATGGGTAGCTTCTTTTAAATCTGGTGAACGTCAAAGTGAAGTACATTCTACAGCTCCAAATGCGATTACCGGGTTTCGTCTTTTGGAACAAAAAATGATGGAAGTCGAAGTGTGGAGTGCAGAAAATGATTCGTAAAAATATGGACTATAAATGGCAACTTGTGTTAGGGTTTACATCTTTATTTGTGATTGTTTTTTCATACCAATGTCTGTCTTGGCGGCAAAGAGCTATTAACCCTAAAGATACTACAATGCCGGGAGTGGTGGAGATTTTCACTGAAGGTACATATAAAATTATTACTCCTGATGCGTTTGGTGACATTTGGTTAATCGAAGATTCTAAAGCAACTTTTAGCAGATTGTTTGCTGGTATGGGTGCAGGAGTGCTGCTTTCTTTTTTGATAGGCATTTCAATGGGATCATTTGTTGTGGCTGAATATTTTTTCAAATGGCCAATTACATTTTTAGGACAGATCCCTCCAACAGCTATGATGGCAGTATATTTAGTTATATACGCATTAACAGAGATACCTTTGGTACCTATGATGATTTGTTTCGGGATTCTACCTGCATTGACTTTGACGATTTACAATTCTGTTAAATATGATGTTCACGATGAGTCAATTTATAAGGCTTATACACTTGGTGCTTCTAATATGGAAGTGATTTACAACGTAATTGTAAAGCAGATCTTACCAAAAGTGTTAGATGCAGTGCGGATTTGTATTGGACCAGCATTAGTTTATTTAATTGCAGCTGAGTGGAGTAATGAAAATGTTGGTTTTGGGTATCGACTGAAAATCCAAGGTCGTCAAATTCATATGGCAGTAGTGTATAATTATCTTGCTATATTAGCCATTTCAGGATATTTAATGAGTATGATTTTGCTCAAAATTCGGTCTTACTTGTCGCCTTGGTACGGGAGGGGCAGATAGTGTATAAAGATATTGTGTTAGATATTAAAGCTCTCAATCATTGGTTTCCCGGCAAGAATGGAGAAGGTGATAAACACGTACTGCATGACGTGAATTTAGAAGTCCTGAGAGGTCAATTTACTGCTCTTGTAGGACATTCTGGGTGTGGAAAAACAACTTTGTTTAAGTCGATTTTAGGAACACATCCCCCTAAAAAAGGCACGGTTGTGATCAATGATCAGATTGTTAAGAAACCTAATCGTAATGTTGGTATTGTATATCAGCACTACAGTTTGTATGATTTTCTTACAGCTGAGGAGAATATTGCTTTTGGTTTAATGCTGGATGAGACGACTCTGTTAGAACGAGCATTGATGCCTTGGTCTTGGTGGCCGAAAAAGAGAAAACATTTAAAAGAAGCAAAAGAGTGGTTAGATAATCTTGGTTTAGGGCATGCTATCGGTAGCTATCCGCATGAACTTTCAGGTGGCATGCGTCAAAGAGTTGCGATTGGTCAAGCTTTAATCATGAAGCCAGCTGTGATTCTTTTAGATGAACCTTTTGGTGCCCTTGATGAAACGACAAGAGAAGAATTACAAAAAATGCTTTTGAGTTTGTATCAAGAAAATTTGAAAGCAATTGAGCAAGGTGAAAAGCCTCCTTATACTGTTTTTATGGTGACACATGAATTAGATGAGGCTTTTTATATTGCGGATCGTATTATCGGTTTATCAAAATATTGGCATAGTGTTGAAACTAATGCTTCTGGCAACAATCTTGGTGCTACAATATGTTATGATAAAAAATGTCCTGTTTATCATCCTGAAGATATTAGAAATTTCAATCTCTTTAGGGAACAGAAAAAAGAACTGAAAGAAGTTGTGTTTTCTAGAAAATTTGTAGATCCTAGAAAATATCGTACTTTCTGGTCTGATTGAAAGGTTTTTGCATGCTTATAGAGTTAAAAGATCATACTTATGAGGAGTTGTTTGAGGCAATTAAATCAATGACGCCTGAACAGCGAAAGCAATTGATTCAAATTGCTACTACCTCTCCCGATGGAGATGAACCAATTCCTACAATGCCAGTGTACGCTATCGGTACAGTTTCAAGTTTATTCGATGTAGAAGTAGGAATTAGGAGTCATTACGACAACAGGAATCATTTAGAAGATGTTGTAATACTTGCTGATTACAATCCTTATGGCGAGGACAATGCTGTAGGGATGAATCTTCTCACTGGTGAAAAATATTATGGAGCAGATGGAAGAAAGTTAACTTCTAAAGAAAAAAATCGGCTTTATGGTTTAGGGTTTTTCCCAAATAATGCAAATATGCTTTCAATATCTTTTACGAAGGATCGTCCTATTGTAAGTGTTCGAACAGAAGGTGCTGAAATTGTTTTATCTTTGGTATACCCTATCGATCAGTCTACCAATCGTGCCAGAGTTGAAAACCAACGCTTTACTGATTTCGAAGAGTTTTTTGAAGAAGTAACAACCGTTATCGCAGACTAGGAGGATTACTATGTCTGAGATTGTTTTAGTGATTGGCTACAATGCAGCCGGTAAAACAACCCATACAAAAAAATATTTAGATGCAGGCTACTTCAGAATTAATCGAGATGAAATTGGCGGCAAGTTAAAAAACCTGCATGAACATGCTGCCAAAGCTTTAGACGAAGGAAAAGAAAATTTAGTTCTCGACAACACTTATCGAGACGTTGCCTCTAGAAAATCTATTATTGATTTAGCAAAATCTCGTGGTATCAACATTCGTTGTGTTTGGGTGAAGACTTCTTTTGAAGATGCTCAGTTTAATGCTTGTCAGAGAATGGTTCGAGATACAGGTAAGCTCTTAATGCCTGCCGATTTTGCGATGTCAAAGAATCCAAATCATTTTCCTCCAGCGGCTTTATTTAGCTATCGTAAAGATTTTGAAAAACCTACAAAGGCTGAAGGATTTTCTGAAATTGAAACTGTTAATTTTGTTCGCAAATATGACAGTGCTTACAAAAACAAAGCTTTAATTTTAGATTATGATGGCACTTTGCGTGATTCAAGTGGAGATATGGACTATCCAGTAACACCAGATGAAGTTGTATTATTGGATAATTGTAAAGAAAAATTACAGGAGTATTTTGATCAGGGTTACCTTTTGTTAGGTGTTTCGAATCAAAGCGGTGTAGCAAAAGGTGTCCTAACATATGACGATGCAGTTGCTTGTTTTGAAAGAACAAATGAATTATTGGGTTTTGATATTGAGTATCATTTTTGTCCACATTCAGTACCTCCGGTTAAGTGTTATTGTCGTAAGCCTCATGCTGGCTTAGGAGCTTATTTAATTGAAGTACATAAGTTGGACCCATTACAATGTATATTTGTAGGTGATCAAACTACTGATAAAACTTTTGCTATGCGTTGTGGTTTTCAGTATCAACATCCAAATTCTTTTTTTGATAGGTAATTTATGCATTACGATTTTGTTACAAAAGTATCAAAATATATCAATACAGGTCAATCAAGATCGATTATCCTGTCAGGTAATATTGATGATCTATTTTGGGATGAAGAAAATTACGTTCCTTTAGTGCCTTTTTTATCTAAAAAATACACTTTAAATAGAGATCCATCTTCAAATACTCGTGGCTTGATTCAAGTAATTTACGAAGTCAACAAGCAGATTGTCATAAAAGGAGCCGGAGCAGCTGAATTAAGAGCTGTTTGGAACCGCATTAAACCGAGTGATGATTTAGATGATTTGATTAAATCGTCTTTTTCAAACGCTACGCTTGCGATGGAACTGTTAAGGCAACTTACTGTTATCTCTCGAACAGCAATGGTCAATAGTTATGATTTATTGATCATAATTGAACGAGCAGACCTACTTCTGCCAGAAGCCGAAATATCTCGCATGAATTACGCAGATCGAAAACGTTGTGCTATTGTTCATGATTGGTTTTCTGATCCCGATTTTTGTAATTCAAATGATTCTGTAATTATGATTACAGAATCTAGAAGTCAGTTACATTCTTTGGTTTCAAAACTACCTCAGGTATTAGAAGTAGAAATACCTAGTCCTGATATTGGTCATCGTAAATTTTTCATTTTACAGAATCATTCGGAACCAAAGGATGCTGCAAATTTAGCGGTTCAGACTGCTGGTCTTTCAATTCATGCTTTACGTCAGCTACTTTGTGAGGACGAAATTTGTACTCAAAAAATTAATGATAAAGTAGAAGAATACATTTGCAGTCAATTAGGAGAAGATGTAGTCGAATTCAAAAGACCTCAACACACTTTGGATGATGTTATAGGTTTTACGAAAGTGAAAAGCTTTATTCGAGAAGAGATGATTCCTCGATTTTTAGCAAATGGAGATTCATCTCTTTCGGGAGCCGCTATTGCGGGACCAATTGGTGGCGGCAAAACTTTCATCATGGAAGCAATGGCATCGGAATTAAGCATGCCTGTACTTGTATTAAAGAATTTAAGAAGTCAATGGTACGGGCAAACGGATGTTATTTTTGAACGTTTGAAAAGAACTCTTACAGCACTAGATAAAGTTGTGATTTTTATCGATGAAGCAGATACACAGTTTGGATCAGTTGGAGCTAATTCTCACGATACAGAACGTCGTTTAACTGGTAAAATTCAGGGCATGATGAGTGACACAAAATTAAAAGGTAAAGTAATTTGGTTGCTTATGACTGCCCGAATTGAATTGTTGTCTCCTGATATTCGACGTCCGGGACGTGCTGGTGATTTGATTATTCCGATTTTAGATCCAGAAGGACAAGATCGAGATAAGTTTATTAGTTGGATGTTAAATGGGATTGGCGTTCCGAAAACAACAAATGCTTTGGACAAAATTAAAGAATTGACCAAAGGATACTCAGCAGCTTCTTTTGCCGCTTTACGTAGTTTGATAAAAGCTAAGAAGTGCAGGTTATTAGAAGAGGTTGAATTGGTAGCAGAAGACATTATTCCAAGCGATATTGAGTCTGAAAGACGTTACCAAACTTTGCAAGCGTTGATGAATTGCACTAGAAAGTCTTTGTTAACTCCTACGTGTGGTACTAGTGGCAAGGAGATGTCGAGAGAAGATTTAATGAATCAACGTCAGCTTTGGAAAGATGAATTAGATCAGATACGTAAAAATGAGGTATTATGAGTGTAGATGTTGTAATTGCCAGACATAAAGAAGATATAAACTGGTTACAACATTTTGTTACTCAAAATCTGTTTTTATACAATAAGTCTAATTCTATTGTCGATCTTGATTTACCTAATCTTAATGTGTTTAATGTTAAGAATTGGGGCAGAGAGTCCGACACATATTTAACCCATATTGTTGATCATTACCATGATTTAGCGGATGTTACACTTTTTCTGCAAGGTCATCCGTTTGATCATTGTCCTTACCTTTTAGGTATTACTGGTTGTAATTCAATTTCTGAGATTGTTTACACTTCATATCAGTTTCATCATCCTTGTAGTTCGACATTATATTACAATGATAATTTTGTAGGTATAGGATCTGCTTGGGTCAATACGCAAGACGGAAACAATAATTGGGATCGTTATTGTTGGTATTTTCCGACTATGCGGGTGTTTGAAGTTTTGTTTGGACGCAGTGTTTTACCCTCTACAGTAAAAGCTGTTTGGGGAGCACAATTTGCCATAACAAAAGAGTGTTTACGTAAATTTACGTTAGAACAATATAAAGAACTCAAAAATATATCTGATACAGAATATTATTTGCCTTGGGGTTTAGAAAAATATTGGCCTTTTATTTATTCTGATAATCAAATCAAAAATGCAGTACAACCATATTACTTCTAGAAATCAATTGACTCTTTAATTGTAATATCGTGACCTTCGTTATCTAGAACTTGAATTCTTTGCATTGAATGATCTTCGAGATATTGATTGGTTCTAAAAAGAAAATCATAATAATCTAGAACATCTTTATCAGAGGCACATCTTAAACCACGACCCATTTGTTGAATGATAGAGTGTTCTGCTTTGCCCCCAGCTGCATTGATCAGGTTGTGAATAAAGATATTGATACCTGCGGTAATGATTTGACGCATTGCGATAGCTATTGTATCGTGTCCGTTGAATTTTAATTCTTTAAAAGCAGATGCACGTGTATCGATACTGTCTTTGCCTTGCAACCAGATAGATCCCGGAATGAGTTTGTTGAGATACTCTCCTTGGTCAATTCTTTCAACCAGAATAAGTGTGCGTCCTTGTAATGTGTGTGCTAATCTTTTTATAGTTTTTAGAAATTCAAAATTATTAGATATTCCTAGAGTGATTGCGTCAATGTAGGGTTCGTTTTGAATGTTGTTTGGAGTATCGATAGGGTATACCGTAATACGACTTTTTGATAAGATACCTCTTTCTTGAAGGTCTTTTGTTGTCAATACACCTGTTTTTGTAGTTTGGGTTTTGAACACGCCACCAAAATAAGCTTTGGTTTTGAATTTGTGTACTTTATCTTTACATTCTTCAACACCTTTTTTGTTTCTGGTGGTGAATTTGAAAGGTGTTGCAGAGATACCGAACCGAATTGCAGCTCCTTTCATTGCTTTATATATTTTCATTGGAACATCAGACATACATTCATGTACTTCGTCTACAATCAGTACTTTGAATTTCGGAAGTAGTTTTCTGAGACTTTTATAAGTTTCAGGGTGAGAGATACAGCACATAACTCGATTGAGTTCTTTGTGACCTCCATACCATCTGCCTAAATTTTCAACTCCCCATAGTTTCATTTCTTTGTAGTTTTGATCTACAAGAGCGGAGTTTTTAGTCATAAAAAGAACGGGAGTATTGGGAGGTAAGCATTTTAGAATTGAGATAAGGATAAAAGTCTTACCGGCACCTGTCGGGGCTTTGATGAGTCCTCGATCATACTTTAATGCTTGGTTAACATAATCTACCTGATAATCGTGTAAAGTAACAGGATCGTAACCTTCAGGAAGCCATTGGTTAAGAAAATCAGCATCAATTGAGTCATATTTCCATTGAACAGCATTTCGCTCATCTAGTATTTCGTAATTTACTTTAAATAATTTAAGAGCAGCTAATACTTCAGGAAGCAATCCAGTCATAAACATTCCAGAATTGCGATTGAAAAAATCTCTATAACCGTCCCAAACACCTTTTTTGTAAGCGGTGCTATGAAATGCACCTTTTTCAAAAAAACGTAAAGCGTTCCATAGTTTGTCTTTAAGTTCTTGATTATGCGTATACAACCAAGAATTGATATTTTGAATCTTTAATATTGTTTTATTCATTCTGCAACTTATATCTCCATTAATGAATTATCTTATACAATTATCGAATAAAAAGGAAGAGTTTTTAGCTTAACTTTTAAATATTTATCACTTTGTGGTTTAACAATTTTTTGAATTTTGTATCATTGAAAGATACAGAAACTGTATTTAGATTCATTTAAGAAAGGAGAATGAAGATGTCGAAATGGAACCTAGTGGTTGTTATTTGTGCACTATCGTTTATTGCCACAGAATCAGTGCAATATGTGGATGCAAAACCAAGAAGTGGAGGTTTTAGTCGAAGCAGTAGCAGCTTCCGATCAAGTTCTTCAAGTCGAAGCAGTAGTTTTGGATCTTCGAAGCCTCGATCAAGCTATTCTTCAGGGTCTTCGTCCTCTAAGTCGAAATATTCTTCAGGTTCGTCTTCGTCTCCTAAGTCGAAATATTCTTCAGGTTCGACAAGTACAAAAAGTAATACTTCGAAATACTCTTCAGGTTCGACGTCCAGACCAAGTTCTGCTTCTGGATCAAGCACTGCGACGACTACAAGTAAAGCAAAGGCAAATAAGGCGGCAGCAAGTCAACGTAGTTATCAACAGACAAAGCAAGCTACCGCACCGCCACGTTCAAATTATGTGGCAAAAAGTGGTAAAACAGTAAATGTAAGAAAAGATTCGAAGGTAACGAAAACAATTCGTAGTAAACCTTCTACAGCATATCAGCCACAACAACGAACAAAACGTACAGAGGTTCATATTCACAATCATGGATACAGTCACCCAACTAGTTGGTATTATAATCAACCATCGTTTTACGTTGGTGGAGGGTATAGCAGTGCGTTTTGGTGGATGATGTCAGAATGGTCTGCGGAACGACGTGCTCGTTGGTTGTACAATAATCAAAATGTTATTGAACAGGCAGCTTATGAGCGTGGAATGAAAGATCAGGCTGTTGCGGCAGAAATTGCTAAACTGAAACAAGAAAAAGTTCCAGTAAATTCAGATTATGTTGATCCTGAGTTTACAGAAAATCCTGATTTAATGTATACTCAGGATTATGTTGAAGCCGCATACAACCCAACTGTAGTTGCTCCGAAAAGTAGTAGTTTTTGGACGTATTTTTGGACTATTGTGGTTGTTTTAGGAATTGTTAGTGCCTTGTTTTATGTTGCAACTCAAGTGCGATGGGGAAAATAAACTATGACGCAATCCGCAGATGGAGAAGGCAGAACATTGTGGCAAATTCTGACCGGAACCAACAAAAAAGATATGACGCCACTTGAATTTAAATATCACAACCCCTTGCAAGCTAAAGTTGGGATGAACATTACTTTTTCTCATGAACCTTCGTTACAAGGTGTCAACTTTGTTATTGAACAAATTGACGTATACCAAACAGAAATAGGTCAGAAAAAGTTCTATCATACTGATTATGTACTAAAAGGAGTTTCTTTGAACGAAGACAAACCGATACGTGTGCGACTTCGTTTAGAGCCAGATGATAATTCATTCAATGAACTAGGATGTAAAATTCAAGTTCTGAAAATGATTGATGGTTTTAGTTGGGACGAAGGTTTTTATAACGAAGTGCTTTGTCACGAAAGTGACGAATTTGTTATCAATAATGGAGATGATAACAACGAAGCACGTTATACTCGTGTAGACGGAGTTCATGATCCTTATTTCGCAACAGTTACAGTTCTGATCGATACAGACGGAGATGGAACTGTTGAAGATGAAGAATTAGAACATTACAACACAGAATATTGGGATTACCAACGAACTGTGCTTGGAGAATATTCTGATGAGTCACAAGAATATCTTTGGGTTGAAAAAGATGACAATACTGGTTATTTCTCCCTGTATTTAGGGGGAGAAGTGAATCCAGATCAGATTATGATTTTATGAAAGGTTAAGAAAATGACACCGGAACAGTATTTGAAAGTATTGAATTTAGGTTTTCCATTGGTGCCACCTCCAATGATTACCGGGCTTGCTGGTCGGATTATTCGAGGAAAAACCCCGGAGGATTTCGAAAAGCTGTCAGATGATCCAAATCGAAAAATTGTATTTCTGACAGATTCAGCTGGTTTAGCCAAGATGTTAGGCAAAACTGGCTATGATATGTTGATTACTGTCGGACATCATCCCGATCATATTGAAAGACAATTGCAGGCAGGAAAAACTTACAAAGCGGTTATTTTTCCTGAAGACTCTGCGGTTGAAGCGACATGGGATGGTTTACAGAAAGTAACAACTGAAGTTTACCCTGATTTGGCTAATGATTTCAATAATCATATGGGAACGTTTCGTTCTACAAGTTATGCAGATTTTGAAACTCAATTAGGATATAAATTGGCAGAAGCAGATGATCCGAATGATTCTCGTTTCTTGGATTATGATAAATATCTAGCTTCGGCACGAAGTGCTAAAGAGCTTCGAGCCTTTTTGTACCACGTTTTACATATTCGGGAATTGTTCAAGGGTGACGGATACACCTATGACGAAAACGGTAAACGTGGAGTGCGTGAGTATTTGATTGCCAACAAGCCAATTACAAGCATTGCAGGTGCTGTTGTTGGTGATATTGATGTTCAACTTCCTTAAAAAATAAGTTTGTTTATGATTCGCATTGAAACCTATGCAGGATATAAAATAAGGGCAGTTTCTGCAAAGACTGCCCTTATTTTATGGTACATCAACATTTCCGAAAATATTGCCAGAAATAAGATTTATGAATTTACTTTTGCAGATGATCCAGAACTATTTTTGATACAAATTTTGTCGTGTATTGAAAGAACTTACAATGTAACTGTTACGTTAAACGACACTCTTTCTTATGAGTCAAAATGTGTTGAGTTGCTGAATCTGTTACACCAATATGGAAATATTAGAATTTTAAAGGTGAAAAATCATGTCTCAGGTCAATGTGGAAATTAAAGCTAAATGCTCCGACACAGAACGAATAAAGCAAATATTGGAAAGTCATAAAGACGTTTCTTATATTGGTAAAGATCATCAAATTGATACATATTTTCTTGTCCCAAATGGTCGTTTAAAAATACGTCAAGGAAATCTTGAGAAATGCATGGTTTTCTACAACAGAAACGATCAAGAAACTCCTAAATTATCTCAAGTAATGTTGTATCAATTTGGAGACGATATTGCTAATTTTGACAATGCTGAATCAAATCAGATAAAAAATATGTTGGTAGCATCTTGTGGTATCAAAACAGTTGTTGACAAAAAACGTTTTATCTATCGAGATCAAATACGAAAAGCTAAATTGCATGTAGATGAAGTCGTTGGTTTAGGATCTTTTCTTGAGATTGAAATCATTGATGAAAAAGGTGTCATGGATGAAGATATTATGCAGGGTTATTGCCAATATTACATGAATCTATTTGGGGTTCAAAAATCGGATTTAATTTCCGAATCTTACAGTGATATGATTTTGAAACAGGAGAATTCCAATGCGTAACAAAATACAAGGAATGTTTCTAGGTGTTGCTATTGGCGACAGTCTGGGCATGCCTGTTGAAACTTGGGGTCGAGAACGAATTTTACAACAATATCCAAATGGGATTCAACGTTATGAAACGCCGGATGGACATAAATGGTTTGCTGGAGAAGAAGCAGGCACCGTTACTGATGATACTCAATTAACTCTTGCTGTAATTAAGGGTATGATTTTAGGTAATGGTTTCGATCTTGACACTATCGCTGAAGAACATGTGAAAGCTATGACGGACTCAACTGCTGGTTGGGGTAAAACAACACAGGAAACCATTCGTAGATTGGCAAATGGAATTTCTTGGCGAGAATCGGGTAAATTGGAGTCTGAAGGTAACCGGCTTTACGGGGTGGGCAATGGAGTTCCCATGAAAATTTCACCATTAGCTGCTTGGCGAGTAAGTGTGGACGAAGATCTTGATTATTTCGATGACAAGGTCGCTTCCTTTTCCGCTATGACTCATTATACACAACTTTCTGCACATGCAGCGTTAGCTCACACATATGCATTGATTGACTGCTTGATACACACTCCTTCTGAATATAATATTGAAGAATTTTTCAGTACGATTAATATTGCTTTCGGGGTACGAGTAGACCATCTCATGGAAGGTGATTCTCTTAAACAAAGATTCCAATTGTTGAGAAATTTGTGGCACGATAAAGGTGAGGAATTATCTTTTGAGGAAATTGCAAGTACTTTTAAAGGTACTTGTTATGTTGCCGATAGCTTACCGTATGTTTACGCTCACTGGCTCAAAAACCATAAAGATGTAAATGTGCTTTATGATAGTATTAAC
>MDTG01065508.1_pt1 | contig 19677 bp, 20 predicted proteins | sample 811421 | NCBI WGS metagenome assembly MDTG01 (sample SAMN05326645, study PRJNA326480) | marine metagenome | isolation source: seawater | place: Pacific Ocean: South East | collected 2011
CCGCTAGCTATAATGCCAAGAACTCTTTTATTTTTGATATCATCTTCTAGACGATAAGCATTTGAGACCTCAAATAATTTTATTGAATCTTTTTGCCTTCTTTCGTTAAATAAAAGGTTATCAACTAAAGATTCTTTTAATCTAGATCTTATATTTTTTTTATTACTATCGAGCGGGTTATCAACTAATATATTAGTTTCTTGCTTTGTAAATGGAAAGTTTATAACTTCATAAAAACCATTATCAATTAAAACTCTTTTAATGGCATTATCTTTATAAAAATCTTCATTTTCATCGCATTTAGTCAGCTCAAAAGTTTTTGGTATTATATTATTAAACCCAATAACTCTTGATATTTCCTCAGAGACATCATTATGTGTTTTTACATCACTCCTAAAAGATGGCACATTGATAACTTTGTTCACAATTTTGAATTCTAGATCAGTTAAAATTTTATAGGCTTTATCTTCAGATACACTCATACCAATTATTTTATTTATTTTTTCTATTTCAAATTTTATCTGTTGAGGTTTAAAATCTTTATGTTCCTCAGTGTAATATGACAGATTTTTAATATCAGTATGCATCGAAACTATCTCAACAAATCTTCTCAAAACTTTTTCATGATTATTTGGATCAACTCCTCTTTCAAATCGGTATGCAGCCTCAGAATTTAAGCCATATTTAATAGATTTTCCAATTATTAAATCAGGTTCAAAAAAAGCACATTCAACCAAAACTTTTTTTGTGTCAAGTGAACATGAAGTATCTTTGCCTCCAATAACACCAGCGAGATTTATAACATTTTTATTAAGTTTAAAAACAGCATCATCTTTAGATAAAATGATCTTCTTGTCTAGTAAAGTTTCAAAATTTTGATTTTTGTCGTTAATTTCAAGTGTTAAATTACCACTCATTTTCGATGCATCATAACAATGAGTTGGTTGTCCAGTTTCAAATAAAATATAATTTGAGACATCTGTAAAAAAATTATTTTTTTTTGTTCCTAAAGAAGAGAAATAATCAGATAACTCATTTTTGTAACAGGAAATCTCTTTGTTTATTTCTATTTCAAGAAATGATATTTTTGGACATTTATCTTTAATCTTATTCTCAAAGCTTAGTTCTAAACCTTTAATTTGATTTTCATAAATTTTATTGGGAGGTTTTAAATCACAGAATGCTCTCAAATCTCTAAGTATTCCATTTAAAGATAGACAGTCACCTCTATTAGGCGTAAATTCAATTTCGAATATATTATCAACTATTTCATGTTCGTGACCTAATTGAAATAAATAATCTGATAATTGATCAATATCTATTTCAGAATTTATTCTTCTTTTAATTAATGAAAATGGTAATTTCATTTAAATTGTCTAAGAAAATCTAAGTTAGATTTATAAAATTCTCTGATGTCACTAATCTGATATTTAAGCATTGCAATCCTCTCTACTCCAAGCCCAAATGCTAGACCACTATATTTGTTTGAATTAATGTTACAGTTTTCTAACACAACTGGATTTACAATACCGCAGCCTAAAATCTCTAACCATTTTCCATCTTTTGACCGTATGTCTACTTCTGCAGACGGCTCAGTAAATGGAAAATATGAAGGCCTAAACCTTATCTCTATATTTTTATCGAATAAGTGATGAATAATTTTAAAAATTAAATCTTTTAAGTTAGCAAAGTTTACATCCTCACCAACATACATACCCTCAATCTGATGAAACATTGGCAAGTGAGTAGAATCATCATCTTTTCTATAAACCTTTCCAGCAGACACAATTGCAATTGGAGGTTTATTGTTTAACATACTTCTTATCTGAACTGGTGATGTATGAGTTCGTAGAACAAATTTTTTGCTGTTAACATAAAAGGTATCATGCATTTGTCTAGCAGGATGATTTTCTTTAATGTTAAGCATATCAAAATTAAATTTTTCAGATTCAATTTCAGGTCCATCTAGTGAAGAAAAACCTAGGGATTGCAAAAATAATACAATGTTATCTTTTGTTTGATTTATTGGATGAATGGCTCCATGTTCTTTATGAATCTTAGGAGCATTAATGTCATTAATAGACGACATTATTTAGATTATCCAACAGCTGTTTCAACAACCTTCTTAAAAGTTGAATTATCACTTACAGCCAATTGAGCTAAAATCTTTCTGTCTAATATGATGTTTTTTTTGTTCAAAGCATTTATTAATTTTGAATAAGGAACACCAATCGCTCGCGAGCCTGAATTAATTCTTGAAATCCAAAGCGATCTGAAACTTCTTTTTTTATTTTTTCTATCTCTGAAGGCATATTGAAGAGACTTTATATATGATTGTTTAGATGTTTTATACAATCTACTACGTGCGCCATAGTGACCTTTAGTAAAACTTAATATCTTTTTATGCTTCTTCTTTGCTGTTAAAGATTTTGTTACTCTAGCCATGATTTAGTTTATTAATTTTGAAACCATTTTTAATGTTGTTCCACTAAGCTTATTCAAACCTCTATTATGTCTCTTCCTTTTAGTGGACTGTTTGGAAAGAATATGGTTCCTGTTTGCACTTCTAGACTTTATTGATTTACTGGTTCTTTTAAATCTCTTGGCAGATCCAGAATGAGTTTTAATTTTATATTTCATATTTGCTTACTTAATTTTTTCTTTTCAGAGGTGACAAAACCATAAGTAATTGTTTCCCTTCCAAAGATGGATCTTGATCAACTTGGGATATATCACTTAATTCGTTTTTAATCTTGTTTAATAAATTTAATCCAATATCACTATTCAGTATCTCTCTACCTCTAAATCGAATCGTTATTTTAGTCTTATCTCCATCAAGAATAAAGCTTTTTATTTTTTTTAATTTTATATTGTAATCACCAACATCCGTTGAAGGCCTAAATTTAATTTCTTTTGTGGTATTTCTTTTTACTTTTACCTTTGATGAGGAAATACTTTTTTTCTTGTTGAAAAGATGTTTACCATAATCTAAGAGCTTACAAACAACCGGTTTCGAATCAGAGGGAGAAACCTGAACCAAATCCAGCGCTATTGCTTTTGCTGATTCAAGAGCTTGATTGAATGGCATAAGTCCGATCTTCTCTCCATCAGCACCGATCAGCATGACCTCATCAGCTCTTATTTTCTCATTAACTGGAGTAGTATTTTTTTTTAAGGAAGCTATGGGAATACCTATGATCTGAAAAAAGATAAAATGTATAACATTATAGGTTTAACAAAAGGTTATGCTAGATTTTATGTGATTGACTTTCATTTAAGATTTGAATTTTATACTAAAAATTATATTTGGCAATATTTATGGCTGAAGAAATGACTGTTTCCAGACACCATCGATTTTATTAAAAATCTCTCTTTTATTTACTCGTGACTCATGCCCTTCCCAAAACTCAAAATAATTTGGAGTAAATGAATAACCTCCCCAATACTCTGGACATTTTTTTAAATCATTATTTTTTAAGGATTTATTATAATTTTCTTTAACTAGGTCATAAGAATTAATTGGTTTTGATTGTTTAGATGAAATAGCCAATGCATTTTTTTCTTCCGATCTATCAAAAAAATATTTTTGATTGTATTCATTAGAAGTTTTTTTTATTTTAGCCTTTATTCGAATCTGTATGTTAATACTGGGCCAAAATATAAGTGCGCTTATTTGGCTATGAGAATTAAAAGCAACTGCTTTTGGTGAGTTATAATTACTAAAAAAAATAAATTTGTTATTCATGATAAATTTAAGATTTACAAACCTAGAATCAACCTCATTTATCTCCTTATTGAAAGAAGAAATTGAAATAGCCTCAATACTTTTTTGCTTATTTTTATATGCAAGCTGATAAAAATAATAAAATTTTTTATATGGTTCTGAGTTATCTATATTTATAAAATCTATCATTCACTGAATTTCTTTAAAATCTCTTTTATGTGGGGTTGTAGGGAAGTACATTTAACGGTTCTATATTTACCATATTCATATTTTCATAAAATCTCCCTTTCTACAAACATCCAATCAAGTGTTTCATGAAGTTGGTATATACATTTATAACTTATTATACTATTTAATTTAGTCGGGCATCCCTTCAAACTCGGTATTTCATTAGTTCTTATAAATTTTTGATTAATATTAATATTCATTTTTATATTAGTTATGTCATTTAGCATTTTTATAATGTCATGTATTTTATAAGTTTTACCAGAACAAAGATTAACTATTTCTGAATGTAAAGGAGTCTTTAGTAATAGCATATACATCATAACAATATCTCTAACATCATTAAATTCTCTATAAATATCTATATTTCCTAACTCAATTGATTTTTTTTTACTCTTAAATGCATGAATAATCTTAGGTATGAGAAACTTTTCGTTATGTCCTATGCCGGAGTAGTTAAAGGGTCTGGTTATGATAATTGGTAGTTTGTTAAAATAATTGCAAGCTAAGTTTTCCATGGATAATTTACTACATCCATAATGACTAACTGGATTTAAAATATCTTTTTCATTAAGTACTATTTTGTTATTATTGCCATAAACTGAAGCGCTACTTGCTAAAATTATTTTTTTTGGAATTTTTTGGAGACTTAATATTGCATCAAGTAAATTGATTGTGCCAATTGTATTTACTTGATAGATTAAAGAAGAATTTTTTTCTTCAGTAAAAGAAATTCCGGCTAAATGAATAACATAATCTGGTTCAATGCTAGCAATCTCCTTCTTTAACGACTTTAGATTAGTTATGTCTGATTGTATTCCAACGCAATCATATTTATTAATTTTAAGAAGCTTTGAAAGGTGTCTTCCAGTAAAACCATCATAACCAGTTATCAGAACCTTAGAATGAAGTGCCATTTTTATTTCTTTTTAAATCCGCCTCAATCATTAATCTGCATAAAGCTTCTAAGTTTGTAGAAGCCGTCCACCTTAAGATTCTTTTTGCTTTATCCGAATCACCTATAAGTATGTCAACCTCAGCCGGTCGGTAATACTTCTTATTTATTTGTAAAACCTTTTTATTGGTTTTTTTATCTATCGCTATCTCCTTAGCTCCTAACCCAGTAAACTCAACATCAATCCCAGCAATTTCAAAAGCTAATTTTGTAAAGTCTCTTACTGTATGTGTTTGATTTGTGGATAATACAAATGTATCGGGTCTGATCGCTTGAAGAATTAAATACATTCCCTCAACATAATCTTTAGCAAATCCCCAATCTCTTTTAGCATCAAGGTTACCCAATTCAAAATAATCAATCATACCAAGCTTTACTTTCGCAACAGAGTCTGTAATTTTTCTAGTAACAAACTCAAGTCCCCTTAAAGGAGATTCATGATTAAATAATATCCCACTTGATGCAAAAATATCATATGACTCTCGATAATTTATCGTCATCCAATGTGCAAAAAGTTTAGCTACTCCATAGGGACTTCTTGGATAAAAGGGAGTATCTTCGTTTTGAGGAATTGACTGTACATGTCCAAACATTTCAGAAGTTGACGCTTGATAAAATTTTATTTCTTTATTTATTACTCTTATTGCTTCTAAAAGATTTACTACACTCATACCTGTTATTTTCGATGTTGCAATAGGTTGATCAAAAGAGACACCAACAAAACTCTGAGCAGCAAGATTATATATTTCATCTGGCTCATATTTTTCAATAATCCTTAATGCAGAGGATAAATCTGTAAGATCGTATTCTAGGAGTTCAAGATTTTCATGATCCATTAAACCAAGTTCAGATATACGCCAAAAGTTAGTCGAAGATGATCGTCTGAATGTTCCATAAACTTTATAGCCCTTTGAGAGAAGTAGCTCAGTTAAGTAGGCTCCATCCTGTCCTGTGATTCCAGTTATTAATGCTTTTTTCATGATTCTAACCTCTTAGTAATTTTAGATTCTACAAAATTTCTGAAATTTTTTCTAAATAATTCTTTACTAAAACGTTTTGCATTTTTTTGACAATCTTTTGAATTAAATTTCTCAATGTTGCTCTCAAATGATTTGATTGCCTCGGTCAAGGATGATGTAGTTTGTTCATAAAACAGTATTCCAGAAGGATGATTATTATTGTTGTCTAAGTTGACTATAGTTTCTAATGCTGCTCCTTTTCCAAAAGCGATTACAGGGGCTCCGCTACTTTGAGCTTCTATTGGTGAAATTCCAAAATCTTCTTCAGCAGCAAAGATAAACGCTTTTGCAGTAGATAAATAAATATTCAAGTCCTCAAAGCAAGAATGTCCTACAAGCTTTATATTTGATCCAGCTAGTTTTTTAATTTTTTTATATTCAGGCCCTTCACCAATTACAATTAGCTCTTTCTCTGGAAAGTTTTTTGTAAATGTTTCTACTATTAAGTCAATTTTCTTATAAGGCACCATTCTTGAGCATGTTACATAATAATCTTTTTTAGGAAGATCTAATTCCTTAAAACTTGTTGTATCTACTGGTGGATATATTACGGTAGAGTTCCTTCTGTATATTTTTGATATTCTTTTTTTTATGAAATTTGATATTGCAATAAACTCATCTACACCATTTGATGTTCTCAAGTCCCATATCCTTATTTTATGAAGTATATATTTTGCCAAAATGCCTTTTATTCCAAATAATAAGTTTGATTCTTTAAGGTATTGATGTTGAAGATCCCAAGCATATCTTATCGGTGAGTAACACATACAGATATGCAAAGTGTTTGGTCCAGTAATTACACCCTTTGAAACTGCATGACTAGAAGAAATTACCAGGTCATAATCAGAAAGATCAAATTGCTCAATTGCAAATGGCATCAGTGGCAAATATATTCTATATTTTGTTTTTGCAAATGGTAACTTTTGTATAAAAGATGTTTTAACTTTTTTGTTTTTTATAAACTTTCTTTTGGATTGTGGAAGAAAGTCTACTAATGCAAAAAGATCACTATTAGGATAGCACTCTATCATTTCTTCTAAAACTCTTTCAGCGCCAGCATATGTAATCAGCCAATCATGAACAATTGCAATCTTCATATTAAAACAAACTCTCAAAATGTTTTATAGTGGAAGTTGATGTCGCTTTCCAAGTAAAATTTTTACAATTTATATATCCTAATCTAATAAGTTCTGATCTTTTATTAATATCATCTGATTCAATAACTTTTTCTTTGATGCTATATGGGTTTAGAGGATCAATATATAAAACACTCTTATTACATACCTCAGGTAGACTAGCAGCGAAAGAGGAAATGACTGGGCAACCAGATGCCTGAGCTTCAAGTATTGGTAATCCAAAACCCTCATAAATGCTGGGAAAAACAAAAACATCAGCATATTTATACAAAAAAGGTAAATCATCATTATTAAAATACCCGGTAAAAAATATCCTTTTATTTAGGTCTTTATCCTCATGGATCATTTTAAAAAGCTCTTTATCGGTTGTTATTAATCCTTCAAATTTACCTGCTATTACTAAATTTTTGTTAGGCAAAAGCTTTAAAGCCCTAACAAGAGTCAATAAATTTTTATGAGGTTTTACATTGCCAACAAATAAAATATACGAGTCTGGAATAGAATATTTTGATTGAAGATATTTTTTTTTTTCTTCTTGATAGTTTATTACATTAAAGAACTCATGATCTACTCCAAGATTAATGACCTTGACATTTTCTGTGTTTAAATATTTTTTTATTTCGCTTTTTGAGAATTGTGAAATTGTAAAAACCAAATCTGAATACAATAAAGCAAGGCGCATAATTATGCTGCAATATATCTTCTGAAAAAAAGTTAGATTTTTATAGTTATACATATGATAAGTATCACATATAGTAACGATTCTTTTCTTTGCTGGTATTTTTAAAATAGGAATATTCCAGTGTGGAGACCAAAAAATATCACAACTAGGAATATTTTTAAATAAATACAATTGTTCACTTAAAGAGTATATTTTTGCGTCAACTGTAACTATCTTTACCTTGTCTTTAATTTTTTTATCTATTAAAAAATTAGATGGACATAAGAGAGTAATATTATAATAATCTATTAAATATGGAATTAAGTTTGTCACATATTTTCCAATTCCAGATGAATCAGATATTCTGTTATCTATAACAAGGTTAAGCATTTTGAAACATAGTTTTGATTTTGATTTATTTTGGTTTAGCAGTCATAAAGACTCTACAAAAAGGGGTGCCTGCTAGCTCAAATGGTATCAATCTTTGAATTGACGATTTTATTACTGACTTTTTTGGGCCTAATTTTATTTCTAACATTTCAAAACCAGTATCTTCGAGCCATCCTTTTAAGCAGTTTATAGTTGGAACAAAGCAATTTGTTTCATCATTATTTAAGGTATCTCTTTCATAATATCTAGCGAAAGATCTATCAATTAGTGGATTGCATATAATAGTTTCTATTAATATAAGTTCTTTCGTAACTTCTCTAAGATTTCTAAGAGCCCTTAAAGGATCTTGTAAATGATATAGAACTCCCAAAAAAAGAGTAATATCAAAAATACCTATCTTATTAAAAGAAATATCCATGATATCTATGTTTTGAGAATCAACATTTGAGTTTCTATGTTTGTGAGCAAAAATAAAACCCTTTTTTGAATAGTCTGAGTTTTTTTCATCCCAAATATAACTATCAGTAGCGAGAACTCTCTTAGCGCCTTTCTCCTCTGCTAGAAAACTATAGCCGCCATCCCAGGCTCCAATGTCTAAAACTGTTTTGTTTTCCATGTTAGGAAAAATACCTAGACTATCTGCCAAATTAGTAATATTTCCAGCATTTCCAGGTGTTACACCAACTCCATTAATATTTATAGAACGATGCCAATTTATACTGTTCATTTCATCAACTAAGCTACTATTAGTTTCTTTTATAGTCATATTTTTTTTTATTATCCCTAATTATAATGGCAATAGTAGCATCTAAGAGTCCCAACATAAACCATATATATGTTCTAAAAAGTCCTGAGTTTACATTTAAAAAAAATATTGTGATTATAAATGCTAATAGTAAAGTGAATGCTATATATCTCTCCTCGTCAACAACATTATGATCTTTGATCAAAAAAATTGAGGTAAAAATTATTCTTATAAATCCATATAAATATAATAGCGATCCAAAAATTCCATATGATGAAAGCATTTCAATTGTTACATTTGTTGGATCAAAAAATCTTGGAGAAGGGTCAATAAAAAACGGCCTTGATGGAGAAAACAAAAAATAATCTCCTTGAAGATACCTATCATGGATATATTGACCGACACCTCCGAGACCATGACCAAAAAAAGGAGCATCAAAAAAAACAATATAAGCATTATAAATTTGTACAAATCTTTCTGCAGTCGAATGGTGTTGTGTAATATCTCCTACAAGAAACACTCTCAAAAAATAACTTGCAGACAGATCTCCATACAAAATAATAAGAAGAATGAAAATAAAGCTAATTGGAATAAAAAATTTTATAAAGCCAAAGAAATTTATTGAGGATAGAAATGTATCATTTGAATTAGTAAGCAAAGTTTTTAAAAATAAAAAAGAAAAGAAAATTATTGGTATCAAAAAAATTGACGTTGCGGACATGGAAACTAAAAAACATATTGTTATGTAAACAGCTGTAATTAAAGAAAATGATAATTGATTTTTTTGTCTAACAATTTGAGAGACTATTACGATTACAGATGACGGTACTAGGAATAGTAAATAAAATGAAGGTTCATAAGCAAAAGCTCCAGCTCTAACAAGACCGTTTTGAAAAACTTGATCAGCGAATGGATCATTAAAACCTATTATTGAAAATAAAGTCTGCAAAATGCCATATGTGCCAACTAAAATTGACGCCAAAACAAACCATCTTATTGTTTTTATTGGACCATATCTTTCTACGATCGCGTGAGGTAATAAAAAAGATGTATATATTGTTATAGCTGCAAGTCCTGACATTGCAAGTGTTCTTTGAGCATCCAGACTCCATAGAGAGGAAAGAAATGTATACAAAATCAGAAGAAGAATCCAAATTAACTTATCAAAATTAATCAAAGATAGTTTTTTAAAGAAAATAAAATATGTTACCAATGGTATAGAGAAAAAATAATATAACCTAACATTAAAATCTAAAATATCAATACCAAGCTTATCTGCATGAAGTAAAAAAAAAGTGAAAGTAAAGATATTCATCTGAATTTATAAATCTCTGTATGTCATAAACATTTTTTTTGCAATTTCTTTATTACTTTCATAAGAATTATTATTTTTTGTTATGTTAAAAGATTTTGAAAACCACTTCTTTATATTTTTATCAAGATCATTTATTTGATAAAAAATACCATCATTTTCTGCAGCTTCTCTATGCTCTGGTATATCGGTTGCAATAACAGGTATTTCTAATGATCTTGCCTCAGCAAGGTGCATCCCATAGCCTTCATATACTGAATGACTTATCAAAAACTTTGAATTTTGTAAAATTGTGCCTAAGATTTCATCAGAAACAAAATTCATGAAAATAACCTTATTAGGATAATTTTTTTTACAAAAATCTATAGTTTTTTTTATAGATGTGTTTTTCCATCCATGGCCACCAATGACTACCAAAGGTATTAAATCCTTTGAGTAATCAAGTGCTTTAATATAAGACTTTAATAAATTAATAAGATTTTTTCTTGGCTCAAATGAAGCAATACATACAGCGTAAGAGTTTTTTTTTAAACAATTTTTTTTAAGCAAATTATATGTATTTTCTTGATTGCGTAAATTAAAAAATTTAATAGGAGGTCTCACTACTTCAGTATACTTTTTTTTATAAAACTTATTTAACTTACTTCCAGTTTCGCTAGAAATTACAAGAATTATGTCCGTATTTTTTATAAATAAAGATGAAAGGAATTTAAGGTAATATCTCCTTCCATTTGACATGGTTTCAGGAAAAAGAAGATAACAAAAATCATAAATGGTTAAAACAGTTTTCATCTTTTTTCTCTTTAATAGAGGTATGGATTGAGATAATCCCAAGAAAATATCAATATGATTTTTATAGAGCAAGAAACTAAGATGAGTCTGACTCCATAAAGATTCGGTAAAGAATCTTATCTTTTTTTCTACTATATATACATTGTTATACTTTTTAAAATAATTAATATCGGATGTTATTTGACTGCAAAAGATAAAGTAATGATTTTCTTTATCAATTTTTAATATATTATCTAAGATTATAAATACGTAGTATCCTATGCCTCCTTTAACCTTTAACAAGGGGGTCCCATCGATTCCAATTTTTTTAACCACGTTTAATAAATTTAATTAAATAACTAATAAATGATTTAATTTTACCACGCACGAGATATCTAAAGATCTTTATTAGTAACAGATTTAAGTAACTATCATGATAACCTTGAATTCTGTCTCCAGAAGAAAGTAAAATTGAATTTCTTGCAATTTCAACATCAATTCCTAGATATGAATATAACTCACTTTGTAGAGTATCCTCAGATTCAGACCAATGAAGCCTTTCATCTAGAGGGTGATTTAAATAAATAGACTTTTTTACTGCAAAAGCTCCACCATAAATCATCATATTGCTGTTGTGTTGATTATAGCTTTTTGGGTAAGCAAAATATTTATTAGGATTTTTATATGTGCTTATGAATCTTTCCCAGTCATTAACTCTATATCTAATATCTATTTTTTTTCTTACTGGAAAAACTAGCACGTCAAAAATATTATGAAAAATTTGTAGATTTTGATACCAAAGTTTGTCTAGAGAAATCCTATCATGACAAATAAAACAATTTTCATACTTTGATTCAAGGATTGCATCATTTTTTTTCTTTGTAATCCATGCTCTGGAATCATTTTCCCAGTTAGCTTTATTTAAAACTCTTACGTTTTTATTTAATTTTATTGAATGTGGACCACAAATTATAATTTCATAGTTTTTGATATTTTGAATCTCTACAGTATCAATAAATTTTTCAATATTTTGGGGATTCTTCCCATCTGTAATAATACTAAAACTCCAACCATTTTTTGCAGAATCACAGTCAATCAAACTATTTGAATAGTTCAAAATATGCATACCATTTTCTGAAGTTAAACTTATATCTCCATTCATATAATTGATAAAATATTCATAAATATAATTTGAATTTACATTTGATTTTTCTTTTATTGAAAAATGTAAATTTTTCTTTCTTCTCAAAAGTTTCTTTTCTAAATTAGGTAATTTTTTTATTGATTTATATATATTTCTGAATTCTAACTTGTTGGTTACTTCTGTCAAAAATGGTTCTGATTTATGAAAAATTTTATCTATAAATTTTTTAGATTGATTATCAAAATAATTTAGTTGAATGCTTTTAGTAGCAGTTATTTCTTTTGATGAAATAAGATTTGAATTGTCCTGTATGTAAATCTTTTCTGATGAAAATAAATATAAGTCTTTGTAAAATAAATAATCTTTAAAAATTTGTTCAAATGTAACATTTCTACAAAATAATTGATTTTCTTTTAATACCTCTAAAGAACCACAAAAAAATAAAATGTCATGCGTCTTAGCATTTAAACCATATACTGATTCACAATTTTCTAATTCATCTAATATTTTTTTTAACAAATTTTGATCAATATTGATTTTTGAAAAAATTATAACTCCATGATGATTTTTTAAAATTTTTTTAAAATCTATTAAAAGGTTACTTTTAAAATAGAAGTTTTTTACAATTTTGTTATTTTCTTGCATTTTTTTCTCATTGCTTTCTGAATAGAAAATGTAGCTAATGGGATTTGTAATTTTTAGTTGATTTTTTTCTTTTACAATTCTTATATTTGTAGAAAATAAACCTTGTTTTTTTTTCAAAATATTAAATTTTTTGCCAAATACAAGAGAAAATATATGAAAAAATAAATCATTATGTAAAGAAAAAAAACTGATTTTTCTTTTGATAATAAATTCCTCATCACATTCAACATTATTTTTAATTTTATGGAATTCCTTTATTAAAAAAGGTGTGGTGGCATTAGCTTTAATATTAAAAATTTTTTTTTGCATAAAGTAATTTTTTTAATAAGTTGATTATGCTGTATGTAAGCCTTTCAATATCAAAAAAAAATTTATTATTCATCAAATTAATAAATTCTTTTTCTGTATATATAAGTTCATTGTTTCTATAAACTTTTAAAGGATGCTTTGAACAATTAACACCAAGTCTTTTTGAATGAATTAAATTAAAATTTGTACTTACAATGTTACTGTGATTTTGATTTTTTTCTTCATTAAAATCATGTGCGTTATCGATAGGAATATAACCAAGTTTTTTTTCAATTAATTTGACAAGAAAGTATTGTTCATTTGAATATTTTTGCAATAAACTTTTATGCCATGCTTTTTTTGGTACTGGATTATTCTTAAAATAATTAATTTCATCAAAAGAAATTTCCTCAATATCAAAATATTCTATCAAATCAGATGTTAATCCAAACATAAAAAAATCAGTAAGATGAAATAGCATACGAGAAGGTCTATTGGGATTTTTCGAAACATTTGATAAGGAAACAACCTTATTTTGAAAAAGTCTATTTTCAAATTTTTCAATTTTTTTGATTTTTTCAATATTTCTTAAGATTTTTTTATTATAAAAGAACATATCTGTTCGCATTTTTACAACAAACTTTGTTTTAATTTTTTTTAAGCCATTAATTGTAGACCTTATTTGTCTATTTGCATTATTCATTATTTTGCTATTCGAATAGTAAAAACCTTGTGAGCCTGGATCTTGATTAAAAATAATTTCATCACAATATAATCCTTGAATGTTACTATTCTCCCAAGTTGAAACAACTATATTTACATCACCAAGATTATTTTTAGTTTTATTAATATTCCTTATATTTTCCTTATCTAAAGGGCCTTGAAATAAAACACTGAGATCATGCATGAAAATAAGCACCGAAAAATAATAGGATAAACAAGAATACAAATTGATAAAAGTTAATTTTGAAAAAACCGATAATACTTGAATTCAAATTTTCTTTTGTTTTTATTAACAACATATAAAAGGAGTATATACATATAAATTTAATTAAAATAAATCCTTTTATTCCAATTAAATACATAAAAAAACCTTCAAAAATTATTTGAATTACTACTATCAGTGCACTTATATTTGCAAGCTTGTAAAAATTATCTTGATATATTAGGTTTAAAAACATTAAATGACTTTTGGGATTAAAAATAAGCATAAGTGATATTATAAGAGTTGCTAAAAAAACAAAATTTAAATCAATAATGACAATTCTCTCAATAAGAAAATTTAATAACGTGAAGATTAAAAAAATTGATATTGGGTATATATAATCAACCAAATTCATTATTTTTTTTAATCTTTCTTTATTTGATCTATTTTTTATTCTTGAAATTTCAACTTGAAGAGCTTCAATTGGTTTTCTAAATACCTGTCCAATAACATCTAACAATCTGATAATAAAATTAATCTGTGATAATTCAAGCTGGCCTAGCAATCTAGTACCATAAAAATTTGTAATCAAAGGTGGTAATATTTGAGTAAAATAAAGAAAAAAAGGTGACAGATAATTATTATTTAAGCCTATTATTTGATTTATATTTTTTTTAATTAATGGTGTTTTTTCTCTGGAAAAATAATTAACAAATACAAACAAAAATGAAAGCAAGATTAAAGACAATGTGTTACCAATTATCATTGCATAAAATATTATATTTATTTCAGAATCTTGATAAGCCATCAAAATTCCTATAATCAAGATTATTCCTTTTAGAAAAGTTATGAAATCAACATAAACCATTCTGTTATTAACAATTAATACTTGAGAAAGGATCAGATAGAAAGATTGAAATGCCATTGATATAAAAAGAAGTTTAAATATATAAATATACTCATAAGCAAAATTTTCATTCAAAAAGAAAACAACATTTTCAAAAAATATAATAAAACAAAAACACGTAATTAAATATATAAAAAAACAGTCGACTAACATTTTTTTTACAGTTCTTTTGTACTCAGCTTCATTCCCATTTAAAATAAAATGATTCATATAATTAAATTTTTTGGCAGATATAGTTCCATCAATAATATGAAAGAATGAAGAAATTAATAACACCTGTATAAAACTATTATAAATATTAGGCTCTACTAGGGATAAAATAATCAACTGGGAGGCAAAGCCACCAACTGACAATAATACAAGTGAGCTCCATTTAAATATTATTGAAAAATAAAGGGTTGGCATTAATTATTTTTAATATCTTGGACTTCTGTAACAATTTCGCTATAAATTTTCTTTGATTTAACACCGTTATAAATAGGACAAATATAATCTAAATTATTGTATTTATATTTGTTAGTATTAATCACATCATTTAATGCTCGATTATAGGTAAAAAAATCTTTATATATATAGGTTCCTGCCGAAGCAATATTAGATATAACTTTTTTTTCTTTAGCTTCTAAAAAAATGTCGTCTCTATACTTTAAATAACTATATGCTGGATTTGATGAGACAAAATTTAATGAAATAGCATCATTATTATTAAAAATTTGAATAATTTTGTCAGATGTAAGATTCGAACTATAGTCTATATCTGCCAAATCAAATATTATTGGCAGTTTTTTGTTTGATACTATTGAACAGCCACATAGGGCACTTAAAGCAGCTCCTGAGGATGGCTTTGTAATGAAAACTGCGTTAGATTTTGGAAACCAAGTTTTAGCCTTTTCTGAAAAAAACCTTCTTTGTTCGAGTCCATCTAAAAAAACAAAAATAAATTCATGATTGATGTCAAACCATTTTCTATTATATAAGATGCTCTTAAGCATCGGATTACCCTTAAAATCTTGTTCTGCTTTTGTAAGACCTGCTTCTATAACAAAATCTGGGCCTGCGAGGGGTATAATATTTATCATATTTATATTTTGTTACAAAAAATAGGCTATAGCATTACATTAATCTGGCTTTCGGTCTTAAGTGGAATATATTCATTATTTTTAATTTTATCTACAAATATCTTTTTTTGCTCCAATATAAGCTCATTAAAAGTTGGGGCAATATAATAAGAACCATTTGTATTGCAATCTTTCCTGATAATATTTTTAGCTGCCTTAATAAAATCATAAGTTTTTTTATACCAAAAAATGCCAGCAGTTGCGTTATTGCTTATTGGTTTTTGCTGAGCAGCCTCAGTTATAAGACCATCATCATTAACACTAACATAAGAATATCTTGGATGTATTGAATGAAAAATTATTGTTCCAGCATCTGATTCATTTTTTCTAAAAAAATCAACGCAATTCTTATAGTTTTTCTTAACAATCTCATTTGCGCTAACTATTAACAATTCGTTATCAGGGTCCATCTCACTGGCAGCTAATAAGGCTGTACAAGCTGATCCTTTGGTTTTTTCAGGTACTTTTGTTATTTTTGAATTTTTTACAAGAAGGTTGGAAACTTTATCTAAATAAAATTTTTGAATATCAGTTTCAAGAAAGGCAAAAGTATAGTGATCTGAGTCAAGGTCTAACGTTCTATTAACAATATTTTCAAGCACTGATAATCCTTCAATTTCCTTAAGACAAACTGGATATTCTTCATTTTCATCTTGCTTTGATGCCGCTAATATTAGTATGTTAATGCTCATAGGATAATTCTATTATTCCGATTGAATTTTTTTTATTTTCTCTAAAATATTTTCTAAGTTAGTGTCAAAAATCTCATTAATTATCAATAAGTGTCCGCCGGAGGCTTTTGCAGCCTTAATACCATTTTCATTATCTTCTAATATTAAGCATTGATCAGGTTTGAGTTTAAACTCTTTCATTGCTTTAAGGTACATCTCAGGATCTGGTTTTCCTTTTTTTACATCTTCATTAGATACCATTAAGTCAAAATATTTATCAAGATTTGCTTTTTTCATCATCAATTCAACACTGCTTCTAACAGAATTAGAGCATACAGCCAACTTGAGACCCATCGCTTTTAATGTTGATAAAGTCTTTTCATGAGTAAAAATTGGCTTACATTTTGTATGGACAATATTCATTGTATACATCTGTTTTATTTCATTTATAAACTCATGCAATTCTCTTGGCAATCCTCTGTCTAAAGAGAGCATTTCTAATTTTTTTCTTGTTGGGAGTCCATCAAAAGTTGTTAAATGATCAAATCTTGATATGGGCATGCCAAATAAAGAAAGTGCTTCATTAAGCGCTTCATAATGCCAGTCTTTGGCTTCAATCAATACTCCATCCATATCAAATAATACTGCTCTAATAGTCAATTTTTTAACCTCTTTAAGCTTTTGTAATGTAATTATATGCCATTTCTGGAAAGTCTGTACAAAGAATAAGATTCTTATAATCCTTAAATTTTTTTAAAATTTTCCATAGTTTTAATTGGTCTCTACTATGTAACTCGGGAGATACAAAACATATTCTTTTGTTATAATTTAGAAGAACTTGTATATCTTTTTCGTCAATCCAGTCGTCATAAAAACTATCAACCCATATCCCATCCACCTCATCAACCCAGATTGGATTTATTTCAACATCACTTACTCTTGTAAAAACTGGTAACTGATTATCAATATAAGTCTTCATGTCTGGAATTGACATATCAAAGAAAAAATAATCAATTTCAGGGTATTTAATTAAAGTTTTTGACAAAGTTGGTGCCAAACCATCTGACTTTATATTTAAAGCCAAAGGCAGTTCTGAATAATTTGTATACTTAATAAAGTTATCTAAGAACTCAGTAAATAAAATCTTGGTGCCCTCAGGAATATCATGAGATATGACTAGCTTAGAATTGCTGTCTCTTATATCTGTTTCAGTGCCAAATTTTAAGGAAAAAGATCTTTGGAAGCTTTTTTTTGAATTCTTCTCTTTTTGTTTTTTCCAATAACCTCTATGAGATATTATTTTCATTATATTTTATTAAAGTTTCTCTTGAGATATCTGATTCTATAAACAAATTCAAATCATCAGGTGTGCCTAAACCATACATACCTTTAGATACTTCACCAACATTATATATACCAATTTTTTTATTTTGGGCCACTAACTGATTATATGTGGGAGCAACATAAAACTCATTATTAACTCTTAAGTCTTTTTTTATCATTTCTTCAGCTGCTATGACAAAATCACTGCCACATCTAAAATTATATATGCCGACTGTTGCTTCATTTGAAATAACTTCTTTTTCAACAACCTTTGTCACTAAATTATTTTGATCTACTTCTGCAAAAGACCATTTTGGATCGTCCGCCCACATAGTCATAATCAGTCCATCAAGACATTTATCTGACTGATATTTAAGATAAGTATTTATATCAATATCAATAAATTGATCGCTGTTTGCAATCATGAGCTCATCATTATTATTAATGAGGTTCTTAGCTAACAAGACTGAGCAAGCAGCGCCTTCTGTCAATCCATTTGTCATAACAATATCACAATTTGCTGAAAGAGATTTTAATTTTTTATCAAATTCATACTTATGAACATGCATTGTTTGGCATATAAAAATAAATCTGTGCTCAAAAGTAGGGCTAAGATTTTTAATAACTAATTCTATCATTGGCATATCATGAACTTTTATAAATGGCTTTGGATCTTTATAGCCTGCATTGGAAAATCTACTTCCAGCTCCAGCCATTGGTATTACAATATTTAACATAATTCTCCTAAATTAATTAGTCTTTAAAATTACCGTTATTGATGTATTCTCTTACTATTAAAAAAATTACAGCCAATATCAATGCAGATACGAAGCCAACTAAGACCAATAATATTTTATTAGGAAATGATTCTTTCTCTGGAAGAAAAGGCTCATCAATAAAAGATAATGCATACGCCTCTCTTATATCTGCAAACATTTTTTTACTTAATTCAGCCTCAATAAGATAAGCAATTGATTTTTTAATTTCTGCTTGTGGGGTTAATATTATTTGCTCTTTTAAATAATCTAACGCCTTTGATGATAGGTGCTTATCTTGTTCTCTTAGAATTAAATTTATTTCTTGAACTACTAAATATATAAGGTCCTGTGCAAATTGAGGAGATGAATGAGTCACTTCAATATCTAAATATCCAGTTACCTTATCTTCATATATTTTTATTGTATCCAAATATATTTCATAAATTTCTAGAAAGGAGCTATTTTCTTCACCAGATGCTAGTAAGAGTTTATCTTTTACATCTGGAAATTTTAGAAGTTGTGATAAAAAACCTCTTGATTTAATTGTAGCTTGAACCATGGATGAGCGATTATTTTTCGAACCCGCAAGATCAAATCCAGCCACAGAAGCTATATTGGCATATTGACTTAATGGATTTTGAGATGAAGACATTTCTTCATCAATAACCATAGCTAATGCTTTTGATTGATATTGTTCTTCAATAGAGAAGCTAAGTGCAAGTGAAAGTAATGCTGCAGTTATGGATATTGAAAACAGAAATAACTTTTTCTTTGATAAAAAAGATAGAATGTCTTTAAAATCAATGTCTTTTGAATCGTTTTTTTTATTAATTTCCATAAAATTTCACTTATTGTTTGTTAATTTGGTACCCGGAGCCGGACTTGAACCGGCACGCCATTTCTGGCGAGGGATTTTAAGTCCCTTGTGTCTACCAATTCCACCACCCGGGCATAGATGTA
>MDTG01310241.1_pt1 | contig 19675 bp, 22 predicted proteins | sample 811421 | NCBI WGS metagenome assembly MDTG01 (sample SAMN05326645, study PRJNA326480) | marine metagenome | isolation source: seawater | place: Pacific Ocean: South East | collected 2011
AGAACAACAAAAATACGGTCCCATCGTCTATCGGTTAGGACAGTTGGTTTTCATCCAACAAAGAGGGGTTCGATTCCCCTTGGGACCGCCATCTTGAAAAAAGCCATGTTTAAATATAATCTAAAATAAATATGTACGAAAAATTTGGACAATTTATTAATGGAAAATGGCAACAATCTCTTGGTGGAGAAACTTATGATGTCATTAATCCGGCTACAGAAGAAGTAATTGGTAAAGCATCAAAAGCTAATAAACAGGATATTGATCTTTGTCTAAAATCTGCAAAAAAAGGATTTGAAATTTGGAAAAATACTTCCCCTTGGGAAAGATCAAAAATTATCAGAAAAATTTCAGATTTAATGAGAAAAAAAAATGATGTATTAGCTAAATGGTTAACATTAGAAGTTGGAAAACCTCTTGCGGAAGCTTCAGGTGAGGCTAACGGTTCTGCGGATATTTTTGAATGGAGCTCTGAAGAAGCAAAAAGAATTTATGGTGAAACTTTACAAGGCAGAACACAAGATACAAAAATACACGTTTATTATCAACCAGTAGGAGTAGTTGCTGCGCTTGTGCCTTGGAATTTTCCTATTACTCTTGCTTCGCGAAAAATATCTACAGCATTATCAGCAGGATGTTCAGTAATCGTAAAACCAGATGTTATTACGCCTGGTTGCATTATGGAGTTGGTAAATATTTGTCATGAAGCTGGGGTTCCGCCAGGAGTTATAAATCTTTTATCTGGAGATCCAGCATTTATTTCAGATCAATTATTATCATCAGACATAATTAAAAAAGTTTCTATTACAGGTTCTACGCGTGTTGGAAAACTTATATTAAAAAAGGCAGCTGAAAAAGTTCAAAGAGTTACAATGGAATTAAGCGGGCACTCTCCTTTTATAGTGTTTGACGATGTAGATTTAAATAAAGTTGCCGATATGGCTATATTTGCAAAGTTTAGAAATAATGGACAAGTATGTATATCTCCAAGTCGTTTTTACATTCATGAAAGTAAGAAAAATGCATTCACAAAATTAATAGTTGAAAAAACAATGAAATTAAAAATAGGAAACGGAATGAATAAAGAAACGGTTTTGGGTCCTCTAACCACACAAAAAAGATTAAATGAGTTAGAAACTTTAGTTGAAACTACTAAAAAAGAAGGCGCTAAAGTTCTTTGTGGAGGGAAAAGACCTGCAGGTTTTAACAAAGGTTATTTTTTTGAACCAACAGTTTTTGATAATGTTAAAGATAATTTTACAATAATGAACGAAGAGCCTTTTGGACCACTAGTTCCAATTCTTTCATTTAAGGATTTTGATGAAGTTGTAGAAAGAGCTAATAATAACGATTTAGGTTTGGCCAGCTACATTTATACCAATAATTTAGAGAAAGCCCATAGAGCTTCGGAGTCTATGGAAACAGGTACAGTTTGTGTTAATACGGCTGTTGTGGCGCTTCCAGAAGCACCATTTGGAGGTATTAAGCAAACTGGGTACGGTAGAGAAGGCGGTTCTATGGCCATAAAAGATTACTTAAATATTAAATATACCCATCTAGGCATTCGTTAATTAAAATGGGCTATTATGTTTATATGCTCAAATCCAAAGGCAATAAGTCAGTCACTTATGTTGGTTACACTAAAAATATTAAAGACAGAGTTTTTTTACATAATTCTGGAAAAGGAGCTAAGTTTACCAGAGGAAGATCGTGGAAGCTAATTTATAAAGAGTTATTTAATTCAAAAAGTAAAGCAATTTCCAGAGAATATTATATAAAGAACAACAAAACACTACGTAACAAAATAAAAAAAAAATATATATGAAAATATCCATATTATTACCGTATAAAGAAAATTTCTCACCTATATACCCTGGAGCAGTATCGCTTTTTATTAATGACACCACGAATTTAAGCAAATATAAAAAAAATATCACAATATATGGTAACACTGAGCATAAAAAACTATTCAAATTAAAATATGTAAATATACCTTTAAAAAAACAAATCTTGTCCAGCCGAAGTGAGAGATATGTTAAGGAATTTTTAAATATCGAAAAAGAAAAACCATCAAAATTAATAGAAATACATAATAGACCTAATTATTTAAAAATTTTAATTAATAATCTCAATAGAAGAACTTACGCATTGTATTTTCACAACGATCCATTAACAATGACTGGCTCAAAGTCTATTGCAGATAGAAAATTCCTACTAGAAAATTGTTATAAAATAATTTTTAATAGTAATTGGTCTAAAAAAAGATTTCTTCAAGGTTTACATAGAAATTTTATTAACAGCGAAAAACTTTTAGTTGTTTTTCAGTCAGCAAAAAAACAAAGAATTGATTTTAAGAAAAAAGAAAACTTAATAACATTCGTTGGAAAGTTAAATAGATCTAAAGGTTACGATATATTTGGAAAAGCAATTATAAAAATACTTAATAAATATAAGGATTGGAAAGCAATCGTTATTGGTGACGAGCAACGAGATAAGATAGATTTTAATCATAAAAAACTCTCTAAATTAGGATTTCTACAACATGATAAAGTAATTAATTATTACAAAAAAACGAGTATAGCTGTTGTTTGCTCAAGATGGGAAGAGCCATTCGGCAGAACAAGCTTAGAAGCCTCGTCTAGTGGCTGTGCTGTTATAATCAGCAATAGAGGTGGATTACCAGAAACAGTAACAAATGGAGTAATTCTTGAATCTTTATCAGTTCAAAATCTTTATAAAAATATTTCAAATCTAATAAAAAACTCAAGAAAAAGAAAAAAATTACAAATTTTATCCAATCAGAATTTTTATTTAACGCATGAATACGTTTCTAATATAATAGACAATTATAGAGATAGTAAGTTGCAACCATTTAAGGTCTTTTTTACTAAAAAGAAAAAAAAGAAATTTAGAATAGTTCATGTTACAAATTTTAATGAAAGACACGATGGAAGACTTTATTTCAATACAGGAAGACGAATAAATAACGGATTTATAAGAGAAGGTCATAGTATTTTAGAAATAAGTGACAGAGATATTCAGAAATATTACAAAAACTATAAAGATATTAATGGTTCAAAAACTTTAAATAGTAAACTTAAAAAAACTTGTTATAACTATAAGCCTGATCTTTTAGTATTAGGTCACGCAGATCTTATATCTCCTCAAACATTATCAGAATTAAAAGATGATTATCCTAACTTAAAAATTAGTCAGTGGTTTTTGGATCCTTTAAACAAAAATGGTCCTGATTATGAGAGAAATAAACAAAGAATTTTAGACAAATCTGATTATATAGAAGCAAATTTCATTACTACTTCTCCTCAAGTACTGGATTTTTTACCTAAAAAAACAAAAAACTATTTTATACCCAATCCTGCTGACTCTTCTTTTGAAACACTAAATAATTTTAACAGAAACTGTAACATGGATGTTTTTTTTGCACTCAGCCATGGAGTACATAGAGGTGTTTTAAAAACTGGTAAGTTTGATGAACGAGCAGTTTTTATCAACAATTTAATAGAAATAACAAAGAATGTAAAATTTGATGTATATGGATTTAACAAAGTTCAACCGATCTGGGCAGATCATTATTTTAAAACTATAGCTAATTCAAAAATGGGATTAAATTTGAGTAGGGGAGCTCCTATAAAATATTACAGTAGTGATAGAATAACCCAAATAATAGGAAATGGACTTGTTACATTGATAGATGAAAAAACACTATTCAGAGATTTTTTTAATGATAATGAAATGGTTTTTTACAAGAATATTGGAGATCTTTCAGAAAAAATAATCAAAATATCTAGTGACGAAAAATTAAGAAGAAAAATAGGAAAAAATGGTAAATTTAAGTATCTTAAGTATTTTAATTCTTCTTTAGTTGCTAATTATATAGTTGAAAAAACATTAGATTTAAAAAGTAAGAATAAATTTATGTGGGAAAAATAAGATAGTGTCATTAACACATTAATGAATAGATATTTAATTTTTCGCACTGATAGAATTGGGGATTTTCATTTAACAGCAATATTAGTTAACGCTATAAAGAAAAACGATACATCAGCCCAAGTTTCTATTGTGGCATCAAAAAAAAATTTTGATTATATTAAGAATTTTAAACTAATTGACGAAGTTATTTTGCTAAAAAATAATATTTTAGATAGATTTGTTTTAATTAATCTATTAAGAAAAAGAAAATTTAAAAATATTATTGTTCACGATGATAAAAAAAGATCACATTTTATAACATTATTTTTAAAACATGAAAAAAAGATTATTATCAAAGATAAAAATGTTTCGCATATCGGCAGAATTAGAAATATTCTTAATGAATTAAATTTCAAGTTTTTTAATACATCGTTTGATACACTTGAAGATAAAAAAGGTAGTTTAAAATTAAATGACTTTATCCAACTTCATTTTGATGAAAAATGGATACATTCATCTTATATAAAATCATACATTAAAATTGAACCAAAAGAACAAGAGTTATTGGACTTTCTTAAATCTTTACTATCTAAAACAAAAAGAAAAATTGTTATTACAACAGGTATAAATGCACCCAACATTTTAAAGAATGTAATTACTAAAATTAATAATGATAACATCTTATATTACGAAAATTTAGATTTTAGTGAGTTAGAAGACGTTGTAATTAATGCTAAAACACTAATATCATGTCACGGAGCAATATCCCATGTTGCTACTGCTAAAAGTATTAAGCAGATTGATATTATAGATAAATCGTACACATATAATATTTGGAATGAGCATTTTCGGAACTACAACTACCTCTATAGAAAAAAGTTTAGTGAACTAGCTAATGATATTCTAAAATTATTATGAAATTTTTAAATAAATATAATAATTCAAAAAATATAAGATTTCTTTCTTTTAAAAAAACTTTTGAAGTGTTTTTATCTAGGAATCTAAAAACAATAGTTGAAACAGGAACTGCAAGAGGTAAAACCAAATTATTTTTTATTACAAAATATAATTGGAAAGACGGAATGAGCACACCAATGTTTGCTGAATTAGCAAATTTTATTAACGGTCAATTACACACTTGTGATATATCTTCGCGAAATATAATAAATGCTAAAAATTTTACGAAAAAGTTTGCTAAAAATATAAGTTTTTACGTGGATGATAGTGTTAATTTTTTACAAAATTTTTCTCAAAAAATTGATTTGCTTTATCTCGATTCTTTAGATGGTCATAATGCAGTTGCTGCTTCTGAACATCAGCTTAATGAAATAAAAGCTTCTATTAGTAAGCTACATTCAAAATCTTTAATTTTATTAGATGATAAAGGATCAAAAACAAATTTGTCACTTAATTTTTTAATTAAAAAAAATTATAAAATACTTTTTGAAACTGAGCACCAAGTACTTTTAAGTTTACAATAATTTATTTTAAATTTTAATTTTATTTAAAGCGTTATTTTTAAAAATATTTGCTTCTCTAATATATCTTCTTACCATTTGAGTTGTTTTGTGACCTGTCATAGCCATTATACTTCTTTCATCTGCACCTGCTTCCGCTGCTACGGTTGCAAAACCTGATCTTAAACTATGACCTGAAAAGTTATGATTTTCAATGCCAGCCTGTTTTAAGCATTCTTTAATTATTAAAACTACAGACTGGTCGCTTAATCTGTCCTTGCTCAAAGAAGATCCTTTGACAAATCTTCTAAATAGGGGGCCAGATTTATTTTTCGATAGCTTTATCCAATTTTTAAGATTTACCACTGGACAATAAGTTTTGTTAGAAAAGTAGGGTAGTCCTTTTGTCATTCCTTCTCCAAATTGATCTGTTTTAGAACGCCTGAGTGTAATTTTTACACCCTCTTCAACGAATTCAAGGTCTTCGTAATTTATAGATATTAATTCTGTTCGTCTAAATCCACCTCCAAAACCAACTAATATTAATGTCTTATTTCTTAATTTTACAATCTCCTCAATTTTTTGTTCATTAATAGTATTAATTATTTGTTTTAAGTGACTGATTAATATAGGTTTTTTACCTGTTTGCATGCTCCCTTTAATTCTTTTAATACCCATCAAGTTTTCTATTATTACAGGGTGTTTGGTATCTAAATAATGACCTTTCATTTTATGAACTATACCAATTGATACCAATCTACGTCTTAACGTGCTGATTTTTGATGTTTTAGATAAATGTGTCAGATACAGCGATATTATTTTCGGATCTGTTGGTATTGATTTAAAACCATGTTTTAAGCAGAATGCTCCGAAATCCTTAAAATCTGACTTATAAGCTCTAAGTGTATTGTTAGCTTTAGAGGTTTTAAGATTATTTAGCGTTTCTTCATGTAGTGCTTTTATGTCTGTTGTAAGTTCATTCATACAATTACTATTGATAACAATTAATTATCATTAGTAATATAATAACTCATTTTAGATGTCAAGCAAATAAGATATTATTAATAATATGAAAAAAATTAGAGTTATATTACCAGCGATATTTTTATTTATTATAGGATGCGCAAAGCCATACATAACAGAAAAATCCTATCCTGAAGACAAAACATTAAATTGTGATGAACTTGAACTGGCAGTCTTTGAGGCAGAAAAATATAAAAAAGACGCAGAGTATGCGAAGACAGCTACAGGGGGAAATATGACTAGGATGCTGATGTTTTGGCCAGCTTGGGCTGGTACTTTTCATAATGCTGACAAGGCTATAATTGCTGCTGAAGATAGAATTTACCATTTAACCGTTCTTATGAAAGGGAAAAAATGCAATAAAATAGAAGCTTCAAGTTCTTATAATGAAAATGTACCTAAGAGTGTTCCCACTCAATTAAAAGAACTCAAAGAGCTCTATGATACGGGTTTAATTAATGAGAGTGAATATAGAAAAGGTAAGAAGAAAATATTAAAATAATGTTGTTAAAAGGAACTAAATTTCAGCTAAAAGTATGGCGTTTTTTACAAAAAATTCCAAGAGGAAAGATAAAAACTTACTCTGAAATAGCAAAAGCTATAGGAAAACCAAATTCTTTTAGAGCAGTAGCAAATGCGGTAGCTAAAAACCCCTTCCCACCCACTATACCCTGCCATAGAGTTGTCAGAGCCAATGGTGCGCTTGGAGGTTATTCTGGTAAAGGTGGATTAAAAACTAAAAAAAAATTACTTAAAAAAGAGGGTTTTTCATTTTAAAAGTTAATGATTGCAGGCGTTCTAGCCTATAAAGCAATTATTCTTATGATTTTATTAATTTCTCCTTTAAGTTGCACTATATATTTTATTATCGTAAAAAAAAAGCCCTCTAAGGCCCATTAAACGGCATATTCGTAGACTGCAAACCTCAAAATTTTACTTCATAAATTGGCTTAATTTCTATGTTTTTTTATGCTTTTTTTTCAATAATCTAATATTTTTTCATTTTAATTTATTATTATGTTTTAAAGGTAAATAATACTTACTAATTTATTATTAAAACTTCTTAACTTATTGACGTAAATCACTGTATTTATTGAAAATATTTAATACTATAGTATACAACAATTGGTACTGTTATAAGAGACATTAGAGTAGAAGTTACAATAACGCTAGCAACACTATCAACTACTTTTTTTGGTGAATACATGGAGCCAACTAAATAGGTTAAAATTGCACTAGGCATAGCGGATTGTATTAACAAAACACCGGCGGCAAAGCCTGTTAAACCTAAATACTTAATCAATGCAAAGCCAATAATAGGTCCGATAATTACTCTAACAGCCCCTAATATACTTGCATGAGTCCATGAAACTACTTTAAATCTAGATAATGCTATACCTAAAGACATTAAAACTAAAAATATTGTTGTGTAAGTGAGTAAGAAAGTAGTATTTTCAACAAAACCGGGAACATTCCATTCAAAATACAAAAACAGAACTGCAGCTATAATTCCATAAATAGGTACATTTTTTATTAATATATCTAAAGAAAAACTTTTTTTGGCTAATAAAACACCTACGGTAAAGTGAAGTAATATTATTACTGAGGCTATAGCTGAAGCAACTCCTAAGCCGTTGATTCCATAGGCAAACAAACATATCGGGACACCCATATTTCCAGTATTTGGTAAGATTAAAGGAGGTAACTCACTAATTACATCTTTTTTTAAAATGAATAAAAAAATCAAACCAAAAATAGAAAAACCACCAATTATCACCAAAGCATAGATAAAATACTCAATAAAAACATCTAATGTTACTCCGGTAGTAGTTATTGTATAAAAAATCATTGCTGGTGTACCGATGTTGCCAGCAAAATTGGTTATAAATTTAGTATCGAATTTTGGATCTTTTACTCCTAAATAGTAACCTATGCCAATTATAAAAAAAACTGGAAAGAGCACATCAAAGAGTTTTAGATAAAGCTCCATTAAACTCTCACATCAGATTTTTTTGGTTTTCTCAACTTTTTGTTAAAATCAATTGCAGTCTCAAATTCCATTAAACGTTTATAAATAGATCTAAGTTCAGTTATTCTAGTCCAGTTTTGTAAGAATAAAGAAAAACTACTCTGCACTTCTCTAAACGCACTAGAAGTTTGAATTAAAACTCCTAGGGTCATAGCTCCAGTAAATAAACCTGGTCCCATTAATAAATAAGGAACTATAATCATAGATTGGTTGTACATAATTAACCAAAGATCAAAGTATCCATAATGAAGAAAAAGCCTATGATAATTGAATCTTATACCAGTAAATAATTGAAGAATTGTAGGACCCTGTGCGTAATTTCTTCTGTCATCTTCGCCATAAACTAATTCTTTTCTAAAAGCTGCTTCTACTTTTTGATTATTATATTCTAATCCAGGCAACTTTATACCTACTATCCAGCTTATAATAAGCCCACCTAAGCTAGCAACAAGAGAAACCCAAACTAAAGAACCTGTAAGGTCTTTGAAAAAAGGAATTACAACATTTGAGGATAATCCCCATAAGATGGGCAGAAAAGCAATTAACAACATAATGGCTCTAACTATTTGTAGGCCTAGACTTTCAACTATTTTAGCGAAGTTCATTGCATCTTCTTGGATACGTTGAGAAGCTCCTTCAACTTTAGCATCTACCGCTCTCCAATAAGGCATATATGAAAATGTCATTGCCTCTCTCCATCTAAAAGCCCAAAGCCTTGTAAAATAGTTTGTTATTGTATAAATAACTACATATGGAATAGCTAGCTTCATAAAAAGCTTAATTCCATCGTAAAACTCAGAGAGCTCTCTTTCAGGGGCTTTTTGGAGAAGATCGTAAAAACCTTTATACCATTCATTGATCTTTACATCTATGTAAGTCTGAGCCAATAAAGACAAAATTATAAAACTAAATCCGCCCCAAGACCATAATAACCATTTCTTTTCTGTAAAAAAACTACGCCACATAATTATTCTTTAAGAAAGTTGTCAGCATAAGATTTTATTATAAATTCTTTATTTTTTGGTTCTACAACTACATAACTAATATTGTTTTTAACAGCATAAGTTATTGCCTTTTCTTTAGAATCAAATTCTAACTTAACTTGATCAAGAGTATCTTCGGATGACTCCCACCCCATTAAGCTATTATAATTTTTATCTTTAGTTTCAAATTCTAAAAGCCATTTTTTAGTTTTACCAATGCCAGATTGCATTGCAGTTTTTGTTGGTATGTATATTTTTGCTTTTTTCATAATTGGTCGGGGTACTAGGATTCGAACCTAGGACCTCCTGGTCCCAAACCAGGCGCGCTACCAGGCTGCGCTACACCCCGAATGATTGTTTTTATAGGTCATATATGACTTTTTGGCAATTGAAAGATGTACCTTATATTAGTAGATATAGCTCATGATCCAGTATATTTCAAAACCATTTAAATACTTTTTTAAGCTTGAGTCTGCCTCAGGTTTAGTTTTGTTATTTGCAGCAATAATAGCCTTGTTTATAAGTAACGGTGAGTATAGTGAAAGTTACTTTAAAGTCTTAAAAACGTATTTAATCTTAGGGACAGAAAATTTTGGATTAAAATTAAGTGTTTTACATTGGATTAACGATGTTCTAATGGCAATTTTCTTTTTTTTAGTTTCTTTAGAGATTAAAAGAGAGTTTTTACAAGGTGAACTTTCTAATCCAAAACAAGCTCTTCTTCCAATCATTGGAGCAGTTGGAGGAATGGCTATACCAGCATTAATTTATATAATTATTAACCTAGATAACAGTACAACATTAAAAGGATGGGCAATACCGTCCGCCACAGATATAGCTTTTTCTCTAGGAGTTTTATCTTTGTTAGGTAAAAGAGTGCCAGTATCTCTTAAAGTTTTTTTAACAGCCTTAGCAATAATTGATGATCTTGGTGCAATAATTATTATAGCTTTCTTTTACTCGGGCAATATTGAGTATAACTATTTAATTTTAATGTTGATAACTATAATATTGTTATTAGTCCTAAATAAATTTAAAGTAAAAATATTTTTTCCATATTTAGTTTTAGGAATTTTCTTGTGGGATTTTACCCATCAATCAGGGGTGCATGCAACTATTTCTGGAGTAATACTAGCTCTGACAATTCCGCATGACACAAATAATCATAAAAGTTCTTTACTTCTTAAGTTAGAACACTCTATTTCTCCATATGTAGCTTTTGGAATAATGCCGATATTTGCTTTTGCTAACGCAGGTGTTTCATTAGAAGGACTAAATTTGTCTTCTTTATTAAATCCAGTTCCCCTGGGTATTGTTTGTGGACTTTTTTTTGGAAAACAGATTGGAGTTTTTTTATTTTCCTACTTGGCTGTAATATTAAAGTTAGCTGACAAGCCAAATAATTCAAATTGGGCTTCATTGTATGCAGTTTCAATTCTAACAGGTATAGGTTTTACAATGAGTTTGTTCGTTGGCAATTTAGCATTTGTAAACAATCCAGAATATCTTGATGGTGTAAAGATTGGGGTTTTAACTGGATCTCTTTTATCAACTTTGGCTGGATACTTTTTATTATCCCTATCTACAAAAAAATGATTGATAGTAGGATCATTAAAATCGCTTCAGATGATAGATACTACGGTTTAAAAAATGCATTTACTCATAAATGCAGTCTTAAAAATAAAAAATGTGGCGATAATATAGTCATAGAACTAGTCGTTAAAAATGATAAAATTAATTCAATGAGATATGAAGCACATTCATGTGTGTACTGTTTAGCTTCTGCAAACTTAATAGCTAATAAAGTAAAAAAATTATCTATTAAAAAATTGAAAAAAGATATTTTAAACCTTAATAATTCATTCAAATATGAATCTAGTCTTCCGAGACATTTTAGACACTTTAAAGAAGTAATAAATAGTAGAAATATGAATAGATTAGATTGTATAATGTTGCCTTTTCAAGCTGTTTTAAAGGCTTTAAAAATTTAGTTTATGAAAAAGTTTACTTTAATATTTGTCATTATGATTAGTTTTTTTTCAAAAACCCAAGCAAACTACGACCAACTAGCTTTTGATTTTAAATTTAATAATATCGATGGCGGTACAATAGATTTAAAAGATTACAAGGGAAAAGTACTTGTTGTTGTCAATGTAGCTAGCAGATGCGGTTTTACAAATCAATATGATGATCTACAAAAAATTTGGACAAAATATAAAAAAAATAATTTTGTTATTATTGGCGTTCCTACAAACAATTTTAAACAGGAACCCGAAAACAACGCTAAAATAAAAGATTTTTGTGAGACAAACTTTGGAATCGATTTTCCTATGTCGGAAAAAGTGGATGTACTAGGTGATAGTGCCCATCCGTTTTATAAATGGGCTAAATTAAACTACGGGAGGAACGCAATTCCAAAATGGAACTTTCATAAAATAATTATTAATAGGCAAGGAAAAGTTGCGACTACTTTTGGGTCAATAACTAACCCATCTTCAAAAAAATTTATTAATTTCATAGAAAATCAAATTAAAAATTAAATTTTAAGCCATCAAAAGCAGGAATTATATTAGACGGAAGTTTTTTTTTTAACTTATTGTAGTCAAGATCATTGTGAAGATTAGTTAAAATTGCTTTTTTTGGTTTTAATATATTAATTATCCTCATGGACTCTTCAAAATTAAAATGAGTTGGGTGTTTAGCTTCCCTGAGGCAATCAATAATCAGATAATTCAAATTTGATAAATATTTATATGATTTTACTGAAATTTTATTGCAATCGCTTATATAGGCAACATCTTTTAAAACATACGCAGTGGACTTAATTAAACCATGATCAACATCAAAAGAATTGATAGGCAAGGTAATATTTTTTTTTATTAAATTAAAAGTGTTTTTTATTATATTTGCTTTCATAATTGGCTTGTAGCCATAACGAGGAAAAAAACAAAATCTATTTTTCTTAATTAATTCTGTTATTGTTCTTTTGCTACCATACACAGGAATCTTTATTTTATTTTTCCAGAAAAAAGGCCTCATTTCAAAAATACCAGCTGTTTGATCTGCGTGTTCATGGGTATACATTATTGCATCAACGTTATTTATTTTATTTTTTAAAAATTGAGCTCTTATATCAGGAGAAGTATCAATTAATACTGACATTCCTTTATAATTGAAATGTGCACAACATCTAGTTCTAATATTTTTAGGATTATTTTTATTAAGTTTTGACCAATAATTAGTTATCCAAGGAGATCCAAGTGAACTCCCGCACCCTAAAATTGTGAAAGTATTTTTCATCTTAGTTTACCAAATAAGTTAAAAAAATTGTCAGTTGTTCTCTTTGAAAAATCCGCATAATTAATATTTTTTAAATTCGCCAGAAACTTTGAGGTGTGAATTATATGACTTGGTTCATTTGATTTGCCTCTTAAAGGTTCAGGAGAAAGATATGGGGCATCAGTTTCTATTAAAATATTTGTATCTGGAATTGATTTAAAGGTATCAGCTAATTCTTTTGACTTCTTAAAGGTAACAATACCGCTTGCAGAAATATAGGATCCTAAATCTAGTAGTTTATGAGCAAATTGTTTAGAGCCAGTAAAACAATGTATTAATATTTTTAATTTAGAACTATTTATTGCCTTTTTTAAAATATTGTACGTATCATCTTCAGCTGATCTAGTGTGAACTATTATTGGAACATTTAATTCTTGTGAAGCATGAACATGTTTTTCAAAAAGATCAATTTGTTGATTTTTTTCTGAATTATTGTAAAAAAAGTCTAAACCTGTCTCCCCTATTCCAATAATTTTTTTATTACTTTTAAAATTGTCTAAAATATTTTGAAGGGTTATATGATTATGATTTTTTGCTTCGTGAGGATGTATACCGTAGGTACCATACACTTGATTGTATTTATTAACTATATCAAGAATTGATTGAAATTTTTTATCTTCAGTTGAAATAGTAAGCATGATATTAACGCCATTTTCTTTGGCCCTATCAATAATAGAGTCTAGGTCATTGCACATAGGCTCATAATCTAAGTGACAGTGTGAATCAATTAGCATCTTCATTGTCCTCTATTTTCTTAAATAAGATTTTTAATTCCTTAAGATTTTTATTGTGATCAAAAGGTTTCACATTTGTAATATTTTTTAAATTACGATTATTTTTATCAATATTTAATAAATCTAAAACTTTATCTGTTGTTTTTGGAATTACTGGATTTAATAAAATTGAGATATTTTTAATTTGTTCTGTTATTGTGAAAATAATCGTTTTCATTCTATTAGGATCATTTTTTTTAACAGTCCAAGGTTCCGAATCGTTAAAGTATTTATTTGCCTCAAAAGAAAAATTGACAACTTGTTTTATATAATTGTTTAAATCTTGTTTGTTAATTAGCTCAATAAGATTAGTAATTTCATCTTTAAGATTGTTCGTTAAATTTTTATCAACGTCTAAAAATTTATCAGGTTTAGGAATTTTATTAGAACAATTCTTTTGAATAAAAGTGAAAACTCTTTGACATAAGTTACCATAATTATTTGCTAAATCATTATTTATACAATTTTTGAGATTTTCTAAAGAAATATTTCCATCATGACCTAATGAAACTTCTTTTATTAGATAATATCTTAATTGATCGATCCCATATTTATCAATAATATCAATAGGATCCAAAATATTTCCTAACGACTTAGACATTTTTCTTTCATCAGACAAAATCCATCCATGTCCAAAAACTCTTTCGGGAAGCGGTATCTTAGCTGCCATTAAAAATGCAGGCCAATATATTGCATGAAAACGCAAAATGTCTTTACCTATAATATGAACTGATGCGGGCCAGAAAGTTTTAAACAACTTAGCTTGAGTGTCTGGAAAATTTAATGCACTTATATAATTTGTTAGCGCATCTAACCAAACGTAAATTACATGTTTGGTGTTTCCTGGTACAGGAATACCCCAAGAAAATGAAGTTCTGCTTACTGATAAATCCTTTAATCCTTTTTTTACAAAATTTAAAACCTCATTTTTTCTTGAGGCTGGTAAAATAAAATCTGGATTTTTTTCATAATGTGTTATTAACTTTTCAGACCATGCTGATAGTTTAAAAAAAAAAGACTCTTCCTCTACCCAATCAACTTTAGATCCTGAAGATATAGAAACTTTAACTCCATTTTCGTCTTTGATTTCGTCTTCATCGTAATATGCTTCATCCGAAACAGAGTACCAGCCTTTATATTTGTCTAAGTAAATGTCTCCTGATCTAACCAGTCTATTCCAAATTTCTTCTACAGATTTGTAATGTCTTTTTTCGGTTGTTCTAATAAAATCATCATTTGTAAGGTTCAATATTTGTGTTAAACTTTTAAATTTATCTGATAATTCATCACAAAATATCTTAGGATCTTTCTTATTTTTTTCAGCTTCTCTTTGAATTTTAAGACCGTGTTCATCTGTGCCTGTTAAATAAAAAACGTTTTTTCCTTCTAATCTTTTAAATCTAGCTAACACGTCTGCTATTATACTTGAATAAGCATGTCCCATATGAGGGTTTCCAGAGGGATAATAAATAGGTGTTGTAATAAAATAATTATTATTTTTCATTATCAGGTGAAGTTTGAACCGAACTAGTTACAGAATTAATATTTAGATTATAATTCACAAAATTATTTATCCTTTTAATTATTTCAGTTCTTTTATTATTAAAAAAATCAACATATTTAGTGTTATTATTGCTTAATTTAAAAAAATATATTTCAGTAAAAAATATTAAAAAATTTATAATATTACGATTCTTTTTTTTTTTATATAAAATCATCAATTTATTTAATGTTAAAGAATAATCATTTTCTAAACTAATATCATTCTCGATACATAAATTATTAAAACTTAAAAAAATACCTGGTAACAAATCATAATTATTAGGGTCAATTCTAACTTCTATTGAGTTTTTGGAAACAAGTTGATTTATTATTTCTTTTTTTTCAACAACACTTAAAAAAATATTTATTTTAATACATCTAGAAGCTAATGTTTCTAATAGTTTATCTTGTTGATTATCTATCAAAATAAAATTATTAACATTAGAAGGCTCTTCTATTATTTTTAACAAAGAATTTAAGCTATTGTGATTCAATTGTTCTACATTATCAATAACAATAAATCTTGGTTGGTCGTTAATCATAGTTTTAGAAAGTAAAGATTTTAAGGTTCTAATATCCTCTATTTTTGCTCTTTTATCTTCATCATGATTAATAAATATAATATTTTGAAAAGTATTTTCTAAAATCTTTAAATAAATTCCAGAATTTGAATTTATTCGCCTGTTTTCAAAATCATATAGTTTTCTATCAAAAACAAAGTTTAGAAAATGATTTACTAATGTGAACTTTCCTGATCCTTTTTTGCCAGATAAAAGCAAAACTTTAGGAAAGGTATCATTTTTATACATGTTAACCATGGTTGAGAAATGGTTTTTTAGACCAAATAAATTTGTGTTTTCAAGTGGGTTTAAAAATTTGTCTTTAGTCATATTTTAACTTTTTTAATACAATTGAAAGTATTTTTTTTTCTAAAAGACTATTATTAGATGATGAATTTAATATAAAGTAATTGTTTTTATTTTTGGCTATTTTTAAAAATGACTTTTGTGCTTTTGAATAAAAAGATTGGGGAAAATTGTCGTATCTATTTTTTGTTTTTCTTTTTTTTAATCTTATTTTTGAACTTTTAGGAGATACTTTCAAAATAAAGGATAAATCAGGCTTAACATTTTGTAAAATAATTTTATGTATATTTTCTACAAAAGTTTTCTTTACTTTTTTCCCGAACACCTGATATGCCATTGTAGAGTCAATAAACCTATCACAAATAACAACCTTCTTTTTTTTTAATTCAGGTTTGATTTTATTTTTTACATGTTCATTCCTAGCCGCTAAATATAATAAAGTATCAGTATATTTATCGAATTTGTCTTTTTTGCTCTTATTAAAATAATCTTTAAGAATTAAATTCCTTATTAACTCAGCACTATTGGTGCCACCAGGTTCTCTTGTTAATACTGAATTAATTCTTTTTTTTTTTAAGTTATTTAATAATTTTTTACTTTGGTATGATTTTCCACATCCTTCAACACCCTCAAATACTATAAATAATGGTTTTTGTTTAAACATCACCCCAGATTAAATAATTAATAGAGGTAAAAACACTTTTTAGAAAGTTAATCTTTTTGACGTCTTCATTGGCATATAAATTTATTGTTTTTATTAGTTCATTTTTCTTAAAAGCTGATAATTTTGCTATCTCCTGCCCTTTTTTAATTGGGGCTTCTATAGGTCCATTATATTCAATAAATACATTAAAAGTTCTAGAGTCCTTTTTGTTTAAAGTTATATAAAGATCCTCTTTAGATACTGCATTAACTTTTTTGCTCTTTCCTAGCCAAGTTTCAATTTCAAAAAAAGTTTTATCCTTTACTGCAACCTCATAAGTATCTGTATTTCTAAATCCCCAACTATGAAGTTTAATTGATTGATTTGTTCGAGATTTTTTTGAAATAAAACCACTACCGACAGCTATAAGTCTGCGTGAGACTTTTTTAACCGAACTAGCTAATGAATACTGTTCTACAGCTAAATATCCAGTTTTAATTCCATCTGCGCCAATGTTTTTATATAATAAACCATTTCTGTTTCCTTGTTTAATTGGGTCGCCGCCAGTTCTGTCCCAAGTAAATTCTTTTTCAGCATAAATTTTATAGTACTCTGGATAATTTTTAATTAAATATTGAGACATTAATGCTATATCTCTTACTGTTGAAACGTTGTAAGGATCGTTAATACCTGATGAATTTGTAAAATTAGTATCTAACATACCTATTTCAGCAGCTTTTTCATTCATCATTTCCGCAAAGTTTTCTTCTGTACCTGCAATACCTTCAGCTAAAGCAACACAAGCATCATTTCCAGAAGCAACAATTATACCTCTTAATAAATTCTCAACTGATACTTCGTCATTAACCATTATAAACATTGATGAGTACCCACTTTGAGATAGTTTCCATGCTTTCTCAGAAATTGAAATTTTATCATCTAATGATATTTTATTATTTTCTAACAAATCAAATACAATTATTGTTGTCATTATTTTTGTCATAGAGGCTGGATAAATTTCTTGATCAGGTTCTAATTCATAAAGTATTTTACCGGAATTAAAGTCCATTAAAATCGCAGTTTTTGCATCAATATTCGGACTGGCAAATGCACTATTAAATAAAGACAAGTAAATTATCAATATTGTTAATATTTTATTCATGAAGGTTAATTTCTAGATTTTCAAATCCATAATTTTTTAACTTAATGTAGTCATCTTTTAAATGATTAACAGAAATATATCTACCAGAAACAACTTGATAATTGTTAGTATTTATCTTTTTAACTGATAAATTCACTTTTTCTATTAAGTCAACTTCTTCTCTAAGCCTGTTTTTGAGAAACTCTGCTGTTTCTTTTGAGTAAAATTCTCCAATTAATATTGAGAATTTTTTATTACTTTTTATTTTTGCTTTTGTATTTTTTGATAAATTATCTATTTTAACTTTTTCTACAGGTGCTTTTGAATGTATTTTTTTTTCTTCATTAAAGATTTTTGCTCTTTGAGCGACAAAAGTTTTATTAATTTTAACTTCTTCTATTTCTACGTAAGGCACTTCTTTGTTAAGGTTGATTTTATTGGCAATAGGATCTGTTATTAATATTTTGTAAAAAACCGGGTATTTTGATCTTTTATTTATCTTCAGCACAACATGTTTTTTATTTTCAGGGTTAGTAATTTTAAGAAGAGTTCCCCTTTTTAGACTGTCATGAGATATTTGGGCTTCTAGTGTGCTAAATCTTTTACTGATTATTTTTTGTTTATAATCATTTTCATCATAGATATAAGCAAATCCCTTAGATGAAAAATAAGATCTTTCCTTGATAGTTTGATTCGTAGTAGTGCAAGAAGTAAAGAAAAACAATATTAGAATAAAATTTTTATATTTCATTTTTAAATTTATCTTTAAGAGTGCAAACAGCTAAAGCAAATCTTAAAGACCTATTCCATTTAAGTATCAATTCATAATTGTCAAAAACTATGTATGCTGGTGAAAGAGTTTTAGCTCCTGGTATTATTTCTTTATCGGGTGTAACTATTGCTGACAAAAGATTTTCACTTAATTTTAATTTATCATAGTTTGAAATATATTTCTTAAAGAAAACTGCTCTTTTTTTATTCTTAAGTTTTTTTGCTGAAGTGTTTAAATATTTGTCTGGTATATTTTCCTTTAAATCTATTTTATAAAAACAAGGTTTATTTTTTTTCCATCCAATTAAATTAATATAGTTAGCCGCTGAAGCAAAAGAATCTTCGATATTTTTAAGTTCTATTGTTGAATTCTCATTATAATCAATTGCATAGTTTTTAATTGTTGAAGGCATAAACTGGAAATTGCCAAATGCACCGGCCCAGGATCCATACAAAATATTTTTATCTATAATCTTTTTGTCTATTAATTTTAATAGAGTTATAAGCTCGTTAGTAAAAAATTTACTTCTTCTTTTGTCATAACTTAAAGTAGCTAAAGATGAAATGATATCCATTTTTCCCAAATACTTTCCGTAATTTGTTTCGATACCCATTAATGCTAACAAAAGTTCTTTTTCAACATTAAATTTATTATCAATAAAATTTATTATTTTTTTTTGTTTGCTATATAAAGTTAATCCATTTTGAACTTTTTTTTTGTTAGTCCTTTTATCTATATAAGTTTTTGTATCTTCATAAAATTCAGGTTGAAACCTATCATACTCAATAACTTTAGGTAAAAATTTTGCATTGTTTAAAGATAAGTTAACTGTACTTTCTGAAATTCCTTCTTTAATTGCTTTGATTTTAAAATCTTCCAACCATATTTTAAACCCAGCAGATTCTGCAAAAATTTTTGAATTTGGAGAAAAAAATAATATGCATAAAAGAATAATTTTAAAGGGTTTGGCCATTTTTTTAAGTATCATAAAAAAAATGTTTAAACTAGTATTTGAAGTATCCTTATCTTTATTGTTATTTAGCCACTTTGATAGTATTAAGTATTAATTGTTTTCAAAAAAGGAGAGGTGGCTGAGCGGTTGAAAGCACTGGTCTTGAAAACCAGCAACGGGGCAACTCGTTCGTGGGTTCGAATCCCACCCTCTCCGCCATTCAAA